>ERZ1739052.131-NODE-131-length-11997-cov-9.307905_pt1 | contig 11997 bp, 12 predicted proteins | sample MGYA00581761_ERZ1739052 | MGnify/ENA primary metagenome ERZ1739052 (study PRJEB42929, sample SAMN08275524) | rhizosphere metagenome | isolation source: Rhizospheric soil replicate 1 | host: Colobanthus quitensis and Deschampsia antarctica | place: Antarctica...
ACCGCGGAACCGCCGGACGAGCCGCCCGGAACGCGCGACGGATCCCACGGATTGCGCGCGGGACCGAATGCCGAGTGCTCGGTCGACGAGCCCATCGCGAATTCGTCGAGATTCGTTTTGCCGACGACGCTGCAACCGCCGCCGCGCAGGCGCGCGACAGCCGTGGCATCGAACGGTGAGAGAAAGTTGCCGAGGATTCGCGACGCGCAGGTCGTCGGCATGTCGGTGGTGACGATGTTGTCCTTCACCGCAACCGGCATTCCTTCGCCGGCATCGCGCGCGACGTGCAGGAACGCGTTGAGCTTCGGATTGAGACGATCGATCGCCGCCAGCGACGCCGCGACCAGCTCCTTGCCGCTCACGGCCGCGCGCGCCTCGCGCAGCGGTAAATTTAAAACATCAGTCACCGATCACCTTCGGGACGATGAAGTGGCCGTCGTCGCTGAACGCCGGCGCATTCGCGGCGACAGCATCGCGCTCGACCGGCGGACGCGGAACGTCGTCGCGCAGCAGCGTCGATTCCGAGGCGGCCGTCCATTCGAATCCGGCCACGTCCACTTCGCGGAGCTGGTCGATGTACGAAAGGATCTTCGTCATCTCCCCCGCCATACGCTCGAGCGCCGGCTCGTCGAACTCCAGGTGCGCCAGTTCGGCGATGCGTCTGGCTTCATCGCGATCGATCTTCATCGCCGCGGAGTCTAACGTGCGCGCAGCATGTCGACGAATTTCTGCGCGAGGTCGGGATCGAACTGCGTGCCGGCGGCGCGGGCGATTTTCGACGCCGCGGTTTCCAGCGGCTCGGCCGGCGCGTAACTGTCGGCGGCGATCATCGTCTCGTACACGTCGCAGATCTGCACGACGCGCGCGGCGAGCGGGATATCGGCGCCAGGCACTTCGTTCGGGTAGCCGGTGCCGTCCCAGCGCTCGTGATGGCAAAGGACCGCGCGCGCGATCTCGTTGCCGAGGAGCGGCTCGACGATCGAGGCGCCCACGGCGGCGTGCTCTTTCAGGATCGATAGCTCGTCCGCGGAGAGATCTTTCTTGCGATAGAGGCGCTCGTATTCGAGCAAGCGCATGCCGGCGTCGTGAACGATGGCGACGATGCGCGCGGTCTCCGCGTCGGCCGCCGACAGCGACAGGAATCGCGCGAACGCTTCGACACGCGCAGTGACGGAATCCGCGTGCCGGCGAAGTTCCGGGTACTTCGTGAAATCCGGCTCGACGAGCGCCTCGGCGATGCGCGTCCGCGTCGATTGCATCGCGCCGCGCTCGATCGAGTGTTCGATCGCGGTCTGCAACTGCTTATGAAACGCCGCGAGCAACTCGTGCGCGCCGCGGTCGGGAGTGGCCGCGAAGACGACCGTTAAATACAGCCCCCGCAACGATCCGGCGGTGATCGGCGCCGTGAAGACTTTCTGGATGTGCGCGGCTGTGATCTGCGCGTCGTTCGTGCCGAACGGCAGGTTGATGTTCGTCCGCACGAAACCGCCGGCGTCGCCTCGTTTTGTCAACCACAAGTTCAGCTTCGACTGCAGCAGGTTGACCGCTTCGTCCGTCAGCGACGAACGCGCCGCGAGCTCCTGCACGCCGCCCATGTGTCCGTACGCCGACACGGACGCGACCACCGCTCCGGGAATCAGCAGCATCGATCGAAGCAGGTCGCGGATGACCGCCAGATCCGCTTCGCCGATCGTCTCCGGCGATTCCGGGACGGCGATGCGGTCGGCGTTGCTGCGCGCCTCGATGATCAATGTCGACAACGCGGGGACGTTGGCCGGCGCCGATCGCTCCGCTCCCCATAGCGACGGCTTGGCCGCGGCGGCACGTTTCGGCGGCGCGAGCGCGGCTGGCGCTTGCGCCTCGGATGCCGGCATCGAGGGCGGAACGATCGTGGCCCGTTGCGGCGCCTCGGAGAGCGTGATGAAGCGTTGGTTGAAGACGTTGCGGTTCGCAAACTGCTCGGCGATCCGATCCGCGACCCGCTGCGCCTTCGGCAGGTCGGCGGCGTCGAACAGCGCCTTCCCTGCTTTGTCGCGCATGTCGATGAAACCGACCATGTGCCCGCGCAGGTAGATCGGCGCGGCGAGAAGGCGGTCGCTGGCCGACTCGAACATGACGTGCGAGAAACGAGCCTCCACGCTGAGACCGTTGATGAAGAACGGTGTCCGTCCGCGGCCGCACCGATCGACGACGGGATCGGTCCGATCGGCGAGCGGCCGGACGACGCCGCGAAATCCGTACTCCGTGACCAGCTCGAACCGCCCGTCATTCGTGAGCAGGTAAAGCGCGGCCTTCGTCGCGCGGATCTCGACCGCGCAGTCATAGAGGATTTCCTTCAGCTTGGTCTGAAGCTCCTGAACCTCGGGATGCACGCGCGAAGTTTAATGTGGCAAGACACTCTTGTCTGTGCTGGTGATGCTCGGGATGACGGAAGAACTTCCGCCGCTGCACCTTGCCAAAGCACAGACAAGACTTTCGCGGCACTGTTTTCGCTTCGTTGCGGCGCATGCCGCTGCATGTGATGACCTACAACATCAAAGGTCATGGCGCGTTGTTGCGCCCGCGGCACATCGAGCGCATCGCGGAAGTGATCCGGGAGACGAAGCCGGACATCGTCGGCGTGCAGGAGATGCATCGCGGCACGTGGAAGGCGCGCGGCCGCGACCAGGCGGCGGAGCTGGAGCGGCTCACCGGGATGCAGCTTTTCTTCGGACGGGCGATGGGCAACGGCAGCACCGAGTATGGGAACGCGGTGCTGACGCGTGGATCGATCATCGACACGCACATCGATCCGCTGCCGGGCAAGGGCGAGCCGCGGTCGATGCTCGGCGCGACGGTCGACGTCGATGGAGTCCGGCTCGTCGCGTACGTCACGCATCTCGCGGCGTGGGCGAGATTCGGATCGCGCACGCGATTGCTGCAAGCCGAGGCGGTGGCGCGGCTGGTGGCGAAATCGGAGTTGCCGTTCGTCTTGATGGGCGACTTCAACACCACTCCGACCAGCGAGGAGTTGCGTGCTTTTCATGACGGCACGATCGTCACTTCGTGCTTCGCCGAAAACGTCGTGACGTATCGCGCCACGAAGCAGTGCCTCGACTACATCTTCACCGACCCGACGTGGACGATCCGCGATGCACGCGTTATCACCCGCGGGCCGTCCGACCACTGGCCGCTCCTCGCCGCAATCGGGCGGAGCGGCTGACGATGCACGTTCGTCCGCTCGCTACGATCGTCATTTTTCTGACAGCGCTCGTGCTCGGATACTTCGTCTGGTCGCGAATGCGGCGCAAGCGCATCACGCTCGTGCTGCCGTCCGACTACGACCTCGGCTCCGTCTTTCGTTCCTTCGCCGCGCTGACGTGGGGTCACGTCACCGAGGGAAATCGCGTGACGATTGTGCAGAACAGCGGCTTCTTCGATGCAATGCTCGACGATGCGGCGCGCGCGACGCACAGCATTCATCTGGAGACGTTTCTCTGGCACGACAGCGCGATCTCCGAGCGGGTCACCGAGGCGCTGGCGGCGCGCGCGAAGGACGGAATCGAAGTGCGCGTCCTCGTCGATCAGCGCGGCGCCAAGCAGACCTCGCCGGAGACGTGGGCGCGGCTGCGCGCGGCGGGCGTCGACTTCCGCGTCTATCACCGCATGCGATTCCGCGAGTTCGCCCGCTACAACCAGCGCGACCATCGGAAGATCGTCGTCATCGACGGGCGCATCGGCTACACGTTCGGCCACGGCATCGACGACATGTGGGGCGGCGATGCCGAACATCCCGACGGCTGGCGCGATACGGGCGCGCGATTCGAAGGACCGATCGTCGGCGAGCTGCAGGCGGCCTTCTTCGACAATTGGGCCGTCACCACCGGCCGCGTGATGGCTGGCGACGCGTACTTTCCGCGCATTGCGGCCGCGGGCGAGACGCCGGTGTTCGCGGCCTACATCCGGCAGCCGGAGAGTCCGAGCGCGGTGCAGCGTCTGTACTACTTCGCCATCGCGGCAGCGAAGCGCGATCTCGTGCTTCAGAATCCGTACTTTCTCCCCGACCGGCAGGCCGTCACGCTCTTCGCGGCGGCGGTGAAGCGCGGCGTGCGCGTGTCGATCATGCTGCCGACGTCAGTGACCAGCGACTTTTCGATCGTGCAGCACGCCAGCCATTTTTATTACGGTCCGTTGCTGGCGATGGGCGTGCGTATTTACGAGCACACGATCAGCGGACTGCATCAGAAGGTGATGATCGTCGACGGCGAATTGTGCACGATCGGCTCGACGAATTTCGATCCACGCTCGTTTCGTATCAACGAGGAGATCAGCGTAGCGATCCTCGATACGAAGATCGCCGCGGAGTTGCGCGCGGCATTCGATGCGGACGTGCAGCATTCCGAGGAGTGGACAATGGAACGCTGGCGCTCGCGGACAGTTGGCCACAAGCTCCGCGATCGCGCCTCGTCGTGGTGCAAGCGGGAGTTGTAATCGCGCCCCGCGCGAGCACTTGTTGCGGCCGCCTCCGCGCGAATGTTGCGTCAGGCGCGGAGTTTTTCGAGGATCTCGCGCTCGGTCGGAAACCTTCCCTCATCCCGTTTGGAGAAAATCGGCTTGCCGTCGACCGACACCACGAAGATTCCGCCGCTGCCGCGGACGATCTCGCTGTCGATGCCGAACTCTCGTTTGATCTCAGCCGCCAGACTGGAGGCTCGGGGGAGGTAGTTTCAAACCCCGCAGTAGTCGATTCGTATGTGCATGTCGTTTAGTTGTCAGTGGTCAGTGGCTAGTGGTCAGTGGCTAGTGGTCAGTGGTCAGAGGCCTTTTTCCTGACCACTGGCCACTACCCCGTCTTCACCAGAATCGCCGTCACGTTGTCGAGGCCGCCGCGGGCGTTGGCTGTGTCGATCAGTTGCTGACAGGCCTTTTCGAGATCGTCCGCGTTCTCCGTGACGAGCTTCAGGATCTCTTCTTCGGGAACCATGCCAGTGAGGCCGTCGGAGCAGAGGAGGTAGACGTCGCCGGGGCGGCTGTCGATTTCGGATGCATCAGGGTTGACGGAGAGCGCGCCGCCGAGGGCGCGTGTGATCACGTTGCGAAGCGGGTGTTTCTCGGCTTCGGCCTCCGTGAGCATCCCGGCCTGCACCTGCTCGTAGACCCAGGAGTGATCGTTGGTGATGCGCGAGATTTTTCCATTGCGGATCATGTAGGCGCGCGAGTCGCCGACGTGCGCGACCGAAATCTTGCCGTCGTCGGCCATGCACGCGACGACAGTCGTCCCCATGCCGCGGAGCTTGGCGTCTTTGCGCATCGCTTCGAGGACGCGCGTGTTCGCCATGCGCAGCGCGGCCATCAGGCGGTTCGTGGTGCGGGTGTAGTGCTCGTCGTAGGCGTGCGGCCAGGTGCCGTCATCCTCTTTCGTGTGGACGATGAACTCGGAGATGGAGTCGACGGCGATGCGCGAGGCGATCTCGCCGGCGGCGTGGCCGCCCATGCCGTCGGCCACGAGGAAAAGCTTCGCCTCATCCTCAACGAGGAAGGTGTCCTCGTTGTGCTGACGCTGCCGTCCGACATCGGTGAGGCCGTATGCCTTCACGTCCATTCCCACTCAGCCCTTTTTGAAAAGGGTAAACCCCTTTCCGCCTTCTTTGACTTCGGCGCGCTGCCGCAATTCGGAGAGTGCCGTACGGATTTCAATATTGTCGGCGTCCCACTGTAACGCTTCCTCGAGGTATCTCTCTGCTTTTGCTGCGAGGCCGGCACGCTTGCAGATCAGACCCGCATCCTTTAGATACACGGCGTTCATCGGCTCGCGCTGGACCGCCGTTTCGATGGCCTGCACGGCCTGGCGCGCGTACGACGGAATGCGCGTCGCGGCCTGCGCCAGGTAGTGGAATGCCTTGCCGTCCTGCGGATTGTGTTTGGCGGCCATGTCGAAGTTTTCGTAGGCGCTACGATAATCGGCATCGCGGTACGCCTTCACACCTTTCGCGAGGTAGGCCTTCCCGACCTGCGCGAAATCCGCGGCTCCGCCTCCGGCGCGGGAGGCCGGCGAGGCAATCTCCGCGTCATGCTGCTTCCTTCGCGCCGGATTGGTGAGCACGTTGACGGCCTCGGTGAGCGTCTGGAACTTCCGCTCGGCGTCGGCTTTGTCGGGGCCGGTGTAGCGGTCGGGGTGCTGCTCCCGCGCGAGCTTCCGGAATCGCTCGCGAATCTCCGGCTCGGAGGCGGAGCGATCCACTCCAAGCACTTCGTAGTAGTTGACCTTCATTCAGGCTTTGTGGCTGCGCTGGAGGTACATCTTCCGGGCCAGGCTCCGCACCGTGTCGCTCACGCCCTTGTCGTCTTTCAAGCCCTTCAAGTCGCGCAAGGTTAATCGATTGATCAGCGACAGGACAACCCCCACCGGACACTTCGGATTACGCGCCAGGCTCAAAGCAATGCTGTACTTGGACGACCATTCGCGCTTCATGCTGATGATGCGCAGGACCTCTTCTTCGACGTTGCGCATCGTGGCGATGCCTTCGACTTCAAGCTCGCTCATGCGCGGGTTGCGCATGACGGCGCTGCATACGAGCTTGTTGTGATCGCGGACGAGAATGACCCGCTCGGTCTTGCCGCCTTTGAAGGCGAGCTTGACCTTGTCGGAGACGCTCATCACCAGGATCTGCGAAAAGACGGAGAGCTTTTTTTCGTCGCTCTTCTCCGATTCCATGAGCGCCGGCGGCGGCGCGTCGTTCTGATCGACAGCCGCTTTTTCCAGCAAGTCGGCGATCGGCTCCTCGGACAACGTCAGCATCGGCGCGTCTTCGTCGAGTTCGACCGATTCCGCGGCCACGGCGGCGCGCGCTTTCTTGTCGAAGAACTCTTCGCGCGTTTCCATGACCCGGCGGCGGACGTCGGCGGTGAGGTTCGGATTCGACAGCAGCGCGTCGAGAATCTCCGGCGCGCGCAGGATGCGGGCGTGATTGATGACCACGATCTCCTGCACGGCGGCGTCGGCTACGGCGGCCACTTCGGCGACGAGCGCGTCGGGCAACGCGCGGTTGCGGATTAGCGCCTCGAGGATGAAGGGATCGTCCGTAGCACGCATCAGCAGCGCGAGATGCTCCGCCGGCGCGCTCTCGTTCGAGGCGAAGGGGTGAACGCTGCGCGACGGAACGTCGGACAGCGACGTCTTCGCGGCGGCCGCGATGGCGGCATCCGCCGAATTCGTCAGAAACGCCAGGACGGCGATGAGGTCGTCCTGCGGCAGAGGGAGAAATCCGCGGGCGATGGTCTCGACAATCTCGCGCGGGTATTGGCCTGATCCGATCCGCTCGATGATGCCGGCGCCGGAAAGTTCGGCGGGAACGTCGCTCATTGCTGGGCCGGAGCCGAGGGAGTCTGCAGTTTCTGCAGCGCAGCGCGGTCGAGGACGACGTCGTGCAACACCTGGCCGTCCTGGCCGAGGGACGGCACCGGCACGTCGTTCAGCGTCATCCTGACCCCGGCGGCGTTGCCGATTGTTTTGAATCGGAATCCATCCCTCGCCTCGATCGTGCGGTGAAAGCCGGGGCGGAGTTTCTCGTTGATCTGGCGCTCACCGTCGGCGTCGAGCGTGATCCACGACGTCTGCGTGACATCGAGATTCAGGACCAGTTTGGCCGGAACGGCCGCCGGCGATTGCGTCGATGTGCTCGCGGTCTGCACGGGGGGGGGCGGAGGCGCGGCAAGGGGAGCCGGCGCAACCTTCGTTTCGGCGGCGAGACGCTCCTCGTTCGCGCGCGTTTCGCGGCGGTGTTTGAGCGCCCAGTAGCTGACGCCGGCCAGCGCGATGACGACGATGAGAAGGATGTACACGTTGCGGTCGACGCGCGCATAGGCCGGTGGGATACCTTTCGGAGGTGCCTTTTTGCGCGGTGGCGGCGGCGCCTGCGGCGTGGTGAGGCGCTCTAGATGCGCGGATTGTTCGATGCGGTCGTCGCCGACGGCGGCGAAGTTGTAGCGGTTGACCATCTCGTCGGAGTTCAGACCGAGGTAGCGCGCGTATTCGCGGACGAACCCGCGCGTAAATACCGGCGCCGGCAACGTCTTGTGATCGTTGCGCTCAATGGCATCAAGAAAGCGCTTGCTGATCTTCGTGGAGTCAGCGATTTCCTTGAGCGAGATGCCGCGGATTTCGCGCTCGCGGCGGAGCTCGTCGCCGAACGATGCGAGCTCGGATGATGGTGGCTGCGGTTCCTGGTCCGGCATCGGCGTCCGGCTATTTTAGTCAATTCGTTCCGTCGCGCGTGTGAAAAGGGCCGGCTCATTGCGCTCGATGCAGCGGCGCAGGTATGTCGACGTGGCCGGATCGTCGTGAACGATGCGCAGATCGCGGTGCGAAAGAAACCGCAACTGCGAGGCCGCGACAGAGCGAGGCGTGGACGGATTCAGCGCCAGCGCGCGGCGGATGGCGTAGCGATACGACCACTTCGGATCGGCCGCAAGGAGGCGGAGTTTTTCGGCCGAGGCAGAGTCGGAAGTCGCGAGCAGCAGCAGGTCCTCTTCACGAACGAGCTGATTGATCAGCAGCGACGCGAAGACGTTCGGATCAGGATCGAACAGCAGCACCTTGATCAGCGTCGCGCTGCAGCGTTTCGCGGCCGCGATCTTTTCGCCGAGGACGAGTTTGGAGAGACGAGCGAGGAGCTGCGTGTCGATGGCGCGCCTCACCTGCGCCAGCACTTTCACATCGACCGACAGCCGCAAGAGGTCGGGCCAGTGGAGGTAGTGAACCAGCTTCACCGCGTGCGTCAACGGCGTGGCGCGGTGTTGCACCAGACGCAAACGGACGGAGTAGAAGGCGGTCAGCCGCTGGTTGCGCGCGAGGGTTCCGCAGATGGCTGCGGTGCAATGCGCGTTGTCGAGCAGCGCCAGCGCTTCGTCTTCCAGGAGCGACGCGCCGTTCGTGGCGGCGAAGCCGGCCAGCTCGGTCGATGAGAAGCGGCGGATTGCCTCGATGGCGTCGGAAGGAACCATGTCCGAAGGGCGCTCGATCGTCATGCTACTCTGCGCCGCATGCGCGAACGACGGTCCGCCACGCGTGTGAGAAGCGTTCACTCGCGGTACTGGCTCATCGCCGCCATGCTGCTCGCCGCCGGCATCGTACTCATTCCGATTCTCTATACCGGCGGCGCGTTGGAGACGTTCCGCCTCCCGAAAGAGATGGCGTTCCGCGCCGAGGCCATCGCGCTGGCGTTGACGGGAGTTTTCGTCGCGACCGCTGCGCATACGCGCTGGCGCGACGCACTCAAAACACTGCCGCGCCGCGAGTGGTTCCTCCTTGGCGCGATCGCCATCTGGTGCATCGTTACGACGCTGACGTCGTCGAACCGTCCGTTGAGCGAGGGCAGTCTGGTTACGGTGGCGGCGGCGCTGGTCATCTACGTCGCCACGCGGCTGATCGCGCCGGCGCTGCGGATCCCGGTGCTCTTCGTGGTCTTCGCCGGCGCGTTCGCGAACGCGGTCGTGGTGACGCTGCAGGAGTTGCGCATCTGGAATCCTTTCGTCTTTCCGCCGGAAGTCACCGGCCACGGCCAGAGCGTCGGACTCCTCGGCAATGCGAACGACGTTGGCACGTTGCTGGCCGGTCCCGCGGTCGTTGCGCTGATCGCCGCTGTGGCGGTTCGCGGCTGGCAGCGTGTGATGTACGGGGCGGCGGCGGCGGTGCTGTTCATGGGCGTGACGATGAGTCAGACGCGCACGGCAATGATCGCGTTCGCGGCCGGAACCATCGTGGCCGCGCTGCTGCGGCCGTGGCGCCAGGCAATCGCCGTGGCCGTGCTGCTGATGATCTTCGCGGCTGTGGCGCTGCGTCCGTCGACTGGCATCCGCGCGAACTTCACCAGGCTCGCAACCGCGGCGCGCCAGCGCGACTATCCGATCCTTTTCTCGGAGCGCGCGGTGCCGTTTCTGAGCGCCTTGGAGATGGTGCGTGCAAACCCTGGTGTGGGCGTCGGACCGGGCTGTTTCAAATATCACTTCATGCTGACGCGGCTGACGTTGGAGAAGCGCTATCCGGCGTCGTGGACGCGTGGATGGCCGATGAATTTCGGCGAGACGCACAACGATCACCTGCAGGTCGCCGCGGAAACGGGGCTACCGGGGTACACGCTGCTCGCCGGCGCGATTGCGCTGCTTGCCATTCCGCGGAGGCGGCGGGACAACGTCCTTCCGCGGACAACGGAGCAGACTGTGGGTCACGCCATCCGCACGCCGCTGGCGGCGACGTTCTTCGTGATCGCACTCGCGCAGTTTCCGCTGCAGATCGCGGCGCCGCGCCTGATGTTCCTCACGCTCGGCGCGATCGCCATCTCCTGGGACCGGCCCGATGCGTAACCCGTTCGTGCGCGCTGTCTGCCGCCTCGCCGCGACCGCCGCCGCGGCGGCGGCGTTCTATCTGTACTCCTGGATGCCGGAGCATGCCGACCACGTGCTCAAATCATTGCAGACGCGAACGCAGACGGCGCTGGATGCGTCCGGCGACCGCGCCATCTTCGCTGCACGCGACAACATCGCGCTCCTGCAGACGATCACCCACGCATGCCAGCTTTCCATCGACTACCACCTCATCTACGCGATTAACGACCGCATCCTCGGCCGCAACGACGAAGCGATCGAGCACTACACGGCAGCACTGACGGCAGACCACCGTCCCGAAATCTACTTCGACCGCGGTGTCACCTATCTCGAAGAGAGGAAGCTCGAACTGGCCACAGCGGATATCGCCTTGGCCACTCGATTCAATCCCTTCTATCTCGAGAGCGTCGATGCGGGAATGCAGGCGCGCGTCGCGGCGGTGAATAAAGCCGTACCGTATAATCCACCGCCGCGCTGAAACGACCGCGCGCTGGGAGACATATTGAGAGTTCTGATCACCGGAGGATCCGGCTTCATCGGATCGCACCTCGCCGACACGTACCTCGGCCGCGGCGACGAGGTTTTCGTCATCGATGACCTGTCGACGGGGAGCATCGAGAACATCGCCCACCTGAAAGCAAACCCGCGCTTTCACTACACGATCGACACGGTGCAGAACACGCCTCTGCTGGCGGAATTGGCCGATGGCTGCGACGTCATCGTTCATCTTGCCGCCGCCGTCGGCGTGAAGCTGATCGTCGAGAGTCCCGTGCGGACGATCGAGACGAACGTGCGCGGCACCGAGGTGGTGCTGGCGGTGGCGAACAAGAAGAAGAAGCGCGTGCTGATCGCGTCGACCTCCGAGGTTTACGGATTGAGCACCGACGTGCCGTTCCGCGAAGACGGCAACCTCGTCATGGGCGCCACCACGAAAGGGCGCTGGAGTTACGCCTGCTCGAAAGCCATCGACGAGTTTCTCGCGCTCGCCTACTGGCGCGAGAAAAAGCTGCCGACGACCGTCGTGCGGCTCTTCAATACGGTGGGGCCGCGACAGACCGGCCAGTACGGAATGGTCATCCCCACGTTTGTGAAGCAGGCGCTGGCCGGCCGGCCAATGACGGTCTACGGCAGCGGCGAGCAGACCCGTTGCTTCGGCTACGTCGGCGACGTCGTCAAGGCGCTGGCAGCGCTGATCGACCGCGACGAAGCGATCGGTGAGGTTTACAACATCGGGTCGAACGAAGAGGTGTCGATCAACACGCTGGCTGAGCGCATCAGGACGCTGACGAACTCCGAATCGGAGATCGTGCACATTCCCTACAACGAGGCTTACGAGGAAGGATTCGAGGACATGCCGCGCCGCGTACCGGATACCTCGAAGATCCATGCGCTGATCGGCTTCCGTCCCGAGACGACGCTCGATACGACGTTGAAGAGCGTGATTGCCTACCACTCGGGGCGGCAGGGAGCGTAACCGCCCCTTTGCGCACGACGCAAACGCAGCCGTGCCTGCTTGCAATCGCGGCCTGCATCGAATAACTTATTGCGCCCGCTCGCATGCCCAGTTCGTTCCCCGTAGCAGCCCCGGTCATCGGTCTCATCGCCTTCGCCGCCGCGGCAGGCGCGACGCCCGTC
>ERZ1739052.132-NODE-132-length-11959-cov-10.965978_pt1 | contig 11959 bp, 8 predicted proteins | sample MGYA00581761_ERZ1739052 | MGnify/ENA primary metagenome ERZ1739052 (study PRJEB42929, sample SAMN08275524) | rhizosphere metagenome | isolation source: Rhizospheric soil replicate 1 | host: Colobanthus quitensis and Deschampsia antarctica | place: Antarctica...
GCTGGCGTTGTAGACCTGGACGGTGTAGGTGACGTTCCCGGCGTTGAGGGTGATGGGATCGGGGGTGCCGCTGACGTTGTAGAGCTGGAGGTCGATCTGCGAATTGACGGTGACGGACTTATTGCCGCTGTTGTTAGCGGTGTTCGGATCAGACTCAGTGCCCGAGACATTGGCCGACAACGTCATCGGCCCGCCGGCCGTGGGGGTGACCACGATCGTGGCGAAGTAGCTGTTCGACGCCGGGATCGAGGTCCATGTGCAGGTGACGGTGCTGCCTGACTGACTGCAACTTCCGCTGTTGGTGGCCGAGGAAGAAACATAAGACGAATTCGAAGGCAGTGTATTGGTCAGTACTGTGCTCGTACCTGTCGTGCTGCTGCTGTTGTAGATCTGGACGGTGTAAGAGACGTTCCCGGTGTTGAGCGTGATGGGATCGGGTGTGCCGCTGATGTTGTAGACCTGGAGATCGACGCCGGTTCCACCAGTGCCGACCGTAACGCCCTTGCTGGCGCTGTTGTTCGTCGCGTTGGAATCGGTCTGCGCTCCGGCCACGCTCGCGGAAAGCGTCATCACGCCGTTTGCCGTAGGAGTCACCGTGATGTAGGCGTAATAGCTCGATCCCGATCCGATCGAGGCCCAGTTGCAGGTGACCACGCCTGCCGACTGCGAGCAGGTGCCGCTGCCGACCGGCGTGGTTGCGGAGACGAACGTTGAGCTGCCAGGAAGCGTACTCGTCAGAACGACGTTGGTGCCCTGAGAGCCGCTGCTGTTGTACACATAAACCGTATAAAGGACGTCGCCGCTGCCGAGCGTAACAGGGTCAGGCGAGCCGGTAATGTTCGAGATGCTCAAATCGATGTCGGAATTGACCGTGCTGGCCTTGCTGCCTGTATTGTTCGACGTGTTGGGATCGGATTGCGCCGCGGAAACGCTCGATGTAAGAGTCAGCGATCCCGCTGCCGTTGGCGTTACCGTGATGTACGCGTAATAGGTCGACCCCGATCCAATTGTGGCCCAGTTGCACGTGACCGTAGCGCCCGTGTGCGAGCAGCTTCCGCTTCCGACGGGAGTGGTCGCCGAGACGAACGTCGAGTTCGAGGGCAGCGTGCTCGTAAGAACCACATTGGTTGCCTGCGATGTACTTCCGTTGCTGTATTGCACGAGGAACTGTACGTTGCCGGTGCCGAGCGTCATCGGATCGGGCGATACCGTCATGCTCGTGAAGCCGAGGTCAATCTGCGAGTTGACCGTGACCGCCTTACTGCCGCTGTTGTTGGATGTATTGGGATCGCTCTGTGCTGCGGAGACATTGGAAGAGAGCGTCAATACGCCGCCCGCCGTTGGCGTCACGGTAATGTAGGCGTAATAGGTCGAGCCGGGTCCGATCGAGGCCCAGGTACAAGTGACGGTGCCGGCGGATTGCGAGCACGATCCACTCCCAACCGGAGTCGTCGCAGAAACGAACGTGGAGGTGGCTGGTATGGTGCTGGTCAGTACTGCATTCGTTGCCTGCGACGTGCTGTTATTGATGAACTGCACTAGAAACTGGACGTCGCCGGTGCCGAGCGTCATCGGGTCGGGCGAGACGGTCATGCTCGAGAGACCGAGGTCGATCTGCGAGTTGACGGTGACGGCCTTGCTGCCGCTGTTGTTGGAGGTATTCGGATCCGATTGTGCCGCCGAAATCGTCGACGTCAGACTCAATGATCCCGCGGCAGTCGGAGTCACTGTAATGTAGGCGTAATAGGTCGAGCCCGGTCCGATTGTGGCCCAGTTACACGTGACTGTGCCAGCAGACTGCGAGCAGGTGCCGCTTCCGACCGGAGTGGTCGCTGACACGAACGTCGAGCTGGCCGGCAGAGTGCTCGTGAGGACGACATTCGTCGCCTGCGATGTACTTCCGTTGCTGTATTGCACCAGGAACTGCACGTTCCCGGTGCCGAGCGTTACCGGATCGGGCGACACGGTCATGCTCGTCATGCCGAGATCGATCTGGGAGTTGACCGTGACCGCTTTACTGCCGCTGTTGTTGGAGGTGTTCGGATCGCTCTGCGTTGCGGAGACGCTGGACGAGAGCGTCAATACGCCTCCGGCCGCCGGCGTCACGGTGATGTACGCGTAATACGTCGAGCCGGCGCCGATCGACGCCCAGTTACAAGTGACCGTACCGCCGGCCTGCGAACAGCTCCCGCTGCCGACCGGCGTCGTCGCGGAAACGAACGTGGAGCTTCCCGGTATCGTGCTGGTCAGCACTGCGTTCGTTGCCTGCGACGTGCTGTTGTTCGTGAACTGCACGAGAAACTGGACGTCGCCGGTGCCGAGCGTCATCGGATCGGGCGAGACCGTCATGCTCGAAAGGCCGAGGTCGATCTGCGAGTTGACGATGACTGATTTGCTGGCGCTGTTGTTGAGCGTGTTCGGATCGGTCTCCGTGCCGCTCACACTCGACGACAGTGTCAGCGCGCCGCCCGCGGTGGGTGTGACGACGATGCTCGCCGAGTAGACGTTGCCGGCCGGAATCGAAGGCCAGGAACAGGTCACCGTGCCGCCGGATTGGGAACAGTTGCCCGAACTCGAGGCACTGGAGGAGACGTATGTGGAGCTTGCCGGCAGCGTATTCGTCAGGACGACATTCGTCCCGGCCGAAGTGCTGGCGTTGTTGATTCCGACGGTGTAGGTAACGTTTCCTGTGCCGAGGGTGATCGGATCAGGCGAGCCGCTCATCGTGTAGATGTTCAGATCGACGCTGGTGGCGAACGCGGCGCCCGGTAATCCCGCGATGAGCGCGGCACCAACAAGGACGGCGCGTAGCAACGACTTGGACATGCCTTCTCCCCGCTACTTGGTTGATCATCCGTGACATCGCTGCCAGGACCTGTGGATTTCGATGGCCCCCAGCACGCGGTCGTTGCGTGCCGGCCTGCTCCCTTGCTGAGTGAGGCTGGGAATTGTACGCGGTACCTCAAATAACGTCTACATCTCGCTGGCGGATATCGCAAAACCTACGTTCGCCCGGCAGACGCTGTCGTGATGGCACTCACAAAACGTACGGCGGGCACGGCCGGAGCGGATTGCCTGCAAATCCAACCAATAGTGGCGACTCCCCCGAATCCCGTTTCATCCAGCAGGCCGTAGACTGCGCTGACTGATGGAATCCCGCTTCGTCACCTTCGTTACCGCCTCCGCGGTCTTCATGGTCACTCTGCTCCTGCTCGACCGCGACGGCCTCCCCCATCAACTTGCCCTCGGCACTGCGACCGCGCTCTTCCTCTGGTTCTTCGCGCGATCGTCGCAGGTGCAACCGCGGCAGATCGTCTGCTGCATCGTCGTGGCGACGATCGGCGAAGTGGTGCTGTCGATCGGATGGGGCTTGTATTCGTATCGTCACGCCGTCATCCCGCTCTACGTCCCGCCGGGCCATGGACTTTTCTACACGCTCGCCGCCGAAACTGCGCGGCAGCATGCCATGCGCCTGCGCGGCGCGATGATCACGCGATGGGTGTTGATCGCGGGAAGCGGCCTTGCGATCGCAAGCCTCGCGCTCAAGCACGACGTCTGGGGATTTCTCTGGTGGCTCGGCGCCGTCGCGCTCATCACCATCTCGAAAAATCGTCTGCTGCTGTCGGCGTGCTTCGTCTACACGATCATTCTCGAATTCGCCGGCACCGCCATCGGCAACTGGAGGTGGACAGCCGAGGTGCCGTTCTTCGGGTTGCATTCCGCGAATCCGCCGAGCGGGGTGGGGATTCTCTACATCCTGCTCGATCTGATCGTGGTCGCGATCACGAGCAGGATTTGGTTCGAGGTGCGCGAGCCGGCAGTGGCTTCATAGACAAAATTTATTGCGCCGTTACCGTTTCGGCGATACCTTCCGCGCCCATGAAACGTGCGCTCTTCGCTTTGCTCTCACTCGCCATCGCCGTCAGCGCCTTCGCGGCCTGGCATGTCTCGCGGCACATCGCCATCGGCGGCACCGGCGGATGGGACTATGTCTCCATCGATTCCGCCGCACGCCGCGCCTACGTCTCGCACGGCGATCGCGTCGAAGTCGTCGAAATCGACGCCGGCAAGGTCGTTGGCCTGATCCCCGACACCCCCGGCGTGCATGGCATCGCGGTCGATCACGACGGCGGACGCGGATTCATCTCCAGCGGCCGCGTGAGCATGATGTCGATCTTCGATCTGAAAACGCTCAACCGCATCAACGACGTGAAGACCACCGGCGACAACCCCGACGCGATCCTGTTCGAGCCCTCAACGAAGCACGTGTTCACATTCAACGGCCGCGGCAAGAACGCGACCGTGTTCGACACGCACGGCAAAGTCGTCGCGACGATCGACCTCGGCGGAAAGCCGGAGTTCGGCGTGAGCGACGGCCACGGCCGCGTCTTCGTCAATGTCGAAGACACGAGCGAGCTGGTCTCGATCGACGCGAAGAAGAACGTCGTCACCGCGCGCTGGAAGCTCGCTCCGTGCGAGTCGCCGAGCGGATTGGCCATCGATCGCAAGCACCATCGCCTCTTCACCGTCTGCGAAAACGAGATGATGGCCGTCGTCGATTCAACGAACGGCCACGTCGTCACTACGGTGCCGACCGGCAAAGGCACTGACGCTGCGGCCTTCGACGACGAGCGTCAGCTCGCCTACGCCTCGAACGGCCAGAGCGCGACATTGACAGTCATCCACGAAGCATCGCCCGACAAATACGACGTCGTCGACAACGTCGCCACGCAGCGCAGCGCGCGGACGATGGCGCTCGACACCAAGTCGCATCACATCTTTCTCCCCGCTGCGAAGTTCGGCGACGCTCCCGCGGCAACGGAAAAGAATCCGCGTCCCCGTCCACCGGTGGTACCGGGAAGTTTCGAATTGGTCGAAGTCGCGCCGTAAACCGTCGTCGCGCGCGAAGGCGCGCTGAAACAATCTAGCCCTGCGCTTTGCGCGGGGAACCGAGCGCGAACGACATTCGTGGCCGCGAAGGCGGCCACTACAAATGCTTGCGCGGCGCGAGACCATGTAGCGGCCGCCTCCGCGGCCGCACACTCGTTCGCGCCCCGGTACCCCGCGCAAAGCGCTGGGCTGTATTGTCACCCGCGCCTTCGCGCGCGACGAACGATCGCTCGCCGCCCGTGCCTCCTTGTTCTACGATACGCGGCGATGAAAACGCGCATCGTTCTTCTTCTCACGCTTGTCGCCGCCTCGGCCTCCGCACAGCAGACGCTGATGCGGACGCAGAAGCCGCCGCTGCATGGCTCGCACTGGATGGCCGTCACCGGCAAGCCGCTCGGCGCCACCGCCGGCGCGATCATTTTTCAGAAGGGCGGCAACGCCGTCGATGCCGCCGCGGCCATGATCGCCGCCGACTGCACGATGTGGGACACGCTGTCGTGGGGCGGTGAGACGCAGGCGCTCATCTACGATCCGCACACGAAAAAAGTCATCGGCATCAACGCCCTCGGCGTTGCTCCGACCGGCGCCACGCCAGAGTTTTACAAAGGGAAAGGCTTCACGCATCCGCCCGATGAAGGCGTCCTCGCCGCCGTCACGCCCGGAACTCCCGGCGGCATCATGACCATGGTCGCCGAGTACGGCCGCCTGTCATTGAAAGACGTCCTCGGGCCCGCAATCGAGATGGCCGACGGCTACGCGATCGAGGGACAGTCGGCCAACACGATCGACCGCAACAAGGACAAGCTGAAGAACTGGATGTACTCGAAGAAAGTTTTCTTCGTCCACGCCGATGACGCGAAACATCCCGGGCCGTACGCCGGCGAAATGTTCCGCCAGCCGGACCTCGCCGCGACGCTGCGCAAACTCGTTGACACCGAGCAGCAGGCCCTGAAGAAGGGCAAATCGCGCAAGGAGGCCATCTACGCCGCATATGACCGCTTCTACAAAGGCGACATCGCCAGGGAGATCGTCCGCGGCACGCGCGAGCAGGGCGGTCTATTCACCGAGGACGATCTGGCGAATTGGAAAGTGCGGATTGAGGAGCCGGTGTCGACATCGTACAAAGGGATCGACGTCTACAAACTGAACGTCTGGACGCAGGGCCCGGCCATGCTGCAGGCGCTCAACATCCTCGAGAACTTCGACCTGAAGTCGATGGGCTACAACTCGCCGCGATACATCAACACCGTCTATCAGTCGATGAGCCTTGCGTGGGCCGATCGCGATTTCTACTACGGCGACATCTACGTCGATCCGCCGAAGCCGATACTCGGTCTTCTCTCCAAGGATTATGCGAAGGAGCGCGCGAAACTGATCAATGCCGATCACAACGATCCGAAAGCGCGCCCGGGCGATCCGTGGCCGTATCAGCGCGGAACGAATCCCTATCCCGATCTGCTCAAAAACTGGGATGCTCCGAAACCAGCACCGAAACCAGCCGGCACTCCGGAGTCGGGCGCGCTTCGCCGCAACGAGTTCCTGCGCTCAACTCCGTCGCTCTCCGACGACTACCTTTTCGCCTTCTACGCCGGGACGACCTCGGTCGAAGCAGCCGACGCGGAAGGGTGGGCGGTATCAGTCACACCGAGCGGCGGCTGGCTGCCGGCCGTCGTCGCCGGCAACACCGGCGTCGGCCTCAGCGAACGGATGCAGAGCTTCGTCCTCGATCCGGCCGAAGGCCCGTACAACGTCGTCGCGCCGGGCAAGCATCCGCGCGTCACGCTCACGCCGACGCTCGCCCTCAAAGACGCCGTGCCGTGGCTGGTCTTCTCAGTCCAGGGCGGCGACAGTCAGGATCAGAACCTGCTGCAGTTTTTCCTGAACGTCGTCGAGTTCGGGATGACCATCCAGGAAGCGACCGAGGCGCCGAACATCAATAGTTTCCAGATGCATAGCTCCTTCGGCGCGCACGACATCAAGCCCGGCAACATCCTTCTCAACTCCGCCGAGCCGCCGTGGGTGCGCGGCGGGTTGCGCCGCATGGGCTACACGATGACGTTCGAGGATCGCACCTCCGGTCCCATCAACGCCATCATGATCGACCGCGCCCACGGAACGTTGTGGGGCGGATCGAGCAACCACGGCGAGGACTACGGGATCGGGTGGTGATTTGTCGGTCGGTAGCCGAACGCTGCTTCGCCCCCCGGATGGGGCATGTACGGTAGCCGGCGGTCGCTCGCTTCGCTCGGACCGCCGGCTACCGTACGGGACGCCTCCGGCGTCATTCACCAACCCTGTTTCCCAAAACTTTGATTGCCATTCGCGCGCGGCTTTTGCAGAATCGCCGGCCGGAGGAACACGCTGTATGTCGAACGCCGTACGCACTCTCGCCGTCGCTCTCGGACTCCTTCTCGCCGCCTGTGCGGCCATGCAGCAGCAGAAAGCGCAGGCCTCGCGCGCCGCCGACACCGGCGAGTTTCACAATCTCCAGCTCTTCCCGCAGAACATCAGCCACGACGAGCTGATCGCGAACATGCGCGGATTCGCTAAAGCCCTCGGCACACGCTGCGACCATTGCCACGTCTCCAACCCTCCCGGTTCCAAAGAACAACTCGACTTCGCCTCGGACGCGAAGCCCGAAAAGAACGTCGCCCGCGCCATGATGCGCATGACACGAAGCGCCAACGAACAGCTCGTGGGAAAGATCAACCCGCACGGCCAGATGATCACCTGCAACACCTGCCACCGCGGCCACACGGTTCCGGACGTGACGGCAGCCGAGGGTCCCGCGGCGGTGGAACACTAGGCCAAAGGCGGTACCGCCTCGCGGCGTCACGGCGCGGTCGGATCGCGATCCGCTTGATCGAGCGGAGATGCTTTGCCTTTGAGCATCAGCAACTCAGCCATTCGGCCTTGCAGCCATCGCAGTCGCTCGGCAGCAGTTAGCTCGAGTCCTGTAAGGATCTGGCGCCGCCGTGTCCCCTCAAATGAACCGTCGAAGCCGGACCATTTCCATTCGCTATTCGGATCGTTTGCCATTCGCCTCCTGAAGATGCAGAAGAGCCTCGATGTCTTCCACGTCCCGCGGCCGTCCCGCCGCACGTTTCATCGCGATCAGGTCGTCGATCGCCGCGACGGAAACCGTTGTCTTTCCGATGTCCACGCGGAGCGCGCGCGAATAGAGATCGTCGAACGGAAGAGGCGAGTCCACGAAGAGGTCGACCTCGAAGCCCGGCATTTTCGAGTGCCACAGCGAGAAGACCTGAAGGTTCTTCTCAGCGATCCATCTCGTCCGCTCCGACGCATCGCCGAAGGCGTTGAGAGGGACGGGTGCTCGAGGATGGAACCCAAGAGCGCCGAACGTTCGCAACGCGGCGTCGAGATTTGCTTGCTCCATGCCGAGAATGAGATCGAGATCGGCTGTCGCACGCAAGTACCCGTGAAGCACGACCGCAACGCCACCGACAACGACATACCGAACTCCCGCGTCGGTCAACGCGGTCAACAGGAGCTCGATGTCGGCGGCCATTCTGTCGAGTCTAGCAGCGCCAGAAGCGGCCGATGACGTCAACGTCGCTTTGGCGATTGCAACGTGATCGCGATCGGAATCCCCGCGAGCGCGGGCAGCCAGAACGAGATCAGCCGATAGGTAAGGACGGCCACAACCGCCACGTTGGCCGGGACGCCAAGTCCGCCGTACAACGCGGTCATGGCCACTTCCACGACCGCGATTCCGCCCGGCAGAAAACTGGCGCGCCCGAGGAGTAGCGGAACGCCGTACCCGGCGAGCAGCAAGGAAATGTGGAGCGAGTGTCCCGCCGCCAGGAACGCGTAGCGAAGACAAAGGAGATCGAACGTGAGCACCATCAAGGAACAGCAGGCCGGCAGAATCCAGCCGCCGCCGCGCATCTTCTGCCAGATCTCCGCTGTCGTCTCCGCCGCGCCGATCAGCGCGGCGTCCTTCCATTTCGGACGGAACCGTTTCATCAGCCGCGCGGCGCGAATCGAAATCGCCCGAAGCCAATCGTTCCGCGCGAGGAGAGCAATCGCGCCGCCGATCACGATCGCAAGCAGCGAGACGACGATCGACAATGCCACCACCGTCACGCGCGAAAGCTGATGAAGGAGCAGCAACTCGATGGCGCCGACCAGCGCAAACACGATCAACGCCGCCGCATCAAAGACGGACGGCAGCCAACTCGCCAGCAGCGCCGCATCGGCGGAAACGCCGCGCTTACTCGTCCACTTGTAAATCGCCGCGCCGAACCCGAGCGCTCCCGCCGCGACGAGCGCCACCGATCCCGCCCCGATCTCGATCGCCGCCGCCCGCCGAAGCGACATCCGCTCGCCCGCAAGCTGAATGACCGACTGCAGCAGCGCTCCATTCGCGACATAGCTGAGCACCTCCATGATCACGCTCAACCCAATCGCCCACGGCACCAGCTTGCGCAGCGTCGCCAGCGAATCCTCGATCGTATCCAGCCGCGGCAACAGGAAGTGAACGAGCAACCCGAGGACGAGCAGAATCGGAACGGCGCGCAGGATGCGGAACTTCAGGGGCGGCGATTCACTCTCCGGTTCGGCTACAGCCATCGGACCGACGGCAATGCTGAGGTCGTGCCGGGAAGGGTTGGGAGGCCGGCGATCATTCATCACGCCGATGGGAAGTTGGGGACGAGCTTAGAAAGCGAATGTTCAATGTTGAATGAAGGGACGAGGAGCGGAGCCCATTCAACATTGAACATTCAACATTCGCTTTCTGACGCCTTGCACTACGCCTTGCCGAGTTGAGCAGCAAGATTTTGCAGGAATGCATGAAACGCAATCAGGATGGAATACACTACCTACCAGGTCCCTGGTGCGCGAGAGTCGGTTTCTGTAGCCGCCCTGGCGCTTACGCGTCCACCGTCAACCAACGAACCGTCGTCGTAGGGTCATGCGGAAAATCCGTCATGCGGTTTCACTCGAGGTTCGCCCTCGGCGTCTGGTTTCTGACGGCGGGAGCTCCGGCGCTTCTCCGCGGCCAATCGCCCGCTCCGCCATCCCTCGGCGCCGCCGCCAGCTTCGCCGTCCTGGGCGGCTCGTCGGTCACCAGTATCGGATCGACCATCGTCACCGGCAACCTCGGCGTCAGCCCGGGAAATACGATCGGCGGATCTCCCATCGTGAAGATCGGCGCGATTTATCGCAATGATTCGGTAGCCCGGCAGGCCCAACGCGACGCGGCGTCCGCCTACAACGATCTCATTGCCCGCACGTGTACTGCGAATTTGAGTACCGACCTCGGTGGAATGACTCTCGGCCCAGGCGTCTACTGTTTTTCGTCGGCCGCGCAATTGACCAGCACTCCTCTCATCCTAGACGGCGCAAACGATCCCAACGCCCTCTGGATTTTCGGTTCTCCTAAAGGGTGTGTAGAGCGAGAACTGCGGAAAGGCCAGTGGTTTAGCGGGAAGCAGTGATTTTGGGTCGGTCGGAATCCCATTCAGGAAACTGGCAAAGAGGGCGGCTGTACCGCACGACGCACCATCGGCCGTCGCTGCTCGGCGTAGTGCGTTGTGGTGAGATGGTCAAGTCCTCCACCGCCCAGCCGACTTGACCATCTCACCACAACGCACTCTCGAAGGGATGTAGCGACGGCCGATGGAGCGACGTGCTCGGGCCTCTGGAGCTGAGCGTTCCGCCCCCCGTTCCGGCCGTGTCGGGTCGGGCTCGCCGGCCTGGCCCATCACGCTGAGAGTGGCCCACGGGTCGGTGTCTCCGCGATGATGAAGTCGCCAAAACACCAACAAAGGGAGTCCGCCCGTGTGCCTGACCACATTCTTCAAGAAGCTTCTCGGTCTGACAAGCCCTGTCAAAGCCGTTCAGATCAACAGCGACCCGCTCAGGGGTCAGACCGTCGTGATCGACGTCAAGGCGCGGGCCCGCGGTCTTCAATGTGGCGAGTGCGGTCGCCGGTGCTCTCGCCGGCATGGAGCGGAGGGGAAACTTCGTTCCTGGCGGCACCTTGGCCTGTTTGGATTCGTCGTGCTGCTGCGCTGCCGCGTGTACCGGGTGGTGTGCAAGCGCTGCGGGGTGCGCACCATGAGCGTGCCGTGGAGCCGCAAAGGCTCGGTCTTCACCCGCGCATTCGAAGACGAAACCGGCTGGTTCCTCCAGCACACCGATCAGACAGCGACGGCGACCTACATGGGTATCAGTTGGGTAACGGCCGGCAACATCGCCCGCCGGGTCGTCGATGAGAAGCTCGACGGCTCGCTGCTCTCGGACCTGCACTTCATCGGGGTGGATGAGATCAGCTACGGCAGACCTACCAAGTTCCTCACCGTGGTGGTCGATCACGAGCGGGGACGAGTGGTCTGGGCGGCCGAAGGGAAGAGCTCGGAGACTCTCGGCCGCTTCTTCGAGACGCTCGGCGCGGTGCGCAAAAGCAGCATCGAGGTGGTGACCATGGACATGTCGGCCGCATACGTCAAGAGCGTCACTGAGTGCCTGCCTCAGGCCGAAATCGTCTTTGATCGCTTTCACGTCGTTCGGCTGCTCCTGGATGCCATCGACGAGGTACGCCGTGATGAGATCCGAGCGATGGCCGAAGCTGAGGATCGCAAGACACTCAAGTCCAGCCGCTTCCCACTTCTGAAGAACCCCTGGAACCTGACCCGAAAGGAGAACCAGAAGCTCTCCGCCATTCAGCACAACAACCATCGCCTTTACCGTGCCTACCTGCTCAAGGAGAGCTTCCAGGAAATCTACAACGCCACAACCCTCGTGGATGCGGACCGATTGTTCCGCGAGTGGTTCCGCTGGGCGCGCCGGTCCAGGCTCGCTCCGTTCTTGCGTGTCGCTCAGACCATGAAAGACCACTGGTCGGGCATCCGCCGCTTCATCGAACTGCGCATCTCCAACGGTCCTGTCGAAGGCTACAACAGCAAGATCCGCATGATCAGTCACCGCGCTTTCGGCTTCCACTCCGCCGACGCCCTCATCGCCATGATCATGCTCTTGTGCTCCGGCATTACCCTCTCGCCGCTCGGTCACGGTAATGCTCTACACACCCTTTAGGAGATCC
>ERZ1739052.133-NODE-133-length-11838-cov-9.981838_pt1 | contig 11838 bp, 10 predicted proteins | sample MGYA00581761_ERZ1739052 | MGnify/ENA primary metagenome ERZ1739052 (study PRJEB42929, sample SAMN08275524) | rhizosphere metagenome | isolation source: Rhizospheric soil replicate 1 | host: Colobanthus quitensis and Deschampsia antarctica | place: Antarctica...
TCCACCGGCAACACGAGCGCGTCGCTCGCCGCGTACGCCGCGCAGGCTGGGCTGCGCGCGATCGTGTTCATCCCGGCCGGAAAAGTCGCAACCGGCAAACTCGCGCAGACGCTCGCGTACGGTGCCACCGCGCTGCACATCCGCGGCGATTTCGACGCCGCGATGCAGCTCGTTCGCGAAGCGAGCGACCGCCTCGGCATCTATCTCGTCAACTCCATCAATCCCTTCCGCATCGAAGGGCAGAAGACGATCGTCTGGGAGCTACTGCAGGATCTGGAGTGGAACGCGCCGGACTGGATCGTCGTCCCCGCCGGCAACCTCGGCAACACGAGCGCGTTCGGCAAAGCGTTGCGCGAGGCCTTCGACGCCGGCTGGATCACGAAGATGCCGCGGCTGGCGTCGATCCAGGCCAGCGGCGCGAATCCGTTCTATCGCAGCTATGTCGGCGCCTTCGCGCAACGCCATCGCATCACCGCGGAGACGATCGCCAGCGCGATCCGCATCGGCGATCCGGTCAGCCATCGCAAGGCCGTGTCCGCGATCCAACTCACGACCGGAATCGTCGAGCAGGTCACCGACGACGAGTTGATGCTCGGCAAACGCGAGATCGATGAGATGGGGATCGGCTGCGAGCCGGCATCCGCGACGACATTCGCCGGCGTGAAGAAACTACGCGCCGCCGGCGTGATGCGTAACGGCGAACGAATTGTCTGCGTGCTAACCGGCCATCTTCTCAAAGACACGGACGCGATCATGCGCAATGTGCCAGCGGAGCGAACGATCGAGATCGACGCGACGATGGATGCGGTAGAGCTGGCTTTGTCATCCTGAGGCTGCCGCAGCCGGGAGCTGCGAAGCAGCGGAACGGCGGAGGACGCCGAAGGATCTCAAGCTTCCCAAACTGCGTTGAATCCCACTGTCCTTCAGCCGGAGTCGCGCATCTGGAGATCCTTCGCCGTCCTGCGCGATCTACGCGCTTCGCGCTACGTCGCTCCGGCGGCTCAGGATGACAAATACACCGTCGGGTCCCGCACTCCCGCTTCCTCGAATCCCCGCTTGCGCAGGATGCACGAATCGCAGTGGCCGCAGGCGAGGCCGCGAACGTCGGGGTCGTAGCAGGAATGAGTGATCGAGTAATTGACGCCGAGGGATGTACCGCGGCGAATGATGTCCGCCTTCGACATCGTCACAAGCGGCGCGATGATCCGCGGCTCGCCGTGCTCGACGCCGCTGCGCGTGCCGGTCACGATCACGCGCTGGAAAGCGTCGAGAAACTCGGGGCGGCAATCGGGATAGCCGCTGAAGTCGACCGCGTTGACGCCGATCCAGATCTCCTGCGCCTGGCGCGTTTCCGCGTAGCCGAGGGCGAGTGAAAGGAAGATCGTGTTGCGCGCCGGAACATACGTCACCGGGATTCCCGCGGCGCCAGCAACGTCCTTCGGGACGTCGATCTCCGCCGTCAACGCGCTGCCGCCGAAGAGGCGCAAGTCCATGGGGAAGACGACATGCTCGTCGACGCCGATCGATTGCGCGACTCGTTCCGCCGCAGCGAGCTCGATCCCGTGCCGCTGCCCGTACGCGAACGAGAGCGCGTAACACGATCGCCCCTCGCTTTTCGCGATGGCGAGGACGGTGGCGGAGTCGAGTCCTCCGCTGAGCAGGACGACGGCTTTCATCGCGGCGAATACTACAATCGCGCGCATGTCCGAACTGAACGTGTACGAAGTTCTCAACCGCAAACGCCGCGGCGCGCCGCTCGACACGCGCGAGATCGAGTTGTTCATCGAGCGCTACACGCGCGGAGAGATTCCCGACTACCAGATGTCGGCGTTGCTGATGGCCATCGCCATCAACGGCATGACCGCCGAGGAGATGGCCACGCTGACGCAGTCGATGCTGCGAAGCGGCGATCAGTGGCATTTACGCAGCGAATACGACTTCATCGCCGACAAACATTCGACCGGCGGCGTCGGCGACAAAGTTTCGCTGGTGCTCTCGCCGTGGGTGGCCGCGTGCGGCATTCCGATCGGGATGCTTTCCGGCCGCGGACTCGGTCACACCGGCGGCACGCTCGACAAGCTCGAAGCGATTCCCGGCTTCAACGCGCGACTGTCGCGCGAGCAGTTCGACCAGAGCATCGCCGACTCCGGCTGCGTCATCTCGACGTCGACGGAAGGAATTGCTCCGGCTGACAAGAAAATCTACGCGCTGCGCGACGTCACCGGCACGGTCGAGTCGCTGCCGCTGATCACGGCCTCGATCATGTCGAAGAAGCTGGCCATGGGCGCCTCGGCCCTCATCCTCGACGTGAAAACCGGCAGCGGTGCGTTCATGCGCCATTACCAGGATTCAAAGGCGCTGGCGCAGAGCCTCATCGCCGCCGCGGCGGGCTCCGGCACGCGCGTCGAAGCGCTGATCACCGACATGGATCGCCCGCTCGGCGTCGCCGCAGGCAACGCGAACGAGATCATCGAAACGATCGAAGTGCTGAAGGGCAACGGTCCCGCGGACGTGGAGGAAGTCACGCGCGCGCAGGCCGTTCGCACGCTGGTCATGTCGGGCAAGTTCGACGATGCCTCGGCCGGCGCCGCGCTCGACGACGCTCTCAACTCCGGCCGCGCGCTGGAGCAGGCCCGCAAGTGGATCGCCGCGCAAGGTGGCAATCCGGCAATCGTCGACGACTATTCGCTCCTGCCGCAGCCGCGCAACACGATCGAGGTCAAGGCGCCGCAGTCCGGCTTCATCACCTTCATCGACACCTACCAGGCCGGCATGTTCACCGTCGACCTCGGCGCCGGCCGCAAGAAAGCGGACGACGTGATCGACTACGCGGCCGGCGTGATGTTCGACCGCAAGACCGGCGATGAAGTCCGCGCCGGCGACACGATCGCCCGCATCCAGCTCGGCAGCGGACATCGCGACGCAGACGAGCTGACGAAGCGTTACCTCTCATTCGTAACGTTCGGCGAGGAGAAACCGGAGGAGAGGCCGCTGATCCACGAGCATCTGGTGTGAGGGATGAATTCGAATGGGACGACGCGAAGGCGCGCTCAAATGAGCGGAATCATGGCGTTTCGTTCGAAGAGGGTACGACGGTCTTCGACGACGGGCATTCGATATCTGACTTTGACTACGAACACTCGATCGTCGAAGATCGCTTTATGATTATCGGGTATTCGACCCGCGGGCGCCTGTTGGCTGTGTGGCACACCTACCGCGACCCTGTGATCCGAATCATCGGTGCGCGACTTGCGACTGCAACAGAACGAAAAGCTTATGAAGAAAGACATCCTTCCTGACGATGACGAGATGCCGGCGGAGTTCGATTTCAGCCGGGCCATTCCGAATCCGTGGTTTGTCAAGGTGCATGGAGCTGATTACGTTCGCGTCATTGATAAGGATCTGGCGGCCATGTTTCCCGACAACGAATCCATGAACGCCGCGTTGCGGTCGGTCGCCGAGGCTGCGGCGCGCGTCCCGCGCAAGGTAAGCGCAAAGACCGTCACCGCCGCAAGGCCGAAGAAAAAAGCGCGCGGTTGACCCCGAAAGCCATGAAAGACAACGCGATTGAAGATGACGATCCGAATAAAAAGAAGAAAGCATGACTAATCGCGCCATCGTCATCGTTTGTGATTCCCTCGGGGTCGGCGAGTTGCCGGATGCGAAAGACTTTGGGGATGAGGGGTCGAATACACTCGGCCACGTGCTCGACTCGCAGCATCCGTCGCTGCCGACGCTCGCTCGCCTCGGGTTGCTGCACACGCTTCCGCAGCCCGCATCGACCGAGACGCCGCGCGGCGCGTTCGGACGGATGGCCGAGGTCAGCGCCGGGAAGGACACCACCACGGGGCATTGGGAAATGATGGGACTCATCGTCGAGGATCCGTTCCGCACGTATCCGAACGGATTTCCGGCCGACGTCATCGCCGAATACGAGCGGCGCATCGGACGGAAGACGCTCGGTAACAAGGCCGCATCCGGCACGGTGATCCTCGACGAGCTCGGCGAAGAGCACATGCGCACCGGCGCGCCGATCGTCTACACGTCGGCCGACTCGGTGTTTCAGGTGGCGGCGCACGAGGAGATCATCCCGGTGGAGGAGCTGTGGCGCATCTGCGCGACTGCGCGGGAGCTGATGCGCGGGGAGCACAACATCGGACGCATCATCGCGCGGCCGTTCCTCGGAACCGGCAAGGAACACTTCAAACGCACCGCGAATCGGAAGGACTTTTCTGTGAAACCGACCGGACTCACCGTCGTCGAACGCGCCTTCAACTCCGGCAAGCAGGTCATCGGCCTCGGCAAGATCGCCGACATCTTCGACCGCGTCGGGATCTCGCAGGAGATCCGCACGGAGAACAATTCGGACGGGATGCGGAAGACGATCGATCTGATCCGCCAGTCAAACGCCGATTTCATCTTCACGAATCTCGTCGACTTCGATTCGAAGTACGGTCACCGTAACGATGCGCCCGGATACGCGAAGGCGCTGGAGGTTTTCGACGGCGAACTGGCCGCGCTCCTCGGCGATTTGCGCAACGACGACCTGCTCTTCATCACCGCCGATCACGGTTGCGATCCCACCGACGTCTCCACCGACCACACGCGCGAATATGTGCCGCTCGTCATCGCCGGTCCGCGCGTTATCGCGCAGCCGCTCGGAACGCGTTCGACCTTCGCTGACCTCGGCGCGACGATCTGCGAGCATCTCGGCATCTCGCGCGGCGGACTTCCCGGCACGAGCGTCCTGCAGGAGGTGGTGCGATGAAGCGGATCGCGATCGTCGTCGTCCTTTTGACGGCAACCAACCTCGCCGCGCAGATTCCGGCCGCGCGCATTGCGGCGGACGCGCACGTCATCGATCGCGTGGCCGAGGCGAGTACGAACGACCTGCCGAAGGATTTGTTGAAGCGGATCGTCAACGAGGACATCGACCTGCTGCGCGGCAAACGCGCCGACGGCACCTACCAGTACGCGGCATACGATCGGATGGAGGCGGGGCGCAAGTCCGACAGCTTCTCGATCGATCCCGAGCACAAAGAGTCGGTGCTGGAGCTGCGCGACGTCTTCCCGTACCGTCTCATCGTGAACGTTCCCTCGCGGCGCATGATGGTGGCGAAGAACCATCACATCTACATCGATCGCGTTGAGATCGAGACGCTGCCGCAGACGTCCTCGGAGAAAAAGTTCCAGACGGTGAAGATCGATGCCTGGCTCGAGCCGGGCAATGCGAAGACGATCGACCTCGGCGACATCGGCAAGCAGGCCACGGCTCGGGTCTACGCGCACGCGGAAGCGGGCGGCTATGCGAACGTGACGCTGACGTTTATCGAGGCGCGGATTTTCGACGAACCGTCAAGCCCCTACGCCGACGCGGTGGAGAGCGCGAAGGCGATCCTGAAGGCGGTCGACCACGGCGACAAGTCGTCGATCCGGGCCATGGCGCAGCGGATTGCGGGCGCGTTTCCAACGAGCTCGGCCGCAGTTTCAGCGGCGATCGCAGCCCCTCCGGCAACAATTGCCGCCACTCCGGCGGCGTCTCAAGTCAACGTAACTGCTGGTCGGGAGGACCCCGAGACGCTGACCGATTTGCAGGCCATCGAAGACCTCCTCACCGGGACGGAAGCTGAACGCCGTCAAGGAGTTGACCGACTTCATCAGCTCCTCCGGCGGCTTCGAAATGCCGCTCGGTAACGGAGCTCACCAGGGCCAATATTGAGCGTTGCGCGCTCACATTTTGCTCACGGCTGATTGACGATTCGGGCCGGCTGACGTAGAATGCCGATCCCTCAGCTTCGCCAGTCTTCCGAAAGGAGCTTCACTTGTCGTCAATGAAATTAGGTTTCAAGGTCGGGGAAAAGCTCGTCTATCCGAACCACGGCGTGACCATCGTCGAACAGATCGGCGAGTCGCCGATCATGGGTGCGGATGACACGTACTACCACCTCAGGCTTCTCGCGAATAATTCGCGCCTGATGGTGCCGATCAGGAACACGGATCGCGTCGGCCTTCGTCCGCTGTACAAACAGACGCAGATCAAAGGCCTTCTGAGCCTTCTCGAAGAGACCACCCAGAAAGCGCAGACCGACTGGAAGGGCCGCTACCGCGAGAACCTCGAGAAGATGAAGACCGGCCGCCTCGAAGACGTGGCCGACGTCCTCAAGAACCTCAGCGAAGTGCAGAAAAAGAAGAGCCTCTCGTTCCGCGAGAAGAAGATGTACGACCGCGCCAAGTACCTGCTCGTCTCCGAAGTGGCCATCGTCAAGAACATTCCCGAAGCCGAGGCGGAGAAGTTGATCGCCCGGTCGCTGGAGAAGTCGTTCGGCGGCCATTGACGCGATCGCATCATTTGCTCCACGCAATTCGCCGCCGCCCCGAAACGGGCGGCGGTTTTGTCTTACGATGACATCGATGTCTGGCCGCCTACCTGATTGGATCCGCGAGAAGAAGGTCAACCTTCGCGATCTGCACGAGATCAAGTCGCTGCTGCGCGAAAAGTCGCTGCACTCGGTGTGCGAATCGCTGGCCTGTCCGAATCGGAGCGAATGTTTCTCGCGCGGCACGGCCACCTTCATGATCCTCGGCGACATCTGCACGCGCTCCTGCGGATTCTGCAACGTGACCACCGGCCGTCCCTACGCGCCGCCGTCGCCGGACGAGCCGCGGTCGGTGGCCGAGGCGGCGAAGCGGATGGGGTTGCGGCATGTGGTGGTTACGTGCGTGACGCGCGATGACCTCGACGACGGCGGAGCGTCGCAGTTCGCGTTCACGATCGCCGCGTTGCGCGAGGTGCTGCCGGATGCGGCGGTCGAGGTGCTGACTTCCGACTTTCGCGGCAACTTCGAGTCGGTGCGGACCGTCGTCGACGCGCGGCCTGACTACTTCAATCACAACGTGGAGACCGTGCCGCGACTTTACGACTTCGTCCGCCCCGGTTCGCGATTCGAACGATCACTGGCGGTGCTGCGCGAAGCGAAGCAGATCGATCCGACGATCACGACCAAATCGGGCCTGATGCTCGGCCTCGGCGAACATCGCGACGAAGTCATCGACGTCCTGCGGCGGCTGTACGAGTCGCGCGTCGAGATCGTGACCATCGGCCAGTACCTGCAGCCGAAACGCGAGAAGCTCGATGTCGTCGAGTACGTCGCGCCGAGCGTGTTCGACGAGTACCGCGTCATCGGCGAGGAGATCGGATTTAGCGCCGTCTTCGCCGGGCCGTTCGTCCGCAGCTCGTACATGGCCGACGCGGTGGCGGCCGAAGCCACCTATGCGTAAAAGTCCCCGCGCGAAGGATCCGGAGAAGAAGGAGACGGGGCCGTATTTTCTGACGTGGTTGCCGATCTTTCTCGACTACCTCGCCGTCGAGAAAGGGCTGGCCAAGAACTCGCTGTCCGCGTATCAGACGGATCTCAAGCACTTCGGGCACTGGTTGAATGATCAGCAGCGCGAGATCGATGCGGTGCAGCGGATTCACATCGTCCGCTACTTTCAGGCGCTGCGATCCGCCGGTATCTCGGCGCGATCTGTGGCGCGTGCGCTGGCGGCGATCCGCGGACTGTTCCGCTTTCTCGTCGCCGAGCGGCATCTGAAACACGATCCGACCGAGAACCTCGAGAATCCGAAGCTCTGGACGACGCTGCCGAAGTCGATGCAGCCGCAGGAAGTCGAGGCGCTGCTGCGCGCGCCCGATCGGAGTACCGCCGAGGGGTTGCGCGATGGCGCGATGCTGGAGCTGCTGTATGCGACGGGGCTGCGCGTCTCGGAGCTGATCCACGTGAAGATCGAGGACCTGGTGATGGATGCCGGATTCCTGCGCACGATCGGCAAAGGATCGAAGGAACGCATCGTCCCGTTCGGCGACAGCGCGCGCGACGCGATCGTCGTCTACATGGAGCACGGGCGCGCGGAGTTCGACAAGTACGCCGATCCGCATCTCTTTCTCTCGAACCGCGGGCGGCCGATGACGCGCCAGTCTTTCTGGATGAAGCTCACAAAGTACGCACGGCTGGCCGGCATCAGCGGCCACATCTCGCCGCACTCGTTGCGCCATTCGTTCGCCACACACCTGCTCGAAAATGGCGCCGACCTGCGCAGCGTGCAGATGATGCTCGGTCACTCCGACATCTCCACGACGCAGATCTACACGCATGTGTCGCGCGCGAGGCTGCAGAAGATGTACGAGCAGTTCCACCCGCGGGCTTAGAGTGGCGATTGGCGGAGGAGGTGGGATTCGAACCCACGGTACCCTTTCGGGTACGGCGGTTTTCAAGACCGCTGCCTTAAACCACTCGACCACTCCTCCGGAGTTGAAATCAGAAGGCAGAAAGCAGAAATGAGCCTTCGGCGGTTCGGACAACGCCGCCCGTATCAGCAAACATTTCGGATCGGCAGGAGGGGGGTTTACGAAAGTAAATTCACGTCCAGCGTGATCTTCAGGCGCAGTCTTCGGTGCTGGCGGAGCTCGTCCATCGTCAGGTTGAGGGGGACGGTTACTTCCTTGACCAGGCCGTCGGTGGCGCGGCGTTCGGTGGGGGCGGTGGCCGTTCGCGACGACGACGGCGCGCTCAGGTCGGGGAGCGAATTCAGGATGCCTTCGGGCAGCGGGATTTCGATCGATGTCATCGGCACTTCGATCGGGATCTCGTTGAATGCGGACGACGCCGAAGCGTAGCCGCGGACCGAGATGCCGGACGATGCCGGCTCCTCATCGAGGTCCGGTTTCGTAGAGAAGTAGTCGCGGAAATCCTCGAACGGCTCGTCTGCAGGTTCGGCAGTGGTCGCAACGGCAGCCGGCGGGGCGCCAATCAGTTCCGTCGGAACGAGCGGGATGTCGTCAGCGTCGCCGGCGGCGTCGAGTGTGAATGCCGAGGGAGGTAGGGAAGGAGGATCGGCGAAGGGATCGTCCTCGTCCCAGAGCGAATCGTGCGGACGCGGCTCGGCGGCGACGGTCGGATTGAGAATCTGGATCTCGCGGTCGAGCGGCTCGGATCCTTCGAGGCCGTACTTCTTGATGAGGTGCTGGAGGACGAGCTGCGTCACGCCTTTCAGCGTTTCTTCGACGCCGAGGCCGTTCGTTGCGACCGACTCGAAGTGCGGCACACCGAGTTTGTTGATTTCGGCGTCGAGGTCGGGGATGCCCAGCGCGTTCGATAGATCGCGTTTGTTGTACTGAATCACCAGCGGGATCTCGCGGATGCGGACGCCCTGGCGTTTGAGGTTGTCCTCGAGATTTTGCAGCGACTCGAGGTTGGCGTCGACGGCGTGGTCCTGGCTGTCAGCGACGAAAACGATGCCGTCCGCCCCTTTGAGCACGAGCTGGCGCGTGGAGTTGTAGTAGACCTGCCCCGGCACCGTGTAGAGCTGGAGCTTCGTGCGCATGCCGCGGATTTTGCCGAGGTCGAGCGGGAGGAAGTCGAAGAAGAGTGTGCGGTCGGTCTTCGTGGCCAGCGACAGCATCTTGCTTTTGTTGTTCGACGGCAGCGAGTCGTAGACGAACTGCAGATTCGTCGTCTTGCCGCAGAGTCCCGGACCGTAATAGACGATCTTCGCGGTGATCTCTTTGGTAGCGTAGTTGAAGAGGACCATGGGAGCCGGTGAGCGTAGCGAAGGGGGATGAGGGAGTCAAACTTCCCTTATGATGTCGCGCCGCGGAGGTACGAATGTCCAGACGTTTCCTCTGTTTTTCCGTTGTCTCCCTTCTGTTGCTCGTGGTGACATTCGCGCCGACTGATTCGATCAGGCCATCGCGGATGATCACCACGCCATTCGCGATCTCCGGCCCCCTTACCGGATGCACCGTTCCGCCCGCGGCCGGCGTGGACGTACCCCGACTCGCTGATGGGCGTGATCTCGTACATCCGCCAGACGCGCCGAGGCGATTGCGAAAGAGTTCAACGTGCGGATGATCATCGCCGGCGCGCGGCAAGGCTACAAGATGGGCGACGAGTTGAAGTCGCTCGGCGCGCCGGTGCTGGTGTCGACGAAATGGCCGACCGCGCCGGCTGCGAAAGAGGATCGCGAGGATGGGGATTCAAAGCCGAGGCATATGATGCGATTCCGTACAACGTCGCACTGATGACTCGCGCAGGCGTGCTGACCTCGGTCAATTCCGATTCCGACGAGCTGGCGCGCCACCGCTCGAAGCGGGCAAGCTCGCCAACATCATCGTCACCGACGGCGATCCGCTGGAGATCGTGACGCATGTAAAACACCTCTTCATCGGAGGAGAGGAAATCACCCTCGACACGAACCAAACCCTTCTTTACCAAAAATTCAAAGCTCGCCCCTGAACCTCTCCGCGCGCTCCGCCTCTCCGCGCCCTCCGCGTGAAACCGTTTCCCACGCGGAGCCGCGGAGTCGCGGAGGAAAAGCAGTCAGCGCGGTATCACCGGAGATCCTGACGCTTCCGCTTCGCGGCAGCGCAGGATATGCTCCCCCCAGTTCTTTCCCAATTTCCTCTGAGTCAGTGAACGGGAAGCCGGTGTGATGCCGGCGCGGCCCCCGCCACTGTGACCGGCGACGACTCGCGCCACGACACGCCACTGCATCGCTCGATGTGGGAAGGCGGCGCGACGAGAAGGACCCGGAAGCCAGGAGACCGGCTGGCTCGGAACCCACTTTTGATCGGCCTTCTTCGGAGGGAAGGAGTCGTCATGAAGAGAGTTCTCGCTGCGTCTCTGCTATTTGTCGTTCCCGCGTTCGCTCAGTCCACCCCACAACAACCCACCATCAACGACACGGTCGTTGTCACCGCCTCATCTCTGCCCGAAAGTGCCGAGGCAACACCGGCGTCGGTCACCGTCATCACGCGTGCCGATATCACTGCTCGCGGCGATCGCGACGTCGCCGACATCCTGCGCGAAGTGCCCGGCCTCGTGCTGGCGCGCAGCGGATCGCCCGGCAAGGCCACGTCGCTGTTCACCCGAGGAGCCGCATCGACGCAGACGTTGGTGATGTGGAACGGGATCGTCCTCAACAACCCGTACTTTTCCGGCTACGACTGGGGACGATTTTCAACCGCCGGCGTCGAACAAATCGAAGTCGTGCGCGGGCCGTTTTCCGCGCTTTACGGTTCCGAGGCCATGGCCGGAGTGGTCAACATATTGACGACTCCACGTACGACCGGCCTCCATGGCGATTTCGAAAGCGGCAGCCACGGACTCCGCAACGCCATGCTCAACGCCGCGATCGCAAATGAATCGATCGCCGCCGCCGGAACCTACGAACACCGCACCGACGATGGCTTCAATCCCAACGACGATTTCCGCCAGAACAGCGCCAGCGGCTACGTGAAGTGGTCGCTCTCCGATGCATTCTCCCTCGGCGCGGCCGCGCGCCACACCTCGTACAACCTCGGCATCCCGTTCAACACGAACGCCTTCGGCACGGCACTCGTCCCGAGCCTCGACCGCCGCCAGAACGGAACCGAGACGCAGGTCGCCATCCCGGTCACGCTGAGCCTAGGCCGCTTCATCACCGACCTGACGCTCTCCGACAACCGCCGCCGTGATGACTTCCGCGATCCCGCCGACCCGTTCACGACCTCCACGTCGACCGACGCAAAGACGCGCCGCGGCCGCCTGACCACGCGTTTCGCGACACCAATCGGCACGCTCGTCGCGGGCGGCGAATACGAACGCGACATCGTCAGCGACGTGACCAACTTCGGTCCGAACTTCCTCGACCAGCACCGCACCGACCGCTCGTTCTTCGTCGAAGACCGCTATACGCGCGAGCTGGGACAAAACTCTCGCTTCGAGCTGAGCGCCGGCGTCCGCAACGATCACTTCGACGTTTTCGGCGGACAGACTTCGCCGCGCATCGCCGCCGCCATCG
>ERZ1739052.134-NODE-134-length-11809-cov-11.270376_pt1 | contig 11809 bp, 14 predicted proteins | sample MGYA00581761_ERZ1739052 | MGnify/ENA primary metagenome ERZ1739052 (study PRJEB42929, sample SAMN08275524) | rhizosphere metagenome | isolation source: Rhizospheric soil replicate 1 | host: Colobanthus quitensis and Deschampsia antarctica | place: Antarctica...
CAATGAGAACACACGCAAGTCCTTACGTCAAGTTCTTTATGTAACACTACACTAGTAAGTGGCTAGTTGCAGGCGAGTGTTCTTTCGAAACACAAGTCCGGACAACTCAGGACGGACGTAACCCGCTGACGGCAGGAGGTATCCCGACATGTCCAAGCGTCGCGGGGGGCAATCGCACTCAGGAGGTCATCGGTTCGATCCCGTTCAGCTCCACCAAAATCGTCATTCCAACGCGGCCCCGAGGCCGCGTTTTTCGTCAGCCAAACCATTCAGCCATCGGGATGAATCGTGACGACCTTGATGGCTCTCGCCCGATGAATCGACCGGGACGGCTTCTCCGTCGTGATCAGTTCGGATGCGCCGACAGATGCCGCCGCTGCGCCGTGGAGAGCGTCCAACGCCTCGACGCCGTTGATTGATGCCTCGCGCATCGCGATGCTGGTAACGTCATCCAGGTTTGTCGCACCGTTCTAGGATTCTTCGAGCGCCTTTCTGAAATCGCGTACGGCCTGCGTGAGCGTGTCGCGATCGAGCATCGAAGCAAGCAGCTCGACATCGAGGTGTGGAAGGAGCCGGCTGCGCTGCACGCGAGCGAACGTTTCGTCCGTCAGAATGTAGATTTCGACCACTCCTTTGCGCCAGTACCAGACTTCGTCAACGGCGAGCTTCCGGTAGATCTCCAGTTTGTCGATGCCCCCGCGCGTCCACTCGACTTCGATTGCGAGTTGTGGCCGTTCCCGCGGCTCCGTCCCAAAGATGTAGCACTCGTCAGCTTCGGCGGCGCCTTCGTTCTCTTCTCTCGTGAGCGTCCAACTGCCGAAAGGCCTGATTTCGATGCCCCGATCGATGCACCACGTCTCGAGGAGGTGTCCGAGGTATGACTTGATCTGCTCATGATCCTTCGATGGACTCATGATCTCTACTTCTCCATCCAGATAGCTGATGCGCGGGGCCGAGTGATCGCCCCGAATCTCGATCAGGCGTTCGTAGTCTTTCCACGTGACGTCGTGAAGGACGATGATGTGATCGGCGTTCGGCGTGTCGTCGTGTGCGCGAAGCGCGACGGCTCTCGACATGACCAAAGACTATATCGCCATCGAGGTCCCGATGGGTATCAGATCGGATCGCGATAGCGTCGCAGACGCACCGCCCCGGCGACGCATGCGACCGCGATTGCGAGGCCGATCCATAACCCGGGCATGGTCACGAATTCCAACGGGTGGGAGGGCCAGAGCATCATCATGCTTCCCCTTGCGGAGCCGCCCTCCATGCCGCCACTGATGCGGGAGGCGAGCATGGTGGCGAAACGCGCGGTGTTGAAGACGAGCTTCTCGATGACGCCGATCGCGGCGAGCGGCAGGAACGCCCAGAGGAATGGCAGGCGCCTGGCCCACGCCGAGACGAGCAGGAGCCAGCCGAAGATCGGCGCGTAGTAGAGGGAGTGGACGGTGACGAGGTGGTGGAGAAGTCCCGAGGACATCTGCAACCACGGCAGCGCCCACAAGGCGGCGGCGCTTTGGCCTTTCATCGACAGAATCGCGCTGCTCGTCAGCAGCATGAGCAACTGCGTGGCGATCGAGATCACGAACGTGACCACCGGCATCACGACGAGCGGGATGGCCATCTTCGACAGCACGGCCGTCCAATCGGAGACCGGCATCGATTTCCAGAAGAGAACGCTGCGGTCGCGGCGCTCGCCGTAGAGCGCGTCGAGACAGTAGAAAATCGCCACGATCAACATCGTACCCATCAGAATTCCGGCGGCGAACTCGCAACTGGACGCAACCTGGTCCGGCCGTGAATGGCGCCCCGTGAGCACCACCACGAAGGAGGCCAGCACCATCACCGCCGCGACCATGAGCGGCGCGATATAGATCGAACGGTTCTCCCACAGCTCGCGCCGCACTGACCAGACCATCGAATTCATGGCATCGTCCCTCCCGCCTCCATCACCGCCACGAAGAGATCGGCGAGGCTCGGCTTGCGCACCTCGCCCAGCGCGGCCAGTTGCTCACGATCGGCACCATCTACCAGCAGGATGCTGCGTCCGAGCACTTGACGCTCGTGGATCGGCCGGAGCGCGCGGGCGGCGGCAAGGCGGTCCGGACGGACGACGACCTCGAGATAGCGCGACTCGAACTGATCCATGCTCGAGGCGAAGACGATGCGGCCACGGTTGATGAACACGACGTCGGTGAGCACGTCCTGAATCTCTTCGACCTGATGCGTGGTCACCAGAATGGTGCGGCTCTGATCGAAGTAGTCGTTCAGCAGCGAGTCGTAGAACTGCTTGCGGTAGAGGATATCGAGGCCAAGCGTCGGTTCGTCCAGCACCAGCAGCCTGGCATCGACGGCCATGACCAGGGCAAGGTGGAGCTGCGTCACCATGCCCTTGGACAACTCCCGCACTTTGGAATTGGCCCTGATCGCCGTCCTGGCCAGCAGTGCCTCCGCTTTCGCACGATCGAAGCGCGAGTGCACGCCACCGGCATAGTCGAGCAGTTGCGAGACGCGAATCCAGCGCGGCAGTACGGCAACGTCGGAGATGTAAGCGACGTCGCGCATCAGTTGTGCGCGCGCGGACCACGGATCACGCCCCAGGACGGTGAGCTGCCCCTGGTACGGAGTGAGGCCAAGAATCGCGTTGAGCGCGGTGGTTTTGCCGGCGCCGTTCGGGCCGATCAGCCCGACGATGTGCCCTTCCTCGACGCGCAGATCGACACCGTCCAGAGCCACCGTCGTCCCGAACGCTTTTCGAATGCCTTGCGCCTCGATGACGGCCATCAGCGCTTCTCCTGGCGTTGCTTGAGGAGCTCCTTTGCCGTCAGCCCCAGCCGCTGAATCCTCTCCCGAATCCGCGGCCATTCCTCTTCCAGAAACTTCTGCCGCTCGCTGCGCAAGAGAAGCTCGCGCGCTCCGGCATTGACGAACATTCCTCGGCCGCGCCGCATCTCGACCAGTTCCTCGTCGACGAGTTCCTGGTAGGCTCTCAGAACCGTGAGCGGGTTGAGTCGATAGTCAGTGGCCACGGTACGGACCGATGGGATGGCATCGCCTTCCTTCAGCAACCCTTCCAGGATCATGGCGACGATGCGGCCCCGAAGCTGGCGATAGATTGGTTGTGTGTCGTCCCACTCGCGGTCCATTCGATAGCGTCATTTCATTGTAAGCGGCAGTGGTCCAGCGGCGTTGAAAAAAGGCGCGACGTAGATCCCGTGGCGGGCGGCGATCCTCTCGATTTCCTCGACCAGCTTCGGAGTGATGGCACCGCGTCCGCGGGAGAAGGGCTCAAACCGTCCTTCCAGCGCGAGAGCCATGCCCTCGAGCAGGCATCCGTGGGCCACATCGGGGAACGGATGCCGGTTCAGAATTCCATGAAGATCGGGGTCGAACGTCAATCCGCCCGTGATCTGTCCAAGCCCTCCGAAAAAAACCGTGGCCCCGGAGGTCTCTGCATCGGGGGAGAGGTTCTTCGGGTAACCGGCATCGCACACGAGAGCGTCGTGCGCGATCCTGTCCAATAGAAGATAGGACGACGGCAGGCTGGCCGCGCAGATCACCACGTCAGCCTCCTCGGAGAACTCTCCGAGGTCGGTCGCGATCTCCACCTCGACTCCCGCGGCTTCCAGCTCTGCCGCCAGCCGGCGGAGCCGCTCCGCATTGCGTGCGTAGAGCAGCACCCGCTTCACCTTCGTTGCCAGGCAATGGACGCAGCCCGAACCGACGTCTCCCGTTGCCCCGACCACGAGCAGCGTCGATTCCCGAAGGTTCCGCCCCTGCTGCGCGCACATCGTCTCGATGCCTTGAACGATGAATGCAACCGTCAGCGTGTTGCCGGTGGTGAAGACGGTGCGATGTCCCGCTGGGAGCTGATCGAAGTTGCCCTCGAGAAGAATGGAGCTGAATCCGCCGAGGCTGACGATCCTGGCTCCCGCCTTGATTGCGTACGAAGCGGCCGCCCGAACCCGTGTCAGATTTTCCCGCACACAGGCGGCATCCAGACGGTCGGGAGGAATGAACGAGTCGATGTAAAGGCCATGCGCCTCCGCATCGGCGATCGATTTCACCGCGACCCGGCAGACGGCCCGGGGCGGAATCCATGGAAGGATGTCCCTGATCTCATCGTCCGGCAGAGGCGTGAGCTCCGGTCCGCGTAGAGCCGAAAACACCTCCGCCGCTGCGCTCCAACTCTCCGGATGTCCGACCAGAGCGAAATCGACTTGCGGCCCTACACCGGCAACTGCGCAACCCATGCGAGTGTGATCTCCCCGGGCAAGCCCAACGCGTCGAGCGTCTTCAGGTACTGTTGCAGCGAGGCGCCGCGAAGAAGCGCGGCGCTCAGGTTGACTTCAATCAACGACGGCTTTACGCAACTGGTCTGGCATACTTCGCAATGTCCGTCCTTGCATTCCTTCGCCAGCATCGCTGCGAGCGTGGTCATCACTTCGAGATGCAGCCGGTGCAGCTTGTCGTCAAAGCGCGGGGGATTCGCGTCGCGCTCCGCTTTGAGAATGGCCATGGCGTGATCGGCGTGCTCCTGCTCGTCCGCCGCGATGGCACCGAAGACCTTGCCGAGACTCCCCGGCGCAACGATCGCCACTCGGCTGTAGCTCGCCAGGGCAAAGGCTTCCAGCATGATCTCCTGGACGATGAGGCAGCCGATGGTGTCGCGCTCTGCGACGCAGCGCATGAAAGCCTCGCGGAGCCGCTTCCAATGTTTTCCGTCGACGTTGCTGATTACATCCACGCCGATCTTCCGGCCCGCGGCCGCGAAGGCCGCGGCGTGAGATCGTTCGATCTCCTCATGCTCCCGCGCCTGATCGGCCTCTTCGGGATCGTCACAGATCCCGGCCAGTGCGGCGTAGTTCATCGCCGCGACGAGCTCACCCGTCACCGCCTGGGCCAGCACATCCTGCCAAATCGGAGCGGTCAGCGAAACGCACTCAGTCTGTGACTCCAGCTCCATCAGCGATTCCATCGATCCTCCTCAACCTGTAAGTGTTATAGCTATGTATAACACTAGATCACGCTGATGTCAAGGGCGGACGCCTCACCATTGCCGGGCTAATGCGTCGATGATCCCGACCGTGTGGGTGAATTCGACGAGCTTCATATCGCCTCCGCCGCGGCGACGCCGTGACGGTGGATTCATCTCTTCGTCATCGGAGCACGCTTAGAATCAGCGGATGAAGACGACACATCGCTTCCTCATCCTGACCACCTTCCTCGCAATCGGATTGGCGAGCGTGACGGCGAGCAGCAGCGCTTTCATTCCGCCGGATTATGCGCCGTAGCGAGCGAGCACACGTGTGCCCGGTCACAATCGGCCCGACACGTCGACACGCGAAGAATCTCGTCTAAACTGCTCCGCGAATCACTGTCTCGTTCGGAGGGTCACCATGAGAAGAAACGTCTTGATCGCCTTTGCACTCCTCGCAATTTCCGCCTCGGTGTCCGCGCAGCCCTTCGGCCAGTACCTGCGGCTCCAGGGCGTTCCGCAAAGCGGCTACAGCGAAGTCCCGCACGACGTCCTGCTCGACACGCCTGCGATGACGGTCGAGGCCTGGGTCTCGATTCGTGACGCACACGCCGGTGCCTGTTCCTCGATCGCCGGAAAGCAATGGACCTCGGCCTGGTGGCTCGGCGTCTGCGGCACTACGTTCCGGAGCTATTTCAACGGCACCGCAAGCCTGAAGGACGGCGGCACCATCCCGGCGGACACCTGGGTCCACATCGCGGCCGTGACGGATGGGACGACGCGCCGGCACTACATCAACGGAAATCTCGTCCTCGAATCAGCAGAGACCGCCCCACGCTCGACGTCGACGAGCCCGTTCCGCATCGGGAGCGACGTGAGCTATGCGTTCACGGTCGAAGGAGGCATCGACGACCTGCGCATCTGGACGGTCGCCCGGACGCAGGACCAGATTCGCCAGACGATGTCCCTTCCCTACGCGCCAGAAGGAGCCGACATCACCGGCCAGTTCGCGGGCCTCGAAGCCTGGTACCGATTCGAAGGCAACGCGTTTGACTCGTGGCGCGCCCATCACGGAACGATCATGGGAACCGGAATCAGCTTCGGAGCCGCAACCGGTACGCCCCCACCGGCACGGCGTCGCACCGTAAAACATTGACAGCATTCAAGGAGATCCGATGATTCGCACACGGGGGATCCTCGTCGCGGCGCTGTTCTCCCTCGTCGCCACCGGCTGTTTCGAAATCGAACAATCGATCGAGCTGAAGAAGGATCTCTCCGGCACGGCCAACTTCCAGTTCGGCGTCGACATGCAGCAGAAGTAGGTCGTCCTCATCCATGTCCCGTCTTCGTCATCTGCGGACGGTCACCCCGGCCAATACGTGAGTATCCGCGATCCGTTCTGAGCTCGAAGATCTCCGCTCGCTCTGCAAAGCGCGGAAGGCGTCCGGTACCTGTTATCGGCGGCTTCGCGGTCATCCTGCACGCAACGTTCAACAGTGTCAGGAAAGCGGAGGAGCAAAGGCACGGCATCGAAATCGGAGACGAACAGTCAGGCCGGCTTACCGAAGCGCGCATTCGTTCTATAGAATCCGAAGTCGTGAAGACTCACGCGGGCATCGACCGTCGCAGCCTCATGATGTCTCGCCGCATCGCAGCGAAGATCGACAGCGATCCGATGCGCGAGGGGCTCGCGCATGCTCAGGAGGTTTGCGCGAGATGGGTCGAGAAGGGAAACGTCCCGGCGAAAGAATGGCTGGCCATCCTGGAGCGTCCCTGGCCTGAGATCCGAAGCATTCTGCTCGATGATTCCGAGGAAGGAAGACGGCTGCGTCAGAACGATCCTTTCTGCGGAGTCCTGACTCGGGCTGAGCGGTGGGAGATTTACAGGGAGGCTGCGCGGAATGAAGCGCGATGAGATCGAACATGTCCTCCGTGCGGCTGGGGCCATCACCGGCGTCTCCACGTGGGTGATCGTCGGAAGTCAGGCCATCCTGGGCTCGGTACCGAATGCGCCGGCGGAGTTGCTCGTGTCGCAGGAAGTGGATCTCTATGCGCCGGCAGACGATGCCGCGAGCGATCTGGTGGACGGTTCGATCGGAGAGAAGTCGCCCTTTCACGAATCATTCGGCTACTACGCTCATGGTGTAGGAGAGGAGACTGCAATCCTTCCTTCGCGCTGGCGCGAACGTGCCGTTGCCATTCAGACGCCGTTCACCGGTGGCGTCATCGGAATCTGTCCAGAACCGGCCGACCTCGCCGTCAGCAAGCTCGCGGCATGGCGCGAAAAAGACCAGGAGTTTGTCCGGATTCTCGTTCAACGAGAAATCGTAAGCGTCGATCAGATCCTTGCTCGGCTTGGCGAAGTGGATGAAGAGACCGCGATGAAAATCCGCAGGCGACTACGCGACCTCTCTTGATCACCCGAAGTCTGGCTACGAACTGCGTTGCTACTCTCCTCGCGATTCACGATTCAAACTTAGTCCTCGGGGCCAGACCTTCGATCCTCAGTGGCGAATCCGACGAGCGAAGGCCTGACCCCAAGGTTATCTCCCAAGGTTATCTCCCGAGAGCACCATCGAACCGAAGACGAGAAATCGAATGCGAGCCGGACGCGACAATCACCGGCATCCGCGAGCGTGAATCAGGACATCGTTTTTGGCCTCAACAGAAGCGGACGGCAGCATACCGTGATCACAGGACGCGCTCGAAGTGCAGCTTCATTTGGATCTACGAAGGCCTGGCGTGCTCATGGATCTCTCATGATTACCCAGCGCGTCCCTACTCCATCGCATCGAGCGCGGCGGCGATCTCGGCGTTCGTGGGGCGTTCGCGAAAGTCCGTCTCGACTCTCATCCAGCGCACGCGCCCTTTTGCGTCGAGCACGAACACCGCGGGATGCGGGATCCCATCCTCTTTCTTGCCTGCGTACGCTTCATCGCGCAGGGCGTAGCGGTCGATGATTCGCGAGCGCGGATCGGAGAGAAGTGGAAAGGTCACGGGGCCGCGGTGATCGGTGGCGAGGAGTTGCGCGAAGTTGCGTCCCTCCTCGGGTGAATCGGGGCTGATGGCGTAGAACCTCACTTCGGGATACGCGCGGACAAGCTCACGGAGCCCGGCCAACTGCCGGGCGCAATACGCTCACCAATAGCCGCGGTAGAAAATCAGCACGACCTTCGTCCCCGCCGATTCGGCAAGGCTGACGCGTTTCCGGTTCTGATCGAGGAGCGCAAAGGCGGGCGCCTGCTGGCCGATCTTCGGCGGCATTGCAGACCGCGGCGGCGCGACGGAGGCGCGACCGGCGATTGCGAGAAGGAGCGCGGCAAAGAATGACAAGCGGTTCAACGATACAGGATGCGATCCGTGGCCGCATCAAGACGTCGCGAGCACACGTTGGATCTCGTCCGCCAGCACGGCCGGGTCGAGCGGTTTGGCGACGAAGCCGTTGAAGCCGGCGGCGAAAACGCGATCGCGGCTGGCGTCATCGGCATAGCCGCTCACGGCGATTGCAGGGAGCGCGCGATTGATGGCGCGAAGGTGTTGCAGGAGAGCGATGCCATCGTTGCCGGGCATTTCGATGTCGGTGATGAGGATTTGCGGCTCGAAGATCGAGAGTGCGGCTTCCGCATCGGTCGCCGAGGATGCGGCGGTGACGTTCGCGCCGAAGCTGCCGAGGACCGTCGCGAGAAGCGTCCGCGTGGCTTCGTCGTCCTCTACGAGCAGTACGCGCAACGACCGGAGTTTCTCCGGCCGGTTCGGCGCGCGTGTAACGCCCTCGGCGGGCGTTTGATTTTCGGTGAGCCGAGGGAGCGTAACGGTGAAGGCCGATCCGGTGCCGCGGCCGGCGCTGGTCGCTGCGATTGAACCGCCGTGCATTTCGACCAGCTCCTTGGCGATCGCCAGTCCCAGGCCCAGACCGGTCCGGCCCCGAGCCGACGTCGTGGCCTGCCGGAACCGTTCGAAGACCTGCGGAAGGAACTCCGGCGGGATGCCCTCGCCTGTGTCCTCGACGGTCAGCACGACATTTTCGACATCGCGGTCCGCAAGCCGGAGTCGCACGATGCCGCCCGGCGGAGTGAATTTCACGGCGTTGCTGAGGAGGTTCCAGAAGACTTGTTGCAGGCGCGACGCGTCGCCGAGAACGACGGCGTCGCCGTTGCGAATGTCCACTTCCAAACGATGGCGTTTCGCGTCGGCGGCGGGGCGGATCGCGGCGATGGCGCCGCGGGCAATGTCGGAAAGACGAACAGCGGTGGGGTTCAGATGCAGCTTGCCGGTAACGATGCGTGAGACGTCGAGGAGATCGTCGATGAGTTTGGCCTGCGCGTCGCCGCTCTGCCGGATGGTCTGGAGGCCGAGGTTGACCTGCTCGGCATCAAGTCCGCCGAGTTGCAGCAGATGCGCCCAGCCGATGATGGCCGTCATCGGCGTGCGCAACTCGTGCGAGAGATTCGCCAGAAATTCGTCCTTGGCCCGATTCGCTTCCTGTGCGCTGGAATACAACCGCGCGTTATCGACGGCGAGCGCCACTCGGCGCGCCACCTCCTCTGCAAGAGCGACGTCGGCGAGCTCGAATCGCATCCGCTTGTTCGAGCCGAGGAACGTGATCACACCGAACGTCGTTCCACGGCTGGTAAGCGGGACGGAGACGAAGCATCGCAGGCCCATCGCACGAAGCGCGTCGAGATGCCCGTCATCGCGGCTGACCGCGAGGAGCACATCCTCGGACACTTCGTTCATCAGCGACGTCTCTCCGCGAGCGAACGTTTGCGACACGCCGTGAGGCGCGCTTTTCGACGCATAGCTGCGCTGCAGCACGCGCGCGATCGCCTCGGCCTCCGGCCCGGGCGGATGAGCAACGGCGATCCGCCGGAAGCCACCGTCTGCTTCGACGAGGTCGATGAAGCACCAGTCGGCGAAACGCGGCACGACCAACGCGGTGATGCCGCGCAAGGTCTCTTCGTAGTCGAGCGAGCGGTTGAGGATCTCGCCGGCGTCGGCGAGGAATCTGGCCGTCCGCTCGACCGATTTCCGCTCGGTGATGTCGTAGACCGAGGCGAGAAATCCCGGCGAAGTGCCGGGTTGGTCGAAGGGGGAAATGAGGACCAGTGCATCGAAGCGCTGGTCGTTGCGGCGGCGGAAACGAAGCTCGTAACCGGCTGGATTGTTTCTTCCGGCCAGCACCTCCGCGAACGCGGCCTGGATGTTGGCGCTGTCCTCCGGCGCCCAGTAGACGAACGGCGGATTTGCGCCGGCCAACTCGGCTTCGGACCAGTCAACCATCGCTGCAAAGGCGCGGTTGACGTAGGTCTGCCTGCCAGTAACATCGACCACGGCCACGCCGGCGACCATGGAGTTCTCGATGGCGCGGCGAAATGCCGACTCCGCGGCCACGGCGGCCTCGGCGCGCTTCCAGTCCAGCCATGTCGACGCCTGATTCGCCGCGACGCGCAGAATCAAGCGCTCCATTTCATCGGGAAAATCGGCGCGGCGTGATGCGACGACGAAGCGATCACCCGTGCGAAAGGAGAGCGGTGCCGCCAGCAGCCGGAGAGTGGGTTCCCCTGTCCCGCCGGCGACCTGCACCGTTGCGATCGCAGCTTCTTCCGCGGCGGCTGCGCGCAGACAGCGCTCGGTTTCCTGATCGCCCTGCCGTTTGAGCCGGAGGATCTCGGCGGCGCCGTTGGCCGGCGAGGTCAGGTACACGCCGTCCGCATCGACCATTCGCGCGACGACGTCGACGAGATCCGCGCAGATCTGGTGCGGTTCGTACGCGGCCCAGACCGTCGGCAGCATCGTGAGCGCCACCACATCGCGCAGCGAGCGGCGCAACTCCAGGAGATCGCCGGCCGGGACCGGCGTGGAATCGCTAGTCGTCATCAGCAGCGCGCCGCCGCCGGAGCTCGGCAAGCATCTCGTCCGGCGGAACGAAGAAGGGGTTCTCCTGCAGCAGCCCTCCGATGATGACCATCGGGTGCGTTCTCATGATGTCCATCACTACGCCTGCGCCAAACTTGGCGAGATCGTACGTTCATGTGACGGCGTCGTCGTACTTCGGCAGAACGTAGTTCAACCGCGTTTCGTACTCGACGATGTCCTCGACGCCGGGACGATCCTCCAGCGCCCACTCCATGTTGGCCACCAGCCGCGTGAGAGGAAATCCCAGCGTCTTCCCTTCCGTGAGCACGTGTTCGATGAGAGACAGCATGGCGTTCTGATCGAAGTGCCCGTCGCGGAGGTAGGCGTCTTCCCATCGGATTACCGTAAGCTGTCCGTCGCGCTCGGCCGATTCTGTGTCGATCCCGCCTTCGCGCAACCGCTCCATGTGATCGGCCCGGTTGTTCGGGTCGACGATATGAAAGGCGCGGTCGCCGTGATCGAACCCCTCCGCAATGAACGGCATGAGCACGCGGTACTCCTCATCGCGCGTGTGGAAAAACGCGCAGACGTGGCGCTTCCGGTCGAGTACTGATCCCGCGAGGTGAACGGGCTGTTGTTCTGTCGAGACGATCATCCCGGCTCCTGACTCAGAAATGAAGTGAGTTTCCGTGTCGAGCTTGCAAATGGCATGCAGAGATCCACGGTCCGTGCCGGTCTGAAGCCGTTATCCTTCCGCGTCTTGAATCGCGTCACATTCGCTCTTCCGTTGCTCTTGGTCATCGACGGCGACTGGCAGCCGCGGCGGCTCGTCGTCCTGGAGTTCAACTCCGTCGAGAAGGCGAAGGCATGGCGCACGTCACCCGAGTATGCCGAGGCGAAGAAAGTACGCGACACCGGCGCGCGCGCGAACATGATCGTCGTGGAAGGCGTGTAGGCGCCCGGCTCCGCTTGCCG
>ERZ1739052.135-NODE-135-length-11732-cov-7.268733_pt1 | contig 11732 bp, 10 predicted proteins | sample MGYA00581761_ERZ1739052 | MGnify/ENA primary metagenome ERZ1739052 (study PRJEB42929, sample SAMN08275524) | rhizosphere metagenome | isolation source: Rhizospheric soil replicate 1 | host: Colobanthus quitensis and Deschampsia antarctica | place: Antarctica...
CCCTGTTCGCGCCCGCCGCGCCGCTCGCCCCCCCCGCCCTCTGCGGTGCCGCCTCGGCCCGGTGCGCGCCCCCCTCCTCCGGTCCCATTCTTGCCCGCCGCGGCGCGCACCCCGTGCTGCGGCTCGCCTTGCCGTGTGCGGTGGGGCCCGTCCCTCTTACGAGCGGGATTGTAATCCTCACGGTGGTCCAGGCGTTCGGTGTCGGGTTCCTGGCCCGGCCGCGTTCGGCGGCCGCCGAGGCCGCCCGCGAGGCACCGGCCAGCATGCTTGCCGGCATGACCCTCGCCGCTGGGGCCTGCATGGTATTCGCGGTCGCGCCGGTGGTGTTCGGTCCGACCCTTGTGCGGGTCCTTGCCGTGCTGCCCACAGTTGCTGGGAACGCGGAGGGTCTGCGACTCGGAAGCTTCCTGCGCCTGCCCGGTTTCGCCGGCTCGATCGCACCGGGGGTGCTCGCGGCTGCCCTGGTGATCGCGGTACTGATCTCTCTCGTCGTTGCTCGTTGGGGTATCCGTCATCGCCCCGCTGCCCTGGTGACCCCGCTCTGGGCTTGCGGTGCGGAGGGACTCAGCCCCCGGATGCAGTACACCGCCACGTCCTTCGCAGAGCCTCTTCAGCGCGTCTTCGACGACATCTTGCGGCCCGACACCGACGTGGAGGTCACCCACTTCGCGGAGTCGCAGTACCTCGTCGAGAAAGTCACGTACCGAACCCGGCTGGACGACCCGGTCGAGCAACGCTTCTACATGCCGGTGGTCCGAGCCGTGACCGGGTGGGCGCAGTGGGTGCGCCGCGCCCACAACGGCAGCATCCACGTCTACCTGTCCTATGGCGCTCTGGGGATGCTGATTGTTCTCCTGGTCGCCCGATGAGCGCCCTGTCGGTCGTTGCCGCGGCCCTTCAGGTGGTGGGTGTCCTGGCCGTCGCGCCCCTGGTCGTGGGCGGGATGCGGCAGGTACGCGCCCGGTTGGAGGGCCGCGCCGGCGGCGGTATCGGTCAGCCATGGCGGGATCTCCGCAAACAGCTTCGCAAACAGCAGATCACGCCCACTGGAACAACTCTGGTGTTCGCACTGGCACCGGCGGTGCTCGCCGGAAGCACACTTCTGATTGCCGCCATCGTGCCGATCATCGCCCTGGGGTCCCCGCTCGACCCGGTCGCCGACCTGTTCGGCGTCGTCGGTCTGCTGTTCCTTGGAACGGTCGCCCTGACCCTGGCCGGCCTGGACACGGGCACAGCCTTCGGCGGCATGGGATCCAGCCGCGAGATCACCATCGCTGCCCTCGTCGAGCCAACCATCCTGCTCGCCGTCTTCGCCCTGTCCGTGCCCGGCCACTCAGCCAACCTGGCCGCCATCGTCTCCGGGACCGCGCGCAACCCCGGACAGGTGCTCACTCCCGGGAGCCTGCTGGCACTGGTTGCGCTGGTCATCGTGATCATCGCCGAGGCCGGGCGACTGCCGGTGGACAACCCCACCACGCACCTCGAGCTGACCATGATCCATGAGGCGATGGTTCTGGAGTACGCCGGTCCCAAGCTGGCACTGGTCGAGTGGGCCAGCGCCATGCGCCTCACCGTCATGCTGGCCCTCATTGCGAACCTGTTCCTGCCGTGGGGTATCGCAGGTGCGCACCCCACGGTCTTTGCGGTTCTGCTCGGAATCGTGGCAGTCACCGTCAAGGTCGTCGCCCTGGCCAGCTTGCTGGCCGCCGGTGAGGTGTTCATCGCCAAGCTTCGGCTGTTCCGGGTGCCCGAGCTCTTGGCTGGGTCGTTCCTGCTCGCCCTGCTGGCGGTCACAGCCTCCTATTTCCTCGCCGCTGCACCTGTCTGACCGCCACCACAACAGCCAACACAACCTGAACAGATTGGAGAGCAGATGACACAGACCACGTATGCCGGACTGCTGGACCTCGCAGCAGGCGCATTCCTGCTGACCGCTGTCCTCATCGTCTGGCGCCGTGAGCTCCGCGCCATCGTTCGGCTGCTGGCATGGCAGGGCATGGCGCTGGCTGCGATCCCTCTTGTCGAAGGCATCTACCAGGGTGACCGGGCTATCGTCACCGTCGGGGTCATCGTGCTGGTCCTGAAGGCGCTCGTCCTTCCGATCCTGCTCGGTCGGGTCGTCGGGACCGAAGATCAAGAACGCCGCGAAAGCACCCCGCTGGTGAACACCACCGCCTCCCTGCTGATCACGGCAGGCCTGACCGTCATGGCGTACGCGGTGACCCGGCCGATCATCGCCCTGGATCCCACAGAGGCGACGCGTGCCGTACCTGCCGCATTCGCCGTGATCCTGATTGCCGTCTTCGTCATGGTCAGCCGGCGTCGCGCCCTCTCCCAGGCAGTGGGGTTCCTGATGCTGGACAACGGCATCGCCGCCACCGGGTTCCTCATCACCGCCGGTGTCCCCCTGATCGTCGAGCTCGGCGCATCCCTCGACGCGTTGTTTGCCGTCCTGGTGCTGGGCGTGCTCACCGGGCGGATGCGCCGCGCCTTCGGAGACACCGACCTCGACCAGCTACGAGAGCTACGCGACTGATGAACATCCTGCTGATGGTGCCGATCCTCGCCCCGCTGGTCGCGGCCTTGCTCGCAGCCCTCCTGGGATGGCGACGCCTGACCGCTTCCGTGACCGTCCTGGCCGCTCTGTCAGTGCTGGTCAGTGCCTCCGCCATCGGTCTCCGTATCGGTTCCGGGGCGCAGTTCGGCGTCTGGCGTGTGCTGCGAGCCGACGCGCTCAGCATCACCATGCTCATCGTCATCGGCACTGTGGGCACCCTGGCGACCTGGGCCAGCGTCGGCTATATCAACGCCGAGCTCGCCCAAGGACACACGAACCGCAAGGGCGCCAACCTCTATGGCGTGCTGGTCCCCGTATTCCTCTCGGCTATGGCACTCGCTGTTCTGGCCAACAACATCGGGGTGATGTGGGTGGCCATCGAGGCCACCACGGTGGCGACCGCGTTTCTGGTCGGCCACCGCCGGACCCGTCCGGCGCTTGAAGCGACCTGGAAGTACGTCGTCATCTGTTCCGTCGGTATCGCGCTGGCGTTCCTTGGCACGGTTCTGCTCTACTTCGCCAGCCTGCACGCTGGCGCCTCGAGCGAGACCGCCCTGGACTTCGACGTTCTGCTTCATTACGCGCCTCAGCTCGACCCCGCGGTGACGCGACTTGCCGCTGGCTTGTTGTTGCTGGGCTATGGCGCCAAGGCGGGGCTCGTCCCGTTCCACACCTGGCTAGCGGACGCGCACAGCCAGTCCCCCGCCCCGGTCTCAGCGCTGATGAGTGGGGTGCTGCTCTCAGTGGCGTTCTCGGCGCTGCTTCGAATGAAATCCATCATTGACCTGGCGCTTGGCACGGGCTTCATGCGCACCGGACTGCTGATCGCCGGGCTCCTCACCGTGCTGATCGCAGCGTCACTGCTCGTGGTTCAAACAGACTTCAAACGAATGCTGGCTTACTCCTCGATGGAGAACATGGGCCTTGTTGCCGTTGCGGCAGCCGCTGGCACCGAGCTCGCCATCGCCGCCCTACTGCTCCACGTGCTGGCCCACGGGATCGGCAAAGCGCTCGTGTTCCTCGCCGCTGGGCAGCTACAGGCCGCGCACGACTCCACCGCGATCGGTGACGTCACTGGCGTCCTTGCCCGATCTCGCCTCATCGGTACGTCGTTCGCGGTGGGCCTCGTGATCCTGCTCGGCCTACCGCCATTCGCCATGTTCGCCAGTGAGCTGTCCATCTCCCGGGCGATGGCGGGTGCCCACCTGGAGTGGGCACTGGGCCTCGCGCTTCTGCTGATGGTGGTTGCCTTTGCCGCCCTCGTACGCAATGGAGCCAGGATGCTGCTCGGCTCCCCCGACCCGGGCTCACCGGCAATCGTGGTGCCTCGCTCCGTCGGTGGTGCCCTTGTCACCGGGGTGATACTGAGCCTGGCCCTTGGCCTGGCTGCCGGCCCGTTCCCCCTCCTCTTCCACAATGCTGCCACTGCTCTCGGAGCCCCCCGATGAGCCCAGGAACAGGGACCGGCGAACCACCCATGAGCGACATCCCGATCGGACTGCACCGCAGCCGTCGAACGCTTTCCCCAGACAAGCTCGCCGAACAGGCTGCCACGCTTTTCAAGGATGGCTTCCGCCTCGGTCTGGTCGCCGCCCACGACGATGGCGAGACCCTGCGAGTGGTCTACCTGTTCTTGGCCGGCAACCCCGACCGGCGTCTCGAGCTGGAGGTGACGCTCCCTGCGCGCGACCCGCGAATACCGACGCTTGCTTCACTGTCCTTCCCAGCCTCACGCTTCGAACGCGAGATGCACGACCTGTTCGGGATCGTGCCAGTTGGCCATCCCCAGCCTCGCCGGCTGGTTCGGCACGCGCACTGGCCCGCCGGCTGGTACCCGATGCGTCACGATGCCGGCCCACCGCCGCCCTTCACCGAGACCGAGCCCTACCCCTTCGTCGCGGTGGAAGGTGACGGGGTCTACGAGATCCCAGTCGGGCCCGTCCACGCCGGCATCATCGAACCCGGCCACTTCCGCCTCTCGGTCGTCGGTGAGAGCATCCTCAAGCTCAAAGCCCGTCTCTGGTTCACCCACCGGGGCATCGAGAAGCTCTTCGAAGGCCTGGACGCCACCAGCGCTATCGACCTCGCCGAACGGATCAGTGGTGACACCTCCGCCGGGCACGCCCTGGCCCACAGCCTGGCCGTGGAAGACGCACTCGGCATCACGATGCCAGAGCCGGCCCAGCGTCTGCGCGCTCTTGTCCTTGAGCTTGAGCGCCTCTACAACCACGCCGCCGACCTCGGAGGGCTGGCCAACGACACCGGATTCTCGCTCGCCAACGCCCACGCGCAACGGATTCGCGAACAGCTGCTGCGGCTCAACAGCTCGACCACCGGGCACCGGCTGCTCCGCGGCGCCATCAGCCCTGGGGCCGTCACACTGTTGGCCCTGCCAGACCCTGCGCAGCTCCTGCGGCTTGCTGAAGACCTCGAAGAGGTCGCCGAGCTCATCCTCGCCAACACTGTTGTCCGCGACCGATTCACCGGGACTGCCGTCCTCACCCGCGGACAGGCACAAGACCTTGGCTGCCTTGGCTACGTTGCCCGGGCCAGCGGCCTTGCTACGGACGCACGCCTTGAGCACCCCACGGCCGAGCTGGCGATCACCCCGGTCACACGCACCGATGGAGACGTCCTCGCCCGGTTCGCACTCCGAGTCGACGAGTTCGCAGCCGCCACCAAGCTTGCGGTCCACCTCATCAGCTCCGCCGAGGCCCTGGAGTTCCGAGCCGCACCGGCGCGGGAGTCCGCGACGAGCGAGACCTCGAAGGCAGATCGAAGCGGAGTCGGCATCGTCGAGGGGTGGCGTGGAACCATCGTCCACCGCGTCGAGGTGGACCGTGAAGGACGCCTCACCCGAGCCAAGATCGTTGACCCGTCCTGGTTCAACTGGCCGGCTCTGCCGGTCGCCCTCGGCGGCACGATCGTGCCCGACTTCCCTCTCACCAACAAGAGCTTCAATCTCTCCTACGCAGGTAACGACCTGTGACCCTCACCCGCGTCAGGACGTAGGCGTCAGGACGAATACCGGGATCTCTCTATCGGCCTTGGCCTGGTAACTGGCGTAGTCGGGGAACGCAGCGACACATCGCCCCCACCAGATCGCCTTCTCCTCACCGGTCATCTCACGCGCCGTCATGGCGCGGACAAGGGTGCCGTCCTGCACCTCCACCTGGGGGTCGGCCACGAGGTTGTGGTACCAGTTGGGGTTCTTCGGGGCGCCGCCCTGGGAGGCCACAGCGGCGTACTCTCCGTCGTGCTCGACCCGCATGAGAGGCACCTTGCGCACCTTGCCGGACCTGACCCCCCGCGTGGTCACAATGATCACGGGCATGCCGCGCATCGTCGTACCGGTGGTACCGCCGGATCCCTCGTAGAGCTCGACCTGATCGCGGACCCAGCGTGCTGGGCTGGGGGCATACTCACCGTTGGCGAACATGAGGTCCAGTTAACACCACGGGGTTTGTCAGCTCGTCACGTCCTTGCTCGAAAAGCGGGCCCACGCGGCGAGCCAGAACACCAGTGCATACCCTGCTGCTGTCAGCAGGCCCCGGGTGACGTCACTCCACGCGATGGGATCCCGGAGGAGATCACCAAACGACATCCACCAGTGGGTGGGCAACCACTCGTGGAGCCAGGACAGCTGCGGTATCGAGTCAAGGATGAAGCTCATGACATTGATCACGACGATCGAGATGGTGGCTCCGATGGGCTGCTCGGTCAGGGTTGAGACGAACAAGCCGATCGCTCCCAGCGAGGCAAAGCACAGACCCAGGTAGATGGTGGCCATCAGCACTCGAAGAACGGCCTGACCCATACCGATCTGGGTGCCCGAAACCAGCGTCATCTCGCCACCCCCGAACAATGCCAACCCGGCGACCGCTCCGACCAGAGACACCCACATCGTGGCAGCCATCGAGAAGATTGCGATGGCGGCGTACTTCACGGCCAGCAGTCGCGTGCGACCTACAGGGACGGTGAGCAGATAGCGCAGCGTCCCGATATTCGCCTCACCGGCAACAGAGTCCCCGGCGATCGCGCCCACGGCGAGCGGCAGGAAGAGAGCCAGCTCAAGGGTGAGCGCGGCCAACGCGACGAACAGTCCGTTGGACGTGATCGAGGCAAAGAAGTCAGGCCCGCGCCCGGGGCGCGGTGTCGACACCTTGACGGCGATCGCAATGATGACCGGCACGGCGGCCAGGATGCCCATTCCGGCCTGGTTCCGCCGGCGACCGAAGATCAGCGCAAGCTCGGAGCGCAGAAAACGGGATGAGAGGTGCAGCCGAGGTCGGTCGACGGGATTCGTGATCGACCCGTCGTTCAGTCCGCTGGCCATCCCGTTGGTGACGTCAGCCGCTGACATTGAAGCCCTCCCCCGTGAGTGACACGAACAGGTCCTCGAGGCTTGGGCGCTCGATCGCGAACCCTGTTACCGGCACGCCGTCGTGAACCAGCGCCGCCACGATCTTCTCAGCAGCAATTTCACCCAATGTGCCTGCAGCCCAGCCGGATTCGATCGCGACGTCGGTCAGGCCGAGCTGGCGCAGCACCCGCGCCGCATCCTGAGGACGGTCGGTCTGCACCCGGGCCCGCGTTTCACCAACCGCTCTCACCTGCGCGATCGGCCCCTGGGTCAGCAGCACCCCGACATGCATCACCCCGATATGGGTGCACACCTGCTCCACCTCGGACAGGAGATGGCTGGATACCAGAACTGTGGTTCCGTCGTCGGCCAGGGACCCGATGAGGTGGCGAACCTCCCTGGTGCCTTGTGGGTCGAGGCCGTTCGTCGGCTCGTCGAGGACGAGCAGCTCTCGAGGTGCGAGAAGTGTTCCCGCGATTGCCAGCCTCTGTCTCATGCCCTGGGAGTATGCGCGGTACCGCTTGTCAGCCGCTGCGAGCAGCCCCACGCGGTCGAGTGCGCGATCGACGCGTACCTTGGTCGTGCGCGGATCGGCATGACGGTCAACGGAATCCAGTCTTGAAAGGTTGGCCCGCGCCGACAGGTAAGGATGGAAGGCCGGACCCTCCACCAGCGAACCCACGAGCGGCAGAATGTCCCGGGCGTGGTCGGGCATTGCGTGTCCCAGCAGCTCGTGACGACCTGAGGTCGCCCTGATAAGGCCGAGAAGCATGCGTATCGTCGTCGTCTTGCCCGAGCCGTTCGGCCCAAGAAAACCGTAGACAGCTCCCCTTGGCACCATCAGGTCCAGGGCGTTGACCGCGACCTGCTGCTTGAACCTCTTGGTCAGCCCGTGCGTGGCGACCGCGAAGTCACCAACCGCGACGTCACCGTCCACGACGTCACCGACCGCACTTTCGCCTGTCGCCAAGCCGACCTCTCCTGTGCTTACCGTGCGACTCACGAACCGGCCAGCGCGGCATACAGACCCTCCGGGGTCACAGCCCCGACCACAAGCCGGCCGTCATCGGTAAGCAGCGCGGAGAACGCCGTCCCGGCCAAGAGGTGTCCCGAACCCCAGCTGCCAGACTTCTTGGGCAACAGTCCTACGAACTTCATCAGCTGGGCGATGCTCTGATCCGCACTCGCACCCGGCGTACCAATCGAGCCCGCATTCCCGCTTGGGCTGGCGCCCGGCGCCGGAATCTTGGCCACGAGCACGCTGGTCCAACCTGTGCCGACCACCTTGGGCATGGCTGCCGCATTCGCTTGCGGTGCAACGGGGTTGACGTTGGAGCCAGCAGTCGGTGGCTGGTGCGCGGGCACCTTCGAATCGGTCACTGTGGTGCCCGGCGGCGGCTTGAACGTGAACTGGGCGGCATCGGGCCGGGCGAAGTCCACTGCATTGAACGCCACCTCGAACACCGGTTCCGTCACCGACTTGGCAAAGACCTGGACCCGCAGGGGCACATGCTCAGTACCGTCGATGGCCACCCGGACCTGCGACACCAGCGAAGTTGCGTCCTTGGGCTCGAGCACCAGCTCGTAAGCCGAACGCCCGGCCACGATGGCGGTGCCACTGGTCGTCACCTTGGTGCTCGGCGTGATCGCCGCGAGGGCCTTCTCCGCAGCTGCCTGAGGTGAGGTTGGCAGATCCGTGGGGGTAGGCAGGCCGGGGATCGCCGCGCTCTTGCCGGTGACCTCACCAGCTGGCATGAGGTAGTGCTTGGCCGTCTTCTCCTGGCTGGCCCAGACCCAGACGTCCTGTCCGTTGCGGATCACGTCCGACTCTCCCAGCGTCCCCAACAGGGCCATGCGGGTCTTGTCTGGACCAGCGAACCAGACCCGCATCGTGTGCGTTCCCGAGAGCAGAGAGGTCAGGTTCGAGCTGCCAGTGCCCCCGGAGGCGCCGGCAACCGGAATATCAGGCAGACCGAAGTCGGACCTCTGGACCACTGTGCCGGACAGCCCGTCAAGGCGTGCCTTCTGCACATCGACGAGCAGCTGAGCCGCAGCTCGGGTCGGCAGCCCGTCCCCGGCGATCGCGCGCAGTCCCCCGAAAGCGGCGCCACCCCCGACCAGTGCCAGAGCTGTCACCGTGGGGACCGCCCATCGCAGGGCCGGGTTGCTCTCGAAGATGCTCATGGAACCCATCCTCCACCCGCAGCCCTGAGAGCCACCTGTGAAGTGTGAGTGCGTGAACTCGCCATGGTGGCGCGGCGTCTGAACCGGCCGTGACAGGCTGTGTGCCGTGCGACTGCTTGTGGTGGAGGACGAACTACGCCTCGGGGCGGCGCTTCGACGCGGGCTGACTGCCGAGGGGTTCCTCGTCGACGTCGCCACGGACGGACCAGCTGGCCTTGAGCGAGCGCGCCACGGTGAGTACGACGCGGTGGTCCTGGACGTCATGCTGCCAGGGATGTCGGGCTACGACGTGGTCCGCACCCTTCGCACCGAGGCAAACTGGGTGCCGGTGCTGATGCTCTCGGCCAAGGACGGCGAGTACGACCAGGCCGATGGACTGGACTACGGCGCCGACGACTACCTGACCAAGCCCTTCTCCTTCGTGGTTCTGCTGGCCCGGCTGCGAGCACTGGTGCGGCGCAACCTTCCTGCTCGCCCCTCGGTTCTGACCGCGCGTGACATCACCCTGGACCCCGCGACGCATGAGGTCGAGCTGGCCGGGACGCCGGTTGCCCTGACGCCGCGAGAGTATGCGCTGCTCGAGTACTTCCTTCGCAACCCCGACCGGGTGGTGAGCAAGATCGAGCTGCTCGACAACGTGTGGGATGCGGCGCAGGACACCGACCCCAACGCCGTCGAGGTCTACATCGGCTATCTGCGGCGCAAGGTCGGGCGCGATGTCCTTCGAACCGTTCGCGGCGCCGGCTATCGACTGGTTCCATGAGAGGGCACCTGCAGGGGCTCAGCCTGCGCGCCCGGCTCATGGCGATTGGTGTCACGGGTGTGGCCCTGGCCCTCGCCCTCGGAAGCGTCGCTCTGTATGCCGTTTTGACCGTCACAGTGAACGGCGCCGTGGACGATGGAGCTCTCGCCAGCGCACGCGCGGTCGCGACCATGGTCGACAACAACACCGTCCCGGACCCACTGCCTGTCTCGGGCTCTCAGGTCGCACAGGTGATCGACGGATCGGGCGCTGTGGTCAGGGCGTCGGTGAGCGCCGATCGTCTGACGCCGTTGCTGCGATCGGCCGAGCTGAGCAAAGCCCTTGCAGGGGAACGGATCTCGGTCCCAGGTGCACGAGCGGGCCTGACCGGCACATTGCGCGTGATCGGGGTTCCCGCCGGCACAGCCTCGACCCGGTCGAGCATCATCGTCGCGGTTCCCGTCAGCGAGATCGAGCAGAGCCAGAGCGTCCTTCGCAACACCTTGCTGGTCGCCTACCCCCCGTTGGTGCTGATCATGGCGCTGATCGCCTGGCGGGTCATCGGCTGGACCTTGCGCCCGGTAGAGGTGTTGCGTTCGGGGGCTGCACGAATCAGCGGCAGCGACCAGGACGAGCGCCTCGTGGTTCCTGAGTCCACCGACGAGATCCAAGCGCTGGCGGTCACCCTCAACGACATGCTTGACCGGCTGGCTGCCGCGCGTCGACGTCAGCGTGCCTTCGTCGCTGATTCGGCCCACGAGCTGCGCAGTCCGCTGGCCAGCATGCGCACCCAGCTCGAGGTTGCCCAGCGACTTGGCGAGGGAGGTGAGCTTGCGACCGACCTGCTCGCCGATGTGACCCGGCTGAGCGCCCTTGTCGAGGACCTGTTGCTGCTGGCGAGGGCCGGAAGCGATGTCAGACCCCCGTCCAAACGTGAGTCCGTTGATGTCAGAGCACTCTTGGTCGCCACTGCCAAGCGGTATGCCGACGCGAGGGTGCCGGTGTCCGTCGCTGAAGGGCCAGCGGTGCACGCCAGCGTCAACGCCGAGGAGCTGACTCGGGTGCTGTCCAATCTCGTGGACAACGGCGTACGCCATGCGAGCGCCAGCGTAGTTCTCACCCTACGGGCCGAAGGCGCGCGCGCAGTCCTGACCGTGGTGGACGACGGACCAGGCATACCGGCTGGTGAACGGGAGCGAGTTTTCGAGAGGTTCGCCCGACTCGACGATGCGCGGGATCGGGACGCGGGCGGCACAGGTCTTGGTTTGGCCATAGTGCGCGAGCTGCTCCGTCGTTCGGACGGTTCGATCTCGCTGGATGACAACCCTCAGGGCCCGGGCCTGGCCGCCGTGATCTCTCTCCCCCGCTGATCCCCCCTTTTTCGCAAACCTAGGGACGGTGCACCCTGTCAGCCGCAAACCTAGGGACGGTGCGGAGTGCGGGCGCCCATACCTCGGGACGGTGCGGCCTCAGATTGGGATCCTCGCTGGTTCGGAGCCAGAAGTGTCCCGCCGGTGTCAGTCATCTATCCCGGGCACAATCCCTAGGTTTGGCCTGTTCTCAGCGACACAATCCCTAGGTTTGCGGATCAGTCCTGGTCAGGGGACTGGGTGGTCAGCTCCCTGGCAACCAGCTCGGCGATCTGAGCGGTATTGAGGGCTGCGCCCTTGCGAAGGTTGTCACCACAGACGAACAGGTCGATGGTGTTGGGGAAGTCCAGCGCCTGACGGATCCGTCCGACGAAGGTCGGGTCGGACCCCACAACGTCTGCGGGGGTGGGCCACTCGCCGGCGCCCGGGTCGTCCAGCACGACGACGGACGGCGCCTCGACCAGTGCCTGACGAGCCGCATCTGCGGTCAGCGTCTTCTCGAACACCGCGTGAACC
>ERZ1739052.136-NODE-136-length-11675-cov-9.992857_pt1 | contig 11675 bp, 10 predicted proteins | sample MGYA00581761_ERZ1739052 | MGnify/ENA primary metagenome ERZ1739052 (study PRJEB42929, sample SAMN08275524) | rhizosphere metagenome | isolation source: Rhizospheric soil replicate 1 | host: Colobanthus quitensis and Deschampsia antarctica | place: Antarctica...
GGGCGGGCGCGGGCGGCGGCGGGCGGTACCGCACGCGGGGCGGGGCGGCCAGCGCGTCCTTCGCCGCGCGAGCGACGCCGAGCACGCCGGGCACCCAGCGCGGGAGGGCCGGTGTCTCGGCCGGCCGGTGCGGCTCCTCGGTCATTCGGTTTCCGCCGACTTGATCTCTTCGTCCTCGGTGATCTCGGCCGTTCCTTCGTCCGTGATGACCGTGTCGGCGTCGTCCTCGAGGCGGTTGAAGTCCGTGTTGCGCTGTTTCAGCAACTGCTGCGCGCGCGCTTCGTCTTCGGCGGAAACGTAGACGCGAATGTCGCCCATCGTGCCGAAGTTGATCGGCTCCATGCTGAACTTCACATTTTCGATCTGCGCCGGAATGCCCTCGGCATCGAGGAAGCCCTGGATGATGCGCGCCTCGTCGTCCGCGCCTGTGCTGGCGATTTCGACCCACGTCGTTCCATCTTCGCCCTGCCGCGTCTGAAACGGCTGTTCGTCGACGAGCGCCGTTTTATCGTCAGGGCACTCGGTCTGGCCGGCCGGGTAGGCCTGTTTGCACGTTGGACAGTAAGGCATCGTTCTCTCCTCGACTTTCAGGGTATGAGCTTCAGCGTTCCGCTTCGCTCCGTTACTTTTCCGATGGTTGCATAGAACAGGCCGCTACGCTGCATCCGCGTTTCGAGCGCGCCGAGGTTCTCCGGCGGCACCGCGATGAGCAAGCCGCCGCTGGTCTGCGCATCACACATCAATGTGAACTCGGAAGCGGGAACGCGAACGTCGACGCGCTTCTGAAATGTCTCGACGTTGCGCATCGTGCCGGTGGGACGGAAGCCGCGCGCCAGATACTCGCGAACATGCGGCAGCACCGGCACCGCGCTCGCGCGAACCTCGGCACCAACTCCCGAGCCGGCGCACATCTCGAGCAGATGTCCGATGAGGCCGTAGCCGGTGACGTCCGTCGCCGCGCTGACGCCGACCTCGGTCATCGCATTTGCCGCATCTCGATTGAGCATCGTCATCCAGCGAATGGCCTCGTCGAGCGACGGCGGCTTGCGGCGCACAAAACGACGATGCGTAAGTCCGCGATACGCACTGATCAGGATCCCGTTCCCGATCGGCTTCGTCAGGATCAGCGTGTCGCCCGGTTTCGCCGTCGAGTTGCGCACCAGCTTCGCCACGCTAACGACACCGGTGACGGCGAGACCGTACTTCGGCACGTCATCGATGATCGTGTGGCCCCCTGCGATCGGGAATCCAGCCTCGGCCGCTTTCTCCGAACCGCCGCGCAGGATTTCCTGAAGGACGTCGAGCGGCAGGACGTCGGTGGGGAAAGCGGCGATGGCGAGGCCGAGGATCGGCGTCGCGCCCATCGCGTAGATGTCGGAGATGGAGTTCGCCGCGGCGATGGCGCCGAAGAGGTAGGGATCGTCGACGATGGGAGTGAAGAAGTCGACGGTCTGCGCGATTGCAATGTCGCCGGAGATGCGCACGACGGCGGCGTCGTCGTTGGTTCCGTAACCGACGACAAGATCCCCCAGCCCTTCCTGGGAAGGGAGTTTTGACAGGACGGAGTGAAGGTCATCCTGACCCAGCTTGCACGCTCAACCGCCGGTGGTAGCGAAGGAGGAGAGCGGGGGATACGATTTGATCTTCCGCTTCACGGGACCGAATGGTATCGCCCAAAAGCACTAACGGAGCCTTTCGGCTCCGTTGTGGTACATCGCTTTGGTTTGGACTGCTGCGGCCAGTTGGTGGGATTCAAGGAAGCTAGGTGAATAATCGTCCAAAATCGGTCCAATAGTTTAGGAGGGGGCTCGCAGTAGCCACTAGACGCGGGCGAGTGAGATGGGACCCGCGTTGCGGTTCCGAAGCTGTCGAAACCTGTTTCATCGTGCTCGCCTTCCTGCACGGGGCCTGCCAAGTCGAATAAGTCGCGACTTTTGGGCACTTGAAGCGAGTGTTTCCCTCTGCCGCTATCGGAAAACGCCCCGAAAAGCGCCTTTCGGCGCTATGGCACATTTTGCAAGCGGCCTTCTCACGGTTGCAAATTGTTCTTGGAGACCGCAGGGGCGACCCGCCGCCGAAAGTCGGGCAAGGGCGCAGGGAGTCTCATCCGGGAGCCCGGTTTGCGTCGCGCGCGGAGGCCGTATGCGCCAGGCTCGCTTCATCCCAGTGCGTTCAGGTCCGCCAACAGCCTCTCCAGGTCCAGCCTGTACCCTTCCGCCACTTCGGCCAGCGTCTCGTTCGATGCTGCCGAACAGCCGTCGCAGCCGCCGATGTGATACGCGGCGAACACCCATTTCGCCGCGGGATGTTGCGCCAGCGCGGCGTCGACCGTCATCGAGGATTTGAATCGCTGTTCCAAGGCGGCGCAATTCTACGCAGTTAGAATGCGCGGCGATGAAAATCCGGCTGCTCTTCTTCGCCGTCCTGCGCGACATCGCCGGCCGGAGCGAGGATGTTGTCGAACTTCCCGAAGGCACGCGCGCCGGCGATGTCTGGCAACGTCTCCGCGAGGAGCACGCCGCGCTGCGCGATTACATCCAGCCGCCGATGATCGCCGTCAACGAGAGTTACGTCAGCGCTGAGGAACTGCTGCGCGACGGCGACGAGCTCGCGTTCATCCCGCCCGTTGCTGGCGGATGATGTTGCGAGGGACACGGATGGGTGCCTTCTCAGGCCGTACTTGGAGCAACGCATCCAGCGCGCGGGCCGCTTCGCCTCAATCGGTCAACTGCTTCATCAGCTCGTTGATCTGATCGTAGACGGAGCGCACCGACGGTTCCACGCTCGTGAGGTGTTCGGCGAACTTGGCGGAACGCTCGTCGCGGAGCATGTCGAGGATCATGTCGCTGGCGAACAGCATGTCCGCCAGTTTGTCGACCACTCGCTCCTGCAACGGCATTTTCAGGTCGCTGAACGTATCCGAGCTTTCGGTGAACATTGATCGCACTCTTGTCTAGGAGTGATTTATCTCCCGCTATCCCTACCCTCTTTTTGCAACAATCCTGATTTTTCTTTGATCAGGCGCTCATAGGAGCCAGTTTGGTGAACGTTTGGTGACGGCGGGTAGGGATTCGGCCTCCGAACGACTCCTAAGTTTCTGATGGTCTGCGATATGGTTGGCGCGTTGCCCGGCCCGCAACGCTGAATCCGGCAGCCGGGCACATCAAATAAAGGAGTATCGATATGCACCAATTGCGCTCGATCATCGCCCTCGCCACTCTGGCCGCGTTGCCCGTCCTGGCGGCGACCGACACGGCGAAAGAAACCGCTCCCGCAGCCGTCAAGCGCGGTATGGCCCTCCTGAGCGGCAAGGCGATGGCCGCTCACGATCAGTTTCTCGCCAGCGATCTCCTCGAAGGACGCGGACCCGGAACGCGCGGCGACGAGATCGCGCAGCAGTACATCGCCGCGCAGTTCGAGGCGTACGGGCTCCAGCCCGGCGGCGACGGCGGCACCTACTACCAGAACGTCCCGCTCCTGGGCATCGCCACCGATCGCGACAAATCCTCGCTCGCCTTCACGAAGAACGGCACCGCGATCGGCGCTCCGTTGAAGTTCGGCGATCAGATCGTCGGCCAAAATCAGACGCAGACCGAGAACGACAGCATCGACTCCGAGCTCGTCTTCGTCGGCCACGGCGTCGTCGCCCCGGAGTACAAGTGGGACGACTACAAGACTCTCGACACGCGCGGCAAGACGCTGGTCATGCTCGTCGACGATCCGCCCGCGAACGCGCAGGAGCCCGATCTCTTCAAAGGCAACGCGCGCACGTACTACGGACGCTGGACCTACAAGTACGAAATCGGCACATCGAAAAACGCCGCGGGCGTGATCCTGATCCACACCACGCCCGCCGCCGGGTACGGCTGGAACGTCGTCTCGAATTCGTGGGGCAGCGAGAACTCGTTCATGAAGAACAAGGCCGGCGCGCCGGCGCTGAAGTTTGCCGGATGGATGACCGAGGACGAAGCGCGCGCGGTGTTCACGGCGGCCGGCCAGGATCTGAATGCACTGACGCAGCAGGCATCGTTGCGCAGCTTTCAACCGGTGCCGCTCGGTATCAAACTCACCGGCAGCATCGTCAGCAAGCTGCGCTCGTTCAACACCACGAACGTCGTCGCCAAGCTTCCGGGCAGCGATCCGAAACTTCGCGGCGAAGCAATCCTCTACTCCGCCCATCACGATCACCTCGGCGTCGGACCTGCCGACAAAACGGGCGACACGATCTACAACGGCGCGCTCGACAACGCGTCCGGATGCGCAATCCTGCTGGAGATGGCCCGCGTCTGGACGCAGATGCCGGCGCCAAAACGCAGCGTCTACTTCGCGGCTGTCGCTGCCGAGGAGCAGGGGCTGATCGGATCGGCGTATCTGGCGCAGAATCCGCCGCTTCCCTCGGGCCGCATCGCCCTCGGCATCAACTACGACATGATCCCGGAGCTCGGCCGCGTGCGCGACGTCAACATGAACGGTATCGAGCGGACTACGTTCTACCCCGCCGCGCAGCGCATCACCAGCGCGCTCGGCCTCTCGATCATCCCCGATCCCGAGCCGGAGCAAGGCCACTACTACCGCTCCGATCACTTCAGCTTCGGAAAGGTCGGTATCCCGGCATTTTCGATCGATCCCGGTCACGACGTCATCGGCAAGCCGGCCGGTTTCGGCGCGCAGTGGTCGACCGACTTTCGCGCGAATCACTATCACCAGCCGAGCGATCAGTTCGATCCGAACTGGGATTGGTCGGAGGCCGTGCAGATGGGAGAGTTGGGAATCTGGATGGGATGGGAAGCCGCGAATGCCGCGACCATGCCGAACTGGAAGGCAGGCGACGAGTTCCGCGCCGCGCGCGACCGGGCCACGGCGGCGAAGTAGAAACGAATTTCACTCGCGATCCGTATGCTAGAGTCGGATCAATGACCTGGAGGCAATTCAGCATGAAGAGAAGTACACGTTTGCTCGCTGCCGCGATGCTCATCGCGCTCGTGGCCGCCGGCTGCGGAAAAGAGAAAAAGAATGAGTCGACGGAGCCGGAATCGTTTGCGTTCACGATCTATCCGGGCTCGCGGTATCTCGCGCAACTGACCGATCTCTGGAAGCAGGCCCGCAAAGTCTTCCGTCCGAACGACGACGTGCCGCCGATCGCGATCTACGACACCGACGCGCCGCTCGACAAGGTTGCGGAGTTCTACGCGCAGTCGTATGGCTACAACAAGGTCGCGCCCGACGCGACCAATAACCTCAGCTCCGCCAAGCCGCCCGCGTACTACCGCACCGGCGATCTGGCGAAGGACGTCGCCGGAATCGTTCCGGTCGCGCAGAAGCTGAACCTGAAGCTCGATCCGTCGAAAGCGGTGGGGACGTATCACGCCGCGGAGATCGATCCGAAGCCGAACCGTCCGCGCGTGACGATCCAGCGGCCGTACTTCGACGCCTCGACGTCGCAGACGGTCGACCGCACGCTGATCATGATGACGCAGTGATGTCCGCGCGGCGCGCGCTGATCGCCGGACTCGGTCTCATCGGAGGATCGATCGGTCTCGCGCTGCGCCGCCGCGGATGGCACGTCGCGTTTTTCGATTCCGATCCGAATCTCGATCCCGGCGAAGCCGCCGACGAGCGCGTCGCGTCTATCGATGCCGACGCGGATGTGCTGATCCTCGCCACGCCGGTCGACGTCGCCGTGCGCCTCCTCCGCACCGCCCGCGCACCGCTCATTACCTCGGTGTGCAGCGTGATGGAGCCGCTTCGCGCGGTTGGTGACGATCGTTTCGTAGCGGGACATCCGCTGGCCGGTTCTGCGACGCGCGGCATCAGCGCCGCGCGCGCCGATCTCTTCGAAAACGCAACGTGGTTCATCGACCGCGACGACGCCACGATCCGTGAAATCATCGCCGCCTGCGGCGCAAACACGGAAGTCGTCGACGCTGCCGAACACGATCGCGCCGTCGCGCTGACCAGTCACGTGCCGCAGGTCCTCTCCACCGCGCTCGCGGCATACCTGCACGACCAGCAGATCGACCTCCGCTTCGCCGGCCCCGGCCTGCGAACCTTCCTCCGGCTCGCCGGCAGCGAAGCGTCGGTCTGGACGCCGATCATCGACGCGAATCGGGAGAACCTGCGTCCGCACATCGATGCGGTCGCGGAGATCGTGCGTGGAATCGTCGAAGGTGATGCATCGTCGTTCGCGAAAGCGAACGACCTCCTCGCGAAACTGCGGGCGTAAAAGCCTTGACGAGACGCACCGCGCTACCATCCTCCCGTTTGAATCCCACCTTCATCTACGTCGGCGCCATCTATGCGATTGCGGTTGCGCTCACGCGGCGCGGCAGCAATCCGTTGCCGAAGCGGATCGCGGTTTTGTTCTACGCGCTCGTCCTCATCTTCCTGTTCCAAGCGATGACGGGACCGTATGTCTGCATCGCCACCGACATCCCGAAACTCATCGCGCCGTGGTCAGCGTCCGCGCCCGGGTTGACCAAATACACCGTGCTGAACATGGAGACGCACGACGTACCGATGCAGCTCGTGCCGTGGGCGCATCAGGTGCGTAGCGCATGGCTGAGCGGGAACGCGCCGCTGTGGAACGCGCTGGCCGGTTGCGGCTATCCGTTACTGGCGAACGCACAGAGCGCCGCTCTTTCGCCGCTGCGGATTCTCGCGTTGCCGCTGCCGCTTGGCTACGCGATGACTGCCGAGGCGGCGATGAAGATGCTCGTCGCGCTGACGTTTACGTTTCTCTATTGCCGGCGGCGATATGGCGTCCTGCCGAGCAGCATCGCCGCGATCGCGTATGGATTCGGCCCGTTCGTCGTTGCGTGGCTGCATTTCGCGCAAAGCACCGCCGCCTGCTTTCTGCCTGCGGTGCTGTACCAGATCGATCTGCTCGTCGAGCGGCGGACGTACGCGCGCTTCGCGATGACGGCAGCGATCGGCGCGACGGTCGTCTTCTGCGGACATCCGGAGACGGCGGTGCACATCCTGCTGTTCGCGATCGCGTACGTGCTGTGGATCGTGATCGCTGAGAAACAGCGTGCGTTTCTGCCGGCGCTGATCGGCGCGGGCGGCGTGGCGATCCTGCTCGCGTTGCCGATGATCGTTCCATTCGTGGAGAACGTACGGCAGTCGACGCGGTTCGACGACATGAAACGCGCCGGCGCCGAAATGTCGTTCTCCGACGCTACCTCGCTCGCGCTGCTCGTGCAGCCGCGGTTGTACGGAACGCGTCCCGGCAATCCGTGGGGTCCGGCAGGCGCCGAGGCGGTGACGGGATTCGCCGGCATCCTCGGCATCGCCGCGATCATCGCGATTGCATTCGACGCCATCGCGCGTCGCCGCTTCCGTGAGCGCGAAGTGTTCTTCGTCATCGCCGCAATCGGAATCTTCGCCCTGCTCGCGAATGTGAAACCGGCCGTTGCCGCGTTGCACGCGATCATCGGCCTCGCTGCCAACGCGCGGCTCCGTTTTCTCCTCGCATGGATTCTGGCGGTGCTCATCGCCGCGGCGATTGATCGACTGCGCACGATTCCGTTCGCCATCGGACTGGCCGCGGCTGCGTTGCTGGTGATCGTCATCGCGATCAGGACGCCCTTCCCGGGCGCCGCCGCGCGTCACGACGGACTCGTCGCCATCATCCCGAGCGCGATCGTGCTCGCGATCGCCGCGATTGCACTGATCCCGCGATCACGACACGCCGCATCGCTGTTGCTTGTCGCCGCGGTCATCGCTGAGATGTGGCCGCTGACGATCGGCTGGAACTCAGCATTTCCTCTGAGCAGCTTCTACCCCCGAACGCCGCTCATCGGCGCTGTACTGCGCTACCACCACCCCGGATTCGATCGCGTGGCCGGCATCGGCAACGTTCTCTTTCCCAACACGAATGCGATGTTCGGGATCGAAGACGCGCGCATTCACGATCCGATGGAGCCGGCAAGTTACGTTCGTTTCATCGGCGGCGGGATCACGCACGACTACTACAAAAAGTGGATTGACGATGGGACGCCGCTGCTCGACCGGCTCAACGTCCGATGGATCATGACGGAACCGAATCGCGGGCTGACCGATGCGGCACGCTACATCCTCCGCTACGCCGGCCCCGACGGGCGCCTTTACGAAAATCTTCACGCGCAGCCGCGCTTTTTCGCCGACGGTGCGCGCGTCACCATCGTTTCCGCGCGCGGCGACGCGTACACGCTCGACGTCGCTGCGTCACAGGAGACGCGCATTCAAAGCAGCGTAGGCGCCTCGCGTTGGTGGCGCGTGTCGGATGGACAGGCAATGGCAGATGGCTCCTTCCTCTCCTTCACCGTTCCCGCCGGCCACACCATCGTGCGCATCCGCTACGTCGATACGTCCTTCCGCATCGCGTCGCTCATCGCGCTGCTGACCGCCGCCGCGCTCGTCTGCTTTATGATCCGCGCCCGTGTTCAACGCCACCTGGATCTACACCGGCGTGCTCTACGCGATCGCGATCGCATGCGCCCGGCGGTGGATTCCGGCGGTCCGTGACGCGCTGCCGTGGCGCGTGGCCGCGTTCTTCTACGCGCTCGTCCTGATCTACCTCTTCCGGCCGATGACCGGGCGCTACATCAACGTTCCGGTCGACTTCATCAACATCCTGCCGCCGTGGGGAAACTGGAACCAGCGGCGCCTGCTCTCGAATCCGGAGATGAACGATCTGGCCATGCAGATCGTGCCGTGGGCGCATCAGGCGCGCGAGGCGTGGCGCGCGCTGCACTTCCCGATCTGGAACGCGCTGGCCGGTTGCGGCTATCCGTTGCTCGCCAATGGCCAGAGCTCCGCGATGTCGCCGCTGCGCCTCCTCGCGCTGCCGCTGCCGCTCGGCTACGCGATGACCGCCGAGGCAGCGATGAAACTGCTGATCGCGCTGACGGGGATGTATCTCTTCTGCCGGCGCCGCTACGACGAATTGCCGTCGGCCATCGGCGCGATCGCGTTCGCCTTCTGCACGTTTGTCATCACCTGGCTGCACTTCCCGATCGTCACCGTCGCCGTGTGGCTGCCGTTCGCGTTTCTTGCGATTGAGCTGCTGATCGAGCAGCGCACGTATCGCCGGTTTCTCTTCGCCGTCATCGTCTGGACGGCGATGCTCTACGGCGGCCATCCGGAAACGGTCACGCACGTGACCTTCTTCGGGGGGCTCTTCGCGCTCTGGATCGCATTCGTCGAACCTCGAATGACGCCGGAGGCGTCCCGTACGGTAGCCGGCGGTCCGAGCGTCAGCGAGCGACCACCGGATAACCGAGCGCCAACACGATCCGACCCCGGCGGGGTCGAGGACGATGCTCGCGAAGCTTTTGAAGTGCCACGCCGCGACGCGATCCGTTCACTCGCCTTGACCGCGTTCGCGATCTTCGTGGCCGCGTTGCTGGCGTCGCCGTTCATCGCCACGTTCGCCGAGACGGTGAAGAAGTCGCAGCGCTTTCAGGAACTGCAGGTTCACGCGAACGAGGAACCGCCGTTCTCCGATTTCGCGTCCGCCATCGGCACCTTCCAGCCGAATTTCTACGGCCACGCGCCCGCCGAAAAACCGTGGGGTCCCGCCACCGCCGAATCGATCACCGGTTTCGCCGGCATCCTCGGCATCGCCTCCTGGTTCGCGCTCCTCTTCCGCGCGATCGCGGAGCGCCGCTTTCGCACGCGCGAATTCTTTCTGGTCATCCTCGCGCTAGTCGCCGCCGGCATCGTCTTCAACTGGCCGGTCATCAGCGCGGTCTTCCATTTCGTCTTTCGCTTCGCTGCAAACGCGCGCCTGCGGCTTTTTCTCTGCTGGATCGGCGCCGCGTTAACCGCAGCCGCGATCGACACCGCGCGCCGCGAGCGCTCGATTCACTTTCTGGCTGGCGTCCTGACCACCGCCGCGATTCTGCTGGGACTCATGTCGACGAGATTCTTCCCCTCCGACGCGGCGAAGGACACGGCCATGATCGCGATCCTGCCGAGCGTGCTCGTGCTCGTTCTGTCGTCGCTCTTCGTCTTGCAGGCGCGCGGACGCCACATCGCCGCGATGCTGGTCGGCGGCGCGCTCGTCGCCGAGCTTTGGACGGCGACGGACGGCTGGAATCCGGTATTGCCCGCCGAGGCGATGTATCCCACCACGCCGCTCATCGAAAAACTGCAGCGGCTGCAGGAGTCCACGCCGCGCAATGCACCGTTCCGCATCGTCGGCATCGGCGCCGCACTTTTCCCGAACGCGCAGGCGATGTACGGCTTCGCCGACATCCGCACCCATGATCCGATGGCCTTCGGCCGTTACCTCGGCTTGCTCCGGCTCACCACGAACCTCGAGACGAACGAGTATTTTGCCAAGTGGTCGAATGCCGCGACGCCGCTGCTCAACTATCTTAATGTCCGTTACATGGTCGGCGACCCCGGTCTCGATCCCGGCGATCCGCGCCGCTATCAACTCGTGTATGACGGCCGCGACGGCCGGATCTTCGAGAACCGCGACGTGAAGCCGCGCTTCTTCGCCGCGCACGACATCGTCCTCGAGTTCCGCCACGACCGCTTCGCGCAGACGCTGACCGAGCACGATTTCTCGAAGCAGACGGTCGTCAACATTCTCCCCGTCGACAGCGATCACATGCGCAACGACCTGCTCGCGCCGAAGAGCGATCCGACCGTGCAGATCGTCGAAGCCTCGGACACAAACTTCCGCCTGCACATCCAATCGCAAAGGCACGCGCTCATCGTCAGCAGCCAGCCGTGGTGGCCGGGATGGCGCGTTTTCCGGAACGGCCAACGCATCGCGCCGCAGCTCGTCAACGGCGCGTTCCTCGGCTTCACGATTCCGCCCGGCGACTGGGACGTCCGCATCGACTACTTCCCCTGGTCGTTCTACGGCGGGCTCGCCGGCGCCGTGCTCACGGCGCTGCTGCTGACGGCTTGGCCATTCGCGCGATCGCCAATCCTCCAACGACGATGATCAGCGCGATCGGAATCAGCGAGCGCGCGTCGCCGGGGCCGGTGGCCAGCTCGCCCAGGTTGAAGCTGGCCCATTCGGATGCCGAGTCGTCCGGCGCGTGACGGGAGAATACGATCGCTTCATCGAGCGTCATGCGATTGACCGAGGTGTGGCCGGTGAAGGTGGCGGCAGACCAGGGCGGCGTGATCGGCACCGCGGGCGAAAAACGTCCGCGCACGAGCAACGGCACGATGTACTGCGTCAACGGACGCGGGATCGACGCCGACGGCTGCGGATCGACGGCGGTCGCCGCGAAGTTGATCGTGAACGAGAGCGCCATCGCAACGTACGCGAGCGTGCGCCGGCGCATGTGCAGCATCGCCATCATCAACAGCGGAATGATCGGCACGAGGTAGCGGCCGCCGATGCCGAAGCCGCCCTCCCATCCGTTGAACGTGACGTTGAACGCGAAGAACACCGCAATGACGATCAGCGACGCCGCGCACGTGGTTCGTTCCGCACGCCACCAGGCGCGGAAGCCGAATAGCGCCACCAGCACAATCGGCGCGAAGAAGAACCAGCCTCGGTATGGCGACAACGTTACGGCGTAGACGCCGCGGCACCTCGGCCAACGAACAACACCCCTCGTGGGCCCGCGCGTCAGCAACGGCGGACCTGCGGTCGCCCACCCGACCCCCCCCGTGCCGCCCGCACCGGCGTACCGGCACGCGCCACGAGCGCCGCACCGGGCGCC
>ERZ1739052.137-NODE-137-length-11596-cov-8.611212_pt1 | contig 11596 bp, 10 predicted proteins | sample MGYA00581761_ERZ1739052 | MGnify/ENA primary metagenome ERZ1739052 (study PRJEB42929, sample SAMN08275524) | rhizosphere metagenome | isolation source: Rhizospheric soil replicate 1 | host: Colobanthus quitensis and Deschampsia antarctica | place: Antarctica...
GTCACGAGTTGCGGCGTGACGTCATGCGCGGAAGGCTGTATCGCGAACGCCGGGATCGCCGAAAGTGAAAACGCGATCACAACGGCTGCTGTGCGGGTCTTTAGGTTATTTGCTCGCATGACATTTATAAAAGCATCGCCTGTGCCAAGAGATTACTGCTGATTTATCAACAATTTAGGCGGCGACAGAGAGCAACGCAACCACCGCCGGCTCGTCGCTTGCCGATCCGCGCTCGTGGTGCAGTTCCACCTGCCAGACCAGCAGGGCCAACAGCCCGATCAGCGCGATCATGGCCAGCAGAGCAGTAATCCTTCGAAGCACGTTCATGGCAATCGCAATGCGTGTGCCCGCATCGTATCTCAGACCTCAAAGACGATCTTCCCGAACGCCTCCCGCGCCTCCAGAATGCGATGCCCCTCGGCAACTTCAGACAACGGCAGGACCCGATCAACCACGGGACGAAGCCGCCCGCCCTCGACGAACTTCATGATCTCGTGCAGCTCCGCCAAACTCCCCATCGTCGATCCGAGAATCGACAGCAGTTTGAAGAAGATCAGGCGAAGGTTGATGGTCACCTCGCCGCCCGCCGTCGATCCACACGTGACCAATCGTCCGCCCTTTGCCAGCGCGCGCAACGAGCGCTCGAACGTCTCGCCGCCGACGTGCTCGAAGACGACGTCGACACCACGTTTCGATGTAAGTCCGCGGACTGCGTCGACGAAATCGACCTCGGTGTAGACAATCGTTTCATCCGCGCCGAGGGCTTTGGCGCGCGCGGCCTTTGCCGTAGTACCTGCGGTCGCGTAAACCGTCGCTCCCCACAACTTCGCGATCTGGATCGCGGCGCTGCCGACCCCCGATCCGCCCGCCTGCACCAGCACCGTCTCGCCCGGCCGGAGTTGCGCGCGCGCCACGAGCATGTGCCACGCCGTCAGCATGTCCAACGGCACCGCTGCCGCCTCGGCGAACGAAAGCGACGCCGGCTTCCGAATCAGATTGCGAATGGGAACGGCGATTTTCTCCGCCGCACCGCCGCTGACCGTCTCGCCGAAGATGCCGAACTGCCGGCAAAACGGATCGTTGCCCGAAAGGCAGGCCGCGCAAAGTCCGCACGAGTATCCCGGCGCGACGATCACTTCATCGCCGGCTCTCCAACGCGGATCGTCGACGGTCTCGATGACGCCGGCGACTTCCGATCCCGGAATCATCGGCAGCGGAAACTTGTGCCCTGGGACGCCGCGCCGCAACCAGATGTCGAGATGATTGAGCGCCACGGCGCGAACGCGCACGACCGCCTCGCCGGGATGCGCAACGGGATCAGGAACCTCGGCCATCTCCAGCTTCTCCAGCCCGCCGTGCTCCCGAATCAAAATGGCCTTCATCGCGCGGCGGATGATAGCTCCAGACCTCCCGAGCCTCACCAGCACAGACAAGAGTGTCTGTGCTTTGGCAAGGTGAGACTCCGTGAGTCAGAAATTCGGGAGCGCAACAAAGAGATAATCCCCACGTGCCCCGAATCCACCTCCTTCCCTCCGATCTGATCAACCAGATCGCTGCCGGCGAGGTGGTGGAGCGTCCGGCCTCGGTGGTCAAAGAGCTGATCGAAAACGCCATCGATGCCGGCGCCACGGTCATCGACGTCCTGCTCGAAAACGGCGGCAAGAAGCTGATCGAAATCCGCGACAACGGCTCCGGCATGAATCACGACGACGCGCTCCTCGCGCTCGAGCGCCACGCCACCTCGAAGATCGCCGGCTTCGACGATCTCGCGCAAGTGCGCACGCTCGGATTCCGCGGCGAGGCGCTGCCGTCGATCGCCAGCGTGTCGCGATTTACGTTGACGACGTGCGAAGGTTCCGCCGATGCCGCCATCGAGATCGAATGCGATCCGCTCACCGGCACGCGCACCTCGCGCCCCGCCGCGCGCGACCGCGGCACCACGATCAGCGTGCGCGAGCTCTTCGAAAATGTCCCCGCGCGCCGCAAGTTTCTAAAGTCCGCCGACGCCGAGTTCCGCTCCATCGTGACGATCGTTTCGTCATACGCGCTGCCGCTGCCGTCGCGCGCGTTTCGCGTCGAGCACAACGGCCGCACCGTCGTCGACCTCCCGCCGGCCGCCACGATGCGCGAACGCGTCACGCAGATCGTCGGCGACGACGCTGAGAAGTTTCTCGAAGAAGTCGACGTGACCATCGGCGGCGTCCAGGCCGCCGGCTACGTCACGCGCGGACTCCGATTCGGCAGCCGCCGCAATCAATACTTCTTCGTCAACGGCAGGCTGGTGAAGGACAAAGTGCTCACGCACGCGGCCAGCCGCGCAGCCGACAACTTCGACTTCGACGGTCATCCGGCCATCGTTCTTTTCGTCGAGATCGCGCCGGAGCTGGTCGACGTCAACGTCCATCCTGCCAAGACCGAGGTGCGCTTTCGCGACTCGGGGGCAGTGCATGTCGCCGTCGAGCAAGGGATCAAACGCGCCCTCGGCGGCGCGGAAGAAGGATCGCAACTTTTGCAGCCCGTCGCGCCCGCGCTTCCGCCGCCGCAACAGCTTTTCGCTCCGAATCGCTTCGATGGCGCGGCCACCGGATACCGCCCCGAGTTCACGCCGCTCTTTCAAAAACAAAGTGTGGTTCAGCCGCCGCTGCGCGAGCAGACGGCAACGCTCGACGCTCCCGCCGCCGAGCCGCGCCTCGGCGATCTGCAGGGCCGCGTCATCGGCCAGTACCGCATGAGCTACATCGTCATCGATACGCCGACCGGTCTGCGGCTCATCGACCAGCATGTCGCGCACGAACGCGTCCTCTACGATCGCTACGCTGACCGCGCGGCCGGACAGGCGCCGGTGACGCAGCAACTCCTGACGCCGATCCTCTACGAAAGCGGCGCCGCGGAAAGCGCCATCCTCGAGTCGCACCTCGGGGAATTGCGCACCGTCGGCTTCGAGATGGAGCGCTTCTCCGGCAACGCATTCGCCATCGCGGCCGTCCCTCCTGAGCTGGTCAAGAACGACGTCGAGGCCTTCCTGCGCAAGCTCATCGATGCCTCGCTTGACGACCGCTCGCACGTCCTGCACGTCCGCGAAAAAGTCCTCGCGTCGCTGGCCTGCCAGGCCGCGATCAAAGTGCATCGCCCACTCGGCGGCGAAGAGATGGCGCGCCTCACTGCCGAACTGCTCGACTCCTCCAACCCGTACGCCTGTCCGCACGGACGCCCGATCATCGTCGACATCCGCCATCTCGACATCGAAAAACACTTCCACAGGAAGTAGAGAGGCGGGCTCGCGGCGCCCGTGTGGCGATCCACCCCGAGTAGAAGTTGGTTGAGATTCGAAGCGGCCGAGGGATCCTCGGAGGATGCGAATGGCTTCGCGAGAACTTGGACAACGCGGCGAACGACGCGCTGCGTGGTTCTACCGGCTGCGCGGATACCGCATCGTTGCGCGCAACGTCCGCCTGCGCGGCGGCGAAATCGATCTCGTCGTCGCCCGCGGACGGCTGCTCGTCTTCGTCGAAGTGAAAGCGCGTCAGAGTCTCAGCGCCGGATACGGAGTCGATGCCGTCGACCGCCGCAAGAAACTGCAGCTCATCTCACTCGCCGATCAGTACCTCACGCGCCATCCGCATTCCGGCGAAGTGCGCCACGACATCGTCTCGCTCTTCTGGACCGGCCGGCGCTTCGTCGTCACGCACTTTCCCGACGCGTTTCGGCCCGTCAACGATCCGAGGAGGCCTTGGAGGTGGACGGTGTGAGAGGGGCCAACTGCCCGTTCTTCCGCGCTTCCGCACCGGCTTTCGCCAGACGAAGGCAGAGATTCCGAAGTTGGGAGACGCGCCGAATTCGAAGTGTTACCGCCGCCGGCGACATGTCAATGCTCATCGCGAAGCCTCTTGATATCGTCCTGATCGACACCGCTCATTCGCCCGGACTTTAGCTCGATCAAGCCGTCGCGCGAAACCACCCAGATCGGACCAAAGTCGGATTCGATTTTCCTACGATCACGCCAGACATTCTCGAAAGCCGGCGTGACCAACAAAAGATCGAGCATGAGCGTGTCGCCCGCTGGATCGATCTTGCTGATGCGGCGAATTTCCATTCGTCCCTGATCGAAGTGCATCGGATTCGCCCGAATGCGGAAGCCGAGGGGCGCAACCGCGGTGTACACACGTTCCTCAGCCTCAGCCCGTATCAGCAGGTCGATGTCGACCGTCGCACGCGGAAATCCGTGAACCGCCATCGCGAGTCCGCCGCATACCGCGTATTCGATGCCATGCGCCGCGAGTGCGGAAATGACGGCCTCGAATTCTTCGGCGAGATCGATCATCGAGTTATCCCGCCAACACCTCGCGCAGCGCCTGAGGTGCGTGGTCGATCGCTTCGTTCAGTTTGCCTGGATCTTTGCCGCCGGCTTGCGCGAGGTCGGGCTTGCCGCCGCCTTTGCCGCCGACGATCGGGGCGAGTTTGTTGATCAGCGTGTTCGCGTTGACGCGGTCGAGGAGATCCTTCGTCACCGCGGTGAGCAGTGTGACTTTGCCATCGGCCACGGAGCCGAGCACGACCACGCCGGATTTCAGTTTCGAGCGGAAGGTATCAGCGAGATTGCGAAGATCACCGCCGCTGATGTCGTCGATGCGGCGGGCGATGAGACGGACGCCGTCGATGTCCTGCGAATCGTCCGAGGTTGATGACGATGTTGCGCCGCCAGCCGCTTTCAATTTGTACTGCTTGACCTCCTTTTCCAGCGCCTTCTGCCGCTCCTGCATCGTGCGGAGTTGCGCGGGGACGTCTTCGAGGCGGACGTTGAACTGTTGCTGAATCTGGTGCGCGGCGTCCGCGTACTTGCGGAATTCCGCGAGCGCGCCGCGGCCGGTGAGCGCTTCCATCCGCCGCACGCCTGCTGCAAGCGATCGGTCGCTGATGATCTTGAACAGACCGATGTCGCCGGTGCGGTTGACATGGCAGCCGCCGCAGAACTCGCGCGAGAAATCGCCGGCGGTCACGATGCGCACGTTTTCGCCGTACTTCTCCCCGAACATCGCCACGGCGCCCGTCTTCTTCGCGTCGGCGATCGGCATGACGGTCTTGGTGACGTCGAGATTTTCGCGGATCTTGTCGTTGACGATCTCCTCGACGCGGCGGAGTTGTTCGTCCGAGGGGGCCTGGTGATAGGTGTAGTCAAAGCGCAGCCGGTCGGGCGCGACGAGCGAGCCGGCCTGCTGGACGGTCTCTCCCAAAACGTCTTTCAGCGCCTTGTGCAGAAGGTGCGTGGCGGTGTGATTCGCGGTGGTATCGAGGCGCGTCGCTACCGGCACAGAGGCGCGGACGCTCGCGTTCAGCGTGAGATGTCCTTCGTCGACACGGACGCGCGACACGACGAGATCGCCGACCGGCTTCTGTGTGTCGAGCACCGTGGCGCGTCCGCCGTCCCATTCGAGCGTGCCGCTGTCGCCGATCTGACCGCCGGATTCGGCGTAGAACGGCGTCGGCGAAATCACGACTTCCCCCTCGGAGCCGTGATGAATGGCGTCCTGCTCCTTGCCGGCGATGACGATCGCTTTCACCGCCGACGGAACGTCAACATATTGATCATAGCCAACGAACTCGATCGGGCCGGTCTTGTCGGCGATCGGTGCGTAGACGGCCGCTCCGGCGGACATCTGAAATTTCGAGCCCGCCTTTGCCTTCGCTTTCGCGCCGGCCATCATCGTCTCGAATCCTTCGCGGTCGAGCGTGACGCCTTCGTCCTCGGCCAGTTCCGCGATCAGATCGACGGGGATGCCGAAGGTGTCGTAGAGCCGGAACAACTCCTCGCCGCCGAGGACGCGTTCGCCGCGCGCGCGGACAGCGTCGAGTGCAGCGCCGACGCGTTCCATCCCGGAGCTGAGCGTGCGCGAGAAACGCTCCTCTTCGGCACGAAGAGTCTGCAACACCGCTTCGCGACGGTTTTTCAATTCCGGATACGCATCACCCATCGACGCGATGACGTCATCGACGACTTGCGACAATGCGACGGGCGTTTCGAACTTCCGCCCGAATCGGATGGCGCGGCGAATGATGCGGCGCAGCACGTAGCCGCGGCCTTCGTTCGCCGGAATGACGCCGTCGCTGATCAGGAAGGTCGCCGCGCGCGAGTGATCGCAGAGCACGCGCACGGCAGTATCGAGGTCGCTCTCCATGTCGCCGGCGTACTTGTGACCGGTCACCGACTCGATGCGGCGCATGATCGGCGCGAAGAGATCGATGTCGTAGTTTGTCGAACATTTCTGGAGCACGCTGCTGACGCGCTCTAAACCCATTCCCGTATCGACCGACGGTGCCGGCAGCGGCGTAAGCACGCCGTCGGCATTGCGGTCGTACTGCATGAAGACCAGATTCCAGATCTCCATCGTGTCGTCGCCTTCACCGTTGACGAGGGCTGCTACGTTCTGCGACAGGTCGTCGCCGCGGAAGTAGTGAATCTCCGAGCACGGACCGCACGGACCGGTATCGCCCATCGACCAGAAGTTGTCCTTCTTGCCGAAGCGCAGCACGCGGGCGGGCGACGCGCCGGCCTTCACCCACAGCGCCGCCGCCTCCTCGTCCGCCGGAACGCCGTCGCCGCCTTCGAAGACGCTGAACCAGAGCCGCTCGACTTCGAGACCCCAGACATTGACGATGAGATCCCACGCGAACTTAATCGCCTCTTTCTTGAAGTAATCGCCGAAGGAGAAGTTGCCGAGCATCTCGAAAAACGTGTGATGGCGCGCGGTGCGGCCAACGTTCTCGAGGTCGTTGTGCTTGCCGCCGGCGCGCACGCATTTCTGCGACGTCGTGGCGCGGTTGTAATCACGCGGCTCGCGGCCGAGGAAGACGTCCTTGAATTGATTCATCCCTGCGTTCGTGAAGAGGAGGGTGGGATCGCCCGCCGGCACGAGCGACGAGCTGGCCACGCGGCGGTGGCCGTTCTTCTCAAAGTATTCGAGGAACTGTTCGCGAATCTGATTGGTGGTCAGCAACAAAGACTCTCCTGAAAGCGCGAGATCGTAACAGCGTAGATCGTGACGTCAATTCTCATCTGCGTACATCTGCGCAATCTGCGGATGAGGGTTTTTCCGCAGATGACGCAGATGTACGCAGATTAATTTTTGCGGCCGGCAGCCATCGCTTCGCGGACGACGTCCATGGCAATGCTGCTGTCGTAGCCCTGCCGGAACAAGTACGCGATCAATTTCTGCCGGATTGTGCCGTCGTCGTCGCGGCGGCGGAGGGCAGTCAGCCGTTTTCGCGCGGATGCGATTGCCGCCGCGCGATCATCGTGATCGGGAAGATCGAGCGCTTGCGCGATCGTCGCGCTCTCCACGCCCGCGGCCATCAACTCGCGTTTGATGCGCAGACGTCCGATGCCTTTTCGCAGCCGCGTGCGCACGAACGCCGCGGCGAAACGCGAATCATCAAGCCACTTCTCGCGGCGCAAGCGCTCGATGGCCGCATCGATGGCATCGCGCGGAAACTCCTTACGATCGAGTTTCGCGCGCAGCTCCGCCTCGCTGTTGAAGCGGTAGTTCAGGATGCGCAGGCCCGCGGTGTAGCAGCGTTCGAGGTCGTCAGACATGTCGTAGTCGAAAGAGAACGGTTTCACGCGGAGGGCGCGGAGAGGCGGAGCGCGCGGAGAAAAACCTTTTTTCAAACGGTGTTGCTGAAATCGAACGGCGACTCGTCCGCGAATGGATCGCTTTCGCCGGAAACCGTGAGAGCCTGCTCCATCTCTTCGCGGGCCATGTCGGAGGTCGACTGGATGCCCTGGAGCTTGAGGCGGAACTCGTCCGGATTCGATGCGCGGCGCAGCGCTTCATCGAGCGTGATCAGGCCGTTCTTGTAGAGCACATACAGCGACTGATCGAACGTCTGCATGCCGTATTGCGACGTGCCCTGGCCGATCGCGTCCTTGATCAGCTTCGTCTTCTCTTTGTTCTCGATGCAGTCCCGGATGAACGCGGTCGAGATCAGCACCTCGGCTGCCGGAACGCGTCCGAGTCCGTCGGCGCGCGGCAGCAGGCGCAGCGAGACGACGGCCTTGAGCACGGCCGCGAGCTGTAAACGGATCTGCTTCTGCTGGTGCGGCGGGAAAACCGAGATGATGCGGTTGATGGTCTCGGTGGCGTCCATGGTGTGCAGCGTGGACAGCACGAGGTGGCCAGTCTCCGCGGCGGTAAGCGCCGTCTCGATCGTCTCGTAGTCGCGCATTTCGCCGACGAGGATGACGTCGGGATCCTGGCGCAGCGCCGACCGCAGCGCCTGCGAGAACGACTTCGTATCGACTTCGATCTCGCGCTGATTCACGATCGATTTCTTGTCGCGGTGCAGGAACTCGATCGGATCCTCGACCGTCATGATGTGTTCCGTGCGATGGGCGTTGATGTAGTCGATCATCGCGGCGAGCGTCGTCGACTTGCCCGATCCCGTCGTGCCCGTGCAGAGAATCAGTCCGCGGCGTTCTTCCGCGATCTTCTCGAGAATCGTCGGCAGCATCAATTCTCGAATGCTGAGAATCTTGACCGGGATGACCCGCAGGACCATGCCCACCGTGCCGCGCTGCTGAAAAATGTTGCAGCGGAAGCGGCCGAGGCCGGGAACGGAGTAGGCGATGTCGATCTCGTAGTTGTTCTTGAATTTTTCCTTCTGCCGCGACGACATGATCGAGAAGGCCATGGCGATCGTGTCTTCCTGCATCAGCCGCTTGAGCTCCACGAGCGGCAGCAGTTCGCCATCGACGCGGATGACCGGATGCGATCCCACCTTGATGTGGAGGTCCGACGCGCGCCGCTCGGCAGCAATCTTCAGCAGGTCATTGATGTGCACGGGTTCTCCTAGGAAACGCGCATTTTACGCCATCCCTTACAATCGCGCGCCTCATGACGCTTACCCGCCACGACGATCTGTCGCTTCGCTATGTGCTCAATGTTCCCGGCGGCAAGCGCGACGACGCGGAATTGCCGCTCGTCATCGTCATGCACGGCCGCGGCGCGGATGCGAACGATCTCGCCGACCTCGCGCCGATGATCGACGACGGCTATCGATTTGTCTTCCCGAATGCGTCGAAGAAGTTCGAGCCGATGCCTGGGTATTCGTTCGGATACTCGTGGTTCGACGGCTGGCCGCCGGAGGGCGATTCGATCGTGCAATCGCGCGAGAACTTGCTGACGCTGATCGACGAACTGGTATCGCGCTATCCGACCCCCGAGGGAAAGCTCGTCATCGCCGGATTCTCGCAGGGCGGGATGATGGCCATCGACGCCGGCTTCCGGACGAAGCAGAAAATCGCGGGCATCGTCTGCATGAGCGGCGCGATCTACGAAGCCGGCCAGCCGCCGCTGCGGAAGCTTCCCGTGCTCCTCGTTCACGGCACCGAGGACGACATGATCCCGTTGTGGGGCGCGCAACGGACGCGCATGGTGCTCGAAGAGAACGGCGTCACACCCGAGTATCACGAGTTCCCGATGGGGCATGCCGTGACGAACGAGTCGATGGCGGTGGTTGGCGCGTTTCTTCGCCGCGTGTTGGCTTAGGGGAATGGTTCACGCGGAGGCGCGGAGACGCGGAGATATCATTCGCGGCATGAACGATCGTTTCGCCGAGCTCTATCCGCAGCATCTCGAGACCGTGAAGCAGCGCCATGACAAGGCGCTCGCCGAGACAGGGTACGACCACATCATCATTTTCGGCGGCGAGATTCACATTCAGTTTCTCGACGACACGTACTATCCGTTCAAGGTCAATCCGCACTTCAAGGCGTGGGTGCCGATCGTTGATAACCCGCATTGCTTCATCGTTTACACGCCGGGGGAGAAGCCGCGGCTGGTGTACTACCAGCCGGTCGACTACTGGTACAAGCCCGCGTCGGCGCCGAGCGGGTATTGGGTGGAGCACTTCGACGTTCGCGTCATCGACTCGCCGGAGAAGGCGAAGGAGCATTTTCCGAAGGGTGGACGGAGCGCGTTCGTCGGAGAGCCGAACGAGATGCACGGCGGCGATGCGAATCCCGAGGCGCTGCTGAATGCTCTGCATTTTGAGCGCTCGTGGAAAACGGATTACGAGATTGCCTGTCTCACCGAAGCCAATGTTCGCGGCGTGCGCGGACATCGCGCGGCGGCGAAGGCGTTTCGCGAAGGAAAATCGGAGTTCGAGATTCACATCGACTTCCTCCTCCACTCCAGCCAGGCCGAGGAGGAGCTGCCGTATGGAAACATCATCGCGTTGAATGAGAACGCGTCCGTGCTGCACTACCTCAATCACATCCGCGAGCAGCCGGGCGATCTTCGCAACTCCTTCCTCATCGACGCCGGCGCGCAGTATCACGGCTACGCGTCCGACATCACGCGGACGTACGCGCGCGACGAGCAAGGCGAGTTCGCGAAGATGATCGCGGCGATGGATGCGATGCAGCAGCGGCTCTGCACGATGGCGAAGCCGGGCATCAACTACATCGACATCCACATGGCCGCGCACAAGGAAGTGGCGACGATCCTTGCCGACTTCGAATTCGTGCACGGTCTCGACGCGGATGGCATCGTCGAGAAGCGCATCAGCTCTACCTTCTTCCCGCACGGCGTCGGCCACTTCCTCGGCCTGCAGGTTCACGACGTGGCCGGATTCCATCAGGATCGCGCCGGCTGCATCATCGCCAAACCCGAGGGGCATCCGTACCTGCGCCTGACGCGCATCATCGATCCGCGCATGGTCTTTACGGTCGAGCCGGGCCTCTACTTCATCGAGTCGCTGCTCGCGGACTTACAGAAAACCGAGAATGCGAAATATGTGAACTGGACGAAGGTGGATGAGTTCCGTAAGTTCGGTGGGATTCGGATTGAGGACGACATCGTGGTTACGGATGACGGGCACGTGAATCTGACGCGGCAGGCGTTCGCGGACGCGTAGCGTGTGGCACAGGCTCTGCCGATAGCAACAGTTGAGTGGCCTACCTATCCGCTAACCGCTTGCGCGCTTCCGCCGCCCATGGCGACGTCGCATCGATGGCCAGGTAGTCGTGCCACGCTCTCATCGCGTGTCCGCGGCCGTTGAGCGCTTCGACGGCGATCGCGCGATTCCACGCCGCTTCGGGCGTGCGGCCGATGCGCCAGGCGCGGTCGGCGCAGAGAACCGCTTCGACGGCATCCGGAATCGGGTGCCTCTTGTCAATTGCCCGGTTCGACAGCGCGGCGGACAGGTCGTTGAGCAGCGGCACGTCATCTGAGTCGGCGATCGCCGCGGCCACCGTGCGTTGGCCACTCTCCGCCAGCAGCGCCTGATGCAGCGTGTCGATCGCGCCGTCGTCGTTGCCGAGGAGGAGGTTCGCGACTCCGGAAGCGTGGAGGTTCGCCGCGGTGCGGCGCGCGGCGACCGATCGCTGCACGCCGGCGGCGGCAGTAAGCAGCGACGCGTTCGCAGGATTCTGCAGCGGATCCGATTTCGATCCGCGCATTACCGGGGCCGGCGCTTGATACGGGAATCCTGAAATGCGTCCCGCGATCGTCCGCTGCGCCGGCGCGGCCTTCGTCAGCGCCGCCAGCCCATCTTCGCGATGCAGGATGCGGTCGCGAACGGGCGTGATGAGCAAGGCGCA
>ERZ1739052.138-NODE-138-length-11562-cov-9.953246_pt1 | contig 11562 bp, 13 predicted proteins | sample MGYA00581761_ERZ1739052 | MGnify/ENA primary metagenome ERZ1739052 (study PRJEB42929, sample SAMN08275524) | rhizosphere metagenome | isolation source: Rhizospheric soil replicate 1 | host: Colobanthus quitensis and Deschampsia antarctica | place: Antarctica...
TAACACCGCTTCCGGGCGGGCGGCCCGGGGGACGTCCAGGCGGACGGCCACTGCGTGCGCCAAAACCGCCGCCGCTCGACGTTCCGCCACCGCTGCCGGTGCCAGTCGATGCGCCGGCGTGTGTGCGCAGCGTCTGCAGACGGGTTTCGAGATCACTGATCTCGCGATGCATGTCGCTCACGTAGCGACTTACTTCACTCGGGGAAATTCTGCGGTCGGCAATAAGGCGCTCCAAAACATAAGCGGCCTGTCCGTGGGACAACTGAGGCGCTGGGAGATTCAGTCTGGGTCTAGGCATTTCGCTCCTTCTTGTGCATTTCGCACATTACTTTGTGCATGGTAACAGATCGCTGAAACAGCGCAATAAGAACTATGAACGCCCGCCTAGTACCGATAGTGGTCGGATTTGTACGGTCCCTCGGCCGGTGTGCCGAGGTACTTCGACTGATCGGCCGTCAATTTCGTCAACTCCACGCCGAGGTGCGCGAGGTGCAGGCGGGCCACTTCCTCATCGAGTTTCTTGGGAAGGACGTAAACCTGTTTCTGATATTCGCCCTTGTTGTGCCAGAGAGCCAGTTGAGCCAGCACCTGGTTCGTGAAAGAGGCCGACATGACGAACGACGGATGTCCGGTCGCGCAGCCGAGGTTCATCAGGCGCCCTTCGGCGAGGATCAGAACGCTGTGGCCGTCGGGGAAAACCCACTCGTCGTACTGCGGTTTGATGTTGACCCGCTTCACGCCGGGGAACTTCTTGAGGCCGGCCATGTCGATCTCGTTGTCGAAATGGCCGATGTTGCTGACGATGGCCTTGTTCTTCATGCGCGCCATGTCGTCGGCGGTGATGACGTTCTTGTTGCCGGTCGCAGTGACGAAGATGTCGGCGCGCTCGACGACTGAGTCCAGCGTCCGCACTTCGAATCCCTCCATCGCCGCCTGCAGCGCGCAGATCGGATCGATTTCGGTGATCACGACGCGCGCGCCCTGGCCGCGCAGAGCCTGCGCGCAACCCTTACCGACTTCGCCAAATCCGCAGACGAGCGCGAGCTTGCCGGCGATCATGACGTCGGTGGCGCGATTGAGGCCGTCAATGACGGAGTGGCGGCATCCATAGATGTTGTCGAATTTCGATTTGGTCACCGAGTCGTTGACGTTGATGGCCGGGAAGAGCAGCTCGCCCGCCTCCATCATCTGATACAAGCGATGCACACCCGTCGTGGTCTCCTCGGATACACCCTTGAGGTCCGCGGCCACGCGCGTCCAGCGTTTCGGCTCGCGTTTCAATTCGACGCGCAGAAGGTCGAGGATGACGCCCCACTCCTCAGGGTCGTCGGCCGGATTGAAATCCGGAACCTGTCCTTTCCCCTCGAATTCAACCCCCTTGTGCACGAGCAACGTGGCGTCGCCACCATCATCAACGATCAGATTCGGTCCGCCGGCATCCGGCCATTGCAGCGCCTCGGAGGTGCACCACCAATACTCTTCGAGCGTCTCGCCCTTCCAGGCAAACACCGGAATGCCTTTCGGATCGTCCGCTGTGCCGCCGGTCTCTGGACGTCCGACGACGACCGCCGCGGCGGCATGGTCCTGCGTCGAAAAAATATTGCAGCTCACCCAACGAACGTCGGCGCCGAGGTGCGCCAGTGTTTCGATGAGGACTGCGGTCTGCACGGTCATGTGCAGCGATCCCATGACCCGCGCACCGGTCAGCGGCTTGGACTTGCCGTACTTCTCGCGAACGGCCATGAGTCCAGGCATTTCGTGCTCGGCCAGGCGAATCTCGTTCCTGCCGAGGGCAGCGAGTCCAAGGTCGCGAACCTTGAACGGCTCGCGGCTCGCCGTACGTGCGGCGTCAAATGAATGGGTGATTTCGAGTGTAGCGGTCATGCGATTGATTGCTCCTTAAGAAGTTACGAAAGCCCCGGCCGAGGATCGGGAGGCGAACGCGGGAGCAGATTGTAACGCATGACCCTCCAGCTGTGACGCTGCAGGCGGGTGCATGTAGACTTGCATTCGCAACTGAGACTCAATCTCATGATGATCAACGAGAGGTCGGTCAATGCTCGTTCGCGGTTCGATTCTGTTAGTGCTTCTCGGCGCGGCTGGTCTCGCATCCGCGCAGGAGACGCCGTACTTCATCACCTACACGCATCACATGGAGGAGCCCGGAAGCCTGGAGATTGCGCTCAATCCTGTCGTTGGCATTCCGAAAGGCGGCGCCAGACGCTTCACGGCGTCGTCGCTCGAACTCGAGTACGGAGTCAATGGATGGTGGACTTCCGAGTTGTATCTCGACTCGCAAAAGACCGGACCCGACCGCGCGCTCTTTACCGGGTGGCGGTTCGAGAACCGCTTCCGGCTGCTGATGAAGGAGCATGCCGTCAATCCGGTCCTGTATGTCGAATATGAGGACATCACCGGCGCCGATCGCATGCTCAAAGAGGTGGTCGGCTTCGATACGTTCGAGGATCTTCTGCAGCCGCCCGACGAGGGGCGCCACGAAAAGAAGCGCGAAGTCGAAACGAAGCTGATCCTCTCCAGCAATCGCAAGGGGTGGAACGTCGCCGGAAACCTGATCGCGGAAAAGAATCTCAACGGCTCCCCGATCGAGTTCGGATACGCCGCCGCCGTCAGTCGTCCTCTTGCGCTCGCCGCATCCCCCGATCCTTGCTCGTTATGTCCGGAGAACTTCTCGGTCGGCGTGGAAATGTACGGCGGCCTCGGCGAACGGAGGCAGGTCAAGCTTGCCGGGACATCGCACTACATCGCGCCGGCGATCGCCTGGAACCTGCCCAATGGTGTGACCTTCAAATTCAGCCCGTCTTTCGGCGGCAACTCCAACAGCAACCGCGCATTGGTGCGGTTCGGCGTCTCGTATGAGATACCGCAATTTTTTAGGTGAATCTCTGATGAATTTCCATAAGGCCCTGTTGCTGTTCTTTATATGCGCGAACGGTTGTGCCGTCGCTCCGCCATCCCAACCTGCACCTCGTGAAGCATCGTCGGAGATCCGGGCCGGCGGCAAACTCTTCGCGCAACACTGCGCGTCGTGCCACGGCATCGATGCGACCGGCGGCAAACGGGCGCCAAGCCTTCACGCGCCCGCGGTACAAGCGATACCAGACGTCGCGCTCGTCCAGTTCCTGACGGACGGCGATCTGGCGAAAGGGATGCCGTCATGGTCGCGCCTTCCCGAGGAGCGCCGCTGGCAATTGGTGAGTTATCTCAAATCGCTCAGGGCGCTTTGACGGCGCGGCGCCGCGCCGGCACGTCGACGTCGGTCGTAAATAAAAGACGATTCGGCGACGCCGGTCCGGCATTTTGAATCTTATTCAATGATGCGGCGGCGATGAGCGCGGACGCCACGGTTGCCGGCGTCGCATCCGGATGATCTTGCAGATAGAGCGCTGCCGCGCCAGTAACATGCGGCGTCGCCATCGACGTTCCGCTGTCGAATGCTGTGGCGGTGTCGCTCGAATACCAGTCGGATTCGATCTGCAATCCGGGCGCGAAGATGTCCACGCAACCGCCGAAATTCGCAAAGAACGCTCTGCCGTCGAAGATGGTCGTCGCACTCACCGTGATCGCGTTCGAAACCCGGGCCGGTGAAATCGCGCATGCGTCAGTCGCGGTGCCGTCGTTGGCGGTTCCATTTCCGGCCAGAACGCAGACCGTGATGCCGTCGGCGATGGCGGCATTGATCGCGGCGTCGAAACTCTTCGACGGCGTATCGGAATAGATGGAAATGTTCATGACCGCTGGCTGACCGCTCTGATGATCGTCGATGGCCCATCCGATGCCGTCCACGATGTCGCTGATAAAGCCTCGGTTCTCACAATCGAGCACGCGCACGGCCACCAGCGAAACCTCTTTGGCAACTCCATGCACCGATCCGCCAACGATTCCGGCGACGTGAGTACCGTGGCCGTTGCAGTCACCGCCGGCTAATGTGGGATTGAAATTGAAACCGCTCCGAACACGGCGGCCGAAGTCGATGTGCGAGGCGTTGATGCCGCTGTCGACGACATACGCAATCACACCGCGGCCGGTCTGCGAGTAGACGTAGCGTTGATTGAGCGGCAGATCGTGCTGGTCGATGCGATCCAGGCCCCAACCCGGCGGCGATGCCTGCGTCGCGAGTACCGTCGGCTCCCCTACCGATCCGCCGCCGCCCATCGAATCCTGTTCGACGTACTTCACTCCCGGCGCATTGAGAAGCGCGGCTGCTTCGGATGCCGGCAATTCCGCGATGAAGCCGTGGACCGCGCGCAGGTCCCGGTGATGCTTTCGCGTCAGCGCTTCCGCGGCGGTGGAGACGTCATCGACATCATCATTCAGCGCGACGATGTATCGCGCGGGACCGCTGGGGCTGGCGTTGAGGATCACTCGCCGGGGAGTCGCGGCCGCAACAGGCAGACAAAAAAGGAGGATCGAGAGGGTGCGAAGGAACATGGCCGACACATCGTAACCAACCGCTTCCTTCCCCGCTCCGACTTTCTCGGGGTATAAATCGCCGCCATGTTGAAGAATTGTTCCGCCGCTCTCCTTCTGTTCGTTGCCGCCGCCGCGCTTGCGCAGGACGTCAAAACCACACCGCAGCCGAAACCGACCATCCGCGAGCTGACGCTCGAAAACGTCTTCGATCCGAAGCAGCGCGTTACGTTCGGCGGGACGCCGCAGGGCGGATTCAACTGGATCGATGACAAGACGTTCGCATGGCCGCGCACCGAGGAGGGGAAGGTCGTCGAGCAGGCGGTGATCGAAACGGAGACCGGCAACAGGCGCGTCCTGTTCAACGCCGCGAAACTCGAAGCGGCCACGAAAAAGATCGCCGGCGTCTCGGCCGAGGATGCGGCTGGATTCGCGAAACAGCGCAACTGGAACTTCAGCCCGAACAAGAAAAGCGTCCTGCTGAACATCGGCAACGACGTCTACCTGTACGCGTTCGACGCGGACTCGATTACCCGCCTCACCTCCTCGCCCGGCGAGAAAGAGGAAGTGACCTTCAGTCCCGACGGCCGCTTCGTCTCGTTTGTGCGCGCGAACAACATCTACATGGTCGACGTCGCCACGCAGCGCGAGCGGCAGCTCACCATCGACGGCAACGAGAACATCCAGAACGGAATCCTCGACTGGGTTTATCAGGAAGAGGTTTACGGCCGCGGCAACTTCCGCGCGTACTGGTGGAGTCCCGACTCGGCACGCATCGCGTATTTGCAACTCGATGAGCGTCCGGTCAAGCACTTCGCGGTCGTCGATCACATCCCCTATCAGCAAAACGTTGAGTCGGAGCTCTATCCGAAAGCGGGTGCGCCGAATCCAATCGCGAAGCTCTTCTGCGTCAATGTGAATGGAGCCGCGCCGAAGGAAGTGAGCACCGAGAGCTACAGCGGCGCCGACTTTCTCATCGTGCTCGTAGATTGGTCGCCGGACAGCTCGAAGGTCGTCTATCAGATTCAGAACCGCGAGCAGACCTGGCTCGATCTCAACGCCGCGGACATTCGCGGCGGCGGCACGCCCAAAACGCTTTTCCGCGAGACGACCAAAGGATGGGTCGACATCACCGGCAATCCGGTATGGCTGAAAGACGGCTCCTTCCTCTGGCTGAGCGAGCGCACCGGGTTCAAGCACCTCTACCACTACGCCGCCGACGGAAAGCTGATTGCGCAGCTCACGAATGGGCCTTGGGAAGTGCGCAACCTGCACGGCGTCGATACCGCCAACGAGTGGATCTATTTCTCCGGCAGCGAGCGGTCGGTCCTGGGATCAGACGTCTATCGCCTGCACCTCGACGGCAGCGGCTTGAAGCGTTTGACGGAAGCGGCCGGCCAGCACAACGCGAATTTCAATCCATCGATGGCGGCCTATCTCGACACGTTCTCCGACGTTGCCACACCGCCCTCAACGTCGCTCTATCGCGGCGACGGAACGCGCGTCCGCGTCGTCGACGCCAACGAGGCGCCGCTGATGCGCGATCTGCACATCACCAAGCCGGAGTTCATGCAGGTGAAAACGCGCGACGGTTTCGTCATGGAAGCGATGATGATCAAGCCACCCGACTTCGATCCGTCGAAGAAGTATCCGGTCTACGAGTTCACCTACTCCGGCCCGCACGCGCAGAGCGTTCGCAATTCGTGGGGCGGCGCGCAGTATCTGTTCCACCAGTTCCTCGCGCAACACGGCGTCATCGTCTGGATCTGCGACAACCGCAGCGCCAGCGGCAAAGGCGCCGAGTCCGCATGGACGTCATACAAGCGGATGGGCGAAGGCGAGCTTCGCGATCTCGAGGACGGACTGAAGTGGCTGACGTCGCAGCCGTACGTCGACGGTTCGCGTGTGGCGCTGAGCGGCTGGAGCTACGGCGGCTTCATGACGTCGTACGCGTTGACGCACAGCAGGTTGTGGAGTGCGGGCCTGGCCGGCGGTACCGTCTCCGACTGGCGCGACTACGACTCGATCTACACCGAGCGCGTGATGCTGATGCCGCAGAACAATCCCGAGGGCTACCACGACACCGCGCCGCGATGGGCCGCGAAGGACCTGCACGGCAACATCCTGCTGATGCACGGCACCATCGACGACAACGTGCACATCCAGAACACGATCCAGTTCATCTACGAGCTGGAAAAAGCGAACAAGCCGTACCAGTTGCAGGTTTATCCGAAGTCGAGGCACGGCGTCGTCGATCCGGCGCTCAACGCGCACATGCGCGCCGCGATGTGGAAGTTCATCCAGGAAAATTTAGGGGTGAAGTAGCTGGGGCTCTGTTCTCGTCTGCGAAACGGGTTAGCAATTGCAGGCGCTGCATCTTGCCAGAGCACAGACACTCTTGTCTGTGCTGGTGAGGCTCGGGAGAGCTGAGAAGATCGACGCGGTTTCCTCACGAGTCAACGAGCCGCTGGCAGCGCATCCAGAACCCCGCGGTCCGGCGCGCGTACAATCTTCCCAAGCCGTCCAACTCGGAGAGCCAAAACACCTATGTTCGAATCCGCTGGGCAAACGCCGCGCTTCAAGCCCTCGTTCCCATTCAAACTGCCGCCGCTTCGGGGAGGATTCGTTCGATTCGTTCTGCGCATCAGCGTGCTCCTCATCCCGCTCATCCTGATGCGGGCCTGCCTCGTCACCTACGTCCCGCTCGATCAGATCGGGCTGCGGCAGGTGTCCTTCGGTATGAACAAAGGTCTGCAGAAACAGCTCGTCGAGCCTGGATACCGGCGCGCGATCTCCGGGTACGAAACCATCCGCACCTTCCCGCGCAACATCCAGGCGGTCGAGTTCACGAACGATGAGACCGAGCGCGGCGCGGACCATCGCACGGTTGCGGCGATCAACGTGCCGACCGTCGACGGCTATCCGGTCGCGGTCGATGTAACCGTCCTCTATCGCATCGCCGATCCGTTCCTGGTCACTTCGAAGTTCGGTTTCGGCCGCGGCTACGAAGACAACGTGGTGATGCGCTTTACCGACCCCGCCATCAAACAGCACCTCGGCGAACTACGCGCCGAGGAGTTCTATCGCGATCAGCGCATCGCCAAGGTTCACGATCTGAAGAAAGAGCTGGCCGAAAAGTTTCGGCAGAACGGGATCGAGCTCGCCGACGTTCTCATCCGGCAATACGACTATCCGGATACGTTTCAGCAACTCACCGAGCAGAAGAAGATTCAGGATCAGTCGGTGCTGACGAATCGCGCGCTGGCGAAACAGGCCGAGGTTGATACGCGGCTGAAGCAGACCGCGGCCGAGGGGCAGAATTCGATCAACGTTCGCAGCGCCGAGTTTCAAGCGCAGATCACCGGCCTCAATGCGCAGCGCGATTTCTACGAGCGCTCGAAACATGCCGAGGCCGATCTGCTCGTGAAGAGCGCCGAGGCGCAGGGAACCGAGGACATCAACCGGGCCATGGAAGGCGCGGGTTCCGACAAGCTGCTGCGATTGCGAAAAGGTCTGGCCATCCTCAACGGGATCAAAGGGCCGATTTACATTAGCGAAGATCCGACCGATATCGGCAAATTGACGGGAAAACATTGAGGCGAATGATGAAACGACTGATTGCATTGCTCGCCCTTGTCCCCTTCGCCGCCGCCTGCACGCCGCATACGACGCAGGCTACGCAGGTCGGCGTCCGCTTCAACAAAATCACGCGCTCGTCGGAGACCTCGGATCCCGGCGCGACCTACTTCTTCATGCCGGTCGTCAACGACTGGGCGACCTACGACACGTCGACGCAGAACCTGGTGATGTCGGCGAAAGCGGTCGAGGGCGACCGCAAGGAAAAAGACGACCTCCGCTTCAAGACGCGCGACGGCAACGACATCGAGACCGACGTCACCATCCGCTGGCGCATCGATCCGACGCGCGCCGCGTACATCTGGCGCACCGTCGCGCCGACGACGGTAGCGCTGAAGGAGCGCCTGGTGCGTCCGCTGTCGCGCGCGTATGTACGCGACGTGCTCAATCGCCTCGATTCCGAGGAGTACTACAACCCCGATCTCCGCTTCGCTGCCGCAAGTGACGCGACGAAGGTGCTGGCGACGCAACTGAAGCCGTATGGCGTCATCGTCGAGCAGGTCATCCTCGGCGATTTCTCGTTCAAACCCGACTACCAGAATCTGATCAACAAACGTAAGGAAGCGGAAAAACAGGCCGAGAAACTGGAGTCGCAGATCCTCGCGACTCTCGAATCGAATAAGGCAAACCTTCAGAATAAGATTGCCGACCTGACGGAACAGCTCACGCGGTCGTCCGGTGATTTCGAGCAGGCCAAGCGCGCCGCGGATGCGTATGTCGTCCGCAAGCAGCAGGACGCGCAGGCCACGCTCTCCGAAAAGAGCGCCGTAGCGCAGGGCATCAAGAAAGAGCGCGCCGCGCTCAATGGCAGCGCCGGCGACGCGTATGTTTCGCTGCAGCTCATCGACGCGTTGCAGAAAAAAGAGATCCGTCAGATTCCGAAGCTGCCGAACGGCAACGTCATCATCGACGGCAACAAGCTCCTCGAGCAGCTCGGCGTCATCCAGTATCAACAGAAGGCGGCCGCGGACCAGTAATGCTCAATATCGCCGGCCCCGAATACGACTACGCGCAAATCGTCTATGTCGTGCTACAGGAGTGCGAACACCATCGCCGCAGCTTCGAAGAGGCGACGTTCGATGCCGAGGTACGCACGTGTGCAAATGCAAAACTCGCCGAGGTCAAGGCGGCGTACGACGAGTTCGGCGGCTCGGCGACGTATTGGGAAACGCTCGAAAAAGAGGTCGATGAAGTCGTTCTGCCGCAATACGTCGCCGCGGCGCAGGAGATGAACGAGCTGGAGTCGAACCACTTCCACATCTGGCGCGACGGCGACCTCAGCGCGCGCTTCGTGTTCGCGCTCATCGGCCTGATCATCGGCAGCATCATCATCGCCCTGCCGTTCATCCCCATCTTCGAAGAGATGTTCGCCTTCGCGTTGACCGCCGTCGGCTTCACGTACCCCGACCTCAAGCGCTTCCTGACGGAGCGCCGCTACATGAAAGTGCTCAATCGCCTGGTGACGGACAGCGCGAAGTATCAGGAGAACAGCCGCCTGCACTACATGACCACGCAGGATATTCAGAAGGCGTTCGAGCCGAATGACCCAAAGCGTTTGCCGCCGTGAACGTCAGAAGCGTGCACCACAGAGACTTCAGCGACGATTAGACCTGCGGCATAGCGACAACTAGAACTGCGGGGTGGGTCTCCTCCGAATAACCCCAACCAAGGTGCTGAGTCGGCTAAGGTGCGCGCGCTCCAAGGGAGGGCGCGATTGGTCAGTGACCAGCAGGTGAGGAGATTGATGAAAGAGCTGAACGAGGGAGAGACGCTGGAACGGTCGGCGCTCAAGAGCGGGATGAGCGAGAACACGGCGCGGTTCGATCATCTGGTCTACCACTTCGTGTTGCCGTACTCACGATGGGAGACCGGGATGGTGTGCTTCTCGGAGTCATACGAGACCCTGATCGGCGCCGTGCATACGACGCTCTCGAAGAGCGGCTCGGCAGCCGGGCCGATGTCGAGTACGTGAGGATCCTGCACCTGGCCGCATCGACGATCGAAACGCCCGTCGATCGGGCACTTCGACGAGTTGCTTGGCCGGGGCGAGTCGCGCGACTACGCCCAGGTGCGGGCGAGCGCGGCACCGGAACCGGTCGAGGTTCCCTCATGCGCGATCGAACCGCCGACCTCAGTTCCTACTGATGCCATCACGGCAGCGGGAGGTGACGAGTGAAGACGACACAGAAGACGCGAACCGATGCAACGCTTTCCGATGCTGCTCCGTTCGTTCAGGCTACCGGCATTCGGGCGTGAGTACGGCAACATCGCCGACCGGGCCTCGGCCGAGGGGTTGAGCCATGCCGAGTATCTGCTCGTGCTGGCTGAGGTCGAGGCGCGCCGGCGGCGAGCCCTGTGGTGAAACGTGTCGCGTTACAACGGACCCAAAATCCGCAGATAGCACTCGTCCTGTCCGACGAACTCCACCGAGCCGCGCGCTTCCCACGCGCGGAGGCGCTCGATCACGCGCGGGTGATTCAACTGCACCGCGTCGCCGAACATGTGCATCAGCACGGCGCGCGGGACGGAGTTGCTGCCGCGGCTGCGAAGGCGCTCCAGGCCGACCTGCAGCGCGTCGAGGCGGAACTCGACATCCTCATCGAGCAGCTTCCCCTCGTACGGCTCTTCGGAACGCGGATTCATTTCCAGGAACGTCTCGAACGGCAGGGGACGGAACTCCTTCACGCCGCGGCTGCGCAGGTCTTCATCCGGCAGATCGTCGGCGAGCACGAGGCCCGGAATCTCGGTCCCCACGCCGTCAATCTCCCATCCGATCCACCGCTGCCTGCCGAGGAGCGTGATCCGCTGGATGTAGCGCGCCATCTCTCTCTCTTCCCCGAAAAATGAACGGTGATGATGGCATGGACGGAGTTCGATCGCCACCTGTCCCCACAGAAGTTTGACGTGAAGGTGCCGAAAGTGGTGTTACGCTTTCGGCCTTCTCTCCATGTTCGAGACCGTCGCGCCCGAAGCGTTCGAACCGCGCACCCGCCGCGTTTTTTACGAGACGCTTCCCATCTCGATCGCTGTGCACGTGGTGGCAGCCGGCGCCGTGCTGGCCAGCATGATCTGGAACGTCGTACTGCCGACGCAGTCGCCGAAGATGATCGTCGCGTACAGCCTGACGCAGGTACCCGATCCGCCGCCGCCTCCGCCGCCGCCGAAAGCGGAGCCGCCCAAGCCAATCGTGACCTCGCCGAAACTCGCGCCGCCTCCGCCCGCGCTCCCCCTGGTCGTGTCGCCCTTCCCTCCACCAGTGCTGGTTAGCGCGATTTTCGTTTCAATTCCAGTTGTGCCCCTCCCGCAGCTCGTGAGCATAGTCGCTGTGCCGTACATCCGCTAAACTGATCACCGCACTAAAAAGCGACCCGCAAAACAACGCGCCCGCGACGAGTCGTTTCATGGGCAATGAGCCTCAGCTATGTACGAGCACTTGGATCACCAATCCCGTTCGCACCGCCGGATTGAACTGTGGCCTCCGCGACAGTTAAACAGAGA
>ERZ1739052.139-NODE-139-length-11407-cov-10.853682_pt1 | contig 11407 bp, 8 predicted proteins | sample MGYA00581761_ERZ1739052 | MGnify/ENA primary metagenome ERZ1739052 (study PRJEB42929, sample SAMN08275524) | rhizosphere metagenome | isolation source: Rhizospheric soil replicate 1 | host: Colobanthus quitensis and Deschampsia antarctica | place: Antarctica...
GCTAATCGACTCGTGGGAAGAGGAGCTGTGGGTGAGCGCGCGGCGCAGCAGTTCGCCGTCGCCGGTTGCAAACGCATGCACGACGCCGGCGGTGTTCGCCATCTGCTGCACCCACACCGCGCGGCCGGAGGTCGACGGCAGCACCTCGCGCGCGGCCTTCGTCTGGATGCGGATGTCGGGCGTGACGAGCACGAGACGCCAGTCGCCGGTCACGGTCAGCGCCACGATGTCGATCGGTCGCACGGAACGCGACAGCGCCAAGCCGCCGAGGATCGACGGCGCGATGTTGTCGAGGTGTTCGCCGGCCACCGTCATCTCGCCTTGCAGAGCCGCGGCGGCGAGCTCGATCGGCGTTGTTTCCGATCCCATCGCCAGCGCGGCCGCGAACGCGCCCGCGACGCTACTCGCAGCACTTCCACCGAGGCCGCCGGAAAGCGGCAGACCTTTGTCGATCGTGACGATCGGATTGCGCGCGTCGCCATGCGCGCGAAGCCACGCGATTGCAGCGATCGCCGCGGCGTTGCGCTGCGGATCGAGCGGAACAAGAGCGGCGTCGACTCCCGTGATCGCATCGATGCGCGCGTCGCCATCGGTCAACTCGACGCTGACGCGATCGCCGAGTCCTTCGATCGCAAGTCCGAGGACGTCGAAGCCTGGACCGACGTTGCCGATCGAGCCGGGAGCAAACGCGGTTGCCTTCATCGCGGATTTCTCCGCCGTTCCTCCATGGCGATGGCCACGATGTCGTTCAGCACTCCGGCCGCGGTGACGTTCGCGCCAGCGCCGGGGCCGGTGACGACAAGCGGATTGGTTTTGTAGCGCTTCGAGTAAATCGCGACTTGATTGTCGGTGCCGCGCAGATGCGCAAGCGGCGACGAGGCGGGAACGGCTTCGATGCCGACCGAGATCGCGCGGCTGCGGATCTTCGCGACGTACCGCAGAACCTTCCCGCTCTGCCGCGCGCGTTCGACGCGTTCGCGATATGCGTCATCGAGCGCGCCAAGACTCGCGACGAACGCGCGCGCGTCGGCGTGAACGCCGTCATCGTGAAACAGCGGCTCGAGTTTGATCTCGTCCGGCTCGGCGCGATATCCGAGAGTCCGCGCCAGGATCAACGCCTTGCGCGCCACGTCTTTTCCGGAGAGATCGTCGCGCGGATCGGGCTCCGTGTATCCGAGCTCCCACGCGTTTCGCACGGCCTCGGAAAATGCAACGCCATCCTCCAGAGCCGTCATCAGGTAGCCGAGCGTTCCCGAAAAACAGCCGAGGATCATCTCGATTTTGTCGCCGGCCGACTGCAATTTCGCGATCGTGTCGAGCACCGGCAGCCCTGCGCCGGCAGTGGCTTCGTAGCGGATCGACAGTCCGCGCTCTTTCGCTGTTTCCATCAACCGATCGAATTCGATCTGCGACCCCGCCAGCGGTTTTTTGTTCGCGCAGACCACGTGGAATCCATGCTCCAGCGCTTCCTGCAGCAACGGCGCGGTCTCCTCGGACGTCAGATCGACGAGCACGGGCCGATACGATGGCAGCATCCACAACTCGCTGCGCATCATCGCTTCGAGCTCGTGCAGTGTCAGCGGCGAGCCGCGCTCGAAGAGCCGCGCGCCGGACGCTTTCTGTTTCGCGAACCGCTGCAGCGCCGCGGGTGTGAAGCCTTTGTCGTCGAGCCGGATGCCGGAACGATCGGCGACCGCGATCACTTTGAGATCGATGCCGAGGTCGCGGCGGAGATGCGGCTGCTGCGCGATGAGTTGCCGCGCCAGTTCGCGTCCGATCTGCCCGAGGCCGAGGAGCGTGAGCTTCGCCTCGCGTCCGGTCGTGTCGGCGAGCGGCCGAATTTTGTGGAGTTGATATTCGGCATGCAACGCGCGCAACGCGCGCGTTGCATCGCTCTCGGCGACCGCGACGGTGATGTTGAGTTCCGACGATCCCTGCGCGATGGCAACGATGTTTACGCCCGCCGCCGCGATCGCCGAAAACGTTCGCGCGGCAATACCGGATGTTCCGCGCATGCCGAGGCCGACAACAGCGATGAGCGCGACGCGTTTTTCGGCGTCGATGCGATCGATGAGATGCAGCTTCCGCTCAGAATCAAACACAGTTTCGAGCGCCGCAATCGCGTGATCGGCTTCGGCCTCGGGGACGACGAAGCAGATGCTCGACTCGCTCGACGCCTGGCTGATCATCGAAACGGAATGTCCGGCCTGCGAGAGTGCAGTGAACGCACGGCCCGCCACGCCGGGCACGCCGATCATCCCTTTTCCTTCGATCGAAACGAGTGCCTGGCGATGAATCGCCGTCAGCGCTTTGACCGGATACGCGCCCGGCTTCACATCGCCGGCGATACGCGTTCCGGCGCTGGTCTCGCGAAAACTGTTGCGCACGAACAGCGGAATGCGGCGATCGACGAGCGGGATCATCGTGCGCGGATGCAGCACCTTCGCGCCGTAGTACGCCAGCTCCGCGGCTTCGCGATAGTGCAGCTCGGCGATGACGCGCGCGTCGGGAACGCTCTTCGGATCGGCAGTCATCAACCCGTCGACTTCTTTGAACAGTGTTAACGCACGCGCGCCGACGCTGCGCGCGATGATCGCGGCGGAGAAGTCGCTGCCGCCGCGGCCGAGCGTGACCAGCGCGCCATCGGGTCCGCTGGCGATGTAGCCGGGAAGGACAACCACGCTGCCGTCGGCCAGGAGCGGCAGGATTTTCTTCTTCGCGGCACGCTCACAGCTCGGAAGGTTCGGCCAGATCGCGCCGAGGCGGCGTTCCGTGACGATGATTTCAGTCGCATCGACGTACACCGCGGCGATGCCCACCTCTTCCGCCGCCGCCGCGAAAATCCTCGCCACCGCGCGCTCACCGCGGGCGACTAGCGCATCCTGCGCACGCGGCGTCAACTCTTCGAAGACGGCGATGCTCTCCATCATCGCGCGCAACTCGCGCGCGGATTCGCCGATGACTTCGCGCAATTCCTCGGCGCGGCGCTTCGATGCGATCAAGCCATCAACTAGTGCGATGTGTCGCGACTCAAACTCCGCCGCAATCTCTTCGCACAGTGAGTTGTCGCGCTGCAATGCCGCCTGACCGGCCTCGAGGAGCAGGTCCGTCACCCCGTTCATCGCCGAAACGACGACAGCCACATTCGGCGCCGCCCGCCGCACATGCGCGATCGCAATCCGAATCGCCTCGGCATTGCCGACAGCGACGCCACCAAACTTGAACACCTCGGGACGAGCGGACTTCATGAATCGCCGGAGTATATGAGGAGGCAACATCGTTCCCGGGCATACAGCGTTGACTGGCAACGCCCGTCAACGTAGATTCAACGGCTGCGACCTATGAACGGAGAAGCAAAAGCGTTCGAAGTCAGCGTCATCGTTTTCCGTGAGGAATCGACGTGGACGGCGCTTGCTCTCGAGATGGACATTCGCGGCTACGGCTCTGCGCGCGAAGCTGCTGTCGACGATGCGCTGGCGATGATCACCGCTCAGGTGAGTTTTGCAGTGCAGATGGGTCATGCCGAAAGTGTCTGGAAACGGGCCGAAGAGAAGTATTGGCGGATGTGGGAGAACGCTCGCCGGAATCAGTTCATGGCGGAAATCTCGGGTTCGGAACCGCCAGTCGACGAGATCGCCGATCTCGTCCCCATCCCTCGATTCGGCTTGAAACACAACGACGAGTGGATCGCGGCGCGTGCCTAAACCGCTTCGCTGCCGCGACATGCTGAAGCGGCTTCGGCGGGTCGACAAGCGCTTCGAAATTTGGGAAGACCGAGGCAAAGGCAGTCATCGCATGCTCGTCCTGCGGGCCGATGACGGCGTCAGGCACTACCCGTTTCCGTGTCACGACGACGGCGCGGAAATTGGCCGCCATTATCTGCGCGACATCATTCGTTACTTCGACCTGCCGCGAGATATTTTTGACTGACTCGCGATAACCTAGCGCGCATGACGACGACAGAAATTGCCGAGCCTCTGGTCAATGACATGACCGCCGAAGAAATGATCGCGCTGACCAAGCGCCACACGATTTTTTCGTGGTCCGCGCAGGCCAGCGTGAATCCGATCGCGATGGTGCGCGGCGAAGGAATCTACTTCTGGGATGCCGGCGGCAAGCGCTACATCGACATGAACTCGCAGTTGATGTGCGTCAACATCGGTCACGGCGACAAGCGCGTCATTGAAGCGATCAAGCGGCAGGCCGAGGAGCTGGTTTACGCGGGACCGGGAATGGCGACGGCGGTTCGCGCGCGCGTCGGCAAGATGCTGGCCGATCTCACCCCCGGCGATCTCAATCGTTTCTTCTTCACCCTCGGCGGCACGGAAGCGAACGAGAACGCCATCCGCATCGCGCGCATCGTCAGCGGCCGGCAGAAAATCATGGCCCGCTATCGCTCGTATCACGGCGCCACGGCCGGCGCGATCTCGCTCACTGGCGATCCACGCCGATGGGCCAACGAGCCCGGCATCCCCGGCGTCGTCCGCTTCTTCGATCCGTACAAATACCGCAGCCATCTCTATCGCGACGGCGACAGCGACGCCGAGTTCGTGCAGCGCTGTCTCGACGAGATCGAAGAGACCATCGCGTACGAAGGCGGCCACACCATCGCCGCGATTTTCATCGAGACGGTCACCGGCACGAACGGCATCATCGTTCCGCCCGACGGCTACCTCCAGGGCCTGCGCGCAATCTGCGACCGTCACGGCATCTTCCTCGTTTGCGACGAAGTCATGTGCGGCCTCGGCAGGACTGGCCGCTGGTTCGCCGCGGATCATTGGAACGTCGTCCCGGACATGATCACCATGGCCAAGGGATTGACGTCCGCCTACCTGCCGCTCGGAGCGGTTGCGATCAGCGATCGCATCGCCAGTTACTTCGACCGCAACATGTTCTTCGGCGGCCTGACCTACAACGCGCATCCGATGAGCCTTGCGGCAGCCGAGGCGTGTCTGCAGGTGATGATCGACGACGACACGATGGCGCATACGCAGAAGATGGGACGCGTCCTCGCCGAACTTCATGCGCAGATGAAAGCGAAGCATCCCTCGGTCGGCGACGTCCGCTCGATCGGTCTCTTCGGCGTCCTGGAGCTCGTCCGCAATCGCGAGACGAAAGAACCGATGGCGCCCTTCAACGGCACCAGCCCCGAAATGCAGCGTCTCGGCGCATTCCTGCGCGAGCAGGGCATGTACGCGTTCATCAACTGGAACAACCTCTTCACCAACCCGCCGCTCTGCATCACGGAAGCGCAGTTGCGCGACGCGTTCACAATCATCGACAAAGGGCTGGAGATCACCGACGCGGCGGTAATTCGGTAGGTCGAGCCGATTTCGCCTGGATTCTCGTCGGCGAAGCCGGGGATCCGTTTGAAACCGATCATTTCCGATTACGACAAAAACTTCGCCAGAAAAAAAAGTGTGCAATCCCCACGCGAAGAATCCCGCCAGTCCGAACAGCACGCCGAAGAACATAAAGAGACAAGCAAAAACCAGCAGCCACCGCTTTTTCGTCAGCGCGGTGACGCCGAATAGCGCGATGGCCACGGGAGAGGCAGGCGTCCGACATATCGAACTGGTCGTCGTGCAGGCTGTCCGCGTCGCCGTCCTGCGATTCAGGTGCGTCGAAGCGGAACTGCAATAACATCTGAACCGTCTCAGTTGACGATCATGCTCCCGATGCTCAAGCGGCTTCTTCCATTCATCGCTCTTGCTGCGCTCGCCACCCCGGCCGGCGCCAGCATCGCCCTGTTCGTCGACGGACGGTCGATGAAGATCAGCGATTACAAGGTCGTCGATAACAGCAACGTGCAGTTGACGCTGAAGAGTGGCGGCACAATCACCGTTCCGCTGACCCGCGTTGACCGCATCGTCGATGACGAGGTTGTTCCGGTAGCCATCGTCGAAGAGGTGAAAAAGGCGGTCGAGAAAGACGGCGGCGTCTTCCCCACCCGCTCATGGCGTTACGACGAAGCGCGCGGACCGATTTTCAAGTCGAAGTTCGACAAATTGATCGTCGAAGCGGCGAAGAAGTTTGACGTCGACGCGGCGCTCGTTTCCGCGGTCATCAAAGCCGAATCCGATTTCAACGCCCGCGAAGTTTCCAACAAAGGCGCACGCGGCCTCATGCAGCTCATGCCCTCGACGGCGGAGCGCTTCGGCGTCACCGATTCCTACGATCCCGCCGCGAACATTTACGCCGGCGTCCGCTACCTGCGGTGGCTCCTGCAGACCTTCCATGGCAACGCCGATCTGGCCGTGGCCGCGTACAACGCCGGCGAAGGGAACGTCTGGAAGTACAACGGCGTGCCGCCATTCCGCGAGACGATCACCTACATCAATCGCATCGCGAAACACATCCGCAACGCGATGACGCCCGCCGCGGCGGCACCGACAAAAGTCGCGAACGCCGCCGGCCGTTAGGAGATGTGGCACAGACACTCCTGTCTGTGGGGCTGCGAAGCTCGCGCGTAACTCTCCAGCTTGCGCAGATTCAAAAGCACAGCCAAGAGTGTCTGTGCCACATCACGCCGTCACTTCTTCGAGCACGGGCGCAGCCTTCTGGTTGTAGCCGTGGTGGAAGTTGTCGAAGCGGAGGATCATGACGGTGCGGTCGTCGTCGGCCGGGCGCGTGCCGCAATGGCGGGCCACGGCTTCCAGGATTTGATCGCGGATCGTGCTTGGGGAGCGTTCGTTGGATTGCGACAGGAGCGCTTCCAGTTGATCGAAGCCGAACGGTTCGCCGTTTTCGTCCTGCGCTTCGACGATGCCGTCGGAGAGATAGACGATGGCGTCGCCCTCCTGCAGATCGACTTCGGCGGTGTGCGTGGTGATCGTGCTGCGCACGCCGAGGGGGAGCGAAGGAACTTCGATGCCGCGCGGCTTCTGCCCTTCGCGCAGCAGGTAGGGATAGAGGTGGCCGGCGTTGGTGTGGCGGATCGTCCCCTTTTCCAGATCGAAGATCGTGAAGGCCAGCGTCATGAAGGCGCGGCGTTCGGTGGAGCGGAAGACGAGGTCGTTGAGGCGATGGAAGAGCGCCGTTTCCTCCGCACCTTCCTCGACGAGGGTGGTGATGGCGGCTTTGACCATGGCCATGACCAGGCCCGTTGACAAGCCGTGGCCGGAGACGTCGCCGATGGCGACGGCGAGCCGGGTCTTGTCGATGTTGAAGACGTCGTAATAGTCGCCGCCGATGGAGGCCGTCGGTTCGAAATGGGCGGAGAAGGAGACGCCGCGGAACTGCGGGCCCTCCTTCGGCAGGAGGTTTCGCTGGATCGATGCGGCGATCTCGATCTCGCTCTGCAGCCGCTCGTTCTCCGCGACATTCACCAGCAGCGTGGCGATCGACTCGGTCATCCGGTCGAACGAGTTCGCCATCTCGCCGAGCTGGTTGTGCGGCTTCATGGCGATGCGGTAGGTGAAGTCGCCGCGTTCGACGGCCTTGGTCCCTTTTTCGATGCGGTTCACGGCGCGGGTGATGGAGAAGATCAGGACGGCTGCAAAGAGCACGGCCAGCGCATAGAACACGAGCAGCAGGCAGATCACGACGGCCGTGAACTGCAGCAGTCTTCGGACATAGTCATCAGCCTGCGCGCCGAAGTAGAAGTGGAAGAGGTTCTGAAACGGATTGATGATGACGGTGAAGAGTTCGTGGTGGCCGTCGATGGTGGCGCCGCTGTTCCAGTCCGTCAGCGCGGTCACGTCGGCCCAGATGACTCGGCGGCCGATCGACTTGAACACCAGTTCGGTCACCTCGCCCTTGTCATCGTCGTCGATGTTGAACGAGTGATCGCCGTTCCTGACGCGGATGCCTCCGGCGCGCGACTTGCCCGCGCCTTCGACCGTCATGCGCACGGTCATGCCCGACTTGTCCTGCAACTGCTCGGTCCACTCGGAATCGAGCGGCTCGACGAAGACGATCGTGCGCGGCTCGGCGCCTTCACGTGCCGCCTGGCGCGATGCGACGAGAAGACCCTGTTTGTCGCGCCAGACCATGCCGCTGAAGGTCGTCGACTTCAGCCACGGCGGGAGCTTGGCGGCCGTACCGTCGTTCGTGTCGTAGATCTCCAGGCTCTTCGTCACGCCGGCGGGCCGCTTGCCGGTGAACGAATATTCGAACGCCGCCGTCTCGATCTGCCCCAGGCTGGCCAGCCGCTCGCCGCGCAACGCCGCGTGGGTCATGACGCCGCAGATCAGGTAGCCGATGGTCAGCAGCAGGATGGCAAAGAGAAAAAACGGCAGCATGCCGATGAGGACGTAGCTGAGGAAGAGGCGGCGTCCGACGCGCCAGAACAGTTTTCGCAGCGTCCAGCGGACGAAGACGGCGAAGCCGTACAACGTCAGGGCGATGAGGAGCAGCGAGGCCAGGAAGGTGATGAAACTGAAGATGCCGAGGGCCGGAACGTGGAGCGGCTTGAGGATCCGCGTGATGACCGTATCGAAAATGATGACGGCCAGGGCAGCGGCCCAGATTGCGAACAGCCGCGCGCCTCGGCGCTTGCGCGGGAGTTCGGACTTCTGTTGGACGGGCAACATGCTTCACTGAGCGTATACGAATGGTTCGGGGAACGGTTCACGCGGAGCTCGCGGAGAGGCGGAGAAAGACGGAGAAAACCCCTTTCTCTCCGCCTCTCCGCGAACTCCGCGTGAAACCGTTCCCGCTAGATTTCGCGCAGCGCCGTCGTGATCGGCGTCCTCGCTGCGCGGAGCGCCGGGAGCATGCCGCCGATGATGCCGGCGATCAGGGCGATCAGGATGCCGTTCAGCGCCACGTGACCGTCGACGCGGAAGTTGAACGCGACTTCCGAGAACGTCTGGAAGTTCGTCGTACCGGTGGAGATGGAGTTGATCGGCAGCGCCAGGAGCAGGCCGGCGATGCCGCCGAGGAGTGCGACGAAGGCGCTCTCGATCACGACGGACAAAAGGATCGTGCGGCGTTTGAAGCCGAGGGCGCGCAGGGTGGCCAGCTCGCGTCCGCGCGAGGCGATGGCGGAGAACATCGTGTTCATCGTGCCGAGGATCGCGCCGATGGTCATGAAGAACGTCACGATGGCGACGAGGATCACGATGCCCATCAGGCCGGTGGTCTGATCGGCGTAGTACTGATACTCGCTGGTGACTTCGAGCTTGAGGCGGTTGTCGCTTTTGATCGCGGCTTTGATCGATTCGTAGGCGTCATGGTCGGTGGGACGGACGATCAGCGATGAATACCCATCGCGCTTGCGGGCCTGGCCGAGGAAATCAGCGTCGGACCAAATCTCGGAGTCGAAGGCGGTACCTTGCGCGTCGAAGATGCCGACCACGTTGTAGCTCTGCGCGCCGAATTTGAAACTGTCACCGATGGCGGTGTTCACGAATCGGTCGCGGATGCGGCGGGCCACGATGACCTCGTTGACGCCGGGACGGAACATGCGGCCGTCGATGACCTTCACGTACGGGCGCATCGTGAACGCCATCGGCGTGACGCCGCGGACGAGGACATTCGAGCCTTTCGGATCGTCCTTCTTCGGGATCTTGAAAATGATGACGAGCTCGGGCGAGATGAGCGGCGCGTTCCCCTCTTTGGCGATGCCGGGGAGGGCGCGGATGATGCGGAACGCGTCCTTGGTGACCCAGCTCGACAGCTCGGCCGCGGCGCCTTCACGCATCACCATCAGGTTGTCTTTGGAGCCGGAGGAAACGACGGCCGAGTGCACGCCGTTCTGCAGCGCCATCATCGAGATCATCACCGCGATCACAACGCCGATGCCGACGATCGTCATCAGTGTGGAGACGCGGCGCGCCTTGAGGTTGCCGATGTTGTATTTGAGCGGAATCATCAGACCACCCTCCTCAATCCGTCGACGACGCGCAGATTGGAGGCGCGCCACGCAGGCAGACCACCGGCGATCAGACCGACCCCGACCGCCGTGCCCATGCAGATCGCCAGCGTCTTCGCGTGCACGCCGAGATTCTGCAGGAAGCCCTGCGTCATCTTCCCAGCGTCGACGAAGATGAAAAGGAAGTGCGCGCCGTAGCTGCCGATGGCACCGCCGATCGCGGTGAGCAGAATGAACTCCGTGAGCATGATGGCGAGCACGAGTCGCTGCTCGAACCCGATCGCTTTCAGGACCGCGATTTCGGTGACGCGTTCACGGGCCGACATCGACATCGTGATCGCCGCCAGCAGCACCACCATGAAGATCGCGCAGGTGGAGACGGCGGTGAAGAGCAGCTTGACGTTGCCCATCATCGACATGAAGTTCTGCTGGAACTCTTTCTCTGTGAAGGTCTCGGTCGGATAATCGCTGTTCTTGAACATGGCGTCGATCTGCTGGCTGATGGCGGCCATCTGCTTTGGATCGGCGACCTTGACCCAGAACGTTCCCACCTGTCCCTGGTTGCCGATCGACTGCTGGAAGTACTCCATCGGAAAGAAGACGGAGGTGGTTTGCACCGGATGGACGTACGTCCCGCGAATGGTCAGTTCCGGATCGAAGGGAAAGATCTGGCGCTTGAGGGTGATGCGGTCGCCGACCTTCCAGTTGAAGCGCGTCATGAGGTCCTTGCCGACCAGCGCTCCGCGGCGGTCGGCCTGAAACGCGGCGAAATCCTGCGGCGCGACTTTGTAGTCGTCGAAGACGGTTGGGAACTTGTCGACGTCGACGGCGAAGTTGGCGAAGAAGTTCGACTTCTCCTTGTAGTACGCGCCGATCCACTGCAGCTTGGCGGTGTCGACGACGCCGGGGATCGCCCGGATCTTGTGCTCGTGCGCGTACGGCAGCAGGTTGGCGAGCGAGATGGCCGACTGCACGACCAGGCGGTTGGCGCCTTCGCCGGAGTTGGAGAAGTTCTCGAAGTTGTCGAGGATGGCCAGCAGCGTGGCCACGAAGAAGAAGATCACGGCGAGCAGCAGGATCGTCATGATCGCGCGTAGTTTGTTGCGGAAGAGATTGCGGCGGATCAGTTTCGCGAACTTCATGCGTTGGCCGCCGTTTCCATGCCGTAGGCGCCTTCGACGAGCAATCCTTTCTCGAGGTGCAGCGTGTGTTTGGCGTGCTGCGCCGCTTTTGGATCGTGCGTGACCATGACGATGGTCTTCGCAAAATCCTTATTCAATCGCTGCAGCAGATCCAGCGTCTCCTCGGCATTCTTCGCGTCGAGATCGCCGGTTGGCTCGTCGGCCACGAGGAGCGTCGGGTCGGTGACAACGGCGCGGGCGATTGCAACGCGCTGCTCCTGCCCGCCGGAAAGTTGACGGGGATAGTGGAAGGAGCGGTCGCCGAGTCCGACGATGTCGAGCGCGGCCTGCACGTGCTCGTGCCGCTCTTTTTTCGATAGCTTCGTGAGCAACCTCGGCGGCCCTACATTCCCGAAGGCGTTGAGCACCGGACTCAGGTTGTACACCTGGCTAACGCACCCGGCCCGGC
>ERZ1739052.140-NODE-140-length-11373-cov-11.301908_pt1 | contig 11373 bp, 7 predicted proteins | sample MGYA00581761_ERZ1739052 | MGnify/ENA primary metagenome ERZ1739052 (study PRJEB42929, sample SAMN08275524) | rhizosphere metagenome | isolation source: Rhizospheric soil replicate 1 | host: Colobanthus quitensis and Deschampsia antarctica | place: Antarctica...
TCCCGGCGCGCCCTCGCCGCAGTTCGAAGACGCGCGCCCGAACGTAATGCGCTCGGACAGCGACCAGGTCCTCCTCCCCCCCAGCCACACCAACGTTCCCAACCTGCATGGTAGGCCGTGCACCCCTGTCTACCTTCCCCGCGACCACGACGCAGGCACGGCGCTGCATCGGTGAGATTGAGCGCGGGGGTCGGCAGGGCACGTGCACGGTCGGGCTCTGTGCGTCGCACGGCGCGAACGCGGGGGAGCTCGGCGTTGAACGGCGTGGGGAGCTGGTCGCTTCGATTCGGACTCGGAGTGCCGAGGAGATCGGGAAGGAAGTGCTGACGCGGGTGACGGAGTGGGGGCCGGGCGAGCAGGACGATCGGACCGTGGTCATCGTCAAGGCGGTGAGTCCGTAGAACGTGAGCGACGTCCTCTACATCAACGGACGCTTTACGACGACTGCCGAGCGCGTCATCGGCGTCGAGGACCGCGGCTTTCAGTTCGGCGACGCCGTCTACGAAGTGTTCAAGTTCCTCGGCAAGCGTCCGATCTTTCTATCCGAGCACTTCCGGCGCATGGAGACGGGACTGCGCGAGATCGAGATTCGCGTGCCATGGGATGAATCGCAATTCGCAGACGTCGTGCGCGAATTGCTGGCGCGAACCGCGTTCGATGACGGCATCGTCTACGTTCAGGTCACCCGCGGCGAATCGGAGCGGAAGCATTTTTATCCCGACGATCTGACGCCGACGACCGTCGCGTATTCACGCGCGTTCACATTTCCCGACGCGGCGAAGAAAGCGCGCGGCGTCGCGCTGATCGTCGCGGACGACCTGCGTTGGAAGCATTGCAACGTAAAGTCGGTGAACCTGCTCGCCAACGCCATCGCGAAAAAGAAAGCGCAGCGCGCCGGCGCCGACGAAGCGCTCCTCATCGACGACGGTCTCGTGCGCGAGGCGGCCAGCTCAAGCTTCTTCGGCATCCGCAACGGAGCGGTCATCACGCATCCGCTTGATGAGCACATCCTGCCTGGTGTCGTGCGCGATCGGGTGGTGAGTCTCGCGCGGGCCAATGACATTCGCGTCGACGAACGTCCGCTGCGCGAGACGGAGCTGTTCGATCTCGACGAAGCGTTCATCACCAGCACGACGCTCGGCGTCATGCCGGTCGCGTCAATCGACGGCCGCACGATGCGGCGTGGCGGCATCACCCCGAAGTTGCAGCGGCTGCTGGTAGTGGGTCAGTTTGAAGGTTTACTTGTAACGGCGCCCTGCGGATTTGGAAGTAGCTGAAATACGCCATCCTTCAGGGACTTCACGGAGAGGGTCAAGTTCTCTATCTCGGATCGCAACTCGCCTGCCGCATCCAGCAAACGAACGACGGCATGGAGATCTTCGTCGGTAGCCGGAAAGTCGATCGTCATGTCGAGCAAGAGTTGCTCGTTGAAACGGTTTCGGCTGGTCTTCGTCGACCCCGTAGAAAGCCGGTCAACAACTTCAAGGTGCTGAGGGCTGTTGAGCGTGTGGACCAAGTAGCGAATAACGAGCGCCGAGCTGTTGCTTTCTTCGACCGCCGCGAATGTTGGGAACTCGCCCGAAACGTAGAGCCCATCCAGCTCTGGCGGAACAACCGCAAACGAGCCCCGGAAGGCGAATAGCCGGTTGTAGATAAGCGATCCCGCCTTCACGCGAAAGAGTGACTTCGCTTTGATCTGCTTGCCTAGCTTCTCCTCGCGAACGAAAACGCCCGCCCCCCACCATCGGACCCCGAGCAGCTTGTATGTCGTCTCTGGTGACAACTTCACGCGCTCTGAAACCTCCAGGATAACGCCCCGAAGTTGTCGCGGGTTATACCTAACTGCCGCGAGTTCCTCCTCGATGTGATTCAGGGTTATTGCGTTCTCGCGGAGCGCATCGAGTGAGCGCAAGACGCTGCGACGTGGCCCCGTAACCTCCGTGCGCCGATTCGCGGACGGCGCGTATGCTTCGGCGTCTAGGCGATCGCCGATACCATCAACAATCCAGGATTCGCTGTTCCGCCCGGCGGCTCCTCCCCGCAGGAACTCCCGATAGTCCAGAAGGATTTCGGGGAGGACGTTGCCAGGAATCATCTCGCCGTTAGGAGCGAGACCTGTGCTCCTGGCGATCGCCATGAATATCGGCTGCTGCGTTCCGCCGTCCGTCACTTCCTTTCGCTTCAGAAAGAGAACGCTTGTCTTGGCGCGCGCTCCGTAGCCCTGGAACGTTTCCGCGTTGAGGCTAACCACACCTAAAACCCAAGCGTTTTGTCGGATGTGGTTTCGCACGTAATCGGTAGAGCGGTTGTTCAGCACGCCATCGATGACCACGATTGCGATTTTGCCGCCTGGCTTTACAAGTTTCAAGCAACGCTCGATCGCGAGGATGACTCGATCCTGCGAAGCCCGCCCAGCACCAAGAACGTAGTTGCCCAGCACAGTCGGGTTGGTTTCAAATGAACCGAACGGTGGATTCGTGATGCAAACGTGAAACGTGTCTTCCTCGATGATGGCGGGGATGTTGATGAAACCGTCGTGCTTAAAAATCCCGGAGCTGCCGTCGCCGTGAACCATCATGTTCATCTTGCAGGCTTGGGAGGTGCGCTCTTTCCAGTCCGTGCCATACAAACAGCGGCTAGATAGCTCGAAGCGCCAGCGTTTCTTCTCGTCATCCGAGAATTCATTTAGGCGGATCTTCTCGCCAACGATTTCGAATGCGTAGATCAGAAATCCGCCGGTCCCGCAGAAGGGGTCGATGATCCTTTCGCCGATTCTAAGATCGACGGCCTCAACCATGAACTCGACGACGTTCCGGGGGGTGAAGTACTCGCCCAAGCCGCCGGTGAACGTATCACCTAAAAAGTATTCGAACGCCTCGCCCTTCACATCAAACGCCGTAAGGCCCAGATCGTAGCTCTCCAGAATCGAAACGATCTTGCGAACCGTGCGTGGCTTCAACTCGATCACGGCATTAGGTGCGAAGAGTCCAGCGTATGTGCGCGATTGCTTGGCCTCGTCGAAGATTTGGTCGGCTACGTTGACGCCGAGCCGTTCCATTGATTCATCAAGAACCGAGAGCCGAAACCTGTTTCCGCGCGCGTTTTCCTTCTCCTCGTAGAGCTTGCAAAACATCAGTTTCGACATCTCATCGAATGCGGCCGCGGGATCGAGTCCTTCGTTGTTCCTGATCTCAGCGTGACATGACTTGAGAAGAGTCTTGAAAGTTCTGACATCGTCGATGATGAATAGTTCGTGCTTCGCCTGCTCGCGGAGAGAGTCGATCTCGGCGGCTGGGAGGACGAATTTAAGAAGGTCTTTCCCGAGGTCGGCGCGCGCAGGAAGGTTCGGCACGCGCTCCTTCGTGACAGTGTGGAAGACTTGAGTCTGGTGGCCGTTCGTCAGGAGCGTCAGGGGGACGATCTTCGGGAACAAGCGGGCATATGAGATCGCCTGTTCCCGCGCTTCGCGGCCCAGAATTTCCGTTGGCGCTTTCGTCTCGCACATCACGATCGGGGCGGCGCTCGCGCTCGTGGAAGAGAAGACGATCGCGTCAGCGAAGATGGTCCTCTTCTTCCGCCCTTCATGGACGTCGATCGCGACGTTGAACTTTATATCTTTGTCCTTGTACCCGCGCTCTCGCAGGAACGGGAGCAGGAACTTGATCTTCACGTCTTCTTCGGAGGAATAATCTGTCATAACGTGTGTAGTATTTTACGCTGCTATTGGCTGAACCTGATCGGCGACGAAGATCATTGTTACGGAGTTCGGGCCAAACTGACCCCACTACCCGCCTGCTCGATGACGACGAAGGGCGCGAGCTTCTGTGAGAGGATCGCGGGCTGACCACGAATTGAAAGAAGAACCTATCGATGCCATTTTCGTCATTCGGACTCCACGCCGATCTTCTCCTCGGCGTCAAAGAGCTCGGATTCAAACGTCCTACACCGATTCAAACTGACGCCATGCCGCCGGCCATCGCCGGGAAAGACGTCCTGGCCTGCGCCATGACCGGCAGCGGCAAGAGCGCCGCGTTTCTGCTGCCGATTCTCAATCGCCTGATCGGCAAGAAGCGCGGCACGACGCGCGCGTTGATCCTCACCCCGACGCGCGAGCTGGCCGCGCAGATCGATGAGCACTTGCGCGAACTGGCCGTGCACACGCCGCTTTCCGGAGCTGCTGTTTACGGCGGGGTCGGCATGGGGCCGCAGGAACACGCCTTCCGCAGCGGCGTCGACGTCATCGTGGCCACGCCCGGTCGGTTGCTCGATCATTTTCAGTATCCTTACGCGAAGCTGGAAGGGCTGGAAGTCCTCGTCCTCGATGAAGCCGACCGCATGCTGGACATGGGATTCCTTCCCGACATCCGCCGCGTGCTCCGGCATCTGCCGCCAAAACTGCAGACGCTGTTCTTCTCGGCCACGCTGCCGCAGCCGATCGTGGAGCTGTCGCGCGAGATGCTGAAGAATCCGGCCACGATCTCGATCGAGCGGAAGGCCGCGCCGGCAACGGGCATCACGCAATCCGTTTTCCCCGTGTCGCAGGATTTGAAACTGCCGTTGCTGGAGACGCTGCTGAAACGGCGCGAGATCCAGAACGCGATCGTCTTCACCCGCACGAAGCATCGCGCCAATCGCGTGTTCGAGCAGCTCGAACGCCACAAGGTTCGCGTGGCCCGCATTCACGGAAATCGCAGTCAGGCCCAACGGACCGACGCGTTGGCCGGATTCAAGAACGGCCGCTATCAGATCCTCGTCGCAACGGACATCGCCGCGCGCGGGATCGACGTCGAGGCACTTTCGCACGTGGTGAATTTCGATGTGCCGGGGATGCCTGAGGACTACATCCATCGTGTCGGCCGCACGGCGCGCGCCGAGCTGACCGGCGACGCCATCACCTTCGTCGCGCCTGAGGAGGAGAACGACCTCCGCGCCATCGAACGCGCCATCGGCAAACGCCTTCCGCGCGTCACCGTCCCCGATTTCGATTACGCGCAGAAGCCGGCCGAGAAACTGGAAATCCCGATTCAGGAACGGATCGCCGCCATCCGCGCGCGCAAAGCCGACGATCGCGCGAGGTCGAAAGCGAAAGCGGAGAGGCGAGGGGCAGTGCCCGTTCCGGCCGCAAGCCGGAGACCGGCGTCAGCGCCGCGTGCGCAGCCAGGCAGGCCTGCCGTTGCTACCAACCGCGGAACCGCGGGAGAACCGCGGAGAGATCGCCCGAACGCTCCCGGCGGGCGCCGTCGTCGCTGATGCTGGATGACTACGGATGGAACGCGGCCGTTTCTAATCCGCGCCGTAGAAACTCTGGTCGACGACCTGCCAGCCGGACGCGATTTTCTTCATGGCAGCAGTGGCGAGCAAGTGATTCTCTTCCGGTCGTGCGGAGACGAAGTCATCTCCCCTCCGCGTCTCCGCGTGACAAGGCTTTGTCGCATACTGCGGCGCCATGAATCTGGAGAGCGGGCGAAGACTGGGTCCGTACGAGATCGTGACTCTCCTCGGCGTGGGAGGGATGGGGGAGGTCTATCGCGCTCGCGATACGCGGCTGGATCGCATTGTCGCGATCAAGGTTCTGCCGGCTCATCTGATGGCGAGTGAGCCATCGCGTGCGCGATTCGAGCGCGAGGCCCGCGCCATTTCGGCGCTTTCTCATCCCAACATCTGCGCGCTTTACGACGTCGGCCGCGACGGCGACACGGAGTATCTGGTCATGGAGTATCTGGAAGGCCAGACGCTCGCTGACAAACTGGCCCGAGGTCCGCTGCCGAGGAGCCAGTTTCTGAAGTTAGGGGCGCAGATCGCGGAGGCGCTCCAGCACGCTCATCGCGCGGGCATCGTTCATCGCGATCTGAAGCCCGGTAACATCATGATTACGAACAGTGGCGCGAAACTGCTCGACTTCGGTCTGGCAAAGTTCGCCGATCCTGTGTCGGAACCGCTGGACCAGGACGAAACCGCGACGCGGCGGGAGCCGCTGACCGCCGAAGGAACGGTCGTGGGGACGTATCAGTACATGTCTCCCGAGCAAATCGAAGGACGTCCTCTCGATCATCGGACAGACATCTTTTCCCTCGGCGTCATCCTCTACGAGATGGTGACCGGCAAGCGCCCGTTCGTCGGGGCGTCGCGCGCGACATTGATCGCGTCGATCCTTTCATCCGATCCTATTTCGATTCGTTCGCTGCAGCCCGATTCGCCGCCGGACCTTGAACGAATCATTCTCACAGCTCTGCAAAAGAATCCGGATGAGCGGTGGCAGACCGCGCAGGACGTCGCACTGCAGTTGCGATGGAGCGGGGAGTCCTCACCGTCCGGTATCGCATCGCCGCCACCGCGGCGCCGGACGGCGTTTCTTATCCCCTTGCTTCTCATCGCGGCGGCCACCCTGCTGACCTTCGGCGTGATGCGATGGCTTGCCGGACAGCGTCCCGCCGCTGCCGCGAGAGCCAGTCTTCACCTATGGCTTCCTCCGACCATGCATCCGATACGCTTCTATGAGTCCGGCAATTTCGCGCTGTCTCCCGACGGACGGATGCTCTGTTTCAACGCGTCGAGCGGCGGAGCGAGCGCGCTCTTTCTTCGCAGTCTCGATTCGTATGCGATCCGGAAGATCGATGGAACGGAAGGGTCGTCCGGCACTTTCTGGTCGTCCGACGGCGCATGGATCGCCTTTGCCGCCCGAGGCAAGTTGTGGAAGACGAAAATCCTCGGCGGCGCGGCTCCCGAAGCGCTGTGCGACGTCTCGGTCGGTGGCGCGGTCGGTTCATGGCAAGGCCACACGATCCTCTTTGCTGATTCAGCCGGCGGCCGTCCTGAGATTTTTCGAATTTCCGATGCAGGCGGCGAACCGGTTGCGGTCACGAAACTGCGCGATGCCAGGCAGTGGCGTCACTCATGGCCGCAACTGCTTCCCGACGGCGAGCACTTTTTTTACCTTTCCTATCTGTCCGATTCGATCGATCGGCAATTGATCTTCGCGTCGCTGAAATCGCACGAACAGTCGGTCGTCATGCGCAATGAGTCGATGGTGCGGCTCGTCGGCGATCAGTTGTTCTTTGTCAGGGACGCCAAGCTTCTCAGCCAGCAGTTCGACGCCGGCCACGGCACGGTCATCGGCGATCCCGTGGCGCTGGCCTCGGACGTCTCCTATTTTTATCCGACGGGAAGGGCCGACTTCGACTCCGCCGCCGGCACGCTCGTGTATCGCACCGACACCAGCATCGGACGCCTGGCGGTCGTGAATCGCGGCGGCATCGAGACGCTTGTCATCGATGACAAGAACGTGTTCTACGACTTCGGACTTTCACACGATGGCGGCAAGGCCGCGGTCAGCGTCGTCAATCGCGACACCGGCCTCGCGGATATCTGGATCTACGACCTCGCGCGCGGCACGCGGGAACGATTCGCGAGCGAACCGTGGCACGAAGTGACGCCGGTCTGGTCGCCGGACGGCAGCTTCATCGTCTACTCGGAAGCGGCCGGCGGCACGTTCCCCCACATCGTCCGGCGCGGGTTCACCGATTCGAAGGCGACCGACGTCAGCCCCCGAGGACCGTTCCAGTTCGCGGCAAGTTTCACTCCCGACGGACAGACGCTCTTCTATGTTCGCGAAGACGCGCAGACGCAGGGCGATATTTTCTCACTCGATATGAAGACGAGACGGTCGTCTCCGGTCCTCAGTAGCAAGGCTTTCGAGGACAGCCCTGTCGTTTCGCCGGATGGAAAGTGGCTCGCCTATGCCTCAGACAGCACCGGCGATGGAGAGGTTTACCTGATGAGCCTTGGCGGAGGCGATGCTCGTCCGATCCGAATTTCAACCAACGGTGGTGGCAGTCCGCGGTGGCGCCGCGACGGCCGCGAGATCATCTATCGCAGTACGGAAGGTTCCATCATCAGCGCTGTGCCCGGCCCCTCCGGCCGTTGGGACGACGCGACGACCCACGAGCTTTTCCGCGTGCCCGACCTTCGTCACTTTGCAGTCCTGCCGGACGGCCAGTCGTTTCTGCTGCAGCGAGGTTCTCCCGGACCGTCCGATTCCATCTACCACGTCGTCCTCGGCCTGCATTGACCGCGATCCTCTCGGCGTCTCTGCGACTCCGCGTGAGTACAATCCCCGCCATGACGCGAAAGTGCTTGCTGCCGCTGCTCTTCCTCCTCGCCATCACCCTCGCCGCGGACACGCCGAAGTACCTCGTGCCGCCGCCGGACGTCGTGGCCGCGTTCGATGCGCCGCCGTTGCCGGAGGTGTTGCTCAGTCCATCGAAGAAGGTGATGGCGCTGGCGTATCGGAAAGGGCAGCCGGCGATCGCGTCGCTGTCGCAGCCGATGCTGCGGATCGCGGGCGAGCGCGTGAATCCGCGCACGAACGGACCGCATCGCACGCCGCTGATCTACGCGATCAAGTTGCAGAAGATCGGCGGCGGCGAGATGAAGGTGACCGTTCCCGCGAATGCGAACCTTTCGAATCTGAAGTTCTCGCAGGACGGATCGAAGCTGGCGTTTCTGAACACGCGCAGCAACGGCATCGAACTGTGGGTTGCAAATGCATCCACCGGTGAGGCGAAGAAAATCAGCGGCACTGCGCGCCTGAATTCGGCCGCGGGCGATCCGTGCGACTGGCTCTCCGACAACCACACCGTCGTCTGCAAGACCGTTCCGCTCGGGCGCGGTCCTGCGCCTGCCGATTCCAACGTTCCCACGGGACCGAACGTGCAGGAGAACGAAGGGAAAACGGCGCAGGGCGCAACGTACGAGGACATGATCAAGACGGCGCACGATGAGGCGCTGTTCGCGTACTACTTCACCAGCCAGCTTGCAACTTTCGACGCGACGTCCGGCACCATCACCTCGATCGGCAAATCCGCGATCCTCGGCGATGTCGCGCCGTCGCCGAATGATCGCTTCATCCTCGTTGCCAAAATCAAAAAACCGTTCTCGCATCTCATCCCGATGAACGGTTTCCCCGAAGACGTCGAGATATGGGATCGCAAAAGCGCGGTGGTGAAGAAACTCGCCGATCGTCCCAGCCGCGAGGGAGTTCCGATCGCGGGTGTGGAAACGGGGCCGCGCGGACATCATTGGCGCGAGGATCAGCCGGCCACGATTCTCTGGACCGAGGCGCTCGACGGCGGCGATCCGAAGAACAAGGTGCCGTTTCGCGATCGGATGATGTCGCTCGCGGCGCCGTTTTCGGAAGAGCCGGCGGAGATCGGAAAAACGGAATGGCGATCGGCGGGGATCTCGTACACCGAGAAGGGCGTAGGGCTGCTCAGCGAGTTCGATCGCCTGTTGCGGAAGACGCGGACCTGGATCCTGGAGCCTGGCGTACCTCCAAAGAAGCTGTGGGATCGCAAGATGGACGCGGCGTACGACAATCCCGGCACGCCGGTCGCGCGCGATGCGGGCTCACGCAGTTTCGCCGGCTTTGGCGGCCGCGGATCGACGACTCCGATCATCCAGATTGGCGATTCGATCTACCTCACCGGACAGGGCGCGTCATCGGAAGGCGATCGGCCGTTCCTCGATCGTCTGAGTCTGACCACGCTGAAAAGCGAGCGGTTGTTTCGCAGCGCCGGCGATGCGTACGAAACTGTTGTCGCACCGCTGAGCAACGACTTCGCGACCATCCTGACGCGCTACGAGACGCCGAAAGATCCGCCGAACTACTACGTGCGCACGGTCGGTGGGGATTCGCGGAAAGCAGTCACCGCGTTCCAAGATCCACAACCGCAGCTTCGCGGCATCGAACATCAGTACGTCACCTATCAGCGCAAGGACGGTGTGAAGTTGTCGGCCACGCTCTATCTCCCGCCCGGCTACAAAAAGGGCGAGCGCATTCCGGTGATCCTGTGGGCCTATCCGCGCGAGTTCGGCGACGCCGATTCCGCCAGCCAGGTCAGCGGCTCGCCGAATCGCTTCACGATCGTCAGCGGATACTCGCACCTGTTTCTGTTGTTGTCCGGCTATGCCATCTTCGACAATCCGACCATGCCGATCGTCGGACCGGGCGAAACGGCCAACGATCACTACGTCGACCAGCTCGTTGCCAGCGCCGATGCGGCCATCGATAAGGTCGTGGAGATGGGCGTCGGCGAGCGCGATCACATCGGCGTCGGCGGCCACAGTTACGGCGCGTTCATGACCGCGAACCTGCTCGCGCATTCGCGCCTCTTCCGCGCCGGCTTCGCGGAGAGCGGCGCCTACAACCGCACGCTCACGCCGTTCGGTTTCCAGAGCGAGCGCCGCACGTTCTGGGAGGTGCCCGACCTCTACGCGAAGATGTCGCCATTCTGGTACGCCGACAAGATCAAGGATCCGATCCTGCTGATGCACGGCGAAGCCGACGACAACTCCGGCACGTTCCCGATCCAGTCCGAACGTTTCTACATGGCCCTGAAAGGCTACGGCGCGACGGTCCGTTACGTGACGCTCCCGAACGAAGCTCACGGCTACGCCGCCCGCGAGACCCTGCTCGACGTCCTCGCGGAACGGATCAACTGGTTCGACAAGTACGTGAAAAACGCGCCGCCGCGGCCGTTGGATAACGGGCGGTAGGGGGCGGCGACTTCTCCCCGCAAGCGGGGCGAAGGACATCGGTTTCGATCTTCTGTTTTTTCGAAGGTCGGTGCTCGGTCTACTGCGCGTAGTGATGCTGTGATTCTTCGCGCGACTCCCCAATCGATGTCCCTCGCCCCGCGTGCGGGGAGAGGGTGGCCGAAGGCCGGGTGAGGGGGATTCCGGACCCCGCCGAGGTAACCTCAGATGATGCGGGCAAGCGAACGCTTACGCACATTCGCGCGGCAGATGCGCCATGCGCCTACCAAGGCCGAAGGCCGCATCTGGCGCTGGCTTCGCGCACGCAGATTCGGCGGACACAAGTTCCGGCGACAGTTTCCGATCGGTGGATACATCCTCGATTTCTACTGCCCGGAGCTGAGGCTGGCGATCGAGCTTGATGGCCGGCACCATGACGCGGAATGGATGGTCGATTATCAAATGAATCGCAGGCGTGAACTCACCAGGCACGGCATCGAAGTTGTTCGCATTCCCAACGAGCTTCTCATTCGTGATGCGCAGTCCGTGGAGGAGTGCATCAAAGCAGTCATTGAACGGCGGATGAATATCGCGGTGTGATTATTGACAGCCCCTCATCCGGCCTTCGGCCACCTTCTCCCCGCAAGCGGGGCGAGGGAGCTCGGTGCTCCTTTCAAGACCAACCCCATCTCTTCGCCCCCCTCCCCACTCCATGACCCTCACCCGGCGCTCTGCGCCTGCGTTGCCGAACACCGGTTCCGGGGCGTTTCCGCCGCGCGCGAGTCCTACCTACCCTCCAGAGACAGCGCGCCCCGCACCCCCCCACTCGCTCCGCCCGTC
>ERZ1739052.141-NODE-141-length-11335-cov-10.115426_pt1 | contig 11335 bp, 9 predicted proteins | sample MGYA00581761_ERZ1739052 | MGnify/ENA primary metagenome ERZ1739052 (study PRJEB42929, sample SAMN08275524) | rhizosphere metagenome | isolation source: Rhizospheric soil replicate 1 | host: Colobanthus quitensis and Deschampsia antarctica | place: Antarctica...
CGGCAGCCAAGGCGGCGCGCCGTCGATGCGGAAGTAGCCGCCGGAGAGCGGCATCATCGGAAAGAAGGCCAGGTTGGAGATCGCGCCGTACGTCTCGACAGACGACGCGAGACTCGACAGCGCGAATCCCATGGCCAGGAACGTGGCCGTCCCGAAGATCACCAGTGCGCCGAACACGAGATAAGAGCCCTGGTTCGCAATGTGGAATCCGAATCGCGCGGACAGCAGAAGCAATAACGTCTGCACGAGAACCACCGTCACGCGCTGCAGGATCTGCCCGAGGAGGAAGACCCATTTCGGAAGCGGCGTCACGGCCAACCGGCGAAACTTTCCCTTCTCCCGATACGAGACCGTGACCATGCCGACGGTGAAGAGGCCCATGCTGAGCAGGTTCAATCCGATCAGGCCGGGCACGAGGAAGGCCGCGTAATTGTCCGAGTGGGCGTGGCCGGGACTCTCGATCACGTACGGAATCCGCTTCGGCTCCGGCATTCCGTTCAGCCGCGCCTGCGCGACCATGAAGGCCTGGCTGGCCGCCTGCGCGACGACCTGTCCCTGCGCGAGCAGATAGCTGTTCAATCGCAAGCGATATCCGTCGCCGGCCGTTTCGAGCTGCACCGTGGTCTCGCCCTTCTCCCACCGCTGTCTGGCTTCGGCAGACGAGAGCGTGAGCACCTTCAGCTTCGAATCCTGCAGCGCTTTGACGAAGGCAACGTCGCGGGCGGTTTCCTGCTGCGGCGCGACGCGCACCAGCGTCAGCGCTTGCGGGCCGCCGGAGCGGAAGATCAGGCCGAAGCCGAACAGCATCAGGAGCGGGAACGCAAACGTCCAGAACATCGCGCCGCGGTCGCGTGCGTAGAGCCGCCACTCGCTTCGAAATTGCAGCCAGAGAAGTTTGAACGGATTGGGCAGTTTCATCGTTGGTCTCCGTTCAATCGCGCAGGCTGCGGCCGGTGAGCTGGAGGAAAACATCCTCGAGCGTGGCGCGGCGCACGTGCACCTGGTTGTATTCGAGATGTGCGCTTTCGATCGCCGTGAACAGCCGCGGCAGAAGTGTCTTCGGATCGGGAGTCGGAATCTCCCAAACGTCACCGCGCGCTTCCACCGCGCTGCCGAGGCGCGTCGCGAAGTCCGTGGGATCCGGAGCCGGTCCGTCGAACGTCAGCTCGACGACGCTGGGGATGCCGAGGCTGGCGATCAGTTCGGCGGGAGTTCCGGAACGGAGGATTTGGCCGTGGTCGAGGATGGCCAAACGGTCGCACAGCGCCTCGGCTTCATCCATGTAGTGGGTCGTCAACACGACCGTGCGTCCTTCGCCTTTCATGGCGCGGACGACTTCCCACAAGGACCGGCGTCCCTGCGGATCGAGTCCCGCGGTCGGCTCATCGAGAAAGACGACCTCGGGATCGTTCACCAGCGCGAGCGCGAGCGCGAGACGCTGCGCCTGACCGCCGGAGAGCGTGACGTGATACGCGTCCGCTTTGTCCTTGAGCTGCACCAGCTCGAGCAACTCCTCGGTGCCGCGGCGCTTTGGGTAATAACCGCCGAAGAGATTGAGCGCCTCGCGCGGCGTGATCTTGTTGTACAAGCTCGTGGCCTGAAGCTGCACGCCGATGCGCGCGCGGATTTCCTTCGCGTTGCACTCCCACGTCAAGCCTGAAATCGTGATCTGGCCGGCGTCGGGGCGGGTCAGACCTTCGATCATTTCGAGAGTGGTGGTCTTGCCGGCGCCGTTCGGGCCGAGGAGGCCGAAGACCTCGCCGGAGTTGACCGTGAGGTCGACGCCGGCCACGGCCAGCACGTTAGGAAATTGTTTGCGCAGTCCTCGGACCGCGATCAGTTCCGGCATGGGCGGGAGAGTATCGCGGTTCGCGCGCGGCGCGGAAACCGCTACTATCTTCCGTACAACAAGCGAGGATTTATGAAACGAACGACAGCCGCCGTGGGGATGTTTCTGTGCGCCGTATTCGCCCTGCCGTCGGTTCCGGCAGACGCCAGCGAGAGTTTCACGCTCAACATCCCGCTGCGAGGGAACCCGCAGCAGGAGACGGGCGAAGTGCGCATTACGCTGACGCTCAACGCGTCGCCGGCCGGCTCGCAACTCGTCGTCAACGGTAACGCGACTCTGAACCTCGGCGACACGCAAACCGTGGCCGGCGACTCCGTTTCGTACGCAACGGCGGGCGGCAATGACGTGCGCATCACCTACAAGCCGCTGTCGAATTTCAACGGCGACTTCTGCTCCGCCGCGGGCGCGACGGAGAAGAACGTTGCGATGCGGTTCGCCGGCGCGCAGGACGTTACCGAATACCGGATGTCGACGTACATCGTCGCCGCGCCGTCGGTCGATTGCTCCGCGGTCTACAAACACACCGGCGACACGCCCGCGACGATCATCCCTGTCGACGACGGCGTTGCGCCTGCGCTGACGGCCACGAATCGCGGCAGGCATCCGATCGATCTGGTTCTCGTGCTGGACAAGTCGGGAAGCATGGCGGACATTGCGCCCGGCACGGGAGCCAGCCCCGATCAACCCACCAAGGCGGCGATCCTGAAATCAGCGATGGCGGCGTTCGTGGCGCAATGGCTCGAGATCGATCAGCCCACCGCCGGCGGCGGCGAATGGTCGCATGACCGCATCGGCGTCGTCTTCTTCGACAATGTCATCGCGCCGCAGATGCTCGCCGGCGCAGATGCGCCGGGCAATTTCTTCGTTCAGCGTGGCGCGGCGATTCCCGGTCCCTGGGGCGCGGTTACGAGCAGCATTAACTCGCTGACGCCCGGCGGCTCCACGTCGATCGGCGGCGGGATCAACGAGGGGATGAAGCAGTGGAAGATCGATCCCGCGCACGATCTCTCCGTCATCCTGGTCACCGACGGCATTCAGAACACGGCGCCGCTGGTTCAGCCGGCACCGAGCGGTTTTCTCGGCCTGCCTCCCATCAGCGGCTTTCCGGAGGAGTTGCGAAAACGCCTCGTGACGATCCAGACAATCGGATTTGGCGAACCCGCGGCGGTCGATGAAACGCTGATGAAGAACATCTCGCTGGAAACCGCCGGCGTTTCGTTCAAACCCATCAGCGCGATCACGATGTACGACGATCTCGGCGCAACTCTCGTGGCGCTTCTCAAAGGCAACACGGCGTCGATGGCGTTCGTTCATCACGACACGATGACCGGCAGCGGGCCGAGCGCGCCGCAGCCGGTGATCGTGGACCGGTCGGCGCAGCGCATGGTCGTGACGGTGCAGTGGGCTCCGCCGCTTCGGGAAGCGCTCGACCTCCAGATCTTCCGGCCGGACGGTAGCGCAGCGGTTCCCGACTCGGCGCTGAAAACGCCGCAGTCGGCGATTCAGATGTTCAATGTCAAAGAGTCCGATGCAGCGACGTGGAAGGTACAGGTAAAACGGGGCCTCAACAAAGACGTCAAGTCCGTTCCGTACACACTGAACGCGCTGTTTCTCGAGCGTCACCTCGACTATCGCATTTCCCTCGATCCTCCTCGCGCCATGACGGGCGATGCGCTGACGCTTCGCGCGGTCGTGGCCTGGGACGGGAAACCGCTGACTGGCCTCCCGGCCGGAGCGCTTCGCGTCCGCATCCAGCGCCCGCCGGAGAGTCTTGGGACGATTCTGCACGACACGCGCTTCGACGATCGATCAAAAGGCACCACGACGACGCCTGCCGGCGACAAGCTGACGCCATATGACCGGAAGCTGGCCGACCTGACGCGTGAGGGCGTGTTGAAACGCATCACTCCTGTCGATTTCGCGACGATCGAGTTGAAGGATCGCGGCAAGGGCGTCTACGAAGGCAGCTTCGATCAGACATCGATCGCCGGCAGCTACGCGTTCGAAACGGCGCTCGATTGGGACGATCGCCGGACCGGTCATGTCCGGCGCGTGGAGCGCCTCGAACAGGTCGTCCGCGTCAAAACGGATCCAGCCAGGACCGAGGTCAAGGTGACGCGCGTCGACGCGCGCACGGTCACCATCGCCGTCACCCCGCGCGACCGATCGGGCAACTTCCTCGGACCCGGCTACGCTTCGCTGGTCCAGGGAAAACTCGGAGGCGAAGGCCGCCTGGCCGGCCCGGTCGACCGAGACCAGACCGGCACCTACGTCTTCACCGCGGCGGGATTGCCGGCCAATGAAACGCCGGATGTCGCGATCACGGTTGATGGCGTCGCAATCGGAGTGCGCAAGCCATGAGACGCGACTCGGCGTACCATAGCCAGCCATGAAACGCGCGATTCTTGCCGCTGCCGTCGTTCTTTCCGCCGCACGGTGCGCCACGATGGTCAACGACACGACGGAAAAGATCCCGGTGCGATCGACGCCGGCGGGGGCGGTGGTGTCGGTGGATTGCGGCAATGCGCCGTTGTATGGAGGCGTGACGCCGACCACCATCATCGTGCCGCGCGCGGCGATGCCGTGCAGCATCACGCTGGCCAAAGAGGGATACATCCAAAAGCGGATCGACTTTCAGCGGCAGTTGTCGGGTGCTGCGAGCGCCAACAAAACGGTCGCGGCGCCGGTAGGCGCGGCCGCGGCGTTGATCGGGTTTTTGGTGGCCGATCATGTCAGCGGACTGAACGCCGATGCCATTGCCGGCAGCATCTATTCGGCCACGACCGCCGCTGCCGCCGCGCCGGCGAACGCGTTCGACGCGCGCAAGGGTGGTGCGTACAAGCAGGTGCCGGGCGAGGTCGAGGTGACGCTCGATCCCGAGCCTACGACGCCGTCTCCGCCGCGGTGACCTCGTTGGAGTCCGGCTTCTTCCGCATATCGAGGAAGAGCAGCGCGATCCCGATGCAGATCGCCGAGTCGGCCACGTTGAAGGCCGGCCAGTGGTGCGACTTCACGAACACGTCGACGAAATCGACGACGTAGCCGAGCCGGAAGCGGTCGATCAGATTGCCGATCGCGCCGCCGAGGATCAGGTGCAGTCCGGTCTGCAGCACGCGATCGGTGACCGCCGCGCGAAACGCGTACGCCACCACCACGAAGAAGACGCCGATCGCGCCGAGGTTCAACAACAGCGGGACGATCGCCGAGTCAGCATTCGCGCCGATTCCAAACGCTGCGCCCGTGTTGCGCACGTGCACAAGTTGCAGAAAATCGGGAATCAGCGGAATCGACTCGTGCAGATCGATCCGAGAGGACACCAGCCATTTCGTCCACGCGTCGGCAACGATGATGGCGAGCGAGAGGATGAGATAAGGGATCCGTTTCAAACGGCGACACTCCGCTTCTCATCAATCAACTTGTCGAGCTCCATCCGCAGACGGCCGAGGATCTCGTCGTAGGTGTAGTGGCCGAGCGACTCCGGACCGCGTTTCAGGTTTACGTACGTCGGCGCACACCACATGCCGAGGTCCGCGTCGTCCGTTTCGCCGGGGCCGTTCACGCGGCAACCCATCACCGCGATCGTGATGTCGTGCTCCTTCGCGTACATCGTCATCTCGCGAACATTCTGAGCGAGATCGATGAACGCCTCGTTCTCGACGCGCGAGCACGACGGACAACTGATGATGTTCATCCCCTTCTGCTCGAATCGGGCGACGGAGCGGAAACGGCCGCTGGCGATGTCTTTGAGAATCTGACGGCCGATGGTGATCTCGTCGCCCTTGTTGTCGAACGGCAGCGTGAGCGAGACGCGCAGGGTGTCGCCGATGCCGCGGGTGATGAGCTGCTCGAATGCGACGCGCGTTTTGATGATGCCGTCGGGCGGCATGCCGGCCTCGGTGACGCCGAGGTGCAGCGGGACATCCGGACGCGCCTCGGCGAAGCGGATGTTGGCGTCGATCACTTTGTTCGGATCGGAGTCTTTCAACGAGACCACGTACTGATCGAAGCCGAGGTCGTCGAGCATCAAACAATGTTCGAGCGCGGAGTCGAGCATGGGCGAGATCGAATCGTGTTTCGGGTACTTGTCGAGCTTCTCCGGGTCGACCGAGCCGGCGTTGACGCCGATGCGGATGGCGCAACCGTGCGCGCGGGCGACGTCGACGAGATAGGCCACCTTCGCGCTGATCGGCTTGTCGCGTTCGATGTGGTAGAGGTGGCCGGGGTTGTAGCGGAGCTTCTGCACGAACGGCGCGACGCGTTCAGCCAGGCGATAGTTTTCCTGCAGGTCGATGACGAGATTCGCGTTCGGCCGCGCCGCGCGCACTTCGGCCAGCGCGGTGACGTCCTTCGGCGTGTCGATGGCGATGCGGATGACGTCTGCGCCGGCAGCTTCGAGCAGTTCGACCTGGCGGATTGTGGCGGCAACGTCCTGCGTCCTGGTGGCCGTCATCGACTGCACGGCGATGGGGTGATGGGCGCCGATGGTGACGTTGCCGATGCGGACCTCGCGGGTCTGTCTCGCTTTCATCCGTTGGCGTAACGAAGCGCGCTCGGAAAGATTTCCGCGCGTTACCGCAGCGCGAGGATCAGATCGCGCATGTCGTCAGGCAGCGGCGCCGTGAAACTCATGGCGCTGTCCGTCTTTGGATGTGGAATCACCAGATGAGCTGCATGCAAAGCCTGACGACCGAACCCATCGATCGCTTTCTGCAGCTTTTTGTCCGGAATTCCGCGCCACTGCGGACCGGAGTAGACGGGATCGCCGATGATGGGATGGCCGATCGACTTGAGGTGAACGCGGATCTGGTGCGTGCGGCCGGTGCGGAGAAAGCAGCGGATCACCGAGGCATGCCGCAACTGCTCGACCACTTCGAAATCGGTGATGGCGTTGCGGCCGCCGGCGACGACGGCCATGCGCTTGCGGTTGCGCGGATCGCGCGCGATTGGGGCATCGATGGTGCCGCGCATCTGCGACGGAGTGCCGTAGACGATGGCCACGTACTCTTTGCGCACGGCGTCGGTCGACCAGACCTTCGTCAGCTTGCGATGCGCGTCGTCATTCTTGGCGATGACCATTACCCCGCTCGTATCTTTGTCGAGGCGATGGACGATGCCCGGACGAAGCTCGCCGCCGATGCCGCTCAGATCGCGCACGTGAAACAGCAGCGCGTTGACGAGCGTGCGGTCGGCGTGGCCGGCGGCGGGGTGAACGACCATGCCGGCCGGTTTGTCGATGACCACGAGTTCGCTGTCTTCAAAAAGAATCGAGAGCGGCATCTCCTGCGATTGAGCGGAAGCTGGGGAGGGAGCGGGGATGTCGACGGTGGCGTTCTGCCCCTGCGCGACGCGTATCGAAGGCCGCGGCGCGGGCCTCCCCTCGACCATCACACGTCCTTCTTCGATGAGACGGGCGAGGAAATTTCGGCTATGCTCCGGCATTCGCGCGGCAAGGGCGCGGTCCAGTCTGGCACCCTCGTCTTCGGCAGTAAACGTGACGTTCATGATCGCCAAGCGTCATGCTACAATCGCATAGGCCTGGTTGAAAAGCCTCACTACTCCGCGACGTGACATTCCGTTCCGTGGACCGTATCACCGTTGGCAATTTGATTTTTTAAGCGTCTTCGAAGTCGTTTAGAATGCGGTACGCACTTTCCGATCGAGGCAGTCTGATTACCAAAAAACTCGTAGCAAAAGGGGAGAATATGTTTAAAGTCAAACAGTTGGGCGTCGCTGCGGCGATCACGTTGTTCGCCGGTGCGGCGATGGCCAGCAACTTCCGCGCTGCGGATCAGGTTTACGTTCCGGCGGCCGGACATGCATCGAGTTCGTCCGCCACCTTCGTCTCCGACGTCTTCATCTCGAACCTCAGCGATGACAGCGTCGACATTTCCGTGATCCTGTCCCAGGGAACGGGCGGAACACAACTGCCGTTTCCGAAGATTCTTATGCTTCTTCCGCGCGAGCGCCGCGAGCTCCGCGACTTCGTCAAGAACACACTGAATCAGACCTCAGCCCTCGGGCAGCTCATTTTCAACGCGTGCAAAGCGGGCGCGGACTGCACACCCGATTCGACCACCGGCCTCAATGCGAACTATCGCAACATCAGCGTTGAAAGCCGCATCTACTCGGTCAGCCCGGCCAATGCCGATGCGAATGCGGTGAATACGGCGCCGACCACGGGCCAGTTGTTTTCGGGGATCCCCTGGTACAACTTCGTCTCCGAGTCCGCCTCCGGCGCCGGCCTGGACAAGATCTTCATCACTGGCATCCGCAACACGGCGCAGTACCGCACGAATTTGGGTTTCGTGAACGCGTCGCAGTTCTCGACGACGACGATCACCGCGACGCTCTTCAGCGGCACCGGTGCCCAGCTTGCGCAGAACAGCTTCACGCTCCAGCCGCTCGGCTTCATCCAGCCGGCTGTCGGAAGTGCCACGCTCTTCCCGAGCTTCGTGCAGGCGTCGACGTCAACCGGCGCCTATGTCGTCGTCCAGCAGGGCAGCACGAATCCGACCGGCGACGCAGCCGCGAATGGTTGCCCGACCGGCTGCCCGGCCTTCTTCGCGTACGGCTCGCAGCTCGACAACCAGACCAACGACCCCACCACACTGGAGCCGCAGTACCTCCAGCCGCTCACGAACAACGCCATCACCTGCATTTACAGCCCGGACGTCGCTGCCTGCAAATCGGGACCGACGATTCACCGCGCCGTGAAGCATCAGTTCTAAGAATCAACGCGTCGATTCGAACGACGGCCGCGCCTCGCGCGCGGCCGTTTTTTAACTCGTTGCGAAGCGGAATCCATCACACGTTCACGGCGTTGTGACGGCTCGCTGCAACGTGGTATCATCCGTCAGCTTTCGAGCAACAACCTATCGAAAGCGGCCGATTCGGCCGCTTTTTTTGTTGTCAGGACATATGAGCGTTTTGCCCGAACGGGTTGAGAAGGAAATCGAGACCATCGCTTCTTCGGAAGGTCTCGAGCTCGTTCACATTGAGTACCGGAAGCAGGGTCACGGGTTCCTGCTCCGCATCGACATCGACAAAGAGGGTGGGGTGACGGTCGAGGATTGCGAGCTGGTTTCGCACCAGGTCAGCGCCTTTCTCGACGTCGACGATGTCGTTCCGGCGGAGTACGAGCTACAGGTCTCTTCTCCCGGGCTGGATCGCAAGTTTTACAAGCTGTCGGATTACCAGAAGTTCCTCGGCCGCCTCGTCCGCGTCAGGACGACGACGGCGATACGAGGGCTTCATGTGATCGTCGGAAGATTGAAAGAATTCAACGGCGAAACGATCGTCGTCACGGATCCGGTGATGAAAAAGGATCCCGACTACGTCGTTGCGCTGGCAGATGTAAAAGAAACGCGGCTGGAAGTGGAGATCTGAGCACACACATGTTCGACGAGAATCTCAGCAAAAACATCAAGGCGCTGGCGTACGAGAAGTCGATCGACGTCGAGCGCGTGTTCAAAGCGCTCGAGGATGCCCTCGCGACCGCCGCGCGCAAGTACTACAAAACCCGCGAGCCGATGGAGACCGTCATCGACCGCGTCAGCGGCGGGATGACCATGTACGTCATCAAAGACATCGTCATCGACGAGAACGAGATCGAAGATCCGCAGGCGCAGTGGACGCTCGATCAGGCGAAGAAAGTCGAGCCTGACGTCGAAGTCGGCGGCCGCATCCGCCTCAGCTACATCACCAAGGAAGTGGTCGACGTCGTCAAGGACTCGAACACGCAGATCCGCACCTACGAGGCCCAGAAGATCGACTCGGAAGTTGAACAGGGCGACGAGGTGCACATCCCGCTGACGAAGGCTGCCGAAGATTTCGGCCGCATCGCTGCGCAGTCGGCCAAGCAGGTCCTCTACCAGAAGGTCCGTGAGGCCGAGCGCGAGAAGGTCTACAACGAATTCATCGGCAAGCTCGGCGAGCTCGAAAACGGCTACGTCAAGCGCTTCGAGCGCGGCGACATGATCATCGACCTCAATGGCAAGACCGAGGGGATCATCCCGCGCAGCCAGCAGTCGCGCGCCGAGCGCTACTCGCAGGGCGATCGCATCAAAGCCGTCATCGTCGACGTGCACACGCAGCCGAAAGGACCGCAGGTTGTCCTCTCGCGCACCGATCCGCGTCTGCTCATCAAGCTCTTCGAGATGGAAGTGCCGGAGATTTACGACGGCACCGTCGTCATTCGCGGCGCCGTCCGCGAGCCTGGCGAGCGCGCCAAGATCGCGGTCATGTCGCGCGAGCGCGACGTCGATCCGGTCGGCGCCTGCGTCGGCATGAAAGGCTCGCGCGTGCAGTCCATCATCCGCGAGCTGCGCGGGGAGAAGATCGACATCATCCCGTTCAACGAAGACATCGTCGTCTACGCACAGAACTCGCTGGCTCCGGCCAAGATCACGCGCGTTTCCGTCACCAGCGACGAGCAGGCGCATCGTCCGCATCTCGACGTCATCGTCGACAACGACCAGCTCTCGCTCGCCATCGGCAAGCGCGGACTCAACGTTCGCCTCGCGGCGGAGTTGATCGGCGCCAAGATCGACATCAAGTCCGAGGAAGAGGTCAAAGGCGAAGTCGCCGACGCTCTCAGCGCCATGCTGCAGGAAGCGATGGCCGAGGCGCGCGCCGAGACGAATGTCCACGACATCGAAGAGATGCCGGAAGATTGGGCGAACACGCTCGAAGCGGCAGGCTACGACGATCTCGACTCCGTCATCAACGCCTCGGTCGACGATCTCATCGCGATTGAAGGTGTCGACGAAGAGATGGCCGAGCAGATGATCGAGATCGCGCGCAAGCACGAGCAGATCGACGAAACGCCGCCCGAGGGCGACGAAGAAGAGCAGGAGTACCAGGCCTCGGATGACTCGTCCGACGACGGCGAGCCGGAAGAAGAAGAATCCGAAGCAGAGCCGGAAGACGCCGAAGCGCCCAAAGAAGAGGCGCAGGTGGAGTAATCGTTCTCAAGTTGCCGGGTTGCCAGGTTCCCGGCCGACGCAATTCGCAACCTGACACCCGAACCAAGGAGAGTCAATGGCGGCAGCAAAGTTCAAAGTGAGCGACATCGCGAAGAAGATGGGCAAGTCCGAGAAGGACGTCATCTTCCAGTTGCAGTCGCTCGGCGCCGAGATCACAGACCCGAATCAGGCTCTGGAGCCTGAGGTCATTCAGGCGCTCATCACCGGCAAGAAACTCACGACCATGCGCACGCGCAGCGTCATCATGCGCGAAGACAAGCCGCAGGTCGCCGCGAAGAAGGAAGCGGTCCGTCCGCCGCGCGCCATCGTCAAGCCCACGCCGCGTCCCAAACGCGAAGTGCCGGCCAACGAAGAACCGCAGGTCGCCGCGCCGCCGCCAACGGTCATCATCCCGGAGTTCGTCGAAGCCGTCGAAGCCGAAGAACGCGCCGCCAAAGAAGCGCCGCCACCGGTAGTGGCAAAGCCGCGTCCCGCGGTCGTCGAAACGGCTCCTGAGCCTGCG
>ERZ1739052.142-NODE-142-length-11123-cov-7.019516_pt1 | contig 11123 bp, 11 predicted proteins | sample MGYA00581761_ERZ1739052 | MGnify/ENA primary metagenome ERZ1739052 (study PRJEB42929, sample SAMN08275524) | rhizosphere metagenome | isolation source: Rhizospheric soil replicate 1 | host: Colobanthus quitensis and Deschampsia antarctica | place: Antarctica...
CTCCCCGCAAGTTGGTGTCCTCGATCATGCCGTGGCCCGTTATGAGGCGATGTTGCCCAACAGGCTGCGAACCTCGGACTCACGGTAACGGCGGTGACCACCGAGGGTGCGCAGCGAGGTGAGCTTTCCAGAGTTGGCCCACCGCGTGACCGTCTTGGGGTCGACCCGGAAGATGACGGCAACCTCCGCCGGAGTCAACAGGGCCTCGGATTCAACAACACGGTTGGTCATGGTTCTCCTTAGTAGCGCTGGGACCTGGATATTCCTTTGTTGTCATCGCGCGAAGAGATGCGGACACTCGATTCGACTCCTCTGCTTCAGCGCAACGCTTCCTGACTCAGGTGGGGACGGAGATGGCGTGAACGGGGGGAGCATTCTCAGGGGCGGTCGGTCTGGCGGCGGCCGGACAAGGCGAAGAAGGCTGTCTGGTCGCGTCGCTCGCGGGGCTGAGTCGCTGTGGCTATCGGGCGGAGGCAGGCTCTGGACCGCATGGACCGCATGGACCGCATGGAGCGGAGCGGCGGGTGCGTCCATCACCGCCCAGACGACCTTGCCGCCCTCCGCGGTGGGCATGAACCCGAAGTCGCGAGAAAAACCGGCAACGATGATGAGCCCGCGCCCATGGGGGCCAAGACGGGCCTTCCGCGGACGTGGCAGATCGGGACTCTTGTCTCGAACGGTCAGTCGAACGGCCCCCGGGCCCAACGCCACGGACAGAACGATCTCGGAGCCGCCATACATGATCGAGTTGGTCACGAGCTCGCTGATCACCAGGGCAGCGGAGGGAGTCAGATGATCCAGTCCCCAGCCCTGCAGGGTACGGGCGACAAAGTTCCGAGAGGCGCGCGGCGCCGTGGGGTGCGGTGCGAGCTGCAGCCATTCAATGGCAGAGATGGGTCTGGACAGCACCGTGGATAGCGCGGACGGCATCGCGGCCGAGACGATCAGGTGCCTGCCAAGTGCGTGGTTGCTCAGTGCCTCGCGAACACGAGGGTTCGGGCAGGCCACCGCCACCGGGATCCCGGGCCAGTGGCGTACGTGCCTTCCTGCGATGGCGAGCCACTCAACGGGACCCGGCTTGGCATCCCCAGGCGCGGCTGACAGATCGCAGACCACGCCACGCGGCCCATCGGCCAATGCCACCTGGATCGCATGGTCCAGCTCCTCGGCGACATCATTGAGCGGTTCGGCGACCTCAAGGACAGTGACCCGACCTATGGTGCGCGTCCTTATCCCCTGACATTCCGAAGCCGGGTGACTGGCGGGCGAAATGGGTGACAGGAGCTTGTCGGGGTCTGCGCAGGCAGGGGAGTGGTGGGGGCCGGTCGACTGATGCACCATGGCGGACCCGATTCGGTGATCCCGGAAGTAGGGACACGGGCCACCGAGATTCTGGAGCAGCACGAGATATAACCGACGTTACCAAGGTCCAGGGAAACGCAGCACTTCGGACATTACACCCATACATCGTTCGGCGTTCGGGTTCTGCCGGATGATCTCTGAGCTCGCGAGCAGAGGGATCTGCATCGCTGGGCCGCAAGGCCTAAGGGACTTGTCCAGGTCTCCGCGAAGAATAGGGAGTTCTCCCAATGTGGGGGCCCACCTCAGACGCACAGGATCGAGTCATCAGCAACAAGACCTGCACTGAGGAGCACATCATGATGATCATGTCGGAGCCTTTCCAGACGGCCGAGATCGAGTACCGCCAGCGTCAAGCCAGCCAGCTGTACGACAAGAAGCCCAGCAGGCGGCGGCATCACTGGCTGGCCCGCCTACCGTCTCTGAGGCTTCCGCGCCCCGTGGCATCGCTCGGGGGTCATGGCGTCAGCCAGACGGCCAAATGACCATTTCACTGGCCGGCTTGTCCGTGCTCGGTGAAATACTGGACAACGTGGCCTACCACCGAGAGGCGCCGCCGATCCTTGGGCGCGACGACGAGCTCGCGGACCTGACCAAGCACCTTGGGCTCGAAAGCGAGCCGAAGTCACGGTCCGTGCTGCTCGCGGGCGACGCAGGGGTGGGCAAGACGCGGTTGCTCGCCGAGCTGACCGACCGGTTGGCGGCGGCAGGCTGGCGCACGATGGTCGGGCACTGTCTCGACTTCGCCGACACCGCCTTGCCTTACCTTCCCTTCTCCGAGATCTTCGGTCGGCTGAGCGCCAAGGACCCTGAGAGGGCTATGCGACTCGCTGAGGAGCATCCGGCGCTCGCCCACCTCCAGCCGGGCCGGCGGACTATCGCGGGGACGGCCCAGCGTTCGAGTGAGAACCTCGACCGGGGCGAGCTCTTTGACGCCATGCATGGTGCCCTTGAGGAGCTTGGACGGTCCGCGCCGCTGCTGCTCATCCTTGAGGACGTGCACTGGGCCGACCAGTCCACCCGCGACCTGCTCAGTCTGCTCTTTGCCCGGCCCTTCGAGTCGCCAGTCTCGGTTCTCGCGTCTTACCGCAGCGATGATCTCCACAGGCGCCATCCACTGCGCGCCGCGGTCGCCGAGTGGGCTCGCCTTCCGGGTCTGCATCGGGTCCAGCTGGGTCCGCTTGGCGACAGCGACGTACGACGTCTGGTCGGCGCCATGCAAGACGGCCCCATGAGTGAGGGCGACCTGCATGCGATCGTTGCAAGAGCAGAGGGCAACGCCTTCTTCGCGGAGGAGCTGATGGTGGCTTCCGAGAGCGGCTGCCGCGGCTTGCCCAATGATCTCGCCGACCTGCTGCTGGTGCGCCTCGACCGGCTTGGTGACTGTCCCAAGCAGGTGGTGCGCGCGGCCTCATGTGCCGGGCGGCGTGTCTCGCACGCGTTGTTGTCCCAGGTTGTCGAACAGAACGACGAAGATCTCGAGCTCTCGCTGCGCGCCGCGGTGGAGTCCAATGTGCTGGTTCAGGTCAGCGACGACGGCTATGCCTTCAGACATGCCCTCCTCGCCGAAGCGGTCTACGACGACCTGCTGCCGGGCGAGCGTGCTCGTATCCACTCGGCATACGCCCGGGCTCTGAACAGCGGGTTGGTTGACGGGACCGCGGCCGAGCTTGCCAGACATGCCCGGGCTGCCCACGATCTCGACACCGCGCTCCGGGCAAGCATGAATGCTGGCGACGACGCCATGTCGGTCGGTGGCCCGGACGAGGCGGCACAGCACTACGAGGCAGCGCTCGAGCTGCTCGCCGACCCCAACCGCCAGGCACCCGCCGACCTCGACCCCATCAACCTGGTCGCGAATGCCGCCGAGGCCCTCACGGCAGCGGGTCATCCGGAGCGTGCGGCTGCGCTGGTCGAGGACCAGGTGCGCCACCTGTCGGCCGATGCTCCCAGACAAAGCAGGGCTCGGCTGCTGATGGCGATGGCCACCGCTGCGTCACTGACCGACGTGCCCATGGGCGCGCTTGAGGCCATGACCGAGGCACTGTCCCTGATCGACGACGAACCGACCCCGCTGCGGGCCAAGGTGCTCAGCGTGCTGGCGCTGGCAAGTGCCCATCGCGGCCGCGACGAGGAGGCTGCCCGGCACGCGACCGAGGCAATCGGCCTTGCGCAGAAGCTCGATCTACCTCGTGTCGTTGCCGATGCGACCACCACTCTCGCCGGAGTCGACGAACGCGGCGGCGACCCGGACGCCGCACGCACGGCGCTTGAGCAGATCGTCTTCCTGGCGCGCAGCGAGGGTCACACGGGGGCCGAGATGCGTGGGCTCTTTCTGCTGGGTGGACTTCATCACGAGCGAGCCGACTACCCGGAGGCGCAACGGGTCTACGCCCTCGCTGAGAGCGCAGCACGCGCAGCCGGACGCCCGTGGGCGCCGTACGGCTTCGATGGCCGGATGATGGGCGCGATCACCGCGTACGAGCGGGGGCTGTGGGACGAGGTTCTCGCCATGGCTGACTACTCCGGGCAGTCGCCACCGCAGCTGCCGGAGGCCATGCTCAACGCGGTCAAGATGCTCGTGGCAGCCGGCCGCGGCGATCTCACGGCGCTCGCATTCTTCAAGCGATCCCGACCGCTCTGGGAGCGCGAGGGGCTACTCGCCCTGGTGGGCGGAGCCGCGGCCATCGACCTCAATGGCGACTGCGGTGAAGTCGACGCGATGCTCGCCGCTCACGACGATGTGGTCTCTACTCTCAAGCGGATCTGGCAAGACCTCTTCATGGGGCGGATCCGGTTGACCGCGTTGGTTCTGGGCCAGCTCGCGGCTGCCGCCAACACCACGCGAATGTCCGATCGAGTCGACCTGATGAGCCGGGTTGCCGGCCTTGTTGCAGCGGTCGAGGGTGTGCGGCTACGTGTCGAGACGCGCAAGCAGCCCCTCGGACCCGAAGGCGTTGCCTGGCTTGCCCGCAGCCGCGCCGAGCACCTCCGACTTCGTTGGCTCACCGACATCGACCCGCCGGACGTGAAGGATCTGGTGTGTGCCTGGGAGGACACGGTCGCGGCTTTCACCGCAATGGGCCACCCGTTCGAGACTGCGCGCTCACAGGCGCGGCTGGCCGCTGTGTACCGGGCGCTGGGGCGGACAGGTGAGGCGAGGAAGAACGCCGACGCAGCGCGCGACATCGCCAGGCGGTTGGGCGCTGTGCCGTTGTTGGCGGAGCTTCATCAGCTGGGTCCGAGCCGAAGTCGAGATACCGATACCCGCCGCGACACCGACCTCACCACGAGGGAGACCGAGATCCTGGGGCTGGTCGCCCAGGGCCGCAGCAACGGCGAGATCGCGCGGCAGCTGTTCATCAGCGCCAAGACCGTCAGCGTGCACGTCTCCAACATCCTCGCCAAGCTCGGGGCGGGCGGCCGCACCGAGGCCGCCGCAATTGCCCGCCGCGACGGACTCCTCCCGCTCTAGCCGCCAAGGCACGTTCCTGGTTTCGGCGAGTTTGACCAGGTGACGCCTTGGACACCGCTATCCGGAGGGGCGTCCCTGCTGCGCCGCGAGGGTGCCGGCAATCACCCGAAGGTGACTCACATCGGTCCCGCAGCACCCTCCGAGGACCGTGAGGCCCGGGAGTGTGGCGCGCAGCTCGGCGTACTGCGCGCCGAGCTCGAACGCATCGGCGGCGTCTAGCGAGTCCGACTCGTCGAGCTCGGTATTGGTCCTACGCGACGCGTTGGCCCGGAGGCTCCGGAGGCGTCTTGTCCAAGGGGCGGTCGGGTCCAGGACGTGCGCGAAATGTGTCGGGTGGGCACAGTTGATCCCGAAGTAGGCGGCGGAACCACCAGTGGCGTCGTCGACCCACTCAACAGCCGCGCCCAGCTCGGTGCCGTCCGGCAGGGCGCCGTCGGTCTCCACCGTGAACGAGATGGCGACGGGCAGTTCAGCCTGATCCGCCGCGCGCACGATGCCGATGGCCTCGTCCGGATAGGTGATCGTCATCGCGTTCACCATGTCGGCTGCCGTGTCGGCGAAGGTCTCCACCTGCGCGGCGTGGTAGTCCTGCGCCTGCTGAGCGCTCATGCGAATGGTGCCGTTGTACCCGTCCCCGCGTGGGCCGAGGCAACCGCTGACCACGATGTCCAGCTTGCCTTCCTCCAGCCGGGATCGCAGATCGACGAGCTGCGCGATTGCCATGCAGTTCGCCTCGGCTAATGCGGCTGGGGTGTAGCCAAGCATCTGACCCCAGTCTGCGCTGGCCCGCCACGTAGCCGACTCGAGGATGAAACCAACCCCCGACTGTGCGGCTACCTGCGCATGCTCCAGGAATTAGCGATCAAGACGCTCCCGGCCCGCCTTGTCTTGCAGCAGGGTGATGGCCGCGAAATGGGGAAGGTCGTAGCCGTCATGAAATATGAGCGTTGTCTCCAGCCCGGTGTCGGTCAGGAACACCTCAGAAGCCAGCTGCGGGAGCGCGTTTCGGTATCTCGCCATCGCCTGCCTCCGCAATCGAACCGGGTTTGACGGCGAGTGTGGCACGCGGCGCGGGATCGGATCAAGAGACCAGTGCGCCTCTCGCGTAGACGGAACGGTCATTGAAGGACGTTCTGAGAGTCGGTCTCCAAGAGCTCCGCGTATGGTCTCGAAGAGTTACCCGAAAGGCGCCCGGCCGGAAAGCCAGGGCGCCTTGCAACCTTTGCGAGGCGTGGACGCGTGAAGAGTGTGTGATGACCGCACCTGAGGAGCTGGACTTCGTGAGCTGGGCGCAGGTTGCCGCGCCCCGGCTTCGTCGTCTGGGGTTCTTGGTCACCGGTGACTGGCATCTGGCCGAAGACCTCACCCAGGACGCGCTGATCCGCATCTACAGCGTCTGGGGCCGCGTCTCACGCACCGGCTCACCGAACGCGTACGCGTCGCGCGCGGTGGTCAACGCGAACCGGTCGTGGTTGCGGGTGGCACGGAACCGTGAACGGCCCTCAGAGCATCTGCCCGACAGGACAGATCCGGAATCGGCCGACAGCACCGGCTCTGATCTGCAGGATCGACTGGTCTCAGCGCTGGGACACCTTGGCGCGTCCCAGCGCAGGATTGTGGTCCTGCGCTACTGGGAGTGCAGGTCCCAGGCTGAGGTCGCACAGATGCTCGACCTGTCCCAGGGGACGGTCAAGAGCCAGGCGTCAAGGGGGCTGGCGCGACTACGGGAAGTACTGGCAGCAGAGGACGTACAGATGCGATCGAAGGGAGAGCCAACATGATTGTCAACACGGGCGAGGACGACGCGAGCGTCCCGGGAGCCGACGCGGACGACCTGAGCCTCGCGTTCCCGCCGGGCGCCGAACCACCGTTCCGCACTCCCGTGTCCGTACTGGTGGCCACAGCCGTCCGTAAGGGTCGGCGGCGCCGGATCGCGACCCTGTCAGCAAAAGCAGCCCTGTTTGCGCTACCTGTGGTAGCAGCGGCTGTCGTCTTCGCCAACTCCTCACCCGGCAAGGTCACGACGGCCGTGCGCCCCCCATCCTCACCCAACGGCGCATCCTCTGCGCCGATCGACGACTGCACCGGCGCCCAGCTGTCTGGCAAGGTCTTCCGCGGCGGTTCCCAGTCCTCACAGCCATTCGAAGAGATCGTCCTGACGAACGGCGGTCCCGGCCCGTGCCACTTGTTCGGCTACCCGCGGATAACGGCATGGGGTTCGACCGGGCAGGGACCAAGCGCACCACTGGACACCGTGCTCACCCAGGGTTCCACGTTCGAGATACCCGACCCCGGACCGACAAAGCTAGTCTTGGCCCCCGGCGGGCCCGCGTGGTTCGCCCTCGGCGCGAGCACTGCATACGGAGGCCCGATGGTCTCGATCGACCGGGTGGTCATCGACGTCGGGTCCGCAGCCGGCGGGAGCGCCGGTCACGTCAGTGTCACCCTCGGCATGGGTGCGAGTGGACCGCAGGGAAAGGCCATCCCGATCACTGTTACCGCCTTCGCGTCCGGGATCCCCCCGACGCCGTAAACGCGTCAATCTACTCGTCTAACGCGGCGTCCCCGGGCCCGGGATGAAGGCTGGGCCGTGGCCTGGCACGACGAGGTCTGCGAGTGCCAGCACCCGCTCGCGCTGTGAGCGGAGGGCGTCGGCATCGGGCGCATAGGGGTCATCCAGCGGGCCTTGCTCCGTCCACCACAGGTGGGTGAGCACGATGACGTGCTCGGTTGTGCCGACCAGGACGCTAAGGTCCTGAGGGGTGTGACCGGGGGTGGTGAGCAGCTGCACAGAAGGTGTCAGGTGTACCCCGTCGGCCTCTCGCGCATCCCAGGAGTCACGCTGGTAGACGGCCTGGAAGTCGTGAACCGGGATCTCGCCGAACAGTGCGATATTGACCGTGTGGTCCGGGTGGTGGTGGCTCAAGACGATGTCGGTAACGTCGCCAGGAGCTATGCCAAGCTCGTCGAGCGGGTCCAGGATCGCCGCACGGGAAGGCACCATCCCGGGGTCGACAACAATGACCCGGTCACCGTCGCGGAGCAGACTCACGGTGCCGGCGACGTGGTCCGCTGCGTAGCCGGTGAAGAGCACGTCGAGTCGGGCGGTGCGAGACAGAGTGTGCAGGTTGTCAGTAGCCACGCAAAAACGGTACGCCGAATCGCTCAGGTAACAGGCAAGAGGTTCGGCCGCTTACAGGAAATCTCGTTCCCCGGGGGCTTGCCCCGCACATAATCCCAAGCCCAGGGGAGCAGGTGCGAGCTCACCCAGGCGGCCTCGACAGCGGCGAGGCGCACAAGGCTCGTTCTCGCCAGGGGCGGGGGCTCTGCCCGCCAGTCCTCGACCTTGGACCCGAGTGCCTCGGCCAGCCCTGCGGCGATACGGCGGTGCCCTTCGCTGTTGGCATGCAGGCGGTCGGTGTGCCACAAGGCCGGATGGCTTGCGGCTGGCACTGAAGCGAGGTCGACGACGATCGACCCGTAGCGCTCGCGGCACTCGAAGGTGACCGAGTTCAGGAACTGCAGCCGCCGGCGTAACACAACAGCGAGCGGCGCAACCCGCGCCATGTCCGGCATCGTGATCGTGAGGACCTGAACGCCGGCAGCGGCCAGCTCCGAATGCATCGAACACAGGTCATCACGCAGCGCGTCACGGTCGAGCCTGGGTCGCAGCACGTCGTTGACGCCGGCGACCACCACAGCCAAGTCAGCGGCCAATGCCAAAGCGGGGCGTAGCTGCGTCTCCCGAACCTCCCTCGCCGTCTGCCCGCGCACGGCGAGGTTTGCGTAGAGCAAACCCGGATGTATCGCATTCAAGTGGCCGGCGAACCGATCAGCCCACCCGATGTAGACCCCGTCGGGGCCGGGATCCTCGAGGCCCTCGACGGTGCTGTCACCGATCGCCACCAAGCGAAGCGGCATACAAATCATCCTCTCCATCAAGAGCGCGTCAGTGCCCTGGCCCGTTCCTTGGCCTGTCGTCTGACCTTCTTCAGATCTGGTGAGGGGCCAGCTCAGGTAGTCCCGGCGTCCATGGATCCGTTGGTGTAATGAGAGTCCCGGCCTCAAAGGACCTGACCTGGTTGCGGCCCCCATCCTTCGCCATGTAGACCGCACGGTCAGCGCGGCCGACCAGCGACCTGGGGGTGTCCAGGTTCCCGGCCTGAGTCAGCCCGACGCTGGCAGTCTGACCGCTCGGCACCACCGCCAGCAGACGGGACGCTATGACCTGGGCTCTGTCAAGGTCGCAGTCAGGCAGGGCCAGAGCAAACTCTTCCCCGCCCCATCGGGCGATCACGTCGCCAGTGCGCAGCTCATCGCGGATGGCGGTCACAAAGTCTTTGAGCAGGACGTCACCAGCGAGGTGACCGTTCGCGTCGTTATATGCCTTGAAGTGGTCCATGTCGATGATCGCGACGGTGAGCGGGTTACCGCTCCGGCGGCATCGAGCCAGCTCGCGGTTGATCTCCTCGTCCCAGCTGCGGCGGTTTGCCGCCCCGGTGAGCGGGTCCCGACGCGACTGCGCTTCAAGGAGAGCCACAAGATCGGCCCGGTCGATCGCGGCGCCGATCTCGGCAGCGAGCAGCTCGACCAGGTCCAACGCGGGCGTGGACGCGTGTTCATGTGAGTCGTTGAAGCCGACAACAAGCACTGCCGTCGTGCCCTCGTCGCGAGTGACCGGTTGGGCAAGCAACGCGCGCGCCGTGGCGAACTTGGTGAGCGTGGAGGAATGTGGGTCGTCCGCCGTGTCCGTGAGGTAGATCCTCGTCCCGGTGCGCCAGGCCTTCGCAGTGGCGCAGTTCTCGAATCTTGGGTCGACGCGGAGCTCGAGATTGACACCGTCCGTCCCAGCGGTGGGGCGGAGGATCCCTGCGGCGTTAGGCTCGAACAGGATCGCGAATGCGGCACCGGTGACAAGCCGGGCGGCGGCGCACAGCTGGGGGCGTGGATCGGAGGTGGCTGAGAGAGCACGCGTAATGACGCCCAACGCGGCGACATCCGCGTTGCGATGGCGGGACTCTGCGACCAGCTTCTGGGTCGCGGACCCGGCCAGCAGCGCGATGGTGACCCAGATGATCGACCCGCGCCATCCCGTCTCGGGATACAGCGGGGGGCCAACCAGAATCTGTGGCGCCACGAACGCGACCGCCGTCGCAGCGATGCCGAGTCGAAACTGGGTCCTGCCGCCGTAGATGGCCAGCCAGAGGATCGGCAGCATGACCAAAGGGGAGTAGCCGGAGATCGCACCGCCACCGGACTGGCGCAACAGGGCGACCACCGCGAAGAAGCCCAATGGAACGGTGGCTTGGCACCAGGGCGGCAGCCGGATCCATGGGATGAGGAGGGCCGCGGCGACCACGATGGTCGTCAGGCCGGCAGCCACCGCGAGCATGGACAGGTCCGATGAGGTCGGTGGCAAGAGAACCAGGACCAGCGCGATGATCGCGGCACCGGCGAAGGGCGCCACTCGACTGATTGCACCGGGGTCGCTCAGCGGGCGCGACGCCGAGTCCGGCCACGCTGAGCGGTTGCCATTCCGATGCCCGAACGCGGTCCGCTCAGTCGTTGGCCCCTGCGCTGCGGGCTCGTCCTGCGCCATCGTTGCTCTCGCCTCCGTTTCTTGTCAGCCAGGACTGCGGGGGTCTGCTCCGATGGGCCGCGCCGACCCGCCAAGGCCCATCATGTCCTTTGATCGCCCTTACATGCGTGGCTTTTCATGAATCATGCTGATTTTTCAGGATGAGGGATGTTGATCGGGTGAGTCCGTTAGCATCGGCATTCCGGTTTGGGCCATCAGAAATGTGGCGCATCAGAAGGGATGATGGCGATCACGAACAGGGCGAAGCTGGGAGTGGCGCTGCTGGCCCTGGCCGTCTTTGCACTACCGGTGGCGATCACCTTGACCCTGAAGGATCAGGGCGAGAAGGGGGTCGAGGCAGAGTGGCACCTGCAGTCCGCGCTCACTGAGCTGCGGATACAGGATGCGCTGGAGTGGCGGGCCATCAGCGGCCGGGTGCCCCTGCATGACGTCCGTCAGAAGCTCGCGGACTCGCGTCAGCGCGCCAGAGCTGAGCTGACCCAGGCCGGAGTCCGAGGCCTCTCGTCGGACGCGGTGGGTCGGATCGCCCACCTGAGCTCGCTCTACTCGCAGGCCGTCGGTGGGGCGGGGCGCGTCGACGGGGTACGGTGGGTCACGTGGGGCCCCAGGGCGGGGCGCTGGGCCGGGGCCCAGGGGGCGCCGCTCTCGGCCGGCTTCGGAGCAGAGATCGTGGCGACGCTCCAGCAGGAG
>ERZ1739052.143-NODE-143-length-11122-cov-10.967923_pt1 | contig 11122 bp, 7 predicted proteins | sample MGYA00581761_ERZ1739052 | MGnify/ENA primary metagenome ERZ1739052 (study PRJEB42929, sample SAMN08275524) | rhizosphere metagenome | isolation source: Rhizospheric soil replicate 1 | host: Colobanthus quitensis and Deschampsia antarctica | place: Antarctica...
TCGCCTCCCGCGGCGTCCCCGGCTCTTGCTATGTCGATAACGGGTCTGCGTTCGTTGATGCGTGGCTGCTACGGGCCTGCGGCAAGCTCGGGATCCGCCTCGTGCACTCCACCCCACACCGACCCCAAGGCCGCGGCCAGATCGAACGTTTCTTTCCAACCGTTCGTGAGCAGTTCCGCGTCGAAGTCGCCCACACCCCCGCCGCCGACCCCCCCGACCCGGGCCCCACCCCCGCCACCCCCCCGCTGGCCCTCAACCCCCCGTTCCCCCCCGCGGCCGGCCCGCTCTCACCCCGCCTACCCGAGAAACCGCACCACCGCCGAGTCCATCCGGCTGCTGTGCCCGCCTGCCGAGGACTGTGGCCTGCGCCCGCGTCTTGCCGCGATGTTCCGCGGCGAGAAGATCAACGTGACGGAGCAGCGTGCGGTTCTTCACACCGCTTTGCGCGCGCCGGATGACGAGCAAATCGTCGTGGATGGCGTGGACGTTGTCCCTGAGGTACACGCAGTCCTGGATCGGATGACCGCATTCGCACACCAGGTGCGCAGCGGACAATGGCGGGGACATACCGGCAAACGCATGCGTCATGTCATCAACATCGGCATCGGCGGTTCCGACCTCGGCCCGGTGATGGCCTACGAAGCGCTGCGTCATTACAGTCAGCGCGACATGAGTTTCCGCTTCGTCTCGAACGTGGACGGCACTGATTTTGTGGAAGCCACGCGCGACATCGATCCCGAAGAGACCCTCTTTGTCATCTGTTCGAAGACGTTCACGACGCTCGAAACGCTGACGAACGCCCACAGTGCCCGCGCGTGGAGTCTGCGTCAGCTCGGGGATGAGCAAGCCGTGCGCAAGCACTTCGTGGCCGTTTCGACCAATGCCGGGGAAGTAGCGAAGTTCGGTATCGACACCGCAAACATGTTCGGTTTCTGGGACTGGGTCGGCGGCCGCTACTCGATGGATTCGGCCATCGGCCTATCGACCATGATCGCCGTCGGTCCGGAGAACTTCCGCGCCATGCTCGCCGGCTTTCACGCAATGGATGAGCATTTCCGCACGGCGCCATTCGACCGGAATCTGCCGGTTCTTATGGGGCTGCTCACGGTCTGGTACAACAATTTCTTCGAGACCCAGACGGCCGCGGTGCTGCCCTACGACCAATATCTCAAACGCTTTCCCGCCTATCTTCAGCAATTGACGATGGAGAGCAATGGCAAACACGTCACGCTCGATGGCGCGCGCGTCGACTATCAAACGGGGCCGGTTTACTGGGGCGAGCCAGGCACAAACGGCCAGCACTCGTTCTACCAGCTCATTCATCAGGGCACCAGGTTGATCCCGTGCGACTTCATCGGCTTCTGTCAGACATTGAACCCACTCGAGCACCATCACGACCTGTTGATGGCCAATCTATTCGCCCAGACCGAGGCGCTGGCTTTTGGGAAAACAGAAGAAGAAGTCAAAACCGAGGGAACACCAGACTGGCTGGCGCCGCACCGCGTTTTCGAAGGCAACCGTCCCACCAATACGCTGCTCGCCGAACGGCTGACACCGGAAACGTTGGGGCGTCTGGTGGCGCTGTACGAGCACAGTGTCTTCACTCAAGGCGCCATCTGGAGCATCGACTCCTTCGATCAGTGGGGCGTCGAGCTGGGCAAAGCACTTGCCGAGCGAACCATCCCCGAGCTGGAGAGTACCGAAGAGCCACAACTTCAACATGACAGTTCAACGAACGCGTTGATTCGGCGCTACAGGCGGCTCAAGGGCCGCTAAGAGATGGCCAGGGAGACAAGTATGCAAATCGGAATGATTGGTCTTGGAAGAATGGGCTCGAACATGGTGCGGCGGCTTCTCAAGGGAGGCCATCAATGCGTGGTCTTCGATCGGTCGCCCAAAGCGGTGGAGGAGCTGACGTCGGAGAAGGCCGTTGGCGCTTCCTCGCTCGCTGACTTTGTGAAGAAGATCGAGAAGCCGCGAGCGATCTGGATGATGGTACCGGGAGCGTTCGTGGACCAACTCATCGCTGATCTCCTGCCTGATCTCGAGGCCGGCGACATCCTTATCGACGGCGGCAACTCGTACTACGTGGACGACCTCCGAAGGGCGAAGGAGCTCGCAGCCAAACAGATCCAATATATCGATTGTGGGACGAGTGGTGGGGTGATGGGACTGGAGCGAGGTTACTGCCTGATGATCGGCGGTCCGAATGAGGCGGTCCAGCGCCTCGAGCCTGTGTTCAAGACGCTGGCGCCCGGGGCGGGCGACATCCCGCTCACCCCCGGGCGCGAGAAGATCGGCGGCACCGCCCAACAGGGCTATCTGCACTGCGGGCCGAGCGGCGCCGGGCACTTCGTCAAAATGGTGCACAACGGCATCGAATACGGTCTTATGGCGTCCTATGCCGAGGGAATGGACATACTGGTCAACGCCAATGTGGGTAAGAGCAAACAGGCCGCCGATGCCGAGACGACCCCATTGCGCAACCCCGACGAGTTCCAATTCGATCTCAACGTGCGCGATATCGCGGAAGTCTGGCGGCGCGGGAGTGTCATTGCCTCGTGGCTGCTGGATTTGACAGCAGCCGCCCTGGTCGAGGATCCGACACTCTCGAAGTTTGACGGCCGGGTATCGGATTCCGGCGAAGGACGGTGGACGATCAAGGCGGCCATCGATGAGGCCGTGCCCGTGCCTGTGCTCAGCACGGCCCTCTATTCGCGATTCAGCTCGCGAGGCGAGGCGTTGTTCGCCGACAAGCTGTTGTCCGCGATGCGGTTCGGGTTCGGTGGGCACGTCGAGAAGTCATGACCGAGCCGTCAACGGGCGTGGAGGATCTCCAGAGGCTGCAGCAGGACGCCGTCGGATACTTCCTCCGAGCCGCGAACCCGGATAATGGGCTGATTGCCGACAGCTCGCGAGAAGGTTCCCCGTGCAGTATCGCCGCCACGGGGCTCGGCCTCGCCGCCTGGGTCGTGGGCGCGGAGCGGGGATTCCTTTCCCGTGGCGACGCCGCCTTGCGGACATTGACCGCTCTTCGGTTCTTTCGCGACAGTTCCCAGGGCGAGGAGCCTGACGCTACCGGCCATCGCGGTTTCTACTATCACTTTCTCGACATGAAGACCGGCCGGCGCGTCTGGCAGTGCGAGCTGTCGATGATCGACACCGCGATCCTGATCGCCGGCGTCCTCACCTGCGGGACGTACTTTTCCGCCGCGGAAGATGACGAACGGGAGATCCGCGCGCTGGCCCGGTTCCTCTACGAGCGGATCGATTGGCCGTGGGCTGCCGCAAACGGTCCGGTCGTGCGCATGGGATGGAAGCCAAAGGCCGGGTTCCTGAGCTACGGCTGGGAGGGATACAGCGAGGCGATGCTTCTCTACATCCTGGGCCTCGGCTCGCCCACGCACCCGCTCCCCGCGGCGAGCTACGGCGCATGGACCGGGTCCTATCAGTGGGAGAACCTCTACGACATCGATTTCCTCTTCGCGGCGCCACTGTTCATCCACCAGCTCTCGCACGTCTGGATCGACCTGCGCGGCATCCAGGATGAGTTCATGCGGGAGAAGCGGTCCGACTACTTCGAGAACAGCCGCCGGGCCACTGCCGTCCAGCAGCAGTACGCCATCCGCAATCCCCTGTGGTTCAAGGGATACGGTGAGAACTGCTGGGGAATCACCGCCGGCCTCGGCCCCGGCTTCGCGAAGCAACGATGCGAAGGCGGCATCGAGCGGCAGTTCTATGGCTATGTGGCCCGCGGAGTCCCGTTCGGACCTGATGATGGAACCCTGGCGCCCTGGGCGGCCGTGGCGTCCCTCCCCTTCGCGCCGGAGATCGTCCTGGCCGCCATCCAACACTTCCGGGACGCTCATCCTGAAGTCCTTAGCGCGGACGGGCTCCTGACCAGCTTCAATCCCACCTTCGACACCGGCGCCGGGAACCATCGCGGTTGGCTCTCCCCCGAGCACCATGGTCTGGACCAGGGACCGGTGGCTCTGATGATCGAGAATCACAGCTCCGGGCTCCTCTGGCGACTGATGCGCGAGTGTCCTGCCATCGTGACCGGACTCCGCCGCGCGGGATTCCGCAAGGGTTGGTTGAGAGCGAGCAACGGATGAGTGAGCCAGGCCGAGGCGAGTTGCTACCGAACGACCCATGTGACGCCGAGTTGCTGGCCAACGTACGGCCGGCGGACTGGACGAACCCGCAACCCGCTCAAAGCTACAACCTCGTCGTCCTCGGTGCCGGCACCGCCGGGCTGGTCACCGCGGCCGCTGCAGCCGCCCTCGGCGCCAGGGTGGCGCTGGTGGAGAAGAACCTCATGGGTGGCGACTGCCTCAACGTTGGTTGCGTTCCTTCCAAGGCGCTCCTGCGCAGCGCGCGGTTCTACGCCGATCTCCGCCACGCCGCCCGATTCACCGGGAGCGCGCCGGTGCCTTTGGAAGTCGATTTCGCCGCGGTCATGGAGCGCATGCGCCGTCTCCGAGCCCACATCAGTCACCATGACTCGGCACAGCGGTTCCGGGATCTGGGGATCGATGTATTTCTGGGCGAAGCGGCGTTCGCCGATCGCCGTACTGTCAACGTATCCGGCGTCAAACTCAAATTCCAAAAGGCCGTCATCGCCACCGGTGCCCGCGCCGCGCGACCTCTCATCGAGGGCCTCGCGGAAGCCGGCTATCTCACCAACGAAACAGTCTTCAACCTGACCGAGCGCCCGAGGCGGCTCCTGGTGATCGGCGGCGGGCCGCTGGGCTGCGAGCTGGCTCAGGCCTTCGCGCGTCTGGGCTGCGAGGTGATCATCGCCAGCCAGGAGCCCTATTTCCTCCCCGGCGAGGAGCGGGACGCCGCGGAGATCCTTGCCGATGCCCTGCGCAGAGATGGCATTGACGTGCGGCTCAACACGGAGGTGACGAGCGTTACCTCGCGGGGCGGCCAGAAGCTCGCGCGTCTGGTCAACGATAACCAGGAAGCGACCGTGGCGGTGGACGAGATCCTGGCGGGGGTCGGGCGGGCTCCCAACGTCGAGGGACTGAACCTGGAAGCAGCCGGCGTCGAGTACGACGGGGAACACGGCGTCCGGGTGAACGACTACCTGCAGACCAGCAACCGGCGCATCTACGCCGCCGGCGACGTGGCCCTTGAGCGGAAGTTCACGCACATGGCGGACGCTACGGCGCGCATCGTGATCCAGAACGCCCTGTTCTGGGGCCACAAGAAACTGAGCTCCCTGACCATTCCGTGGTGCACCTATACCGACCCGGAGATTGCCCACGTGGGCGTCTACGTGAAGGAGGCGCGGGAGGGGGGTTTTCCTATCAAGACCTTTACCGTGCCGATGAGCGACGTGGATCGCGCGGTCCTCGACGGCGAGGAGGATGGCTTCGTGAAGATCCACGTCCACGAAGGCACCGACACCATTCTGGGAGCGACCATCGTCGCGCGACACGCCGGCGAAATGATCAACGAGGTTTCCCTTGCGATGGTGGCGGGGATCGGCCTGAAGACGATTTCGCAGGTGATCCATTCCTATCCGACCCAGGCGGAGGCGATCCGAAAGGCCGCCGATGCCTACAATCGCACACGCCTGACCCCGTTCCTGAGGGCACTCAGCCGTCGCTGGCTGGCCTGGTCGCGATGATCGCGGCGACGCGCATTGTGTAGCCGTTCCGGCTGAACCAGGTTGCCGCTCCGTTCCAATCGCGCCGCGCACCTTCTTAATGGACCGGAAGATGCAACGTCTTCGGTTCCACGCCTGACCGCACAGCGGACAAAAAGCCATGATAGAGGAGGCACAACTCGACCAGCTTTGCATCAATACTTTACGTACGCTTTCCATCGACGCCGTTCAAAAGGCGCAGTCCGGCCATCCAGGTACGCCGATGGACGCTGCACCGACGGTCTACTGCCTGTGGCAGCGCTTTCTTCGCTACGATCCTGAGGATCCCAACTGGCCAGCGCGCGACCGCTTCGTGCTCTCGGTCGGGCACGCCTCGGCTCTCCTCTACAGTCTGCTCTACCTCTGTGGGGTCAAGGCGATGAATGCAACCTACGAGGAGCCAGGCCGTCTTGCAGTGACGCTTGACGACATCAAGACCTTCCGCCAGGCCGGTAGCCGTTGTAGCGGCCATCCGGAGTATGGATGGACCTCGGGAGTCGAGACAACCACCGGGCCACTCGGACAAGGGGTCGCCACAAGCGTCGGAATGGCGATCGCGGAGCGCTGGCTGGCGGCCACCTACAACCGTCCTGACTATGAATTGTTCGACTATCGAGTGTATGCCCTGTGCGGCGACGGCGACATGATGGAAGGGATCAGCAGCGAGGCGGCGTCACTGGCGGGTCACCTCGCGCTTTCCAACCTCTGCTGGATCTACGACGATAACCACATCACCATCGAGGGCTCGACCGACATCACCTTTACCGAGGACGTGGCGGCCCGCTTTCTGGGCTACGGCTGGAATGTCACTCGCGTCAGCGATGCCAACGATTTGGAGATGCTGACCCGCGGCTATCGGATCTTTCATAACACGACTGATCGTCCCACCCTGATCATCGTTCAGAGCCACATCGGGTATGGCGCCCCTCACAAGCAGGACACTCCCGAGGCTCACGGCGAGCCGCTTGGCCCCAAAGAGGTGAGGCTGGCCAAGGAGTTCTACGGCTGCGATCCCGACGCTCAGTTCGCTGTACCTGACGGCGTCCCGGCACATTTCAGGGAGCACCTCGGGCGACGTGGTGCAACCGTTCGCGCAGCCTGGGAGAAGCTGTTTGCGGAGTATCGTCAACAGTATCCAGATCTCGCCGATCAGATTGATCTTATGCAGCGCCGTGAGCTACCCCCAGGTTGGGACAGCGCGCTGCCGGCGTTCCCAGCGGACGCGAATGGAATCGCGACCCGCGAATCGTCAGGCAAGGTGCTGAACGCCATCGCCGAAAAGGTGCCGTGGATGCTGGGCGGCGCGGCGGACCTGGCGCCATCGACCAGAACTCACCTGAGCTTCGAATTTGCCGGCGAGTTCCAGGCCCCGGGCCAGGGAGGCGACTACCGCGGACGCAACTTCCACTTCGGCATTCGCGAACATGCGATGTGTGCCATTGCCAGCGGACTGAGTCTGGCAAAACTGCGGCCCTATGCCTCGAGTTTCTTCATTTTCACCGACTACTGCCGCGGCGCGCTGCGGCTCAGCGCGATGATGGATCTCCCGGTCATCTACATCTGGACCCACGACTCGATCAGCATGGGCGAGGACGGGCCCACCCACCAGCCCATCGAACAACTCGCCTCTCTCCGCGCGATGCCAGGCATGATCGTCTTGCGCCCGGCCGACGCCAACGAAGTGGTCGAAGCCTGGCGGGTGATCATGCAGATCAAGGATCGCCCGATCAGCCTGGTGCTGACGCGACAGCCGCTACCGACCCTGGATCGCACTCAGTACGCGCCAGCGAGCGGTGTGTCGCGGGGCGCTTATGTGCTCGCCGATGCCCCCGACCACCAACCGGATGTGCTGTTGCTGGCGACCGGCAGCGAAGTCTCGCTTTGCATTGCGGCATATGAGCAGTTGCGGTCGGAAGGGATCAAGGCCCGTGTGATCAGCATGCCGTCGTGGGAGCTATTCGAGAGTCAGAGCCGGGAATACCGCGACACGGTGCTGCCGCCGGCGATCACGGCACGCGTCGCCGTCGAAGAGGCCTCCACCTTCGGCTGGGAACGCTATACCGGCTTCGATGGAACCATCCTTGGCTTGGATACCTTTGGATTGTCTGCGCCTATGAAAGTCGTCCAACGGCACTTCGGCTTCGAGCCGGCTCACGTTGTCACCGCGGCACGCGAACAGGTCCGCCGCCAGGCCGCAACTTGATGAGCGTTGTTGTTCCCGCTCTAATCCCTGAAGGTGCAGCATGAGTAGCGCAGACGAGGCGGCGGAGCAGATCAGTCCACTGGCAGGGAAACCTGCCGAGCCGTCGATGCTGGTCAACGTTCCCAGACTCTTGACGGCCTACTACACGCTCATTCCGGAACCGTCCGTTCCCGCGCAAAGGGTGGCGTTCGGCACTTCGGGACATCGCGGTTCGTCATTCGACACGACCTTCAACGAATGGCACGTCCTCGCCATCAGTCAGGCCATCTGCGAGTACAGGAAGCAGCGGGGGATCGATGGCCCGCTGTTTCTGGGCATCGACACGCACGCCCTGTCCGAGCCAGCCCGCGCCAGCGCCCTCGAAGTCCTCGCAGCCAACGGGGTGGACGTCATGCTTTCCAAGGGCGACGAATACACGCCCACTCCCGCGGTTTCTTACGCAATCCTCACGTACAACCACGGACGCAACAAAGGACTGGCCGACGGCATTGTCGTGACGCCCTCGCACAATCCACCGGACAACGGTGGCTTCAAGTACAACCCGCCCAACGGTGGGCCGGCGGACAACGATGTCACCGGTTGGATCGAGGCGAAGGCGAATACGTTTCTCGAAAGCGGACTCCAGGGTGTGAAGAGGATTCCTCTCGAGCGGGCATTGAAGGCCGCCACGACGCATCGGCACGACTATCTCAACTCTTATGTGAACGATCTCGGCAGCGTCCTCGATATGGACGCGATTCGCGGCGCGCACATTCGAATGGGCGTCGATCCCCTCGGTGGCGCCGGGGTTCATTATTGGGCCCGGATCGCCGAACGCTATGGATTGGATCTCACAGTCGTCAACGAGGCGGTCGATCCGACCTTCCGGTTCATGACCGTGGATTGGGATGGCCGCATTCGCATGGACCCCTCCTCGCCTTATGCCATGCAGTCGTTGATCGGCCTGAAAGATCGCTTCGACATCGCTTTCGCCTGCGACACCGACCATGACCGGCATGGGATCGTCACCCGAACCTCGGGGTTGCTGCCACCCAATCATTACCTCTCCGTCGCCGTCTCCTACCTCTTCCAGCACCGGCCGAAATGGAGTAAGTCCGCGGCCGTCGGCAAGACAGTCGTAAGCAGCCAGATGATCGATCGCGTTACAGCGAAGCTCGGCCGAAAGCTCTACGAGGTGCCCGTTGGCTTCAAATGGTTCGTGGATGGCCTGCTCGACGGCTCGCTTGGCTTTGGCGGCGAAGAGAGCGCCGGCGCGGCTTTCGCGCGTCTGGACGGCAGCGTCTGGACGACGGACAAGGACGGTATCGTCCCGGCCTTGTTGTCGGCGGAGATCACAGCGCGGATGGGCCGCGACCCTGGAGAGATTTACCGCGATCTTGTGAACGAGTTTGGTGAACCTTTTTACGATCGTGTTGAGGCGAAAGCCACTCCGGCGCAGAAGGAACAACTGAAGAAACTCTCGCCGACGCAGGTCCGTTCCGCAGAGCTGGCGGGCGAAACGATCCAGACCATCCTCACAAACGCACCGGGCAACGGTGCATCCATTGGCGGCTTGAAGGTGATTGCGGAAAGCGGATGGTTTGCGGCACGTCCGTCCGGGACGGAAGCCATCTATAAGATTTATGCGGAGAGCTTCCGAGGAGCGGAGCATCTGAATCGCATCCTCAAAGAGGCCCACACAATCGTCGACGACGCGCTGGGGGCGTCCGCCATGGACGGATCGCAGGAGGGCACATGAGCATACCGGTGCGCACGAAACAAACCGCGGTGCGTATCGCGCCGAGTGCCTGCGAACCGCCCGGCCACCGACTCATCCGCTCGGACGAAGAATTGATGATTGCAAGTTCAGTCTGTCGCGTTCTCGCTTTTGGCGCGTAGACGATGGAAATTGAACCATGAACGCAAATGTAAAGACACTCACTCCCGGAACTGCTTCACAAGATGGATGCCTACTGGCGCGCCGCCAACTATCTGTCGGTTGGCCACATCGTCCGGCGTCGCCGAGGAACAGGCGGTGAGCAGGATGACGGCGAGAAGCGTTGCGCATTGACGCGTTAGCTCGCGATCGCCGGCAGTCCCGTCACCTGCTCCAGGTCCGCTTCCTCGGCGATCCATTCGCTCGTGCGGAAGGCGCCTTCCCATCGCGCTACGACGACGGTAGCCAGGCAGTTGCCGATGACGTTGACGCAGGTGCGGGCCATGTCCATCAACTCGTCGACGCCGAGGATGACGATGACGCCCTCGGCGGGGAGACCGAACGACGCAAGCGTGCCGAGGAGGATGACCAGCGATGCGCGCGGAACGCCGGCTACGCCTTTCGACGTCAGCATCAGCGTGAGCATCATGACGATCTGCTGCGTCCATGAGAGATGGATGCCGGCAGCCTGGGCGACGAAGATCGACGCGAGTGCGAGGTAGAGCGTCGTGCCGTCGAGGTTGAAGCTGTAGCCGGTCGGGAGGACGAATCCGACGATGCGGCGCGGCACGCCGAGGCGTTCCATGTTCTCCATCGCCTTCGGGAGCGCGGATTCCGAGGAGGTCGTAGCGAACGCGATCGTGGCGGGCACTTTCACGGCGCGGAAAAAGTCGCGCAACGGGACGCGGAAGAGCAGCGCGACCGGCAGCAACACGCAGAGGAGGAAGACGACGAGCGCGCCGTACAGCGTCATCACGAGCATGCCGAGGTTGCGCAGGACTCCGAGGCCGGAGTGGCCGATGGTGTTGGCCATCGCGGCGCCGACTCCAACCGGCGCGAACTTCATGACGAACTCGGTGAAGCGGAACATGATGTCGGCCAGCGACTCGCACCACTGAACGACCGGCCGCGCTTTTTCGCCAATCGACGTGACGGCGAGCGCAAACAGCACGCTGAAGACGACGATCTGCAGCACGTCGCCCTCCGCCATCGCTTTCAAAATCGAGGCAGGCGCGAGGTGGGCGATGATTTCGCCGAATTTCAGCGGTTTTGCAGGCGGGTCGGGCGCGGTCAACCCCTTCCCTACGGCGTCGGCCGCCTGCGCACCGTCCCGGACGGGATCCGCGTGCTGAAGACCATCTTCAAGGAGCGCATTCGCCAGAATCACGAGGCCATCCGCAGCGTCACCCCTGCCCGACCGGCCACCACCATGCCGATCGGCCCCGCCACGCCGCCGCTCCTCATCCACCTCCCCGACTCCTCTGCCCGGGGCGACGCGCGCTACCCCCACCGAACCGCCCACCACCCAGCCCCGGCCCACCCACCCCCCCGCGCGGCCCCGCCCCGG
>ERZ1739052.144-NODE-144-length-11070-cov-9.740899_pt1 | contig 11070 bp, 10 predicted proteins | sample MGYA00581761_ERZ1739052 | MGnify/ENA primary metagenome ERZ1739052 (study PRJEB42929, sample SAMN08275524) | rhizosphere metagenome | isolation source: Rhizospheric soil replicate 1 | host: Colobanthus quitensis and Deschampsia antarctica | place: Antarctica...
CCAGCACCGGTGGCGAGCCGAACTTTCCGGCACCCAACGGAATCTTGACCGGCGGGAACCACAAGTCGCACTGCCCCTGATCGCCAGGGCGGTACTCGAGCCGGTCCGCCGGGTCCCGAGGCGCATACTCCACCCGCAGCAACGCCACACGCTTGCGGAACCACGACCTCGACCCGCCCTAGCTGACGCGCTCAGACAAGCCCGACGCGGGGATCAGCGGGAACTCCGCCAGCAACTTCCGCACCCGGGGCTCAAACTCGTCGAACCGTGCCGGGTCCGCGGGCCGGACCTACTGCGGCCGCCCCTCCACGACCTCCGCCCGCGCGCGGTCGCACAGACCGGTTGGCGGATCGTCAACCTGTTGACCAGCGTCGCAGTCGAGTCGGCCGAATTGGAAGACTCGATCGAAGAGACGCTGCACAAGCGCTGGGTTCCGAAGACGCCGCATGCCGTCGAGCTGCTGCGCGCCGCGCTGATCCTCGGCGCCGATCACGAGCTGAACGTCTCTTCCTTCACCGCCCGCTGCGTCGCCTCGGCCGGCTCCAGTCCGTACGCGGTCGTCGTAGCCGGACTCACCGCCATCGAAGGCGCCAAGCACGGCGGCATGAGCGAAAAGGTGGAGTCGATGTTCGGCGACCTCCGCCGCGCGCGCGACGTGCGCAAGGCGCTCGCCGACCGCTTGCGACGTCACGAGCCGATCTACGGTTTCGGACACCGTCTCTACGCGAACGGCGATCCGCGCGCGACATTGCTGATGGAGATGCTGGCGAAACGTTTCGGGAAATCGCCAGAGGTCGTCTTCGCGCGCAATGTGGCCAGAGCAGGAGAGGAGCTCACCGGCGACAAACCCACCATCGACTTCGCGCTGGTCGCGCTCGCACGTGCGCTCAAACTCGATCGCGGCACGCCGCTCACGCTCTTCGCGCTCGGCCGCAGCATCGGCTGGATCGGCCACGCCATCGAGCAGTACGCGAAAGACGACATGATCCGGCCGCGCGCGAAATACGTCGGGCCGCCGCCGTCGGATCAGACGACGCCGCGGTAGAGATACGCGATCCCGAACGTAAGCGGGCGGAAGTCGATCGACGAAAACTTCCCCGCGTTGCGCATCAACGCCACGAAGTCGTCGCCGCACGGAAAGCGCGCCGCGGATGATTCAAGGTACTCATACGCGCTGCGCTCGCCGGTGACGGCGCCACCGAGGCGCGGGAGGAAGTGGCGACGGTACGTCTGATAGAGCGACCCGGCGACGCGATTCGAAGGCTGTCCGAACTCGATCACGATCACGCGTCCGCCGGGACGGACCACACGCGCCATCTCGGAGATTCCTTTTGCAGGATCGCCGACGTTGCGGATTCCGAAGGAGATGCTGGCGATATCGAACGAATCGTCATCGAACGGCAGAGCGGTGACGTCGGCAACTTCGAACGAGATGTCGCCCGACTTGCGCCGCGCCAGATCGATCATCTCCGGCGTGAAATCCGTGCCGACTACGCGTCCATCGCCGACCACCTTCTTGAACGCGATGGCCAGATCGCCGGTGCCGGTCGCGCAATCGAGCACCGCGTCGCCTTGCTTCGCTCCCGACCACCGCACCGCCGCGCGGCGCCAGAGATGGTGCACGCCCGCGGACATAATCGTGTTCGCGCGGTCGTAGCGTCCGGCGATCGATCCGAACATACCGCGGATGCGGTCCGGGTCGGGGCCGGAGTATTCGTCGGTGGCCACGCGGGGCATAGTAGCAACGAGGCGCGAACTGCGTTTCACGGTCCATTACAATCCGCGCTCGTGTCCTACCGCGACTTCGCCTTCATCCAGACCGCGCCGGGGCGGGTGTTCATCGGATGGGGGCCGTTCGAGCAGTTGCCGTTCCGCCGGCCGGAGAGTCCCGCGTTTTTCATCGCCGACTTTTTCCTTGACGATCCGCACCCGTGGCGGCATCCGGCGTCGTGGGAAGAGACGACGTTCGACGAGCTGGCCTCGCGTTTCGATGATTGCGGCGCGCCGCGGGTGACGTGGGAACCAGCGTCGCTGGACGATTTCACGAAACTCTTCAACTCCGCGCACGCGGCGATGGAGCGCGGCGATTTCAAGAAAATCGTGCCGGTGATTTTCGAATCGGGCCGCTTCGCCGAACGCGGCGAATGGTGGCGCTGGTTTTTCACGCGCCTCGCGCAACTTCCGCCGGGCATGCGCGCGTACGGCTACGCGTACCAGAACCACGGCCTCGTCGGCGCCACGCCGGAGTTTCTCTTCCAGGCCGAATCGCGCGGCTACCGCACGATGGCGCTGGCCGGCACGCGGCCAGTGCTACGCGCGGACGAATTACTGCGCGATCCGAAAGAGCTGCGCGAACATCGTTTCGTCGTCGACGACATCGTCCGCCGCCTTTCTCCTTTTGGAAATATTGAGATCGGACCGCTTGGCACCTTGCGCCTGCCGAAAATCGCGCATCTCATCACGCCAATTTTCTTCAATGAGAGCGTCGGATCGGAGCGGATGTCTTTCTCCGACATGGTTCGCCGCCTCCACCCCACCGCCGCTCTCGGCGTATCTCCTCGCTGTGAGGCCGGCGAGCGGTGGCTGCGCGAAGCGGATCGCGGAGTGAAGCGGCGGACGTTCGGCGCGCCGTTCGGGCTGGAGCGCGAAGGCCGCTCCGCGCTCGCACTCGTGGCCATCCGCAACGTACAGTGGAATGGCGATCAGGTGCGCGTCGGCTCCGGCGCCGGGATGCTGCTCGAAAGCCGTTTCGAGCGCGAGTTCGAGGAGCTGCGCGAGAAACGCGAGCAGGTCAAGGCGCTCTTCGGTCTGGCCGCGCACGTCGAAGCATTCGCATGACCAACATCGCCGAAGCGCGGCGCGTGATCGAGCAGGCCTGCAGCCTCGGCGCGACCGACTTCTGCGTCTGCGCAGGGTCGCGCAACGCACCGCTCCTGGCTGTCCTGAGCGGGTCAGACCTTCGCATCTACTCCTTCGTCGATGAACGTTCCGCCGCCTTTTTCGCGCTCGGCCGCGCGAAGTTGACCGGCCGTCCGGCAGCCGTGGTCACTACTTCCGGCACCGCAGTCGCCGAGCTCCTACCCGCCGCAATCGAAGCGCATTACTCCGGTACGCCGCTGATCCTGATCACCGCCGACCGTCCGGCGCGATATCGCGGCACCGGGGCTCCTCAGTCCATTGAACAGGAGGAGATTTTCGGCGTCTACGCGCGCGGGTCGGTCACGCACATCAACGTTGAATTCGATGAGCCGCTGATCGATGAGGAGGTCACCTGGGAGCGCGGGCGTCCCGCCCGCAGTTCTCGCGACAATCGTTCCGTGTCGACTGCGGGCGAGACGCCCGCGCTCCCAGGGAGCCGGCCGCTCGTCATCCTCGGCGGTCTTCACGAATCCCGCCGAACCACCGTCCGCGACTTCGCAAAAAAACTCAACGCCCCGATTTACGCCGAGCCGCTGTCCGGACTTCGCGAAGATCTTGCGCACCTCAGCATCACCGCCGGCGAGCGGATGATCGGCTGCGGCAATTTCGACAGCGTGATCCGCATCGGCAACGTACCGACGCTTCGCTTCTGGCGCGATCTCGATGAATCGCGGCGTGATCTGCCGCTGATCAGCTTCAGCGCGCTCCCCTTTACCGGCTGCAGCCGCGGCGAGGTGTTTCCGCTCGAATCGCTTCCCTCGGACATCACACCCCGCGAACGCGATGAAGCCTTCTTCACCGCCGATCACGAACGCGCTGCCGCGATCGCGCAACTTCTTGACGACGAGCCGTACTCCGAGCTGGCAATGTTCCGTTCGTTGTCGCAATCGATTCCGCCGAACGCCCGCGTCTACCTCGGCAACTCGCTTCCGATCCGCGAGTGGGACCTCGCCGCGATCCGCGAGCCACGCGGTTTCGAGATCGCCGCGAACCGCGGTGCCAACGGCATCGACGGCCAGCTCTCGACCTTCTTCGGCCAGTGCGATCCCGGACGGTCGAACGTCTGCGTCGTCGGCGATCTCACCGCCATCTACGACAGCAACGCGCCGTGGATCGTGCAACAGCTCGACGCCGGCATCGACTGGCGCATCGTCATCATCAACAACGGCGGCGGACGCATTTTCGGCCGCGTCCCGTCGCGGCGCGAACGCGATGCATCCCTGCGCGGGCGCAGCATCGAAAACGCGAACGGCCTCCGCTTCGATCACTGGGCCGCGATGTGGAGCATCGCAGAGCGCGTCCGCGAGCTGCGCCCCGACGCCGGCGCCAGCCGCCGCGCATGGGCGAGGTACGACGCGCTGTGGTGATCACCTGCCTCCACGGTTTCCTCGGCAATCCGCGCGATTGGGACTTTCTCCGCGACGCCGGCTTCGAAATCGAGACGCCGCCGCTCGATGCCATCCCCGACGGCGGCGACATCCTCCTCGGCTACTCCCTCGGCGGTCGCCTGGCGCTGCAAGCGCTCCTCGCCGGCGCGAACTACAAACGCGCCATCCTCATCTCCACCGGTCTCGGCATCGAAGACGAAAACGCCCGCGCCGCACGGCGTGCCTCCGACGAAACGTGGGCGCAACGTTTCGAATCCGAGGATTTCGGTACGGTCATCGCCGATTGGAACGCGCAGCCGATCCTCGTCGGACCGTCGCTCGCGCGCACGCGCGACGACTTCGATCCGCGCGCGCTGCGCGAATGGTCATCCGGCGCATTGCCGCCGGTCGCCTCGCGACTTCACGAGCTGACCATCTCAACGCTGTGGATCGCCGGCGCGCGCGATTCAAAGTACGTGGCCGAGGCGCATCGCGCCGCGTCGCTCGCTTCCAACGCGCGCGTGGTCATCGTCGAGAACGCCGGCCACCGCGTGCCATGGGAAGCTACAGGCGCGTTTGTCAAACTACTGAAATGAACCACAAAGGCACAAAGAAACCTTGTGCCCTTTGTGTCTTCGTGGTTGAACTCCGGCTCCCTCACCACCCCAAAACATACGCGAACATCAGCGGCGCCACGATCGACGCGTCTGACTCGATCACGTGGCTTGGGGTATCGACGCCGAGTTTGCCCCAGGTGATCTTTTCGTTCGGAACGGCGCCCGAATACGATCCGAAGCTCGTGGTCGAATCGCTGATCTGGCAGAAGTAGCCCCAGAGCGGGACGGTGGTGCGCTGCAGGTCCTGGTGGAGCATCGGGACGACGCAGATGGGGAAATCGCCGGCGATGCCGCCGCCGATCTGGAAGAAGCCGATCGTGCCGGATTCCGAGGTCTTCGTGTAAAAGTCGGCGAGCTCGATCATGTACTCGATGCCGGTGCGGACCGTGTGCACGTTCTTCACGTCGCCGGAGATGCAGTGGCCGGTGTACATGTTGCCGAGGGTCGAGTCCTCCCAGCCGGGGACGAACATCGGGAGATTTTTTTCGGCGGCGGCGATCATCCACGAATGCTTCGGATCGATCTGGTAGAACTCCGAGATCGAGCCGTCGCGGAGGATCTCGTACATGAACTCGTGCGGGAAAAGGCGGCGGCCTTCCATGTCCTTCGCAACCCAATGCTTGAGCACTGCCGATTCGATCCGGCGCATCGCCTCCCCCTCGGGGATGCAGGTGTCGGTGACGCGGTTCATGTGCCGGTCGAGGAGCGCTTTTTCATCCTGCGCGGAGAGGTAGCGGTAGTGCGGGACGCGTTCGTAGTGATCGTGCGCGACGAGGTTGAAAATGTCCTCCTCGAGGTTCGCGCCGGTGCAACAGATCGCGTGGACCTTGTCGCGCCGGATCATCTCGGCGAGTGAGATGCCCAGCTCCGCGGTCGACATCGCGCCGGCCAGGGTGACCAGCATCTTGTTGCCGCCGTCGAGATGCTTGATGTAATCGTCCGCCGCGGCGCGCAGGGCTGCCGCGTTGAAGTGACGATAGTGATGCTGGATGAATTCCGTGATCGGTCCGGGCATGGCGGCGAAGATACACCATCGTTTATCTGCGTACATCTGCGCAATCTGCGGATCGGTCCATCGCCGCTAGAATGAGCGAATGAACGTCCGCCGCCTCGCTGTAGCCGCATCGATACTCCTGTCTACCGTCGCCTTTGCTGATGAACCGCAGCTTCGGAAAGACGTGGCGTTTCTCGCCGCGCCAGCTACCGAGGGCCGCGGAATCACCACGAACGGCATTCACAAAGCGGCGGATTACATCGAGGGGCGTTTGAAAGGGATCGGACTGCAGCCCGCGTTCGGAAAATCGTATCGCCAGCCGTTCCCGATCAAGACCGGCGTCGTGCTCGGCAACGGCAACAAGCTCGAAGGCGTGGCGGACGGCGACTGGACGCCGCTCGGATTCTCCAGCCCCGGCTCGTTTTCGGGACCGATCGCATTTGCCGGCTACGGCATCGACGCCACGCCGATCGGCTACAACGATTTCGATGGCATCGATCTGAAGGGCAAAGTCGCGCTGATCCTGCGCTACGAGCCGCAGGAGAAGGACGACACGTCGAAGTTTGACGGGCGCAAGCCGAGCCGCTGGTCGGCCATGCGCTACAAAGTGCTCCAGGCGCGCGAGCGCGGCGCGGTGGCAGTGATCTTCACCACCGGTCCGCTGCAGGACGAGGGCAAAGACAAGGTTCCGCCGCTCGTGAACGACGGTCCGGAGAGTCCGGCCGGAATCCCGGTGTTGCAGGTCAAAACCTCGGTCGCGGAGAAGTGGGCCGGCGATCTGACGGCGTGGCAGAAGCAGGTCGATGTTGATCTGAAACCGCGCTCGCGAGTTCTCGAAACGCGCATCAGCGGCGTCGCGGATGTGAAGCCGCAATTCGTCGATGCGGAGAACATCGCCGGCATCCTTCCCGGCCGCGGTGCTCTCGCCAACCAGGTCGTTGTCCTCGGCGCGCACTACGACCACCTCGGCTACGGCGGTCAGGGCTCGATGAAGCCGAACGAGCACGCCATCCATCCCGGCGCCGACGACAACGCCTCCGGCGACGCCGCGGTGATGGCGATCGCGGAGCGGTTGAAAACGCAGCTTGCGGACGTCACCAATCGCCGCACGATCGTGGTGGCGCTCTTCTCCGGCGAGGAAGTCGGACTGGCGGGATCGTCGTGGTTCGCCGGTCACTCGCCGCTGATCCCGCGCGTCGTCGCGATGATCAACCTCGACATGGTCGGGATGATGCGCGACAACCGGCTGATCGTGTTTGGATCCGATTCCGCGCCGCAATGGAAAGAGGTCGTCGACGACGCTACCGCGTTCGCGAAGATCAACGTGACGTCGAGCGGCGACGGCTACGGACCGTCGGATCAGACCAGCTTTTACGCGAAACAGATTCCGGTGCTGCACTTTTTCACAGGCGCGCACGATCGCTATCACACACCCGAGGACATCGCGGAGAGTCTCAACTACGCGGGCATGGAGCACGTCGTCGATTTCGGCACGAGCGTGATGATGCACCTCGGCGACGGACGCGTGACGCCGCAGTATGCGCGCGCCGCCTCCGCCCCCGCCATGGAAGGCGACTCGCGCGGATACGGCGCCTACCTCGGCACGGTCCCCGACTACAGCGCGATGGGCGAAACCACCGGCGGCGTGCTTCTCGCCGATGTCCGTCCCGGCTCGCCCGCGGACAAAGCCGGCATCCGCGGCAAGGATCGCATCGTCTCCATCGGCGGCACGCGCATCGAGAATCTTTACGACATGTCCTACGCGCTGCAGGACCACAAGCCCGGCGATACCGTCGACATCATCGTCGTCCGCGACGGCGAAAAGAAAACGTTGCGCGCAACACTGACGACGCGCGGCGTTGCAGCACCCGCGCCGAAAGTTTCGTCGCTCGTGATCAACGCGGGCAAACCGTACGAGAAAACGTTCGACGGCGAGAAGCACCTCAAAGACATTCGCCAGCTCACGTTCGGCGGCGAGAATGCCGAGGCGTATTTCACTCCCGATGGGACGAAGATCATCTATCAGTCGACGCCGCCGGGCGCGGGTTGCGACCAGGAGTACACGATGGACCTGGCCACCGGCGAGACGAAGCTCGTCTCCAGCGGCAAGGGGCGGACGACGTGCGGCTACTTCCGCTATCCGCAGGGCGATCACATCGTCTATGCGACCACCGAGGGGGGCGCGGCGGAGTGTCCCGCCAAGCCGGATATGTCGAAGGGTTACGTGTGGCCGGTCTACCCGAGCTTCGACATCGTCGAGGCGAATGTCGATGGCTCGAACACGAAGAAGATCACCACGACGAACGGCTACGACGCGGAGATGACGTGGTGCCATCAGGGCGGGAAGATGATTTTCACGTCGATGCGCGACGGCGATCTCGATCTGTACGAGATGGACGCGGCGTCAGGAAAGGTGAAGCGCCTGACGAACACGCCCGGCTACGACGGCGGCGCGTTCTACAACGCCGATTGCACGCAGATCGTCTGGCGCGCCAATCATCCGGTCGGTCCGGAGCTCGATGAGTATCGCGCGCTGCTGGCGAAGGATCTCGTCAAGCCACTGCACATGGAGCTGTTCGTGATGAACGCCGACGGCACGAACCAGCATCAGATCACGAGCAACGGCGCGGCGAATTTCTGTCCGTACTTTATGAACGACAACAAGCGGATCATCTTTGCGTCGAACGTGAACGCGAAGGGATTCGACTTCGATCTCTGGACGGTCGGGAAGGATGGACAGCGGTTGGAGCGCATCACCACCGCCCCCGGCTTCGACGGCTTCTGCGTTTTCAGTCCGGACGGGCAATACCTGATCTGGGCTTCGAGCCGCGCGCAGCCGGAGGGGCATGAGATGAATCTGTTTATTGCGAAGTGGGTGGAGTAGACGTTCCGCGTCTCCGATAGAGAGAACGGTTCACGCGGAGATGGGGAGGGGCGGAGAGAGGCTAGTTCTCCGTTTTTGTCGCTTCTTCGAGGCGGTCGACCCGAGTCTGCAGGCCGAGGAAACGGTCTTCCAACGTCTGCAGCGTTTGCTCCATGTGTTTCACGCGGCGATCGAGCTCGGCGTGGGAGAACTTGATCATCGCCTGCGTGTCGGCGAATCCGAGGTCCATGCGTTGCTCGATCGCGTTCGTCTTGCCGTTGATGGCGCTCTCGATCCGCGCCGCATTCGATTCGAGCAGACGCTTCAGATCGTCGTCGGTCATCGCATAACTCTATGGCAACGCTTTCTTCAGCGTAATCGTCGTGGTCGTGGTGGTGCGCGAGCCGTTGTCGTCGATGCCTTCCACGCGGATGTCGCCGTAGACGGACGTGAAGAGACGTTCGTCGGGGACGTCTTTGCGCGGGACGAAGTGATAGTGGATCTCGCCTTTGGCCTGGATCGCGGTCGCGAAGCCGAGGGATTGGATTTTCGCGGCATCGTAGGATTCGGTGGCTACCTGGATGCCGCCGGCAGTGAAGACATTCGCCGTCACGCGCTCGATCGTGACGGGATGGCCGCCGATTTCCTTCACTACCACGTCGAACGGGAACTCGTACGTGTTCCCGCCGACGTTCGTGGCCACGACCGGATTCGGCGTGATGGTCAGTTTGATCGCGCCGCGGCCGGGCGTGGAGGTGCTCTTGGTCGTGCCGGCGCGTGGCGTGGCGCAGGCCAGCGGGAGAACGGCGAGAGCAAGAATCGCAAGACGTTTCATGGCTACCTGTTTCCCATCAGCGTCGTGACGCCGCAGGCGATGCGCGGTCCGGCATTGCCGGCCGGCTGCGAGACGAGATCGTCAGGATTGCCGTGCAGGACGACGGCGTGTCCGGCCACGGCATTCGCGCCGGTGTTGATGGTGATCGAGTGTGTGGTGAAGCGCGCGTGGACTTCGCCCCTTTCATCCGCGGTGACGTTGCCGAAGTCGCCGGCGTGATGCGAAACGGCGTCCGGCGCGCCGTGAACCATCGCGGTTGGATTGAAGTGGCCGCCGGCGTTGGTGGCGTTGTTGCCGCAATCGCCCTTCTCATGAACGTGGAAGCCGTGGACGCCGGGCGGGACGCCGGTCAGATCGGCGACGACTTCGATGCCATCGTCACCGAGGTTTTGAAAGTGCACGGTTCCTTTCGCCGTCGAGCCGCTCGTGGAGTCGAGCGTGGCCGTCGCCATCGGACCCTTGCTATGTGCGCACGCGGCGAAAACGAGCGCGAACGGGATCACCATCAGTTTCTTCATGTAGCCTCCCTTTGCAAAATCCGGGCGATTCTATTGCCAATGCCGTTCCCGCCGCGCTACTGCGACCGCTTCGCGATCCACTTGCCCACCGATCCGAGCCAGCCTTTCGCCACGTCCTGGTAGTAGAGCGAGGCCGCTTTCTGCAGCGCGTCGGCGAGCGATGGGTACGGCGAGACCAGTTGCGCGAGCTGCGACACCGTCACTTTTTTCTTGCGAGCGAGAACGAGCGTTTCGATGAGCGTGGATGCGTTGGCGCAGAGCGCGTGCGCGCCGAGGAGGCGGCCGCGTTTGCCGCAGACCAGTTTAAGGAAGCCGGTGGTGGCGCGGTCGACGACGGCGCGATCGACGTCCGCCATCTCCACGCTGTACGTGCGCACGTTTTCCACCCCATGTTTCTTCACCGCCTCCGATTCCGTCATGCCGATGTGCCCGACTTCGGGATCGGTGTACAGCCCCCACGGAATGTCGTCGTAGGTCACCACCGAGCGTCCCGGGAAAAGCATGTTGCGCACGAGTTTCACCGCTTCGTACGCGGCTACGTGCGTGAACTGCATGCCGCCATGAACGTCACCGCAGGCCCAGATGCGCGGCACGGAGGTTTGCAGGTACTTGTCGACGGTGATGAATCCGCGCTCGGTCTTCACGCCGATTGCTTCGAGTCCGAGGTTCTCCGTATTCGCGCGGCGGCCGCTGGCGACGAAGATTTCGTCGGCGCGCAACTCCATCGTTTCGCCGAGCGCGTTCTCGATGCGAACGGCCTTCTTGCCGCCATCGACGCGCACTGACTTCGCCGACCAGCCGCTGCGGACGCCGACACCTTCCGCAGTCAACACTCGCCGAACGGCCACGAACACGGCGACGTCTCCGCCACGGCTGACCCCCTCTACCACCGCGACCTACGCCACACGCGCCCCGCAGCGCCAGACGTCTGGCGCGCAACCGCACGCCGACACCCGC
>ERZ1739052.145-NODE-145-length-11019-cov-9.051806_pt1 | contig 11019 bp, 13 predicted proteins | sample MGYA00581761_ERZ1739052 | MGnify/ENA primary metagenome ERZ1739052 (study PRJEB42929, sample SAMN08275524) | rhizosphere metagenome | isolation source: Rhizospheric soil replicate 1 | host: Colobanthus quitensis and Deschampsia antarctica | place: Antarctica...
GCACAGACCCGACGGCAGCGAAAACGCCTAGCCGAAGAAGAAGACCACGGGCAAACGCGTCAAGAGCGACGGCCCGGCGGAAGTCGACAGCGAATTGTTCACAACAGGCCCGTTCTCCGGAACCCAAATCATCAACGACGACCTCGGCCCCGACATCCCGATGCCGGAGACCGAAGAGGATGGATCGCCGAAGGCGATTCCGTCGAACCGCCGCGACGTCCGCAAGCAGGCCGCGCCGGTTTCCGGCAAGGTGCTGAACTTCACCCGGCCCACCACGAAGATTCCGCTCAGCGAAGGCGCAACCGTCAAAGAACTCGCCGACAAGCTCGGCATCAAAGCCAATGACCTCATGAAGCACTTGCTCATGAAAAAAGGCTTGATGCTGTCGATCAATCAGCCGCTCGGCGGCGATCTCGCCCTCGAAATCGCCAGGGACCTCGGCATCGACGCGGAGATCGTGTCGTTCGAAGAGGCGGTTGAATTGGAAGCAATGGAAAAGACCGGCGCGACCGGCTCCACGCCGCGCGGACCGGTCATCACCGTCATGGGGCACGTCGATCACGGCAAGACCTCGCTCCTCGATGCCATCCGCGAAACGAACGTCGCGGGCGGCGAGGCCGGCGGAATCACGCAGCACATCGGCGCGTATCACGTCGAGAAGCGCGGACGGAAGATCGTCTTCCTCGACACGCCCGGCCACGAAGCCTTCACGATGATGCGCGCCCGCGGCGCGAAGGTGACCGACATCGTCATCCTCGTCGTCGCCGCCGACGACGGCGTCATGCCGCAGACGAAAGAAGCAATCGATCACGCGCGCGCCGCCAAGGTGCCGATGATCGTGGCCATCAACAAGATCGATAAGCCGAACGCCAACGTCGAGCGCGTGCGCCGCGAGCTGGCCGAGAACGGCGTCCAGGTGGAGCAGTGGGGCGGCGAAGTCGTCTCCGTCGAAGTATCCGCCACGAAGAAGACCGGCATCGACGACCTCCTCGACATGATTCTGCTGACCGCGGACCTGCTCGATCTCAAAGCGTCTCCCGAGATCGGCGCGAAGGGCGTTGTGCTCGAAGCGAAGAAGGAAGCGGGCCGCGGCATCGTGGCCACTCTCCTCGTTCAGGATGGCACGCTGAAAATCGGCGACGCCTTCTTCTCCGGCGCCACGTCCGGCCGCGTTCGCGCGATGACTGACGAGCGCGGAAGCCGCATCAACGAGGCCGGCCCGGCGACTCCGGTGCAGCTCACCGGATTTGATGACGTTCCCAACGCCGGCGACTCTCTCCAGGTCGTCGACGAACAGACCCAGGCTCGCATGATCGGCCAGATGCGCCAGGAAAAGGCGCGCGAGATGTCGCAGGGCAAGACCTCGCGCATGTCGCTCGAGCAGCTCTTCCAGCGCATGCAGTCGGGTACGGCCAAAGAACTCAATCTCATCCTCAAAGCCGATGTGCAGGGCTCCGTCGAAGTCCTCGGCGACACGATGCGCAAGCTCTCCACCTCCGAGGTCAAAGTCAACGTCATCCACTCCTCGGTCGGCGCGATTTCGACGAACGACATCCTGCTCGCCTCCGCGTCGGACGCGATCGTGGTCGGCTTCAACGTCCGTCCAGAGCGTTCCGCCGGCGAGCTGGCGGAGAAGGAAGGCATTGACGTTCGCCTGTACACCGTCATCTACAACCTGGTCGACGAAATGAAGCTGGCTATGACCGGCCTGCTCGATCCGAAGTTCCAGGAAGTCTTCCAGGGCCGCGCCGAAGTGCGCAGCACGTTCAAGGTGCCGAAGGCGGGCGTCATCGCCGGCTGCATGGTTACCGAGGGCGTCATTCCGCGCGCCGCGAGCGTGCGCCTGCTCCGCGACAACCGCGTCATCCTCGAAGGCAAGATCGCCTCGCTCCGCCACTTCAAGAACGACGTTGCCGAAGTCCGCCAGGGTTTCGAATGCGGCATCGGCATCGAGAAGTTCCAGGACATCAAGCAGGGCGACATCATCGAAGCGTTCAAGATCGAGCAGCTCGCTGCTGTGCTACAGGGATAGGGGATCAGGGACGAGGGACGAGGGGAACGCAACCCTTCGCTCTCGTCCCTCCCTCGCCCCTGATGCATTGCAGATGAGAATGAGAAAAAGAGTCTCTTCGTCTTTCCCTCGTCCCTCGTCCCTGCTTCATCTCCCTCGTCCCTGACTCATGATCGTTTCGGTCGCACTCTTCGAGATCTTCATCCCGCACGCGCAGTCGTTGAAAGACAAGCGCACGGTGGTGCGATCGCTGCGCGAGAAGCTGCGGCATCGCTTCGAGATCTCGGCAGGCGAGGTCGGCCTCAACGATCTCCATCAGCGCGCGAGGATGGCGGTCTCGTTCGTCTCGATCGACGATCCCGGAGCCGACGCCATGCTGGAACGCGTCCTTACCTTCGTCGAAACAAACACCGATGCCACGCTCACCGGCTGGACGACGGAGAAGCTCGATTTCGACGAGACCGTGGCGTTGGGTGTGCCGCATTTCTCATGAGCGGGTGAGCGTAAACTGAGACACGTGCCGACTCTCCTCAGACAGAGTGGCTGCCGCGTGTACTTTACGAGCCACGACGCTGGAGAGCCGCCTCACGTTCACGTAGACCGGCAGGGTGCGACAGCGAAGGTCTGGTTGAAGCCAGTCAGGCTTACGTCATCGATCGGCTTTTCGGCGCACGAATTGCGCACCATTGAACGGATGGTGTCGGAGAATGAGACAATGCTCTTAAAGGCTTGGAATGATTATTTCCGAATTTAGCGCTGGCGCCCGCGTGCGCGACGTGCATTGCACTGAAGACAGCCTGGTCGTCGATCTTCTCGATGGCCGCACGATCAGCGTGCCGCTCGTCTGGTACCCGCGTCTGCTTCATGCCACTCCTCAACAGCGTAACGATTGGGAGGTGGCCGGCGCAGGGTTCGGTATTCACTGGCCGGCCGTAGATGAAGATCTCTCCGTCGCCGGTCTGCTGGCTGGTGTTCCAGCGCCTGGCGTGCCGATCGCAGCAGAAGTCGCCGGTATGTCTGGCGGCTCTTGATCGAAGCGCGGCCTCACGGCCGCGTGATCGCCCCAATCGTGATGTGCAGCTCCACTGTGTCGCTGAGCACTCCCGGCACCGCGCCCCAGCGCGCGCCGAGAACGCCGAAGTCGCGGCGGTTGATCGTGAAGGTCGTTTCGAAGCCGGCCATCTTGCCGATGCTCGCAATCTCGTGGACGCCCAGCGACGCCACCGGAAACCGCACGCGCCGCGTCGTGCCGTGAATGGTCAGATTGCCGGTGACGAAGTTGTGGTCGACGGCGGTGCTGTGAAACTCGAGAGTCGGATAGCGGCGCGCGTCGAGGAAATCTTCGCCGGTGACCGTCTCATCGCGTCCGCTGTTCTTCGTATCGAGGCTCGACGTCTTCGCAACGACATCGATTCGCGACGCCTCGGTATGCGCGGGATCGTAGATCAGTGTCCCGTCGAAGTCGCGGAAGATCCCTTCCTCTTTCAGCACGCCCCACTTCACGATCGAGAAGCGGAGGCTCGTGTAGACCGGCTTGACGTAGTAGCGCGTCGGCGCGCCGCAGACCGGCAGCGCCAGAAGCGCGGCCAGCAGCATCGCGCGTTTCATTTGCCACCTGCGGTGCGGAAGTCGCGCGTGCAATGCCACACGCCGGATGCGTCGCGACTGATCGGCTGAATCGTCGCGAACGCGCCGCCGGCGCCATCTTTCGCGCGCATGGCAGGCGTGAGGGCGCGATCGTCCGCGAACTCCAGGATTTCAAACTGTTCGTGGCGGCCGTCCTGAATGTGGATGTGGATGTGTGCCGGCACGCCGCCGCCGGGATACGAGCCGGGTCGGATCGTGTCGATTCGATACGTGCCGTCGGCCGCCGTCGCCAGCCGGCCAAAAAGCCGCGCCGCAACCTTCGGATTCGGACCATGCGCTCCCTCGGCCAGATAGATCCCACTGGCATCGGTGTGATGCGCTTCGATGACTACGCCGCCGCGCGGTTTGCCGTCCGCACCGATGACGCGTCCGGTGACGACCAGCCGCTGTCCCGGTTCGTTCGGCCCAGCGATGACGATGTGCGAGGTAAGGCCGGGCGACGCCAGCAGCGGAAGCGCGAGAAGTGTCAGAAGCTGCATTCGGATGGTGGTTCGGGTCATGATGTCGTTCTCCTTTTTTCAACTGGAGGACGGCATCTCGATGACGAGCGTTAACGTGTTAACACTTCGAACGCCGCGCGCGTCTTCTCCCCGCTGATGTCTGTTCGCACCGACGCCGATCTCGTTCGCGCCGCACAGGCGGGCGACGTCGCGTCGTTCGAGCTCCTCTACGCCAGATATGTTCCCGTCGTGCATGCAATCCTCCTCGGACGCCTTCCTCCCGCCGACGCCGACGACGTCGCGCAGAACGTCTTCATCACCGCGTACACGAAGCTGCAGTCGCTGCGCGAACCAGCGGCGTTCGCGGGCTGGATCGTGCGCAGCGCGCGCAATGCCGCCGAGGATCATCGGAGAACGATGAGCGAGACCGTGGAGTTGCACGACGCGTACGTCACGCAGGGAACGCAACGCGAGGATGCGGAAGCCGCGCGCGCGCTCGATGCAATCCGTGCGCTGCCGGAGACGTACCGCGAAACGCTGATGCTGCGGCTCGTGGAAGGGATGACCGGCCCTGAAATCTCCGCGCGCACCGGCCTCACACCCGGATCCGTGCGCGTGAACCTTCACCGCGGGATGCAACTGCTCCGCGGCGCCCTCGGCGGGAGTACTCCATGAACGACGACTATCTCTGGGACAAACGCGGCGAGCCGGATGCCGAGGTGCAAACACTGGAGGCGCTCCTCGGCCGCTATCGTTCCGCCGCGCCGATGCCTGATTTCAAACGCGTCGCTGTGATTCGTCGCCGTCCGATGTGGCCGTTCGCAATCGCCGCGGCGTTGATCGTCTGCGCGATCCTCGGTGCCGTGCGATTCTACACACCGGCGAATCGGTGGCGCGCGACGGATTCATCCGGCGTCGCTGATGTTCCACATTCAATTCTGCGCACCGGCGATATCGTCCGCACCGAGCGCGGATACGTGCGTCTGCAGTCGCCAGCCGTCGGCACGATCGATCTTGGCGCAAATACGACCGTCCGCCTGATCGAAAATCGCAGCAGACGCCATCGCCTCGCGCTCGCCGCGGGAACGATCCACGCAAAGACGACCTCGCAGCCCGGCATCTTCGTCATCGATACTCCCAAAGCCCGCGCCATCGACCTCGGCTGCGAATACATGCTGACGATTGCGCCAAACGGCGGGGGCGAGCTGCATGTGATCGCGGGATGGGTCGACCTCACGCACGGCTACGAACAGTCGCTCGTGCCGCAGGGCGCGTCGGCGGTGATCACGCCGGAGGGCGCGTTGAGCGTACCGGTTTTCGATGATGCCTCGCCGGCATTTCACGCGGCGATACGCAAGCACGATATGCCTTCAATCGTAGCGCAGGCGCGCACACGCGACGCATTCACGCTGCTCAACCTTTTCCGTCTCGGTACGCCCGACGAACGCGGAATGCTCTACGATCGGCTCAACCAACTCGTCCCCGCACCGCCATCCGTCACGCGGGAAGGCGTTCGCTCCTGGACGCCGTCATCGACGGAACTGTGGTGGAGGCCAGTACTTCGAGCCAGCCGCATTCACGCGCTGAAGAAGCCGAAGCGTTGACCGTGAAGCGTGTGAAGAACCGGGCAAACTCGCGCGCGGAGGCGCGCTCTGCAAGTTTAGCCCCGCGCTCAGCGGCGGGGTTGGCGCGTGCGGGAAATATGCGGCCGCGGAGGCGCCCGCCACAAGGTCTCGCGCCGCGCGAGCACTTGTAGTGGCCGCCTCCGCGGCCACGAACCGCGCCGACGTTCGTCGTCCCCGCGCCAAGCGCGGGGCTGGATTTGTCAAGCGCGCCTCCGCGCGCGACGTATTCGACTGCGGTTCCAGCCGCCGATCGCGCGGCACCACCGGAGATCCTGTCGGCGCCCAATCGCTTCGCTCATACGGCGCCGGCAGGATAGAGTCCGAGGCGCATGCGCAAAACCCGCAGAACTTCCCGCGTCGGTGAATCGGTGCGCGACGCGCTCGTCGACGTCTTCCGCCACGAAATCAAAGACCTCGACCTCGCGCTCCTATCGATCACCGGCGTCGAGGTCAGCCCGGACATGCACTTCGCGCGCGTCTTCATCAGCGGACTCGATGAGAAGCAGACGAAAGACACGGTGCGCGAGCTGCAGCAACGGCAAGGCTTCATCCGCTCCCAGCTCGGGAAACGTATCCGCCTTCGTTCGACGCCGGAGCTCGACTTCAAGTTCGACGAAACCGCTCTGCGCGCCGGCCGCATTGAGGGCGTCCTGGCCGAGATCAATAAAGAGCCGAAGAGCGACGAGTAGTCAGCGGCGGACGAAGACCGTCTTCCGGTAGTAGTCGAGTTCTGCGATCGACTCCTCGATATCCGTCAACGCGCGGTGCGCATCCTTCTTCTTCGGCGGGTCGTACTTGCCGCCGTACCACTGCGACACGAGCGTCTTGATCGAACTGACGTCGACGATGCGGTAGTGCAGGAAGGCATCGAGTGACGGCATGTACTTCGCGAGAAAGCGCTTGTCCTGGCCAATCGAATTGCCGCACAGCGGCGCCGTGCGCACGTAGCAATAGCGGCGAATGAAATTCAGCGTCTGCTTCTCCGCCTCAGCGGTCGTGACGCCTTCCTCGCGCACGCGGTCGAGCAGTCCGCTCCCGCCGTGCGTCCGCCGGCACCACGCGTCCATCATGTCCAGCTTCGACTTCGGATGGCGCATGGCCAGCACCGGCCCGCGGGCGATGATCTCCAAATCGTAATTCGTGATGATCGTGGCGATCTCGAGCAACACATGCTTCTCCGGATCGAGCCCCGTCATCTCACAGTCCATCCACACCAGGTACTTTTTGCTCCGTGCGGGTTTCGCAGCCATCCCCGCATTCTAGCCGCCGAACACCGGCGGCGTAGCCGCCATAAGAACCGTAGCCCACGCCTTCAGGCGTGGGAGAGGTCTTTTGCGCGCTAAAGCGCGCTCACGATGTCGAGGTGCCGCAACGCCCATCTGAAGATGGGGCTACGGTTCTTACGCCGGCCATGCCGGCGAACCCCTGGGACGCTTGCGCAAGCGGCTCCTGGCAATCCTGCGCGCCGTCGAAGAGTAGCCGTGCCGCATGGTAGGCTGCGCCGCTTGCAACCGAACCGGCCACCACCCATTGACGGCCTCCTCCTCCTCGACAAAAAGAGCGGCATCACCTCGCACGACGCCGTCGAAAAGTTCCGGCGGCGCTCGAAGATCAAGAAGGTCGGACACACCGGCACGCTCGATCCGCTCGCGACCGGCCTGCTCGTGCTTTGCGTCGGAAAAGCGACGCGGCTGCAGGCCTATCTGATGGGGATGGAGAAGACGTACGAGGGCGTGATCCAGTTTGGCTGGGCTACCGATTCGTACGACGCCGCGGGCGAGCCGGCCGGCGAAACGAACGAGGTGAATGTCGAGCACATCGACTTCGCTCCGCTCGTGGCGCCATTCATCGGACCGCTGCAACAGATGCCGCCGCAGTTCTCGGCGAAGAAAGTCAATGGCGTGCGCGCGTATGAGCTGGCGCGCAAAGGCGAAGTGGCCGCGCTGACGCCGAAGTCGGTCACCGTCTACGAATTCGAAATCGTGAGCGTGACCGGATCGACGGCGCGATTCCGCATCCGCTCCTCCGCCGGCACCTACGTCCGCTCCCTCGCGCACGATCTCGGCGCGGCGGCGGGGATTCCGGCGCATCTCAAGGAGTTGCGCCGCACCGCCATCGGCAACTTCCGCATTTCCGACGCGCTCCCGTACGACACTCTCGAAAACGCGCCGCTCGAAGAGCTGCTGGCGCCGCCGTGGTTCCAGTCGCTCTCCGATGTCGAGCTGCCGTTGCCGAAGCTGCGCATCGATTGGGGCCAGCAGGGGAAATTGATGCGTGGCCAGTCGATCATCATGACCCCGCCCGTCACCGTTCACGCTACCGACCTCCTCGCCCTCGGCAATCCCGAGGATCGTCTGATCGCGATCGGGGAGGTGGTGAATGTGCTCCGCGAGGGCGGTCCGGTCGAAGTGAAGCCGAAAGTCGTGCTGGCTGGGTGATGTAGCACAGACACTCTTGTCTGTGCTTTCGACATCGCGCGAGCGTCGCCCCGCACAGACAAGAGTGTCTGTGCCACAATCGCCGCCCATGTCCAACCGCACCGAGCGCGATTTTGCGGAGAGCGGGCCCCAGACCTCGCGGCGTCGGTTCATGATCGCGGGCGAGCACGTGATTCTGCGCGCGTTCGAGCGTGATGATGCCGAGCGGTGCTATCGCTGGATCAACGATCCGAACATTGTCCGCACATTGAAGACGCGCTATCCGATCGCGTTTCAGAATGAGATCGAATGGCTCGAGCGAGCGATGCACGCCAGTCAGACGGAGCGCCATTTCGCCATCGAGCGGCGCGACGATCGGACGCACATCGGCAACGCCTCGATCCACGATATCGACTGGGTTTCGCAGACCGCATGGTTCGGACTCTTCATCGGCGAGCCGTCGGCATGGAACCGCGGCTTCGGCGGCGATTCCATCCAGACCCTGGTCCGTTTCGCATTCGACGAAATGAACCTCGCCAAGCTGCGCATCAACGTCTTCGACTATAACGATCGCGCGAAGCATGTGCTGGAAGGCCTTGGTTTCGTGCAGGAAGGTTGTCTGCGGCGCGACTTTTATCGCGAGGGGACGTACCACGACATCGTGATCCTCTCGAAGTTTCGCGATGCCGCGCCGCAACGGCAGGGAGAGTCATGAGCGACCGAAAAATACGAGTGCTGATCGCGAAGCCGGGCCTGGACGGCCACGATCGGGGCGCGAAAATCATCGCGCGCGCGCTGCGCGATGCAGGGATGGAAGTGATCTACACGGGACTGCGGCAGACGCCGGAGCAGATCGTCGCCGCCGCGGTGCAAGAAGACGTCGACGCCATCGGCCTGTCGATCCTCTCCGGCGCGCACAACGTGCTGTTCCCGGAGATCATGCGGCTGTTGAAAGATGAGAGCGCGCAGGACATCGTCGTCTTCGCGGGCGGCATCATTCCGGAGAAAGACATCCCGCGGATGAAGGAGATCGGAATCCGCGAAATCTTTCTGCCCGGTACGCCGACGGCGACGGCGGTCGACGCGATCCGCCGCGCCGTAAACGTTTGATTGCTGACAACAGGGGAGGTTTTATGAAGCGCCGGTTGTTCGGATTCCTCATCGTCATTTCTTGTGTTGCGCCGGTTCTTTCGGCGGAGACGATCCGCTGCGAGTCCGACCGTGGGCATCGACGCGAATGCACTTTCGATGGATGGGGACGCGTGGAACTCCTTCGCCAGGTGAGCCGCACCGACTGCATCGAAGGGCGGACCTGGGGCGTCGCGGGACGGCACGCGATTTGGGTCAGCGACGGTTGCCGCGCCGACTTTCTCATCCGTCGCGAGCGCGACGACAATCGCGATGATCGTCACGACCGCCGTTCGCGCACGATCGTCTGCGAGTCGGACTACCACTCGCGCCATCGCTGCGATGCCGACACGCAATACGGCGTTCGTCTGACGCGCCAGATCAGCCGTACCGCCTGCATTCTGAACCGGACCTGGGGTTACGACGGCCGCGCGATCTGGGTCAAGGACGGCTGCCGCGCCGAGTTCACCCTCGGGCGCTGAACCGGTTGTCACTGTTGCAGCCGGCGCGGGCGGCATGTAGGCTGCGCGCGCCGGCATGGAACCTCTCGAATCGCACCTCGACACCAAATCCGACGACTTCCGCCGCAACTCCGCGGCGTTGCAGTCGCTCGTCGATGAGCTGAATCGCCGCGTCGAGATCGCGCGGCAGGGCGGCGGTCCGAAGTACGTCGCGCGGCACAAGGAGCAGGGGAAAATGCCGCCGCGCGAGCGCATCGCAGTGTTGCTCGATCCGCACACGCCGTTCCTCGAGTTCTCGCCGCTGGCCGCGAACGGAATGTACGACGATGACCCGCCCGCGGCCGGCATCATCACCGGTGTCGGACGGATTCAGGGACGCGAGTGCCTGATCATCGCCAACGACGCCACCGTCAAAGGCGGCACGTACTTTCCGATGACGGTGAAGAAGCATCTGCGGGCGCAGGAAGTGGCGCTGCAGAACAACCTGCCGTGCGTCTACCTCGTCGATTCCGGCGGAGCTTTCCTTCCTTTACAAGCAGAGGTTTTTCCGGATCGCGAACACTTCGGGCGGATTTTTTACAACCAGGCGGTCATGTCGGCGCGCGAGATTCCGCAGATTGCCGCGGTGATGGGATCGTGCACGGCGGGCGGCGCGTACGTCCCGGCCATGTCCGATGAAGCCGTGATCGTCAAGGACACCGGCACGATTTTCCTCGCCGGACCTCCGCTGGTGAAGGCGGCCACGGGCGAGGAAGTCACAGCCCAGGACTTGGGTGGTGCGGATGTGCACACGAGGATCAGCGGCGTCGCGGATCACTTCGCCGAGGATGATGCCGACGCGATCGCGATCGTGCGCAACATCGTCGAGAATCTGCGGGTCGACAAACATGAGCCAGAGACGCGGATTGATTCCGAAGATCCGGCCTTCGATCCGAAGGAGCTGTACGGCGTCATTCCGAGCGACATCCGCAAGCCGTACGACGTGCGCGAAGTCATCGCGCGCATCGTCGACGGCTCGAAGTTCCAGGAGTTCAAGGAGCGCTACGCGCCGACGATCGTGACCGGCTTCGCGCGCATCTTCGGCTACAAGGTGGGCATCCTTGCTAACAACGGCGTGCTCTTTTCGGAGAGCGCGCTGAAGGCGACGCACTTTATCGAGTTGTGCAATCAGCGCCGCATCCCGCTAATATTCCTGCAGAACATCACCGTCTTCATGGTGGGGAATGAGTGCGAACGCGGCGGAACCGCGAGGGACAGACGCAAGATGAGGCCCGCCGACGCGAACTCCAC
>ERZ1739052.146-NODE-146-length-11005-cov-10.760913_pt1 | contig 11005 bp, 10 predicted proteins | sample MGYA00581761_ERZ1739052 | MGnify/ENA primary metagenome ERZ1739052 (study PRJEB42929, sample SAMN08275524) | rhizosphere metagenome | isolation source: Rhizospheric soil replicate 1 | host: Colobanthus quitensis and Deschampsia antarctica | place: Antarctica...
ATCGCGCGCCACGGCGCGACGGCGAGTCCGGCAGGATCGCAAACCGCGCAGGCGAAGAAGTACCTCGCCGTGATGCCGTTCAAGGACCTGACCGGCCAACCGAACGGCCAACTCGTCGTCGACGGCCTGGCGGAAACGTTGTCCGCCCGTTTGGCCCATTTCACCTCGGTGCAGGTGATGCGGCCGAAGCCGTCAGATGACGTAGCGAGTTCGGACCCTCAAGAAGTCGCCCGCAAGCTCGGAGCGAATGTGGTGCTCACCGGCTCCATGCAACGTGGGGGAGACCGAGTTCGGGTCGCGTACAACATCATCGATCTCGAGCAGGGCACATCACATTCCGGTGATCTGATTGAAGGGTCCCTTGCCGATCTGTTCGCCATCCAGGACAAACTCACCGAGGACGTCGCCTTATCACTGCAGCTCGGCGCGCGCACGTTCCGGCCGTCGCCCGCCGACAGCACCATCTCCCAAACTCGCTACTTGGAAGCTCTTGGTCACCTCCGCCGCTACGATAAAGAGGCGTCGGTTGACAGCGCCATCCACATCCTGGAGGAACTCGCGGCCCAAAGCGCCTCCGCGTCGGTACAAGCGGCGCTCGGAAGGGCGTACTTAGCCAAGTTTCAATTGACAAACGACGCGAAGTGGGCGAATCCGGCGACCGCCGCCGGCGAGCGAGCCATCGCCGCGGACCCGCAGAATCCCGACGTTCACGTAACGTTGGGAGATTTGCGCCGATTGAGAGGAGCACTGGATGACGCCCTTAAAGAATACAGAGCGGCGCTGGCGCAACAGCCGAACAACGCGGACGCAATTCTGGGGATGGCAGAAACATATAAAGCGGACGGCAAACTTGCCGAGGCCGAAGCAGCGTACAAGAAGTCGATTGATCTGCAGCCAAACTACTGGGGCGGATATAACAAGCTAGGCGTCTTCTACGCAAGCTATGGACGTCTGGCTGAGAGCGTGCCGATGTTTCAAAAGGTCATCGCGCTCGTTCCAGATAATCAACGCGCCTACAACAATCTCGGCGGTATCTATGAACAGATGGGCAAATATGACGATGCAGTTTCCCTCTTCAAGAAGAACATCGCAACGAAGGCGACCGACCAAGGCTATTCAAATCTGGGCACCTGCTATTACTACATGGGCAAATACGCTGACGCCGCCGCAGCATTCGAACATGCCACCGCTATGACGCCGACGAAGTCAATCTATTGGTCGAATCTAGCTGATGCTTACCGATGGGTTCCGACACAGGACGCGAAATCAGCGCACGCTTACGACGAGGCCATCGCGCTTTGCCGGCGCGATCTGCATCTCAACGAAGGTGACGCGGTAACGCGCGCGCGTCTCGCGGCATGCCTCGCGAAACGCGGCGACGCACGGTCTGCCAAGCGCGAAATGGAGCATGCGCTAGAAACGGACCCGTCGAATCGTCGACTAATGTACATGGCGGCTGTCGTCGCAAATGTCGATGGTCTCGATGCAGAGGCGGCTGGGTGGCTGTCCAAAGCAATCAAAAAGGGCTACGACCGTAGCGAGATTCAGCGCGATCCCGAATTTGCCGTCCTTCGAAACTCTGAAATTTACAAGCGCACTATCGCCGCGAGCGGCGTACAATAGGCACCGGGTCCAGCAACTAACCAAAGAGAGGGTATATGCCAGACATCGTTGTCTCACTCAAAGATGGGAAGATTTCTGTTGATTCGTCCAAAGTAAAAGCGTCGGCGAAGGATCACCAAAAAGTGACGTGGAAAAGCCATGACGGCGATTTCCAAATCGAGTTCAAGCCCGGTTCGACGTGGCCGAATCCGACGACGACGAACACCGGCGGCGTTTGGAAGGCAGAAACCGGACCATTCACAGCTGTCGGCACAACGCTGAAATACGCCGTCAAAGCAGTTGGATACGAAACGCTAGATCCCGAGATCGAGATCATTCCGTAATGCGACGGAGGGAACCGAGTCGCTCCCTCCGTCGCATTTCACTTATTTCCCCAGCTTGTTGCCGAGGTCTTCTACAGCCTCGCCTACCTTGCGGCGGGCTTTGCCGAAGCCGGCCTGGATGTCGCCGCCGGTGCGCTGGTCGGCGCCTTCGCTTTCGGTGATCGGGTCGCCGAGGGCGCGGCCGACGTTCTCTTTCACGGTACCGGCTGCTTTGTCGAGATTGCCTTTGATTTCGTCGTCATTGATTCGCATTTGTGATCTCCTTCGCAGTTCAAATAACTCAAGAATCCTGCCAAGGATTCACCGGGTAGAAATTCATAGACCGCGAAGCAATCCGCGATTCACGATTGTCATCCTGAGGCTGCCGGAGGCGCGTAGCCGAAGGCGGAGACGCCGGAGGACGGCGAAGGATCTCAAGCTACGCGACCTGCGCTGAAACCACTTGGGATCCAACGCAGCTTGGGACGCTTGAGATCCTTCGGCGTCCTCCGCCGTTCCGCTGCTTCGCAGCTCCCGGCTCCGGCAGCCTCAGGATGACAAACCTCTGCGGTCGACGAGACACCCCTGCTGTTACTCCGTCTTCCGGACCGTCACATCGAAACGGTACTGATGGTCCTTGTAATAGAACGACACCAGCGACACGAACGTCTTGTCGAGCGGCTTGTTCTGCTTCGTCTCGAAGAGCGGATAGAGCGGCGTCGGACGCGTGTAGTGCCAGGCCAGCTCGCCGTGGCCGGTCGTCAGTTCGGTCGGATGCCGTTGAAAATTGCGGAGGCCGTCGTAGACCTTGTAGCAGATCAGTCCGCGGAAGACAGGGCCGCGCGCGCTTGGAGCGGTACCCAGGATCGGGAACCCTTTCGCGGTGACGTGAGCGATGTACTCGGCGCCTTCTGCGGCCGGGCCGCCAGTCACAGTCACCAGCCCCGCATTGCGGAGATTATCGAACGTGCGCAGCGAGCGATCGTCATACTCGTCTTTCGGAAAGCGCGCGTTCCAAAACACCTTCTGCGGCACCTCGGCGTAGATCGGCTCGGCCGCGAAGCGGTAGCCCTCGATGATCTGGTTGGCCTTCTCGGCCGTCAGCGGTTCCGCCTTTTGGCACGCAACCATCAGGAGCAGGACCGCGCATGCAACTTGACTCGTTCGACCGCGCATGTTGTTATCCCCCGGCTTTCCGCGCGACGCGCACGATATCGCGAGAATTGAATTGACCGACCGAATCCTCGACGCCCTGGCGCGCCTCTGCCTGCGACGCAACAAAGAGATCCTGATCGCGGCCCTCGTGCTCGCGGTCCTGGCCGTGCTCGGCGCCACGCGCGTCTCGTTCGATCCCGACCTGCTCAACCTCATCCCGCAGCAGAACAAGCAGGTCAACGAGTTCCGCAAAGTCCTCAAAGACCTCGGCACGATCGACTACCACATCGTGCTCATGGACATGCCCAAAGGGCGCGACGTCCATGACTACGACACCCTCATCGATGCCGTGGCCGAGGGGTATCGGAAGAATCCGCGGATCGAGGAGGTCACGTACAAGATCCCCAATCCGCTCGACTTCATCGAGATCATCCTGCCGAAAGCGCTGCTCTTCCTGACGCCGGCGGAGCTCGACGAAGTTTCCGCGAAACTGACGGATCAGGGGATTCGCGCGTCAGTCGCGCGCAATGCGGCGATGCTCCAGACGCCGCAGGCCATGGCCATGAAGCCGCTCGTTCAATACGATCCTTTCAACCTCGTCCCGATTTTCCTTCGCAAGTTTCAATCCGCCGGCGGCGGCTTCAGCATCGATACGTCGAGCGGCTACTACATGTCGTCGGATCACAGCATGCTGCTGATCCTGACGAAGCCGAAGCGGCCGGCGCAGGACGTTCCCTTCGGCAAGAAGCTGCTGAACGAGGGGACGCTGCTCGAGGCCGAAGCGCTGCGCGATTTTCAGAAGACCGCGCCGCCGGGAACGCCGCTGCCGAAGATTTCGCACACGGGCGGATACGAGATCGCCGCGGGCGACGCCGACCTCATTCGCAGCGACGTCATCATCAACATCCTCGGCACGGTCTTCGGCGTGCTGGCGTTGTTTCTCTACGCATTCCGCCGTCCGGCTTCGATCATCTACGCTGGTGCGCCGCTCGCGCTCGGACTTCTGCTCACGTTCGGCATGGCCGGTGTGACCTACGGCAAGCTCTCGCAAGCCAGCGCCGGATTCGCGGCGCTATTGGCCGGACTCGGCATCGACTTCATCACCGTCCTCTACGGCCGCTACGTGGACGAGCGCAACCGCGGCACGTCGATGCAGGAGTCGATCCGCACGATCATGCGCTCCACGATGCCGGGCGTGTTCGTGGCCGCGATCACGACCGCGGGAACATTCTTCGCCTTCCTGGCAACCGACTTCCGCGGCATGACGCAGCTCGGCTTCCTGACCGGCGTCGGCATCCTGCTCTTCCTGCTTTGCGTGATGTTTCTGCTGCCGGCGCTGATCGTTTTTTCGGAGCGGAAAGAATCGCGGCGCGCGCCGAAGCTGTATCTGCACTCGTTCGGCGCGGAAAAACTGATCGACATTTCGGTAAAGAAGCCGCTCGTCACGATCGGCGTCTGGGCGGTCTTCATCGTCGCCTGCGGGATCATGGCCACGCGCGTCCGCTTCAGCGACAACATTCAGGACCTGCGCGCGAAGGGCAATCCGGGCGTCGTCAACCAGACGCGCATCACCGAGAAGTTCGGGCAGTCGTTCGACTTCATGATGTACGTCTGCGAAGGGAAGACGATCGAGGAAGCGCTGGAGAAAACGCGCGCCGCATCGACGGACCTCGACGCGCTCGTTGCCGATCACACCATCGCCTCGTACCAGTCGATCTCCACGTTTCTGCCGCCGGTCGTCGACCAGCAGAAGATCATCGCGCGGCTTCACGCCGGCGCCGCGAACGAATTCAACATCGCGCGGGTCGAGAAGACCTTCCGCGCCGCGCTGACCGAGAACGGATTCCGTCCCGACGCCTACGACGACTACCTCAAACTCTTCGCGCAGACGCTCCAACCGGCGCAGCCGATCACGCTGCAGAACATCGGCAACGCGGACATCACCAAGCTGACCACGCGCTTCGTCAAAAAAGTCGGCAACGGCTGGATGTCGGTCATCAACGTCTATCCGGCCGGCGGCAAATGGCCGCGCGACGTTCCGGCGAAACTGATGGCCGTTCCCGACCGCCATCCCGGCGACGTCCTCACCGGCGTTAACCTCGTCAGCGGCACGCTTCGGCGCATCGTCAAAGCGGACGCCACGCGCTCCACGATCATCGGCTTCATCGCCGTGCTCGTGCTCATGTTCATCAGCTTCCGCAACCTGAAGCTGACGCTGCTCTCGTTCGTGCCGTTCGTGGCCGGCGCCGTCGGCATGCTCGGACTGATGGCGCTGCTCAACCTCCAGTTCAACTTCATGAATATCTTTGTCGGCCTGATGATCATCGGCGTAGCCACCGACTACGCCATCTACATGCTGCAGCGCTACAGCGAGAATCCGGCGGCCTTCCGCGGCAGTGCACACGAAACGGGCAAAGCGATTCTCATGGCCGCGTTGACGGCGATCGTCGGCTACGGCTCGTTCGCCTTCTCGCACTATCCGGGGCTGCGATCGATTGGGTATGCTTCAACCTTCGGCATCGGCCTGAGCGGACTGGCCGCGATCACGCTGCTGCCGGCAATTCTTGTGATGGGACGGCGAAACGATGAAGGCTAAGACGACGAGCATTCCCGCAGCACTCCTGACCCGCATCGTGCGCGGCCGCGCCGCTCTCGACGTTCTGCTGGTCGTGGCAGCATCGGCGATCATCGCCATCGCCGCGCAGATCGCGATCCCGATCCCGGGCACGGTGGTCCCGCTGACAATGCAGCCGCTGGCCGTGCTGCTGGTCGGCGTCACGCTCGGCTCAACGCGCGGAGCCGCGGCTGCCGCGCTCTACCTCCTCGAAGGCTTTAGCGGCATGCCCGTTTTCGCGCAGGGCCACGGCGGCGCGATCTGGCTGGCCGGACCGACCGCCGGCTACCTCTTTTCCTATCCGTTCGCAGCGTTCGTGGCCGGCTGGTTCTCCGAGCGCGGCTGGGGCTCGACCACCATTCGCGCCATCGCCGGCATGCTCGTGGCCCTCGGCGTCATCTACCTCGGCGGCTGGTCGTGGCTAGCGGCGTTCGCGGGTGCGAAGGGTGCGTGGCTTGGCGGCGTCCGACCGTTCATCCTTGCCGACATCCTCAAAGTCGCCATCGGTGCCTCATTGCTGCCGCAATTGCAGCGCCTGATCTCGCGCATCTGAATCGATCCTCTGGCACCCTCCTCGCAGTACAAATAACCGTTCCTAGGAGGATGTGAATGGTTGACAACATGAATCCCACGAATCAGTTTCACCCGTATCAGCGTGAGACGAGCGTGCCCGTCGCGGAACGTCCCGCGACCGGCCTCAACGCCATGCTGAACAAGGTCGGAATCGACCCGACGAGCGTTCGTTCGATCGGAGATCAGATGAAGAACCTCAACGTGAATCAAACAGTCGGAAAGGCACGCGCCTGGGCGCAAGCCAATCCTGCGAAAGTCCTCGGCGGTCTCGCAGCCGTTGCCATCGGCCTCGGCATGATGCGCGGACGGAGAGCGTCGTAGCGAAAATCACCGCGTAGCGTCGCCTCCTCGGCGGCGCTACTGCGAGTGAAACGTGTAGTCGATCATCACCCGCTGCCCGACGATTCTTCCCTGCACCCGCACCGACGACTTCACCGGCGACACGCCGCTCGTCGTCGCCTCGGCGTTGATCACGAACGCCTGCCCGTTTACGTTGCACGTCGCTTTCATCGAGCCCTGCTCGTCGTCCGCGTTGATCGTGTCGCCTGCGTTGCGCGTCACCATCGATGCCGCGGACAACTCCGCCGCGCTTTCGGCCAGCGTCGCCGCCACCACTTTCGAACGAAATCGCTGCGCTTCGCGGAGCGCTCGCGACGAATCGATCAGCATCAGCTCCATCAGCGCAAAGTACAGGACCGCGATGGTGATCGCCGCCACTAGCACGTAGCCGCGCTCACGCGTGCGGACGCGGGACGATGAGCTCATCGATCGCAAGTTTCTTCTCCTTGTCCATCGCCTGAATGCGAATTGCGTCCTGCCCCGAGGGCATCGGCTCCGTCGTCGCACTGAACAGAGGCAGCCCGGCCGCCATCCATTCCGACGACAGCAGCGTGGCTTTGAACGCCTTGCGATGCACCTCGCCGGGAGTCGTGAAATCCCACACCACCGTCTCCGCCGTGCCGTCGTTGTTGATCGTGTAGACGATGAGCGTCAGTGGCGAGGCGCTGTACGTTTCGAAGCTTTCGGGCCGCACGGTACTGTCATAAATGTCGCGCCGCATCCGCGCCAGCACGCTCCCGACCTCGGGATGCGCGAAGAAGTTGACCGGCCACTTTTTTTCGTTGCGCCGCATCTCCGCCGTCATCGTCACGATGATGAAAAGAAAAACGCCGAAGATCGCCATCGTGATGACGATCTCCAGCATCGTGTAGCCGCGCGCACGGCGCCGCCTCACCACAAGCCGCTCCCGCCCGTGTCGGCACGCGCGATGCCGAGGTGCGCTTCGCGCCTGGCCCAGTGAATGGTGAGCGTCACATTGCGCACGTCCGAGCGCGGCGAATCCACCTTGACCAGCGTCGTGTAGGGCATGAGCGGCTTGAGGATGCCGAGGTCGGACTTGAACGTCTGATTGTCGGGATTGTCGATCTGCGCAAACGATTGCCGCCGCCAGTACTCCGCCTCATTCGACAGCGCCTGAAACGCAAGGATGGTCTCATTCGCCTCGCGCAATCGCCGCGTCCTCTCCGCAAACATCGCGATCGTGGTCGTGATCACGATCGCCAGGATCGCCAGCGCGACAAGAGTCTCGGCCAGCGAGAAGCCACGGTTGCGGAGCACGGGAGGGATTCTACGCGCTGTCATCCTGAGCCGCCGGAGGCGTCGTAGCCGAAGGCGGAGCGCCGCGGGACGGTCGAAGGACCCCCAACCTACTAACCCGGAAAGGGCGGCGGCGTTTACACGATGCAAGCACTGAGGAGGTCCTTCGACCGTCCTACGCGACTTCGCCTTCGGCTACGTCGCTCCGGCGGCTCAGGATGACAGTGCGCTAGACTCCACCGCCGCCATGAAGCTCCGTTTTGCTCCCTCCCCGACCGGCTTCCTTCACGTCGGCGGCGCGCGTACCGCGATTTTCAATCTCCTCCACGCTCGCCGTTACGGCGGCTCGATGCTGCTGCGCATCGAGGACACCGACGTCGAGCGCTCGCGCCAGCATCACGCGGAGCAGATCGTGACGTCGTTGCAGTGGCTGGGCGTGGAGTGGGACGAAGGGCCGATCCATCAGAGCGACCGGCTCGATCGGTATCGCGAGCGCGCCGAGGAGTTGGTGGCGAACGGCAAGGCGTACCGATGCTATTGCACCGTCGAGGAGCTCGACGCCGAACGTTCTGCAGCCGAACACGCCGGCAAGCAGTGGCACTACTCCGGTCGATGCCGCCACATCACCGGCGTTTCCGAAGAGCCGCACGTCATCCGGTTTGCCGTGCCGTCCGGGACGATCGACTTTCAGGATCTCATTCGCGGCGACATGCAATTCGAGGGCGATCTGATCGACGACTTCGTCCTGCTCCGCTCCGACGGCAATCCGACGTATCACCTCTCCGTCACCGTCGACGACATCGATATGGCCATCACGCACGTCGCGCGCGGCGACGACCATCTTTCGAACACGCCGAAGCACGTGCTGCTCTTCCGCGCGTTCGGCGCCGCGGTGCCGTCGTTCGCGCATCTGCCGCTGATCCTCGGCAGCGACAAGAAGCGGCTGTCGAAGCGCACCGGTGCAACCTCAGCGGAGGAGTATCGCGAGATGGGCATCGTCCCCGAGGCGCTCTTCAACTTCCTGACGCTGCTCGGCTGGTCGCCCGGCGAGAACCGCGAAATCTTCACGCGCGACGAAGCGGCGCAATGGTTCGACCTGCGCGAGGTCAACAAAGCGCCCGCCGTCTTCGATCCGGAAAAGCTGCTCTGGATGAATGGCCAATACCTGATGAGGATGACGCCCGATCAGATCTACCCGCACCTCGTCCCGTTCCTCGGCGACGATCCGCGATCTCTCGACGAGCTGCGCACGATCATCGAACTGCACAAGATGCGCGCGCGAACGCTGCGCGAGCTCGCCGAGCAGATGACCATCTACCTCATCGCGGATGATGCAATCGAATACGACGCGGACACGGTGAAAAAACACATCAAAGGGGACGACCTCGGCGCGCGGCTCTCCGCGCTGCACGAAACGCTCGCGTCAACCGATCCGTTCGACGTCACGACGTCAGAAGCTGCCTTGCGAAAACTCGCGGAAGAGCAGGGAGTGAGCGCCGCGAAGTTGATCCACCCCTTGCGGCTCGCCCTTACAGGAAAAGGCGCATCGCCGCCGATCTTCGATGTGGCCGTAGTGTTGGGGAAATCGCGCTCGTTGCAGAGGTTGCAGCGATTAATCGAGCGCCTGCCGGAGCTGAAGCTACTGTCATCCTGAGCCGCCGGAGCTGCGGAGTGCGTAGCACGGAGCAGCGGAGGACGGTCGAAGGACCTCCTCCGTGCCTCCATCGTGATTTGCCACCGCCCTTCCGGGTTAGCAGGAAGGGGGTCCTTCGACCGTCCTCCGCGACTCCGGCTTCGCCCACGTCGCTGCGGCGGCTCAGGATGACAGTACTCACCCCTCGTAATGCGCGAACTCCAACTCCGCCTGCGCCGCCGCTAGACGCGCGACCGGCACGCGGTATGGCGAGCATGAGACGTAGTTGAGACCGCAGGTGCGGAAGAAGCGGATCGAGTCGGGGTCGCCGCCGTGCTCACCGCAGACGCCGACTTTGAGCTCCGCGTTCGTGCTGCGGCCGCGTTCCGTGCCGAGGCGGACGAGCTGGCCGACACCTTCCTGATCGATCGACTCGAACGGATCCTTCGGCAGGATCTTCTTGTCGACGTACTCCGGCAGGAATGAGCCGGCGTCGTCGCGCGAATAGCCGAACGTCATCTGCGTCAGGTCGTTCGTCCCGAAGGAGAAAAACTCCGCAACCTCGCCGAGCTTGTCCGCGATCAGCGCCGCACGCGGAATTTCGATCATCGTCCCGACGATGACCTGCATTTCGACGCCGCGTTCCGCGATCACCTCGGCAGCAATGCGCTGCACCATTTCCTTCAGCGTCGTCAGTTCCTTCACCGTACCGACAAGCGGGATCATGACTTCCGGACGCGCGTCGATGCCGTCCTTCTTCACATCGCACGCCGCCTGAAAAATCGCGCGCACCTGCATCTCGTAAATCTCGGGGAACGTCACCGCCAGCCGGCAGCCGCGGTGGCCGAGCATCGGATTCGATTCGTGGAGCTGATTCACTTTCGCGCGCAACTCGACGAAGCCCCAGCCCATATCGCGGGCCACGGCCGAAATCTGCTGCTCGCTCTGCGGCAGGAACTCGTGCAACGGCGGATCGAGCAGGCGGATCGTGACCGGCAGGCCGTCAAGCTCACGGAAGATGCCTTCGAAGTCGGCCTTCTGAAACGGCAGCAACACATCGAGGGCCTTGCGGCGTCCGGCCTCGTTGCGCGCGAGGATCATTTCGCGGACGCGCAGGATGCGATCCTCGGAAAAGAACATGTGCTCGGTGCGGCAAAGACCGATTCCTGCCGCGCCGAAGAGACGCGCCACACGCGCGTCGTTTGGCGTGTCGGCGTTCGAGCGGACGCCGAGGGTGCGAATCTCGTCGGCCCATTTCAGGAGGCGATCGAAATTGCGGAACGTCTCCGACTGATCGGCCGGCAACGAATTCTCGATCAGCACCTGGATGACCTCGGACGGCCGCGTATCGAGTTTGCCGCCGATGATCTCGCCGGTGGAGCCGTCGATCGAAACGAAGTCGCCTTCTTCGAGCGGCTCGTGCCCTTCGCTGCGCAACTCGCCCTTGCCGTAATCGACGCGCAGCGCGCCAGCGCCAACGATGCACGGCCGCCCCATGCCGCGCGCGAC
>ERZ1739052.147-NODE-147-length-10919-cov-10.100792_pt1 | contig 10919 bp, 11 predicted proteins | sample MGYA00581761_ERZ1739052 | MGnify/ENA primary metagenome ERZ1739052 (study PRJEB42929, sample SAMN08275524) | rhizosphere metagenome | isolation source: Rhizospheric soil replicate 1 | host: Colobanthus quitensis and Deschampsia antarctica | place: Antarctica...
TGGCCGCACCGCCGGCGATCCGCAACTACATCGCCGTCCAGCAGGCCATCTCGCGTGGTGAAGCGCCGCGCGACATCGACGTGTACGCGTTCGTGCAGCACTTCGCGGCGCCGGAGCGCGCACCTGCCGATCTCCGCGTCGAGCTCGAGGCGTCAGCGACACCGCTCGATGCCACCAAGTGGTTGCTGCGCGTCTCGGTCGCCGCTCCCGGCAAAACGACCGCGCCGATCGATCTCACATTCGGCGATGCCCTTGCGGTACACCGGCCGGTGATCGGATCAGTCTCGGCGAATGAAACGGCCTTGTACGAAATCGAGTTCAAGCCGAATGCGAAATCCGACGACACCATCGCGACCGTTCGCGCGGGCAACGCGGAGAGCACGCTGCGCGTTGCCGATCTCCGTCACTGGAACGAAGCGTCATCGCGGATGAAGCGCGCCTCGCTGGCCGCGGCGTGGGCGCGCGCACCGCAGTCGCGGAAACAAACTGAGGAGATCGTCGCCAAAGCGCGTGAAGCGCATATCGACGAGCTGGCGGATATCGCGGAACAGTCCGTGCGAATCCGGTAACTATCGGTGGCGTCCGCCGCCGAAGTTCCGCACCGACTGAAAATGCACGTCGAAGTAGCGGGCCGCGGCGCGCACCGCGCGCGAAACGGTCCACGCATCTTTCGACGGGATCCGCTCCAGCGCCTGGCGCATGTTTTCAGGCAGCTTCGCGCGGCAACTCCGGCAGAGCGCGTTGCCGATCGTCTTGTTGAGATCGCAACGGGGACAGCGCGGCGTTTTGGCCAGTCCGGAAACCTGTTCCTTCGTCAACGTCATTCGATCCCTCTCTTTAGCGCGATGATTTTGCCATGAATACGCGCCGCGCGCGGCATCGGTTCCCCATTGCATTAGAATCCGCGCGATTTTTCTGGAGGATCCGATGGGCGAACGCGTTGAATTTCCTTCGAACGGGCACACCTGTCAGGGCTACTTCGCCGGCAAAGGCCCCGGCATCGTCGTCATTCAGGAGTGGTGGGGCCTCGTGCCGCACATCGAAGAGATCGTCGACCGCTTCGCTGGCGAAGGTTTCTGCGCGATCGCGCCCGATCTCTTCCACGGCAAAACCACGACGTCGCCCGACGAAGCCGGCCGCTTGCTGATGGAGCTCGACGCCGAGCGCGCCGAAAAAGAGATCGCCGGTGCCGGCGCATACCTCCTCGGCCATCCCGAGTGCACGACGAAATCGTACGGCGTCATCGGCTTCTGCATGGGCGGCGCGCTCGCGCAGTACGCGGCGACGAAAGACCCGAACGCCGGCGCAGCCGTCAGTTTCTACGGTGGCTTCAAGAAAGTTGCGTGCGATTGGTCGAATCTCAACGCGCCGATCATGCTGATCTACGCCGAGAACGATCAAGGTGTGCCGATCGCAAGTGGTCGTGCCTTGGCGAAACGACTCGAAGAGCTGGGCAAGGACGTCAGCCTCCTCGTCTATCCGAAGACGGGCCACGCCTTCTTCAACAACACCGGCGCGAACTACAACGCCGAGGCCGCGGAAGACGCGTGGCAGCGCACGGTAGCGTTCTTCCGAGCGCACCTCAAATAGTGCAAGCGCTTCGCATCGTCGTCTTCGCCGCGCTGCTGATTTTCTGCGTCACGCCGTGGGCGTCGCCGCCGATCGCGCTCGCCCTCGGCCTCGCGCTCGCGCTGACGCTCGGCCACCCGTTCGCATCGCGCAACTCGAAAGCGACGAAGCTTCTGCTGCAAACCTCGGTCGTCCTCCTCGGCTTCGGAATGAATCTGCAGAAGGTGGTCGAAGCGGGACGCACGGGATTCGTCTTCACCGTCGTCACGATCGTCGGGACGTTACTCCTCGGCTTTCTTCTCGGCCGCGCGATGAACATCAGCCCCACGACCTCGCACCTCATCTCATCGGGCACAGCAATCTGCGGCGGCAGCGCAATCGCCGCGGTCGGCCCGGTCGTCGACGCGACAGATGAAGAAATGTCCGTCGCCCTCGGCACCGTCTTCATCCTCAACTCGATCGCCCTATTTATTTTTCCGATGATCGGTCACCGCCTTGGCATGACGCAGCCGCAGTTCGGCGTCTGGGCCGCGATCGCCATCCACGACACCAGCTCCGTCGTCGGCGCCGCCGCGAAGTACGGCGCGGACGCGCTGCAGATCGCGACGACGGTGAAGCTGACGCGTGCCCTCTGGATCGTCCCCGTCACCCTCGCCACCGCCTTCTTCTTCAAACGGAAGTCGGCGAAATTGACGATCCCCTGGTTCATCCTCTGGTTCGTCGTCGCCTCGGTGCTCCGCACCTACATCGCCGCACCGCCCGAGGTCTGGTCGACACTGACGATGCTCGCCCGCATCGGTCTGACCATTACCCTCTTCCTGATCGGCGCCGGCCTCTCCCGAAAATCGATCGCCGCCGTCGGCGCCCGCCCGCTAATCCTCGGCATCCTGCTCTGGATCGCGATCTCGTCCGTCTCCCTCTTCGCCGTGCTGCGGACGGTGTGAGGCTCACGGGTAACGCGCGACTGATATCCTTCTTTGCGAATGACGCTCATAGTTCCAACCTTGGAGGATGTCGTCGAGTCTGTGATGGAACGCGCCACTCAATCACCAGACCGACTCGTGGCCATGGCGGACTTCGCCATTAAACAACTCGCGCGCTACGGACTGCCGGGAGCGATCGGCGGATCAGGCGGCGAATTAAAGGTGCAGGGACTGGCGAGAGAAAAAGACTGGGATATCGCCTATGAATTTGCCGGAAAGTATCGGTTGCTTATCTCGCTGAAATCGATGTGGAAGAATGCGACCGGCACGATTCCGAACCGGCTCGACGATCACATGGGCGAGATCGCTAACGTCCAGCAGTTGCGGCCTGAGATCGTCATCGGGTACGTCGTCATTTTCGACGTGGTAGCCGACAGTATGCGCCGTGACGGTAAGACGTGGTCTCAGTATTTCGAGGCAGCGATCAAGCGAATCGCCATTCGCCGCGCTCCGCTCTGGAATCAGGGCTTGCTTGAAGGGTCGTGGTTCATCCGAATTGACAGCCGGCAGGCTTACGGAAGCCGTGTCGTGGAACCTGAGAAAGTCGCGAGCGAGGGCGCGGCATTCTTCAGGGCACTTCTCGACGAGTTGAGGCTGCGCGAGCCCGCAATCCCTTTCGCGGAGCCCGCGCCGTTTGCGGTTTGATGATCTCCAGTGTTGTTCCGGCCTCCTGTTGCGTGAAGCGATCGACGACCATCGATAGGTAGGCTTCCTCGATTTCGTAACCGATGCTCGATCGGTGCGCCTTCATCGCCGCTTCTGTCGTGGAACCGGTGCCGAGAAACGGATCGAGCACGGTGTCTCCAACGAAGGAAAACATTCGTATCAGGCGATACGGAATCTCCACCGGGAACGGAGCCGGATGTCCGCGCCAGCGGGTAGACCCTGCGACATCGTTCCAGATCGCCCGGAACCATCGTGAGTGAAACTCCTTCTCGATGAGACTCAGGATTCGCTGTTCGTTTGTCGGCGCTCGATACCCTCCTGGTTTGCGGAACATGAGGATGTACTCAACATCGTTCTTGATGATCGAGTTCGGCTCGTAAGGCTTTCCCAGGAACGGTGATCCATTTCCCTCTGCCTCGGTCACCGCGTTCGCGATCTTGTACCAGAGGATGGGAGTGAGGTAGTCAAATCCGATGTCTCGGCAATGCACTGAAATGTCGGCATGAAGGGGAACGACAAGATGCCGCCCGTTCGTGCGACGAGGCAGACACACATCCCCTACGACGACGCACATACGCCCGCCCGGGACCAGCAGGTCGAAGCACCGCTTCCAGACCTTCGCGAGTTCCATTTGGAAGGTGTCGTAGTCCTTCCAGTGTCCTAGTTGTCGATTGCCCGCACCGCCGTCGTACTCCTTCAGAGTCCAATACGGCGGCGAGGTAACGACTAAGTGAACCGATTCCGACGCTGTGAGCTCGACCATCTCGCGGGCGTCTCCCAGAAGGACGCGATGGTGATTGTCGAGGATGGCCGGATGCTCCGAGAACAGCTTCAGTTTCGCTCTGAACTTGCTCTCGACGGTCGGCTCAACGGCTCGCTTCATGATGCGATGGTACCTCGGCACCTCGTGACTGCTGTCAAGCTATTTCGCTGGTTTTCCCTGGGAGCGTTCCATCCGCTGAATGCAATGTCTACCGGTCGTAGGATTCCCTCACTCCTTCTCGATCAGGAGATCGCCCGAATGGAACGACCGTCCGTGGTTCTCGCGGCCGAGGAGGAGGATGACCGTGAGGCTGATCATGACGACGAGTTCGAAGCCGGCCAAGGCCCAGGAGTAGCCGAAGCGCTTGTGCAGGGCGTCTTCGATCGAGTTCGTCGGCGACGCGACGAGGATTCCGAATTGATAGGCCAGGCCGGGCATCAGTCCGCGGACGGCGTCTGGCGCGAGCTCGTTGAGATGAATCGGGATGATGCCCCACGCGCCTTGCACGCCGACCTGCATCAGAAACGCGCCGGCGGCGAGGATGACCAGCGTTCCGCCGAAGGCCCACATTGGCATCACCAGCAGCGACACGATCAGCGCCGCGATCATGCTGTAGCGTCTTCCGATCCTCTGCGAGAGCTGCCCGAAGATGATCGCGCCGATGACCGCGCCGACGTTAGCCAGGATGAGGACCCACGGCACCGTCGTCTCGGACACGCCCCGGCCATGCTTCAAGAAATCCGGATAGAGGTCCTGTGTGCCGTGCGAGAGAAACATCATGAACGTCATCAGCACGACCAGGTAGAGAAAGCCGCGCGCCTGGCCTTTGACCGCGCCCAACATCTCGCCAAAGCTGCCAACGCGATGTTCTTTCCACGCCGCTGACTCCGGCACCTTCGTCCGGATATAGAGAGCCAACAGCGCCGGAAGCGCGCCGAGCCAGAACATCCATCGCCATCCGAGGTGCGGCAGCACGGTACGCGACGCGATCGCAGCGAGTAGATAGCCGACCGAATAGCCACTCTGCAGAAGCCCGGACAGGATTCCGCGCCATTTTCGAGGCGTGTTCTCCAACGCCATCGAAGCGCCGACGCCCCACTCCCCTCCCATCCCGATCCCGAATAGCGCGCGCAGCACCAGGAACTGTGTAAACGTCGTGGAGAAGCCGGTCAGCAGTTCGATCAACGAAAAGTAGATGACGTTCGCCATCAACGGGATGCGGCGGCCGAAGCGGTCGGCCAGCATTCCGAAAATGATTGCGCCGATGGGACGGAACACCAGCGTCGCAAAGAGCGTGAAGATGATTCGCGACTTCGACACGCTGAACTCGACCGCCAGCCTGTCGAACAGGAAGACGATCACGAAAAAGTCGAACGCGTCGAGCGTCCATCCCAGAAAACCGGCGGCGACGGCGTGGCGCGAGTTCGATTGCATGCGGCGGGCGATTGTAGCGGAGGCGCGCGCTACAATCCGCGCACTGATGACCGAGCCGTCCCTACGCGGCAGCCTTGCGTCCTTCCGGCTGCCGGACGTTCTCACCTTCGTCTCCTCGGCGAAAAAAACCGGCACGCTCACACTCACGAACGGCTCGAACGAAGCCATCGTGTACTTCGACGATGGCGCCGTCATCTTCGCCGGCTCGAATCAGGAAACGCTCCGCCTTGGCGCGGTCCTGCTGCGCAAAAAGCACATCTCCACCGAGCAGCGCGACGCCATCGACAGCCTGATGAAAGCCGAGGGCGGACGATTTGGCCAGCTCGCCGTGCAACAAGGGCTGTTGACCGACGACCAACTCCGCGACTTCCTCAAAGTGCAGGTCTCCGAGATCGTCTACGACTGCTTCGTCTGGCCGGGCGGCGACTTCGCCTTCCTCGACGGCACCACAGTCCCGCCGTATGCCGTCACGATATCCGTCGATCTTTCCAACCTGATCATGGAGGGTGCGCGCCGCATCGCCGAGTGGGAAGAATGCGAGCGCCTGCTCCCGGACAGCGGCGTCGTCTTCCGCGTCGTCTCGAATCCCGACGCCGAGAAGATCACGCTCACGCTCGACGAGTGGCGAATCCTCTTCCTCATCAACGGCAGGCGGTCGCTCGGGGATCTCGTCGATGATTCGACGGATGCACCCTTGCAGGTCTACCGCGTCGTCTACGGCCTCTTCGGCAACAAGCTCATCGAGGCTGTGTCCCGGAAAACCTTGCCCGACGACACCGGCACCGGGAGCCGTCCGGTAACCGAGGTCCTCGAAAGCACGATGCGGCAGAAGCCGGCCACGTTCAGCGCCGACTCCACAATCCGCGAAGTCAGCGACGACACCAGCCTGCTGCTCTCGACCGAAGCCAAGCTCTCGTACAAAGACGTCGTCAAACCGACCATCGCCCAGCTCACCATCACCAGCGGCGATGAGACGGGACTCATGTTTCCGCTGACCGAGGCCGAGTATCTGATCGGGAGGCAGCGCGACAATCAGATCCCGCTTGCGGATCTCGGCGTCTCCGGTCATCACGTGCGTATCTATCGCGGCCCCGAGGGGTATGCGATCGAGGATTTGAAGAGCCGGAATGGGATGTGGATCAACGGTGCACGCACCTTCCACGCCCTGCTGCACGGCGGCGACATGATCCGCATCGGCGCCACCGAGCTGCGCTACGAAATCCTCTACGACGGCGCCGCGCAACCGACCACGACGTGATGTGGCACAGACACTCCTGTCTGTGTTGAACGGAGGTTGCTAACACTGCCGTCCGGTTGCCCTGCAAGAGGGCGCCGCTGCTGTTGACGCTTCACCCTCATGCCGTCCTTCCGCACGACCACGACGACCGTCCTCGTCACCGTACCGCTGTGGCAACACCAAGCGATCACAACGGCTTCTCTCCGCGTCTCCGCGTGAGCGACAATGCGCCGGACATGGAACGTCCACTCGAACAACTCGCACAGACCACCGAACCGGAGATAGTGCGGCGGCGATTCGAGGAGCAGACCCTCGTCTGGGCTAACGTGGGCAGCAGCAGGATGACGTCACGCTCGTCGTCGTGAGGATCGCGTGATCAATGCTTGTTCTGCATCCACGCCGGCACGGTTGAGGTGTTGCCGTTGTCCGCGTTCGCGGCCTGCTTGTCCGCGGTCACGAGCTGTTTGCGGATCGTGCCGAGGATGCGCTGGTCGGCGGACGTGGCGAGGTCGAGCAGATGCTGGCGCTCGTGAAAGCCATTAAACGCGATCACGAACCGGTCAATTCGAAATGCGACCACGCGCCCGAGGAAGCGATCCTCGGCAGTGAAATTGTCCTCGCCCAGGTTCGGGATCGGATCGAGCAGCTTGCCGTTGTGGAGGTAGAGACCTTTGTATTGATCGAGGATGTTGCCCGCGGCCTGCTTGTTCACCGCAGGAATGACGATGCCATCGATCAGATCGTTGTCGACATTGAACGTCGCCTGGAACGAATTGGCGAGGAAGGCTTGGCCGAACGCGGCATCGGCGGAGTAGCGCTCACTGCCGGGGACGCGCTGCTTGTCCGGCAGGAAGGCGAAGACCGCCGGTTTGCTCGGCGCGGGCGGCATCTTGTCGGCGACGAAGGTGGCCAGACGCAGCACGGTGTCGCCTTGGCCCGCGCCGGTGATGCGGACGTAAAACGGACCGCGCCAGACGTGCACCGAGTGCGCCTTCGCGAACGACTCGTTCGGGATATCGAGAAAACGCAGGTTCCCGTTTTTCTGCTTCGAATATGCGCCGAACGCTTTCACGAAATCGGGGAAGCGATAAATCTCGACGGTCGCGAAACCGTTGCCGCCGGGCATGCTGTACTTGCCAATGGTGAGATCCAGCGTCTCGTAGCGCGCGAATTGCGGCGCGTCGACCGGCCCGAGGTACGTGTTGAGGTGATCGCCGGGGATGACGATCGGATCTTCATCGAGCTTCCAGATCTGCGCTTCCTGCTGGCGCGGAAGAAACTGCAGACTCGGCGAATCGACCGTCGCGAAGTTGACCTCATTGCGCGGCGGCGGCGCGATGCGCACCTGCGCCGGACGCTTGCCGTCGCACGCAACGAGACTCGCGATCAGGAACGCGAGAGCGATTCCAGGAAGGCGATGGTCACCCGCACGCCGGCGCCGGTCGCTCCACGCGCCTCGCGCGCTGTCTCGTGCTCCGCGTACGCCGTGCCGGCGATATCCAGATGCGCCCACGATGGACAATTGACGAACTCCTTCAGAAATAATGCCGCCGTGATCGCGCCGCCCCATCGGCCGCCCGAGTTTTTCATGTCCGCCCACTCGCTGCGGATCAACTCTTTGTAATCGTCCCACTCGGGCAGTCTCCAGAGGCGCTCACCGACGCGCTCCCCACACTCAATCAACTTCTGAGCCAGCTCGTCATTGTTCGAGAAAAGCCCCGCCGCCTCGCTGCCGAGCGCGACGACACACGCTCCGGTCAGCGTCGCGTAGTCGATGATGTGATCCGGCTTCAATTCCGACGCGTAGTGCAGCGCGTCGCTCAGAATCATCCGCCCCTCGGCGTCGGTATTCACGACCTCGACCGTCTTGCCGCTGCTCGTAGTGATGATGTCGCCCGGCTTGTACGCGCTGCCGCTTGGCAGGTTGTCGGTCGACGCGATGACGCCGGTCACACGTACCGGCAGCGCCAGCATCGCCGCCGCCTGAATCGTCCCGATCACCGCCGCGGCGCCGCACATGTCGAACTTCATCTCCTCCATCTTTTCAGACGGCTTGATGGAGATGCCGCCGGAGTCAAATGTGATGCCCTTGCCGACCAGCGCGACATGCTTCTTCGCTTTGCGCGGCGCGTATTCGAGGACGATGAACCGCGGCTCTTCGATCGATCCGCGATTGACGGCCAGCAGCCCGCCCATCTTCATCTTTTCGATCTCGCGCCGCCCATAAACGGTGCACTTGATCCCGGCGCCCTTGGCAACCTCCTCGGCACGTTCGCCGAGGAACGTGGGCGTGACGAGGTTGCCGGGACCGTTGCCGAGGTCGCGCACGGTGCGCACGCCGGCAGCGATCGCTTTCGCTTCGTCGTCAAGCTGCTTCGCGCGCTTCGCATCGACACCCTCGGGCGGAACGAGCGAGGCGTGGATCGGCAGCGGCTTGTCGTCCGTCTTCGTGATGTAGACGTCGTATTTGTAGTCCGCCGCGGCCAGCGCATCGGCAGCGACGCGCGTGGTCTCCTCGGCACCAAGTTTCGGAACGGAGATGGGCATGACCACGATGATGTTTCGATCGCGCTGCTTCTTCGCCATTTTGGCGATGCTGTAAATCGCCGTGCGAAGTCCGCGAATCGTGAACGCCTCGGCCTTGCCGATTCCGATGAGCGTGATCTTCTTCGGCTCTCCCGCGACGGTCGACAACGACTCGTCCGCGCGCCCCGCAAAACCCGCCGCCGCAATCGCCTGCATCGACTTCGCCGCGACCGCAACATCCGGCCTCGCTCCCTCAGCGATCAATACAAAAAGATGATCCGCCTTCGCAACCTTCGGTTCCCGCGTAATGGTGACGTCCATAGCGGCGCGGATTGTACTTGAGGAGCTAGAGCTCGAAGGGAAGGTCGGGCCAGCTCAGCCGGCGCCGGGGGGAGGAATGAGAAGTAATCTCGCTAAGCCACTGCAGATATTTTTCGAACCCGAGCCGAGGAACGTTTCGAGCGCGTTTCAGAGCCTCGATGTCCGCCGCAGTCAGTGGAAGGTCGCGGTCCAGATCGAAGTCGTTATCTTCCGGAGTCGATGTCATCGATGAGATCTAACAGGTCGAAGCGCGCCAGGTAATTCCGAACTTCACCTCGATCGATTCCGGGAAGCGTCAACAGAAACTCGATGTCGCGGGCATCCGCACGCCGACGCGTGGAGTCATTCTTGACCGCGAAGGCTTTCATCATCGCGATGTGCTCGGCACTGACCACCGGAGCAATCGTGTTGCCGGCAGCGACTCGCATCGTGGCGCGTGCGAACACATCGTCCGCGGTGCGGCCGTTTAGGTAAATCGCGTCGACGCGGCCAAACGCTTCGGTCGGATGAAGATGATGCGAAAAGGAGTCCGATGCGTAGATGGTTTCGTAGCCGAGCGACTCTGCGAATCCCGTCATCTTTTTGCGATCGTCTCCCGAAATGACGAAGTCCAGATCCTGAGTGCCGCGCTCGTATCCCCACGCCGCCACCGCAACGCCTCCCGCGATCGCCCAACGAATCTTCTCGCGCTCGAAGAAGTCGGCGAAAGTGTTCAGTACCTCGGTGAACTGCATCCGCCGAGGATACCTCGGACATCCCCCATACAATTGGCCGGACTCATGCACGAGCGAGGTACTTGAATGGCGTTCCGAATTCTTGTCATCGATGATGAAACGGCGATCCGCGAAGCGATCCGGATGACGCTGGAGTACGAGGGCTACCGCATCGATGAGGCGCGGTCCGGGCAGGACGGGATCGACAAGGCCACGCGCACCGCGGCGCCGTACGACGCCATCCTTCTCGACATCAAGATGCCTGTGCTCGATGGCATTGAGGTTCTGGAGAATCTGAAAGAACAGCACGTGCCGTCGCCGGTGATCATGGTTTCCGGACACGGCGACATCTCCACCGCCGTCGAGTGTACGAAGCGCGGCGCGTTCGATTTCCTCGAAAAGCCGCTGAACCGCGACAAGCTGCTGCTCTCGGTCCGCAACGCCGTCCGGCAGCAGAAGCTCGAGGAGGAAGTTGGCGAACTGCGTGAGCGCGAGGCTCGCGACTATCAACTCGTTGGCGAGTCGTCGCCGATGCGCGAGCTGAGAGCACAGATCGAGCTGGCCGCGCCGACGAAAGCGACCGTCCTCATCACGGGCCAGACGGCCACCGGCAAGGAGCCAGTCGCGCCCTACACCCACCGCGTCACGCCGCCCCCCCCGCCCCCTTGCACCTGGGTCACACGCCGCCCCATCCCGCAGCGCTGATC
>ERZ1739052.149-NODE-149-length-10835-cov-9.450464_pt1 | contig 10835 bp, 4 predicted proteins | sample MGYA00581761_ERZ1739052 | MGnify/ENA primary metagenome ERZ1739052 (study PRJEB42929, sample SAMN08275524) | rhizosphere metagenome | isolation source: Rhizospheric soil replicate 1 | host: Colobanthus quitensis and Deschampsia antarctica | place: Antarctica...
GGTGCGGCCGTGCGAGGCGGTGACCGTGACCGGGGTCGCGAACGTGCCCGGAACCTGCGGCGTGCCGGACAGGACGCCGCTGGAGGAGAGCGTCACACCGGCCGGAAGCGTGCTCGATGTCGAGAACGTGGCCGCGCCGATGGCGCCGCTCTGCGTGAAGGTCGCGCTGAAAGGTGAATCAACCGTGCCGGTGTTGTTCGCGGGATTCGTGACGGTGATGGTCTGGCAGGCGATGACCAGCGTGTATGTCGGGCTCGATCCCGTGCAGCCGTTGCTGTCGGTCACGGTGACGACGATCGGGAAGCTGCCGGTCTGCGTCGGCGTGCCGGAGAGCACGCCGTTCGACGCCAGCGTCAAGCCTGTCGGCAGCGTGCTCGAAGTCGAGAATGTGGCCGTACCGATCGCGCCGCTCTGCGTGAAGGTCTGGCTGAATGCCGTTCCGACAGTGCCGGACGACGTGGCCGGATTCGTAACGGTGATGGTCTGGCAAGCGATGACCAGGTTGTAGGTCGGGCCGGTACCGGTGCAGCCGTTGGAGTCAGTGACCTTGACGGTGATCGGGAATGATCCGCTCTGCGTCGGCGTGCCCGAGAGGATGCCGCTCGCGGAGAGCGTCAGTCCGGCCGGCAGCGTGCCGCTGGCCAAGGAGAAGGTGGCCGTGCCGTTTGCGCCGCTCTGCGTGAAGGTCTGGCTGAACGGCGAGCCGGCCGTGCCGGTGGAGACGCCCGGATTCGTGACGGTGATGGTCTGGCAGCCGATCGTCAGCGTGAACGTATCGGAGCCGGTGCAGCCGTTCGAGTCGGTCACCGTGACGGTGATCGGGAACGAGCCGCTCTGCGTGGGCGTGCCGGAGAGCGTGCCATCCGCGGCCAGCGTCATGCCCCCCGGCAAGGTGCTGGACGTCGTGAACGTGACCGCGCCGATGCCGCCGCTCTGGGTGTACTGCTCGCTGAACGCAACGCCCACCGTCCCGCTCATGTTGGCGGGATGGGTGACGGTGATCGACTGACAATTGATGATGAGGTTGTACGTCGCGCTCGTGCCGGTGCAGCCGTTGGAGTCGGTCACCGTGACCGTGATCGGGAAGGTGCCGGTCTGCAGCGGAAGGCCGGACAGCACGCCTGCCGAGGAGAGCGTCAGGCCGGAAGGCAGCGTGCCGCTGGCCAGCGAGAAGGTGGCCGTTCCGACGGCGCCGCTCTGCGTGAATGACTGACTGAAGGCCTGGCCGGCGATGCCGGTGCTCACGGACGGATTGGTGACGGTGATGGTCGGACAGGTAATGGCCAGGTTGTAGGTCGGGCCGGTGCCGCTGCAACCGTTGCCATCCGTCACGGAGACGGTGATCGGGAACGAGCCGGTGACGGTCGGCGTGCCGGAGAGCACGCCCGACGCGGAGAGCGTCAGACCGGACGGCAGCGATCCGCTGGCGAGTGAGAAGGTCGCGCCGCCGATCGCGCCGCTCTGCGTGAAGGTCACGCTGAACGGCGAGCCGGCCGCGCCGCTGCTGACGGCGGGATTGGTGACGGTGATGGTCTGGCAGTTCACCGTCAGCGTGTAGTTGGCGGTGCCGGTGCAGCCGTTGCCGTCGGTGACTTTGACGGTGATGGAGAAGACGCCCGTCTGGAGCGGCGTGCCGGAGAGGACGCCGTTCGACGCCAGTGTCAGTCCGGACGGCAACGATCCAGCGGCGAGCGAGAACGTAGCGCCGCCGATCGCACCACTCTGCGTGAAGGCCGCGCTGAACGGCGAGCCGCCCACGGCGCTGTTCGCCGCGGGCGCCGTGACGGTGATGTTCTGACAGTTAATGGTCAGGTTGTACGTCGCGCCGGTGCCGCTGCAGCCGTTCGCGTCGGTCACCGACACGGTGATCGGGAACGTGCCGACGACGGTCGGCGTACCCGACAGCGTGCCGTTCGCGGCCAGCGTCAGGCCCGACGGCAACGTGCCGCTGGCGAGCATGAACGTCGTCGCTCCGATCGCATTACTCGCGGTGAAGGTCTGGCTGAATGCGCTGCCGGCCGTGCCGCTGCCCACCGACGGATTGTTGACAGTGATGGTCTGGCAGGCAATGGTTAGCGTGTACGCCGCGCCGATGCCGTTGCAGCCGTTCGCATCGGTCGCTTTGACGGTGATGTTGAATGTCCCGATCTGCGTCGGCGTGCCGGAGAGCACGCCGTTACTACCGAGCGTCAGGCCGGCCGGCAGCGTGCCGCTGGCGAGCGAGAATGTGGTCGTGCCGATGCCACCGCTCTGCGTGAAGGTCTGGCTGAACGCCGCGCCAGCCACGCCGCTGTTCACCGCCGGATTGGTGACGGTGATGGTCTGGCAGGTGATGGTCAGAGTGTACGTCGCGCCCGTGCCGCTGCAACCGTTCGAGTCGGTCGCGTTGACGGTGACCGGGAACGTTCCCGTCTGCGTCGGCGTGCCGGAGAGAACGCCCGCTGCGGACAACGTCAGACCCGAAGGCAGCGTGCCGCTGGCGAGTGAGAACGTCGTCGTACCGATGCCGCCGCTCTGCGTGAAGGTCTGGCTGAAGGCCGCACCGGCCACGCCGCTGTTCACCGCCGGATTCGTGACGGTGATGGTCTGGCAGGTGATGGTCAGCGTGTACGTCGGTCCGATTCCGCTGCAGCCGTTGGAGTCGGTGGCTTTGACGGTGATCGGGAAGCTGCCTGTCTGCGTCGGCGTGCCGGAGAGGATGCCGTTCGAGGCCAGCGTCAGGCCCGCCGGCAGCGTGCCGCCGGCGAGTGAGAAGGTGGTCGTCCCTACCCCGCCGCTTTGCGTGAAAGTCACACTGAACGGCGCTCCCGCCACGCCGCTGTTGACGGCCGGATTGGTGACGGCGATCGTCGGACAGGTGATCTGCAGCGGATAGGTCGGTCCAACGCCGGTGCAGCCCTGGGAGTCGGTGACCATGACCGTGATCGGGAAGCTGCCCGTGACGGTCGGCGTACCGGAGAGGACACCGTTCGACGCCAGCGTCAGACCGGCCGGCAGCGTGCCCGTTGCGATCGAGAACGTGGCAGTCCCGATCGCGCCGGTCTGGGTGAACGTCTGGCTGAATGGAGATCCGGCCGGACCGCTGCTGACCGCCGGATTGATGACGGAGATGACGTTGCAGCAGACCTGGAGCGCCGGCTCACCGGCCGGAAGGACCGGAGCGGTGGGCGAACAGGCGAAGTACGTGAGGGTCGGAAAGACGCCGACGGCGGGACCGTTGGTCGGGAAGCTCGTGCCGGAGGTGGTGACGGTTCCGCATGCGGTGAGCGCGATCGTTCCCTGCGCGGCGACGCCGGAGGCGCCGGCGCCGACCGGACGGACGTCGCCCAGACCCAGCGTCCAGCTGACGTTGCCGGCGTAGGAACGGACGGCGATGCTTCCGCCGGCCGCGTTCTTTTTCAATCTGGAGAAATCGCCGACGGCTTCGAGGAAGGCGTGGTCGAGCGTTGCCGTCCCCTTCGTAGCGATGCTGATCGTGCCGCCGACGTTGTCGTCGTCGTCGCGGCCGGCCAGGAATGCTCTGCCCGAGACCGTCGCGGTGCCGCGCAGAGAGATCGCGCGAATTGTTCCGCCGGCAACGCTCTTGTCGCCGCTGCCCGGAACGCTGCTGACGGCATACAGAGTGCTCACCGCCGGATCGGGGCCGATGACCTGAATCGCCTCGGCCGCGAAGAGGTCGACGCGCTTGGTGCCAGCACCGCCGCTGGTGGCATCCGCGCGAAGGTGGCCGAGCCGAGTGCCCGCCGCGCTGATGCCGAGGTCCGTGGCATCGATGGTGATGCCTTTGCCGGAACGGACGGCCACACGTGTCGCCGCATCCCCACCGGAAATCGATGCCACCAATCCTCGGATGATCACACCGCAACCTTCGATGGTCACGGTCCCGGCCGCGTCCTGGCCCTGCGAGGCGATGGTTGCGGTGGAGCTGATGAGGATGGCCGGCTCGAACACGGACGTCGACTGCATGCGGATCTCGCCGCCATGCTGGTGCGAGACACCGCCGTCGAAGATGGTGCCGGTCTGGCGCGTGGCCAGCAGCGCGGAGCTGGGACCGGAGGCGATCACACCCGCGGCGGCGATGCTGCCGCCTGACGTGATCAGGATATCGCCGGAGTTGTTGCCCTTGCTGGCCGCGTTGAGAACGCTCCCGGCATCGAAGGCGGCCGCGCCGCCGCTGTTGATGGTGATCGTGCCGCCGTTGCCGGTGGCCGCGCCAAAAGCAGCCGTGGAGATCACCGCGCCGCCGAGCGTGGAGGCCGGACCATGAACGCTAACGGTGCCGCCGGCATTGATGGTGATGTTTCCGCCGGAGCCGGAACCATGGCGGTTCTCGGCAAAGATGCCGCTGCCGGCATTCAGGATGACGTTGCCGCTAACGACGAACCTCATGGAACAGGCCGAGGTGTTGCCGGGCGTGTCGTCGTTACAGTTGATCGTGCCGTTGACGATCAGATCTCCGTTCACCGTGAAGGTGCCGTTGACGAGATGGTCCTGATCGTCGACGGAACCATCGAGGGCACTGAAGTTCGTGGTGCCGTTGACGGTCACGTTCGTCGCGAACGCGGGAAGTGCAAACGCAAACAACGCAACGAGGAACACGGGCAGTGCTACGCGACCAAATCGACCCATGACGACACCCCTCCTGATTCAGAGTCACCCGCCTTGCGGCGGAGCGACGTACGAGGACCCGATGTACGAACGGATTTGCGAGCTATTGGGAACGGACGGAAAGAAAGATAACGAATGCCGCGGGGATTGTCGACCGTAATTCCGCCCTAAAGGCACAACTCCGCGTAAACAAAAAAAGCCGCACGCCCGGGGGGCGTGCGGCTTTCGTTGGAAACGTTGACGAATTACGTGCGGGGCGGGTAAACGCCCTGCAGGGCGATGCAGAAGTTGAGCGTGAGATACGGCTGCATGTTGTTGTGGGGCTGATCGCCGCCGGCGGGGGCGAGGGCGTTGTCCGCCATCGTCACCTGGGCACTTCCGGCTGCCTTGTACGGCGTCGCGCCCGAGGCGATACGCGTCAGCGAATTGCCCGCTGGGGTCGATTTCGTGGACGCAATTGCCGACGCCATCAAGGCGTGCGAGTGCGCTGGAATCTCCGATTGCAGGAGTGAGACGGTCTCGCTGCCGCCGGTCTCCCCGAGATCATGGAGCGACAGGCCCGGCCCTTGCCCTGGATGCATCGGCGCGTTGCCCTGCATGTTGGGGAGAGCAAAGTTCGACTTGCCATCGCCGCCGTACGTCGTACCGAGCAGCGAGAAGAGCGCCGTATTCTGCGAGAGCGGGAGGAGCTGCCCGTCGCAGAAGGCCCAGCCTTTGGGAGCGAAGTTGAATGGGAAGATGCGGATTTCGGCTACGAATGGATCCATGTCTGTCTTTCCTCCCTAGGTCTGGCTCGGGAAAATCCCGAACAGCGAAATGATGAAGTCGACGCAAAGGTATGGCTGGAAGTTATTGTGCGGCTGGCTACCCCCGACGGAACCGACGGAAGCGGGAGCCATCGCCGCCGCAGGGTTGATGTTGATGTAAGGAAAAAACAGCGAGGCCTGAGCCAGCAGGTTGGCCGAAGCGTTCGGACTGGTGGCCGTCGAGCTGGTGCCGAGAAGCGGGTGGGAGTGAGCGGGGATCTGGCTGACGGTCAGCGTTACTTCTTCTGCGCCGCCTGTCTCCGCCAGAGTAAAGCCGTTCCCGAAGTGCAGCGGGATACGGCCGCGAAGGTCCGGCAGAGCGAACGTCGACTGCCCGTCGCCTCCGTAGGTCGTGCCGATGAGATTGAAGAGTGTCTCGTACTCGGAAATCGGGAGTAACTGCCCTTCGCAGAACATCCAGCCCGCCGGAGCAAAGTTGCCGGCGAACATGCGGATTTCTCCCACATAAGGTTGTGCCATCGTTCGCTCCTTTCTAGGTCTGGGACGGGAAAATGCCCTGGAGGGCAATTGAGAAATTCAACACGAGAAACGGCTGCATGTTCAGATGCGCCTGGCTTCCGCCGGTATTGCCGATGGATGCGGGATTCATGGCCACGAGGTTTGCGTCGGGAGGCTGATAGAGCTGGGACGGGCTGCCGGCGAGTTGATTGGCGGCGGCGAAAATGAGGTCGCCATTGACCGAGGTGGCGTTGAGGGTGTGGGTATGCGTGGGAATCTCGGAGATCGAAAGGGTGTGCGCCTGCTCCCCTCCTCGCTCGCCAAGTGTGTGGCTATTGCCCATGTGAATGGGCGTTCTCGACCGCAGATCGGGCAGACCGAAGTTGACTCGGCCATCGCCGCCATAGGTCGTGCCGAGTAACGAAAAGAGCGCCTGATTCTGATTGATCGGGAGTAGCTGCCCGTCGCACAGAGCCCAACCTTTGGGAGGGAATCCGAAGCTCATGATGCGGATCTCACTGAGGAATGGTTCTGCCATCTTTTACCTCCTATTAGCTCGTTGTCGAATTGGACTGGACGAATGGACGAAACCGGCGCAGTGCCATGCGCGAGACTGGAAAAAAGAATGATTGGGTCGGACCGGTGGCGGATTCTAGCAGATGGAACGACTCTTTTGCGTCAGAAGATTGTGAGGTTCCCGCCCTCGGGAGCGGGAACCTCACAAGAGGAAAGAGATCAGGGAGGGAAGCTGCCGCAGCTAGTCACGGTCGTCGCGTTTGCACTCTCATCCATGCTCTTGCTAGACCCGGCCAACGTGTTGTTGGCGTTGATGAACGCCAGCGCCGCGGCCGAGTTGCCGCCGTTCACCCCAGTCTGGATCGTCATTGACGCTCCAGCCGGAGGTCCTGTGCGCGTTGCCAGGTAGACGTCCGCGGTGCCCCCGGGGTACGCCGAGACACCGAAAATGTTGTTCCCGGTGATCAAGGCACAAGCCGAATCGCCCTCGTCCGCAAGCAGGAAGATTCCGGAGTCGAGACATGGAACGCCCGCACCACAACCAATCGACAGATTCGTGCCCGAAGGCGTTGGCAGGATGTTATTCGTGATCTTGAACCGGGTGGACCCCGAACCGCTGACCGCCCTCCCGTTCTGGCTGAACAAGCTGATGATGCCGTTCCCGGCGTTCGGCACCTCACGGATCGTGTTGCCGTCGACTGTGAAGAAGCCCTGGGTGGAGTCTCCCTGACGAACCAGGCGGATACCGGTGCCGTTCGACGTGGAACCGGAGTCTTTGGTCCCCTGAATGCCGATTTGATTACCGTTGATGTATCCGGTGATCGAGCCGCTGAAACCGGCTCCCGCACCCGATTGAGCATTGATGCTCTGCGACTTGTGGAAGCTCAGGATGTTGTTGAGGAGCTCAAAAGTAAAGTTCGAGGTCTGCGTCTTGTCCATGTCGATGCCGGCGTTGTTGCTCGAAATCGTATTCGACTGCACAACGAAGCTGTGGCTGGCGGCGGGAGCGGTGATCAGGCCAGCGCTCGATGAACCGATCGTGGCGCTGTCGGTGGCACTGACCTGAATCCCGGTGGAACGATTACCAGTGACCGTACAGCCCTGCACGTTCGCTGAGGTCAGTACCGACGTCCCGCGGATCTGCACGAGGAAACCGTCCGCGCCGACACCGCCGGACGGCTGGCAGGTATTACCGGCCGTGCACTTGAACGTCGAGTTGGTTGCGTTGATGGCCGTGAGGTTCGTGTTGAAGTTGTCAATGTTGACCTGGTTGTCCGGCGCGGAGTCGACGACGTCGTCCGACAGCGTGATCGTGCCGGTGTTATTGATCAGGTGGACGCCGTTGTGGGTCGCGACACCGGCGTTGTCGGTCACGTTGGAGCGGTTAAGCGTGAAGCCGGTCGAGGCGGTCACGCTGATTCCTTTCGTGCCGCTGTTCGACACATTCATGTAGCCCAGACTGATCGTTCCCGTGCTGCTGGTGAGGATCCCCTCGGCGGTAGTGTTCTGAATCGTGCCGCCCGAGCCGTTGTTGGCGGCGCCACCATCGCCGATGACGGTGAAGGAGCCCGCGCCGGTGGTGTTGAGATTGATGCCGTTAGCCGCGCCGTTGGAACTGACGCTGAGGAACTTGACACCGCCCGCACCGATCGTGGTGTTGGCGATGTTGATCGCCGTTCCGGTCGTCGTCACGGCCGTGCTGCTGGTGTTCGTCGCCGTCACGGTGCCGCCGCCCGTGGCGAGGAAGGCGCTGTTCGTGCCGGTGGAGAGAGTCAGGTTGCCGGAGAAGTTGATGGTCGCGCCGGTGTTGCCGGTCAGCGAGATGCCCGTGCCGCCACTGTTCGTGATGGCGCCGGTGAACGACTTCGTTCCGCCGGTAGCACCCGAGATCGAGACCGGCCGCCCGGTGTTGTCGCTGATCGTGCCGTCGTAGGTCACGGTGGCGGTGCCGCCGGTAATGTTGAAGTCATTGCCGGTGGCGTTGGTGATCGTGCTGCCGACGCCGGCCGTGAATGTACCGAGGACGGTGACCAGATTCACGCCGGTCGTGGAACTGGAGGCGCTCTTGATGGTCGTGAAGGGGAGATTTGCGGTGACCGTGGTCAGGTCGGCGGCCGGTCCGCCCGTCGCGTCGATCGTCGGGGTGCCGGTGCTCACGATCTGGAAGCCTGTCCCCGTGCCGGCGTTGAAGGTGGCAGCGCTCGACACGACGAGGCCGCCACCATTGGAGGTGACGATGTCGAGATCGGTGAAGCTCAGATCGCCCTTCACGGTGTTGAGGACCATGCCGCTCGTGCCGACACCGTTGCCGGCCGAGCCGATGACCGTGTTGCCACCCGAGACGACGTCGAAGGCGGTCGTGCCCGGATTGGCGTCGAAGGTGGCACTGGCGACCACGATCCCGGCGGCGCCGGTGTTGCCGCTGATGTTGTTGCTGGCGAAGTTGGTGATGGTGGTACTCGTGCTGCCGGCGCCGTTGATGTTGATGCCGGTTCCGGTCGCGGTGATGTTGTTGTTGTTGATGTTGAGCACCAGCGCGCCCGCGGAGGTCTGCTGTGCGTCGATGCCGTTCTGCGTGGCCGCGTTGACGACGACGTTCTGAACCGTGACCGTCGTCGAGGTCGTGGCCGCACCCGAAACGCGCACGCCGTTGTTTCCGGCACTCGTGACCACGATGTTGTCGACGGTCGCCGAGAGCGTCCCGGTACCTGCCGACGTGATGTCGATACCTTGCGTCGTACCGGCGAGCGAGAAGCCCTTGATCACGACATTGCCGCGCGGGTTGCCCGTGCTCGACGCGACGGTGACGCCGGCGCCACCGCTGTTGCCGATGGTCGGACGGCTGCCGGCGTTGACGAGTACATGCGTGTTGACGGTGAGGCCCGCAATCTCGCCGAGGAGCTGCTGGCCGTCCTTCAGCGTGATGCCGGCGTTCTGGCCGCTGTTCGAGCCGTCGCCGTTGTAGACGAAGATGATGTCGTTGGCCGTCGACGCCGCTGCCGCTGCGGCGAGGGTCGTGAACGGAGACTGCGACTGACCGTTCGTCCCGCCGCCGTTGTTCTTCACGTACCAGACGCGGCCGAGAAGAGTCAGGTTGACCGTACCGATGGCGCTCGTCGGTGTGGCCGTGCCGCCGGTGTTGCTGGTGCCGGTGTAAGTGAATGAGTCGGACGTCGTTGCTGCGGCGCCGGGATTCGCTTTCGGCGTGTAGAGGAACGTGCCGTCGCTCTGGATGGTCACGCTGCCGCCCGCCGACGTGGCGAACGTTCCCGCGGTGACGCTGACGCCGGCTGCCGGCAGGTCATTCGCGAGGACGGAGCCGGAGAGGACGACGGCAGGCGTCACCGGAGCTCCGGTAGCACCGCCGGTCACATAAGCCTGCGTGTTGTCGACCAGAGCGTTGACCGTGCCGTACGCGTCGTTCTGGACGTTCGGGGTGATGGCCAGGTTGTAGGTCGGGCCGATGCCGGTGCAGCCGTTCGCATCGGTCACCTTGACGGTGATCGGGAACGTGCCTGTCTGCGTCGGCGTACCGGAGAGAACGCCGGCGGTGGAGAGCGTCAGGCCGTTCGGCAGCGTGCCGGAGTTGATCGTGAAGTTCGCCGGCGTGTGCGTGCCGACGCCCGTCTGCGTGAAGGTCTGGCTGAAGGCGGCGTTGAAGACGCCCGTGGTCGTGACCGGGTTGGTCACGGTGATGGTCTGGCAGGCGATGACCAGCGTGTAGGTCGCGCTGATGCCGGTGCAGTTGTTGGCGTCGGTGACCTTGACGGTGATCGCGAAGCTGCCCGGAACCAGAGGCGTACCGGAGAGCAGGCCTGCGTTGGAGAGAGTAAGGCCGCTCGGCAGCGAACCGCTGTTGAGCGAGAAGACCGCAGGCGTGTGCGTGCCGACGCCGCTCTGCGTGAAGGTCTGACTGAACGGCGCATCGACCGTGCCGGTAGTTACACCCGGGGCGGTCACGGTGATGGTCTGGCAGGCGATGACCAGGTTATAGGCGGCGCCGGTGCCGGCGCAGCCGTTCGCGTCAGTCGCCGTGACCGTGATCGAGAAACTACCCGGTGCGGTCGGGGTGCCGGAGAGGACGCCGGTGCTGGTGTTGAACGTCGTGCCCGCGGGGATGGCGCCCGACTTCGACCAGGTGATCGTGCCGTTGCCGCCGCTCTGCGTGAACGTCTGGCTGAACGCCGCGTCGACCGTGCCGGTAGAAGTAGCCGGGTTGGTCACGGTGATGACGTTGCAGGCGACGACCAGCGTGTCGAGCGCGCCGACACCCGCGCACCAGTTCTGATCGGCGCCTGTGTCATTGAGCGTGGGCGATCACGACGTGGGAACAGTTTCAGCGTGAACCCATGCGGTGAGAGTGACCGGACTACGCGCGGGTCACGGCGCGAGGTTTGTGCACTAGCTGCGTCCGGTTACAGCGCATAGCTGCACCTGCGGCAGTCC
>ERZ1739052.150-NODE-150-length-10768-cov-9.949407_pt1 | contig 10768 bp, 10 predicted proteins | sample MGYA00581761_ERZ1739052 | MGnify/ENA primary metagenome ERZ1739052 (study PRJEB42929, sample SAMN08275524) | rhizosphere metagenome | isolation source: Rhizospheric soil replicate 1 | host: Colobanthus quitensis and Deschampsia antarctica | place: Antarctica...
CACCGCGCCGCCGCCGCGGGGCCGGGCGCGGGGCTGACGTGGCAAGCGCACCTTCGCGAGGCGTCCGAGATCCGGAGTGCCCGCGCCAACGACGATGCTTCCGCCGTACCCCGTACCGTCGTCTTTGACCGTGATCGCTAGTTGGCGCTGCGCGTCGGGAACAGGCTCGCCTTTGACCGTTGGCAGATTCACCGGCACGCCATTGACGAGTGCCGGAACGACGACCATGAAGATGATCAGCAGAACGAGGCAGACGTCGACGAGCGGAGTGACATTGATGTTCGATTCGAGCGCGGCGTTTGAACGGATGTGCATGGCGATCCTCCGGCGAGGTTCGACACACCCGCTGCGCCCGACGCAACCGCTCAGACTCGTTTCGCTTCAATCACGCCAAAACATCCCGCCGGTCGGGATCACGCGCTCGACTTCGTAGCCGCGCATCAGCAGTCATGAACTCTCCCCCCTGCTCGTGGTTTCGCAACGCTACGTCGCGCGCGCGGCGGTGGATTGCTACCGCGCCAGCGCGTCCGTAAGAATCCGCGCGAAGGCCTCGGCCGGACTGTCGCCTACGCGATAGTCCTCGCGCGGCATCACGTATTGAAAAATCGGCCGGCCGTTCTTCTTGACCGTCGCGTTTGCGGAGCGGCTCTTGCGTCCGAGGCCGTGACGGGAGACGGAACCGGTAAAGCGGATCTCGATCGGAGCACCTTCGCCGATACTGACGCCGTGTCCCCGCAATGCGTTCGACAGCTCGTTGATCATCTCCGCATCTCCGCCGCTGACTGCCATCCGCGTGACGCCGGCGATCTGCTGGCGCAGCACTGCGATTGCGGCGTCGTTCGAACCACCGTCGCCGCGTTCGCGGAAGGTGGGAACGCTCGATGATGCGGGTTCCGGTTCCGGTTGCGGCTCCGGCGCCGCGGTCTCCTCGACCGGCGCGGGCTCCTGGACGACGGGCGGCTTCGGTTTTACCGGCGCGTGGGTCGCGGTCGGCGGTGCAACGACGGGTGCGGATGACGTAGTCACCGGTGCGGTCGTCGTCGTGGCAGAAGTTGTCGCCTTGTCTACGAGCACTGAAGCCGGCGGAGTAACGTCGACGGAGGTCTGCGACGGTTTTACGGTAACCGGCGGCGTTGTCGTCGTGCTTGCGGTGGTCCCTGTCCTCGTGCCGCCGAACGAATTGCGGAACTTCATGAACGCCATCACGCCGGCGGCGCCCATCGCGCCGAGGAGCAGGAGCACGATGACGCAGACGGCGATGATGGTGCCCGTGTTGCGGCTAGGCGCGGCTGGCGGCATCGGCATCGGATCGACGACGGTGGGCGATGCGTCGACTGGAGGCGGCGACGGTGCGGGGCGCGCCGGTACCGTTGCCTGGCGGACGACGGACGGCTGTGGTGGAGTGGATGTGATGACCGTCGGCGTCGCTGCGGCGACAGAAGGAGCGATCGTCTGTCCTCCCTTCGTCCGCTCCGTTTTCATCGTCGCGTCGGCGTCGAAGGGAGCGGGCGCCGTAACTGCCGGCGGCTCGTCGGGCAGCGTCGACTCGATCACTGCAAGCGCATCGGAGAACTCGCGCGCGGTGGCGAAGCGCTTGTTGCGGTCGCGGTCGAGCGCGCGGGCGAGCACGTTCTGGAGCGCGGGATTGCCGGTGATGCGATCGAGATCGGGCGAGCTCGCATACTCATCGCGCGAGTGATGAATGATGTATTCGTGCGGCGAGGTGGCCTCGAACGGCGGGCGTCCTGTCACCATCTCGAAGAGCACGACCGCGAGGGAGTACAGATCGGCGCGGCCGTCGATGCGTTCGCCGGGAGGGAGAAATCCGAGGTGTTCCGGCGACGCATAGCGGAACTTGCCGACGAACATCCCGGTCTGCGTCATCGCCACATCCGACTCCGCTGCTTTGGCCACGCCGAGGTCGATGATCTTGACGAATTCGTCGCCCTCGCCGGCATGCGTGATCATCAGATTCTCGGGGCTGATGTCGCGATGGACGATTCCGGCACGATGGATGGCTTCCAATCCGGCCAACGCCTGGATGGCGATCCTCACAGCGTGCCGCGGTGCGAGCGTTCCGCGCTGCTTGAGGAGCTGTGCGAGGTTCTGTCCTTCGATGCACTCCCAGACCATGTAGTGGGAGCCGTCCGGAAGTGCGGAGAAGTCGTGCAGCGTGGCCACATTTGGATGCTGGACCTTCGTGGCCAGGCGCGCCTCGCGCAGGAAGCGCTCGTGCGCGTCGCTGCTCGAGGAGATCTGCGCGCGGATGATCTTCACTACGCGCGTCGAGCCGAGGAAGGTGTGCTCGACCTTGAAGACCTCGCCCATGCCGCCGATGCCGAGGCGCTGCACGATGCGGTACTTGCCATCGATCGGTTTGTCGGCATACTCGCGAAGGAAGTCGGTCAGCGGCTCGCCGCAGTGGGGACAGGCTTTGAATTCGCGCTCGATCTGAGCGCCGCAGCGGATGCACGGGATGGTGGCCATGAGCGACGGAATGATAGCTCAGCGTGTGCGCGCCCTCGGGGGACGAACAGCGTCACGCGGAGGGCACGGAGAGGCGGAGAAAAGCAGGGTCGCTCCGCCTCTCCGTGCCCTCCGCGTGAACCGGTTCCCTGTAAGTTAAGCTCGCGGAGTGATCACCTACATTTGCTTCCTGCGCGGCGTGAACGTCGGCGGCAACAAGCTGCTGAAGATGGCGGAGTTGAAAGCGCTCTTCGACGCGCTCAAGCTTCGCGAGGCAAAGACGTATCTGCAAAGCGGCAACGTCGTCTTCCGGAGCGATGAAACGGATCGCACCGTGCTGACTCGCCGCATCGAGGAAGGAATCCGAAAGAAGAGCGGCATGGAGGTAAAGATCATCCTGCGAACGACGGACGAACTCCGCAAGGTCATCGCGGCGAATCCGCTGGCTCCTGACGACCGAAACCCGAGCGCGCTTCTCGTCGCATTCCTCGCCTCGCCGATCGCGGAGAAGGGGAAGGCCACGCTGACGTCGCTGAGGATCGCCTCCGAGGAGATCGAATTTGGCGATCGCGAAATCTACATGTACTTTCCCGAGAACATGGCCCGATCGAAACTCGCGGCGGCATTGACCGAGAAGAAAGTCGGAGTGAACGTGACCGCGAGAAACTGGAACACAGTCAATGCGCTGTTGATGATGGGGGAGGAGATCGGTCGCTGATTCCTACGTCTCTTTGATGAGTCGCAGATCGATGACGAATGTCTCCGGCGCAGAGCGTTTCAGCCGCTTGAAGTGATGGTGCAGTGGGTTGATCAGGTAATTGCTTTCGTGTTCGATGATGCTGCTCGGCACTTCCAGCACGAGTGAGCTGGCGGCGCGCAGCCATTCGTCACCGATTTCCTGAAGCCGCGCCGGCGCCGGAGATTGCCGCCAGTTCGACGGCAAGTCACTGCGTTTGAGACGAGTGACAAGCGATTCATCGAACATACAGGAGAGAAGTTGGAAATGCGTCAAGAGTTCGGCGCGGCTCTGCGCGTTCGCGAATACTTCAAGCACTGCGAGCGACGCGGTTGCCGACGTGTAAACGACAGGAAGCTCCGGTGACGACCAGCGCCCGCCGTACAACCGTGCGCCTTCTCCATCGAACGCATGCTGGACGAATCGCGTCTTGACCAGCCGCCACGATCGGATCGCGCTCACGAATAAACGCCGTGTTCGATTCGGCCGGCGAGGTTCTCGACCTCGCGTGAGCCGAGCTCAGTCCTCGATATGTCGATCGGCGTCTCGCCACCGAGGGCTGGTAACGGGCTGAACAACCACTCGGCGGCCGCGTCGCGATCGCCTTCGAACAACTCCAGCGCTCGTCCGAATACGCGTGCCGCACGCAGCAGGCGATCGGACTCGTCCGGTTCGAAACGTCCCTGCTGCTTCCGGCGCGCAAGCGTGCGCGTAGAGATCTGTAGCCAGTCGAGCAGCGTGTCGATCGCGATGCCGGTATTGCGCTGCAGATGTTCGATCGTTTCGTAGGCGAGCCCACGTTCGAGGGATCGCATCAGCGAGGTCCAGTCGAAGGTGCGAAGTCCGAGAAGCACGACGTAGAAGTGCGGCCCCGGTGCTTCAGCCATCGAGGTTCTAAAACGGACAAGATCCCGCGACTCTTTGGGATCGGATGGGCGACGCGAGGTTGAAGTGGCCATATGCCAGAAGGCAGCATGATCGCCGCCAACTGGCGCTAAGTCAAATCGGTCGAAACGCGCGGCTGCGTTGACGGAGAGAAAGAGTCGGAGTGAACGTGACCGTGCGGAACTGGAACAAGGTAAATACGCTGCGGAAGATGGCGGATCAGCTTAGGATCTCGTTGAACGTGGAGAAGAGATCGTGATTACTCGTCATGAGAAGCCGGGTGCGCGGGTGGTAAGGGAAGGCGCGGCCGATCTCGACACGGTGAAACGTTCTGTAGAAGGTTTGCGCCTGTTGCGGCAGCGTATTCGGCAGCGCAGTCGAGGCAGATCTGTACTCTCGTCGGCTGAGGTTCGCGCAGCGATCGAGCGCGGCCGGAAATGACGCGCTCGATCGTGGCTGACGGCGCCGTGAACCCGCTACGCCGTCAGCTTTTCCCAATCGGTGTCGGGGGCGTCGAGGGCAAGCGCTAATCCGCCGTCCGAGCCGACGAAGACGGGGTCCTGCATGTGCGTGACTTTGCCGCCGCCGACTTGCTTCAGCGCGGTCTCCAATGTCTGCGACAGATTGCGGATCAGCCCTCCGCCGCCGGAGAGGATGATGTTGTTGCGGACGCGTTCCTGGAACTCCGGCTCCACGCGCGAGAGGAGGTCGAGCATCGTTTCCACCGTCGGCGGGACGAGCGTCTCGCAGGCGGCGCGCATCTCGTTGGTGATGTCGAGCTCCGTCGGGACGCCTTTGACCGGCGCGGTGACGAGCACGCGTGTCGGCGCCTCGCCGACGAAGCTGTGTTTCTCTTTCCACTCGCGGACCATGTAGACCGTCACGTTCGCTTGCGGATAGCGTTCTTCGATGAGCTTGAGGAGTTGCGCGTCGAGTGAGTCGCCGGCGACGGTGAGCGTGCGCTGGTCTTCCTCGCCGGGATAGCGTCCCTTCATCACGCAAAAGTCGGTGGTGCCGGCGCCGATGTCGATGATCATCGTGTGCAACAGCGCGTTGAGTCCGTAAGCGACCGCGAACGGCTCGCTGACGATCATGAGGCTGTCGACGATGCCCTTCATCGAGTTGCGCAGGTACTGCTTGTTCGTGCGCAGCGACGCTGCGGGGACGCCGACGACCGCGCGCACGTGAGAGCCGTCGATCTTGCCGTTCGAGCTGACGCCGACGAGGCGCAACAGATGCTTGAGCAGCTCGCGAACCGCTTCCACATCCTTCTCCGAACCCTCCTTGAGCAGTCCGCGTTCGAGCGGCCGATGGAGATCGAGCATGGTCCGGTTCGCGACCGCTTCGTGGCCGATCAGGACGTCGCGCTTGAGCACTTTCTTCGCCACCATGTCGGCGGGCCAGCCGACGAAACTGTCGACGACAAAACGCTCGCCATTCGACGCGGAGATCGCGCTGCGAGAAGTGCCGAGGTCGATCCCGACGTGGAGGATCTCGGAGTCAGTAGCCATCAGGTTCCTTTCTTCTGCGGCGCGTCGTTGGCGCTTGCGTATGCGTGGATTCCGTGGAAAAGCGCCTGCGCGATCTGCTGCCGGTACGCGCCGCTGCGCAGCATTTCCGCCTCGCGCTCGTTGGAGAGACAGCCGACTTCCGCGAGGATGGCCGGCATCTCCGTGGCCACGAGCACGATGAACGGCGCGCGCTTGACGCCCCAGTTTTCGAGGCCGGGATCGACGCCGCGAAGGCCGCTGAACAGTTGATGCTGGACGGTGGCCGCGAGCCGTTGCGACTCATCGCGGCGGACGTCCGCGTAGACGCCGTCGAGCAATTTGCGGAGATCGGCGAGCGCGTATCCCGAAGTGAGGTTCTCCGTCGCCGCGAGTTTCGTCAGCGTCGGATCGTTGGTCGGGCCGAGGTAGTACGTCTCGACGCCGTGGTTGTCCGGATGCGGAATCGAGTTGACGTGGATGGAAACGAAAATATCCGAGTGCGAACCGTTGGCGAGGCGCGCGCGTTCGCGAAGCGGGATGAGGCGATCGTTGTCGCGTGTGGCGATGACTTCGAATCCGTTCTGGCGCAGCAACACACCGAGGCGCTTCTCGATATCGAGCGTAATCTCCTTTTCGCTCACGTTGGAGATCGATGACGCGCCCGGATCCGTGCCGCCGTGTCCCGCGTCGAGCACGACGCGGCGTACGGAGAGCGGAAACGCCGACGCGCTCACTGGCTCAAGTGTGTCCGTCATCAGCATCGGCGCGGCGGAAGCCTCGATGTGCCGTGCGGCCGGGGGGGGAGGAATGGCGGCCGGCTTGCGAGTGCTCGTGATCCCCGTGTTGCTCAGGAACGCGAAGCTGGCCAGCATCAGCGGGATGATCACCAGCGGCGCGCGACGTAGAAAAAGGTGACCGAGGCGCCGCGATGTCCGCAGAGAACGCGGCGGCAAGCCTCGAATCGTATCGAGGTTGTCCGACACCGCCTCACGCAGCAATTGGCGCTTCACCCGGTCCATCTGCCCACCCCTCATTGCACCAATAGTAAGGCACTCGGCGCGCGCCGAGTGCCTTAGAGCGGGACGTTACTGCGGTTTGGGTGCTTCGAACAGCTTCTCGTCGACCGGTTTCCCGAGGTCGATCGATGTGTACTTGCGCGTCGCGTTCTGGCCGCCGTTGACGCTCGACACCTTCACGGTGAAAGGAACCTTGATTCCGTTCACGTCGCGATAGTCATCGAAATCCGTCTGCGTTGGAATGCGGCCGACGGGGGAGTCGACTGTGATGAGGCGGCGCACCGCGAGGCCGGTCGTCGCATCGAACCACACTCTCTGGCGGGTGTGGTCATCGATCGGAGCCGAAACGGACCACGTCTCGTGACCGTCGATCGTTTCCTTGCCGCTAACGCGGGCCTTTTCGGGCAGGGTTGTCACGGGCTGGTAGGCGCGCGCGAACAGATTGCTGGTGGCGGCATCCGCGCCGGTCATCGTGCGAATGCCCTGACGGCCCTGCATCCAGCCGCTCTCCGGGCTCGACATCTGCGTCATCCCAGGTCCCTCGGCGGGCGTCGAGCGAACGAGCGTTTTGCCGCCGGCGCTGAAGACTTCCACCGGCACCGTGCGGCCGCCGGCATCGGTGCGCGTTCCGGTCGCGGTCATCGATGACGTGGCCAGCTTCTTCGCTGCCGCTTCGCCACCGATCGCGGTGATGTACTTCGCCACGACATCCTTCGCTGCCGGATACGCTTTCCGTTCCGCCTCCTCGGCTTCATGCGTCTTCGTTGGCGCTGCCGGCGGCATCGGAAGCGCGACGACGGTCGACGGACGCTCCTTGCCCATGTGGCAGGTGTAGCAGCCGACGATGGGATGCCCGTGGAAATTCTTCTCGTTGAGATCGAGAACGAGCTTGATCATCTCGCGCCCGGTTTTCTTTTCTTCCTTCGCGTCGTTGGCGAAGTCGAGGCTCTTCGTCTGCTCGTTGAAGACGTGGCAGAAGTCGCAGTGGACGCCGAGCGCCGCGCTCATGTTGCTCATGACCAGTCCGAGCTGGTTATCGGAGAGATTGGTCAGCAACTGCACGTTCTTCTGCTCGGCGTAGACCGAGACCGTGGCGAGGACCGCGACGGCAAGAATCAGTTTGCGCATGGTTTCTCCTTAGATTTGCGCGGCGGAGGATAGCGCAACGGCTTCCGGCGACGGCGGCCGTTGTGCAATACGTAACAGCGTGGCCGAGCCTGTCGACCTGCGCATCCCGTTCACGACGCTGTTGAAAGTCGCTCTGACGCTGCTGCTGAGCGTCTGCGTGATTGAGCTCTGGCCGGTGATCCTGATGATCATCGTGGCCATCCTGCTGGCGGTGATGCTCGATCCGCTGGCGGTGTTCATGGAGCGCCATCGCGTGCAGCGAGTCGTGCGGCCGCGCTGGCGGAAGACGGCCATCGAGATGAGCGGCGTGGTCCTGGCGTACATGCGCGGGCAGGTCTCTGGATCATGAGCCGCTTCAAGTGGGGGTTTCCTTTTCGGACTCCAACCTTGCGGCGTTTACCGGCCGACTCGTGACTGCCGGGGCAAAGTCCTGCCCATGCAGTCAGGCGGCCGGCGCTGCCCCACACGGTCTATCCACTCCCTCGGTTTCAACGGTGGTTCAAATTGTTTTTGGCATTGCATCGTGAAGCCGCGCGAAATCCTCCAGCGAAAGCCGTTCCGCGCGAATGTCGATATCGATATTGGCCCGCTTCATCGACGCGACGATCTCTTCTCTCGCCCCGAAGGTAGTCAAGTTGTTGACCAGTTTCTTGCGGCGCATCCGGAACGAGGCGCTGATCAGATGGATGAGCGATTCGGACGCGAACGGCTTCCGATCGGGATCGAGGACGACGACCGCGCTGCGCACTTTCGGCGGCGGATAAAACGACTTCGGCTCCAGCGTCAGGAGAATGCGCGCCGACGCGTAGAGGCGGACGAAGAGGGTCAGGAAGCCATAGGCTTCGTCGCCGGGATTTGCGACGAGGCGGTCCGCCACTTCCTTCTGCAGCATGAAGACGGCGCGGCGGCAGTTCGGATCGGCCACGACGCGGCGCAGAATCGGCGTTCCGGCATTGTAGGGAAGATTGCCGACGGCGCGATACGGACGCGGCGGCAGCGGAGCCTCCATCGCATCACCGTTGATGAGCGTGATGCGGCCGCCGTACTGCTTCTGCAGCCGCTCCGAAAGCTCCGGATCGATCTCGACCGCGATCAACTCGTTCGGCAGCGCGGCCAGTTTTTCCGTGAGCACTCCCTCGCCGGGACCGATCTCGACGACGACGTCATCCGGCGCCGGCTCGACCGCTTCGACGATGCGAGCGACCGCGCCGCGGTTGCGGAGAAAGTGCTGGCCCCACTTTTTCTTCGGGTGGCTCATGAGATCAAAGGCGAATGTTGAATGTTGAATGTTGAATGTTCAATGTTGAATGTAGAACGTCGTCCTTCATTCAACATTCAACATTCAACATTCAACATTCGGTTTCCTGCCGCCCGACGCTCACACGATAAACTCTCTCGCCATGGACCAGGCCACAATCAATACCGACATCGCCGCGGCGCATGAGGTGATCTCGAAACTGCGTGCCGAGGTGGGAAGAGCGGTGATCGGGCAGGAAGCGATCGTCGACCGGCTCGTGATCGCGCTGCTGATCCGCGGGCATGTTTTGCTCGAAGGCGTTCCGGGGCTCGCCAAGACGTTGCTCGTCAAAACGCTCGCGGGCGCAATCGACGCGTCGTTTCACCGCATCCAGTTCACGCCCGACCTGCTGCCGGCCGACATCACCGGCACGCTGATTTTCAATCCTGCCGATCGCGTCTTCACGCCGAGGCAGGGGCCGATCTTCGCGAATTTGATCTTGGCGGACGAAATCAATCGCGCGCCGGCCAAGGTGCAGTCGGCGCTGCTCGAGGCGATGCAGGAGCGGCAGGTCACGATTGGCGATACGTCGTACAAGTTGCCGCAGCCGTTCGTCGTCATCGCTACGCAGAATCCGATCGAGCACGAGGGGACGTATGCGCTTCCGGAAGCGCAGGTCGATCGGTTCGTCATGAAACTGCGCGTCGACTATCCGACCGCGGACGAAGAGATGCGCATGCTCGGCATCTACCTCGATCCGACTACGCCGCAGATTGCGATGCGACGTATTTTGCGGATCGCCGACGTCGAGCAGATTGCGCAACTTGCGGCGGCCGTTCACGTCGACGAGCGGATCGGACGCTACATCGTGCAGCTCGTCGCCGCCACGCGACGCCCGGCGGAGTTCAAGCTGCCGTCGCTCGTTTCGCATATCGCCTTCGGCGCGTCACCGCGCGCCACGCTGGCGCTGGCGCACGTCGCCAAAGGCTACGCGTTCATTCAGGGGCGGGCGTATGTGATCCCCGAGGATGTGAAGGCGATCGCACCGGACGTGCTGCGGCATCGGCTGGTGCTCAGTTACGAAGCAGCCGCCGAGCAGGTGACGGCGGATGCGATCGTTCAGCAGATTCTGGGAGCAGTGGCCGTTCCGTAAGCCATGTTCTTCCGCCGCCGCAAACCGCGCTTCCGCGTTCCGCTCACGCGACGCGTGCGCGATCTCGAAATTCTTTCCGCGCGCCTCATTCGCGCCGGATTCGCGGGCGACTATCACTCCGCGTTTCACGGCCGTGGAATCGAGTTTTCGCAGGTGCGCGAGTATCAACCGGGCGACGACGTGCGCACGATCGACTGGAACGTGACCGCGCGCAGCGGTGCGCCGCACGTGAAGGAGTTCGTCGAAGAACGCGACCTGACCGTGCTCGTGGTGGTCGACGTTTCCGGCTCGATGGGATTCGGATCGGTGGACTGGCGCAAGTGCGACGTCGCGGCGGAACTGGCAGCGGTCTTCGCGTTTTCGGCGGTGCAGAATTCGGATCGCATCGGGCTGCTGCTGTTCTCGGACAACGTTCAGGGTTACATCGCGCCGCGTCGCGGGAGGATGCACGCGCAGGTCATCGTCCGCGCGGCTGTGGATGCGGCCATGCGCGGGCCGAAAGGCGTGGCCGATCTCGAAGGAGCGGCTCGTTATCTCGAACAGGTCAGTACGCGCCGCGCGGGCGGAAGCGGCCGCGACGATCGTGTGGGGGAGGCAGGCGCAGGGAGGACGGCGGCGGAGACGCGGCAGGACGGCGTGGGGGCGAGCGCAGATGTG
>ERZ1739052.151-NODE-151-length-10735-cov-9.737734_pt1 | contig 10735 bp, 10 predicted proteins | sample MGYA00581761_ERZ1739052 | MGnify/ENA primary metagenome ERZ1739052 (study PRJEB42929, sample SAMN08275524) | rhizosphere metagenome | isolation source: Rhizospheric soil replicate 1 | host: Colobanthus quitensis and Deschampsia antarctica | place: Antarctica...
TCCTCGGGCTCACCCTCGGCAGTTTCGTGATCGGCCCGAAGATCGCGCAGTCGAAACTGGCCGGCGCGCCTGTCGCGGCCGAGGTTCCAATGGAAGCTCCCGCCGCGGCGACGGCCACCGGAAATCCGATGGGAACGGTGATGCAGCAACTGGCGACGCTCAAGGCCGCCGTGGCAAAGAATCCCAATGACGCCGATTCCCTCGTCCAGCTCGGCGATATGTACATGCAGGCCGCGAAGTTTCCGCAAGCCGCGGAGTACCTCCAGCGAGCGCTGGCCGTGAAGGACGACGCCGCCGTCCGCATGGACCTCGGCATCTGCTACAAGCAAACGAATCAGCCGGAGAAAGCGCTGACGGAGTTCCAGCGCTCCGCCGCGATGGCGCCCGATCAATGGCAGCCACTCTTCAACGAAGCGATCGCCCTCATCGACCTACAACGAATGGACGAGGCGCGGATCGTCGCGGTAAAACTTCAGAAGATGCGGCCGGATGATCCCGAGGTGCAGAAACTGATGGCGACCGTGGGGAAGTAACACTGTCATCCTGAGCCGCCGTAGGCGTTGGAGCGCGAAGCGCGGAACGCCGGAGGACGGTCGAAGGACCCCCAACCTGCTAACCCGGAAAGGGCGGCGGCCCTGCACGAGGCAAGCACTTGGGAGGTCCTTCGACCGTCCTCCGCGACTGCGGCTGCGCCTACGTCGCTCCGGCGGCTCAGGATGACAGGGTTGGCGCGAACTTCTGGCTCGACGGCGCCACCTGCAGCGTGTACACGCCATCAGGGTTCCGCACCGTCGCCACTGCATGGAAGCCGGGGAACTTCACTACCTCGCCGATGATCTGGCCGCTGTTCTTTTCGACGAAGACACGCACGGCATCCAGGGCCGACTCCGCTTCCATGGAGTGAAACGAGACTTCCGCGGCAGCGCTCGACACAGGCCGTCCGCCTGCGTCCGTGAGATGACGTTGTTCGATCATGAAACGCATGAGCATCGCATTGCGGCCTGCAATTCATGTCCACTGAACCGCTGTTCTATACTCACTCAAAGGGGGCACGCATGAGCGAGGAACGCGTACTCAAAGACATGCCTGTCATCGGCCGGATCGATCTTCACGAGATCGAGCGCCGCGACCCGCTGCCGTCCGAACGATTCGCCGAGGCCATCGAAGTCGGCCTCACGTTCGACGACGTGCTCCTCCGTCCGGCCAAGTCCGACATCCATCCGAACTTCGTCGAAGTCGGCACCCATCTCACCCGCGACATCCACCTGAACATCCCCATCATCTCCTCGGCCATGGACACGGTCACCGAGGCGCGGCTCGCGATCGCAATGGCGCAGCAGGGCGGACTCGGCATCGTGCACAAGAACATGCCCATCGATGCACAGGCCGAGGAAGTCGACAAGGTCAAGCGCTCGGAGGCGGGGATGATCGTCGACCCCGTGACCATGCGGCCGTGGCAAACCATCACCGAAGCGCTCGAGGTGATGGCCAAGTACAAGATTTCAGGCGTGCCGGTGACCGATAAGAACGGCAAGCTGGTCGGCATTCTCACCAACCGCGATCTCCGTTTCGAAACACGCTTCGATCTCCCCATCGCCGAGCGGATGACGAAGGAAAACCTGATCACCGCTCCGGTCGGCACGACGCTTGAGCAGGCGCGCGAAGTTCTCCACCAGCATCGCATCGAGAAACTGCTCGTTGTCGATTCACATGGCGATCTCAAGGGCTTGATCACGGTCAAGGACATTCAGAAGAAACTCCGCTACCCGAATGCGGCCAAGGATTCCCTCGGCCGGCTGCGCGTCGGCGCCGCGATCGGCGTCGGCAAGGAAGGCCTCGACCGCGCTCGCGCGCTCATCGACGCGAAAGTGGACGTGGTCGTGATCGATTCCGCGCACGCGCACTCGAACGGCGTGATGGACGTGATCCGCCAGTTCAAGAAGCTCTTCCCCGATACGCCGCTCATCGCCGGCAATGTGGCCACGTACGAAGGCGCAAGCGATCTGATCGCCCTCGGCGTCGATGCGATCAAGGTCGGCATCGGACCCGGATCGATCTGCACCACGCGCGTCGTCGCCGGCGCAGGCGTGCCGCAGATCAGCGCTGTGATGGAGTGCGCCCGCGCCGCGGAGAAGTTCGATATCCCCATCATCAGCGATGGCGGCATCAAGTTCTCCGGCGACATCACCAAAGCGATCGCCGCCGGCGCTCATTGCGTGATGATCGGCTCGCTCTTCGCCGGTACCGACGAGGCGCCCGGCGAGACGATTCTCTACCAGGGCCGCACCTTCAAGGCCTACCGCGGCATGGGCTCGATCGGCGCGATGCAGGCAGGTTCGAAGGACCGCTACTTCCAGGAAGACGCCGACGAGGTTTCGAAACTCGTCCCCGAGGGGATCGAGGGGAAGGTTCCGTACAAGGGATCGCTGAGCGCGATGATCCCGCAACTCGTCGGCGGCCTCCGTTCGGGCATGGGCCTGACTGGCTCCCGCAACATTGACGATCTCAGAACAAAAGCGCAGTTCGTCCGCATCACTGCCGCTGGGTTGCGCGAGTCACATGCGCACGACGTCGTCATCACGAAGGAAGCGCCAAACTACAGGATCGAATCGAACGACTGATGCGCTTCCGGCTCCGAGTTCCCTTCTCGACAAGTAACGCGCATCACCCCGCACTAGCAAGATGGACTTGAATAACCTCGACGACGTCCCGAGCATCACCGATTTTTACCTGACGCTCCGCGAGCATCCCGAAGGCGGCCTGCACATCGAGATGATGAGCCGCACCCGCGGCCACCTTGCCGGCTTCCCCGCCTGGGACCACGCCGACCGCGATCTCCGCCACTTCACCCACGACGACATCCCAATCGGCACCGACGACGAGCCGTTCGAAGACGCCGACGAAGCCTGGCGCATCGTCATCCTCGGTGTGGCGCGAGCGGCGCGCTACGATCGACGAGATCGATCATTTCGCGCGGATCTGCCATGTGGAGCGAGTGATGCGGCCTTACGTGGAAATGATCACGTAACGAGCATCAATGTTGCCCCAACGCCTTTTCGACTGCCTTGGGATTCTCGTCCGCGATCTTGAGAAGTGCTCGCGCCGGGCCGTGAGGCTGGCGGCGTCCCTGTTCCCAGTTGCGTAAGGTGGCCACGCTCACACCGATCATCAGCGCGAACTCTTCCTGCGATTTTTTCAAGCGCTTCCGAATCGCCTGCACATCTTCGGGACTGAACGAGAATTCGCGGCTCGGCGCTGCTTCGCCGCGGAGGATGCGGCCTCCTTCCCGGACGCTGTCAAGCAACTCTTCGAAATCAGCTTGTTTCATTCGATCTCCTGGCGAACCACGCGGGCGAACAGCCGCCGCTGCTCGGCGGTTAAATCACCTTGTTGGTTCTTCTTGTAGAGGACAACATCAGGAAGGTGTCGCGCGTTGGCTGGAAGTAGTAGATGACGCGCAATGCTCCTCGCTTCCACGACCTTGTTGTGCCCACCGCAGTTTTCGAATACCGCCTGTCCCCTCGATCACGTTCCCTTGCGTTGGCCGGCGGAGGAGTGCTTCCTGAAGCCGCCGATACTCGTCATCAGTCAAGATGCCACTGAGACGCCGCGTAAATACCGCCGTTTCGACTAACTTCACTGGTGCACATACTACGCCATTGGCGCAGTTAACGACGACACCGCGCTCACTTCGTGGTCATCGCCCTAATCCTTCGCTCCTTCACCACCTCCCCGCCCTTCATCACAAACGGCACATCGTGCAGGAGGTGGATATTGCGTAGCGGATCGCCGTCGACGGCGATGATGTCGGCGTAGGCGCCGGGGGCGATGTTGCCGACGTCGGCCGACGCGTCGAGCATTTCGGCGGCGCGGGAGGTGGCGGAGCGGATGGCGTCCATCGGGGTCATGCCGAAGGCCACCATCTTGTCGAACTCCTGAGCGATCGGTTCGGTCCAGGAGAAGCCGCCGACGTCGGTGCCGAAGACGATTTTCACGCCGGCTTTCAGCGCTTTGCGGAACGACGCCTCGTGCAGCGAGACGCGTTTCGCATCGCGGCGGCCGGCGGGGGTGTCGGGTGGCGCATCGTGGTCGTAGTAGACGGCGAGCGTCGGGACGTACCACGTGCCCTGCTTCAGCATCTGCGCGATGTTGTCGTCAGTCAGATCGAGGCCGTGCTCGATCGAATCGCAGCCGCCGTCGAGCGCGCGGCGCAGGCCCTCGCCGTTGTAGGCGTGGCAGGCCACCTTGCGCTTCCAGCCGTGCGCCTCATCGACAATCGCACGAAGCTCCTCCACCGTCAGCGTCGGCTGCGAGACTAGATTGCCGTGTTGATCGAGCCATGATCGGTGCGTCATGTAGACCTTGATCCAATCCGCGCCGTGATCGAGCTGCTCGCGCGCGGCCTTGCGCGCCTCGACCGGACCGTCGATGAGCTGCGCGCCCTTCGGCACCGTGATCTCCGGCGCGTAGCCCTCCAGGTTGTAGCCGCCAGTCGTGGAGATGGCGCGCGTGGAGGCGAAGATGCGCGGTCCGGGAATGCGTCCCTCATCGATGGCTTGCTTGATGCCGATGTCGCCGTATCCGGCGCCCTCGGTCTCGACGTCGCGGATGGTCGTGAATCCCTGCTCCAGCGCGCGGCGCGCCGAGACGGTGGCCCGCGCCGCGCGGTACGCGAGGCTGTACTTCAACAGTTGTGCGTCGTATCCGCCCTCGGCCGGATCCTCACCCTGCAGAAAGATGTGCGTATGCGAATCGATCAGACCCGGCATCACCGTCATTCCGGTGAGGTCGATGACGTGCGCGCCGTCAGGAATGGCCGTCACCGCGCCGACGCTCTCGATGCGATTGCCGCGGATGACGATGACCTGATTTTCTTTCGGCGCATCGGAGCGGCCGTCGATGAGTGAGCTGGTCTTGATGTACGTGAGCGGTTGTGCGTTCGCGAAACTCGCGGCGAGCGCGAAGAGGATGAAGAGTTTGATTCGCATGTGGGGATTGTAGGCTCCCGCTTACAATCCGCCGCCATGCTCTACGACCCGGCTATGCGCGCGCTGGCGCATCAGACTGTCGACGCGCTCTTCGATCATGTCGAGGCAATCGCCGGACGGCGCGTCGTCGACTGGCAGACCTCCGACGAGTTGCGGGCGCGCGTGCGCATCGACGACCGAGGAGGCGCCGAGGGGATGGCGCTGATTCGGCTGCTGATAGACAACGCCATTCAGTTGCACCATCCCGCATACATGGGGCATCAGGTCTGTCCTCCATTTCCGACTGCCGTCATCGCCGATCTGGTGATCTCGACGTTGAATCAGTCGACGGCGGTGTGGGAGATGAGTCCGATCGGGACGGTGATCGAGCAGGAGGTCGTTCGCTGGCTGGCCGATCGCGCCGGCTATCCCGCGACATCCCTCGGCACTGCCGTTTCCGGCGGTTCGGCGGCGAATCTCACCGCGCTGCTGGCCGCCCGGGTGCGCTGGAACGATCGCGGGCGCGCGGGAAAACGTCCCGTGATTCTCTGCTCCGCCGATGCGCATTACTCGATCGCGCGGGCGGCGTCGATCATGGGGATCGCGTCAGACGATGTCGTGAACGTGGCAACGGATGATCAGCACCGGCTGGATGTCGGTGCGCTCGAAGCGGCTCTTCGGGATACCGAGGCCATGGCAATCGTTGCGACGTCGGGTTCCACGGCCACCGGCGCATTCGATGATCTCCGGGCCATCGCGGCGTTGCGCGACAAGTACGACACGTGGCTGCACGTCGATGCCGCGCACGGAGCGTCGGTCGTTCTGAGCGAACGCCTTCGGCCGCTCGTCGATGGTCTCGACCTCGCTGACTCGCTCGCGTGGGATCCGCACAAGATGCTCTGGATGTCGCTCTCCCTTGGCGTCGTCCTCGTACGCGACGGCCGCTGGCTGCGCCGCGCCTTCGAAGCCGATGCGCCATACCTTTTCAATGCCGAACGCGCCAGCGACAACATCGGCGAGATGACGATTCAATGTTCGAAGCGCGCGGACGCGATCAAGCTCTGGCTGACGTTGCAGATGTTCGGAACGGCGCCGTTCGTTGACGCGATGGAGCATGTGACGGATCTGACTCGCTATCTGTATGACGCGGTTATGGCGTCGTCCGATTTCGAAGCGATGCATGTTCCGGACTTCAACATCTTCTGCTTCCGCCATCGCAGCGACGATGCAACCAACGCGGAGTTGCGCGAGCGTCTGATCCGATCCGGACAAGCGTGGATTACGTCGACTGTCCTCAAAGGCCAGCGCGTCCTGCGCGTGACGATGATCAATCCGCGCACGGAACACGGGGATGTGGATCGGATGATGGCGGCTCTGAGGAGATTCGCTGCTCCTGGTTGACAGGGACATTCACTGCACCTTGCCAAAGCACAGACAAGAGTGTCTGTGCCACACTGGCTCGACCAAGTAGCAGGATTTGCGCAAGTACGGCAGGATCAATGTGGCACAGACACTCTTGTCTGTGCTGGTGAGGCTCGGGACCGCTGCGAAGATTAAGCGTGATCTCGACTTCGCGCGCATCGTAACGCCGCCAGCGCTCCGTTGCGCGATGACGATAGACTCGCAAAACTGCCATGCCATTACGCATCGTTCTCGTCGAGCCGCGCGAAGCGGGGAACGTGGGGGCCGCGGCGCGCGTGATGAAGAACTTTGGGTTCGATGATCTCTGGATCGTCGGACGGCATCCGAATCTGCATCCGCTGGCGGGGTGGTGGGCGAGTGGCGCGGACGACGTCGTCGAACACGCCCACTTCGCGCCGACGTTGCACCACGCCGTCGCCGACGCGCACATCACCGTCGCGACGACCTCGGCGCGCGAGCGCACTACGCCTGTCGATCTGACGCCAGTCGAAGTCGCGGAGCGATTCGCGGCGATCGGCGACCAGACTCTGGCGCTTGTATTCGGCCGCGAGGACAAAGGTCTGACGCGCGAGGAGGTCGTGCAGTGCCAGCACACGGCCGTGATTCCGACGTCGCCCGCGTTTCCGACGATGAACCTCGCGCAATCGGTCGGCGTCTTCTGTTACGAACTATCGACGACTTCGCGCGAATCGGAACCGCGCGAGCTGGCCACCGCGGCGAGGATTGAGCGGCTGCACGAGCGCGTGCAGGCGCTGCTCGTCGAAGTCGGTTTCCTGCACGGCGACAATCCGTATCGCGTGTACGACGAGTTGCGCGCCATCTCCGCGCGCGCCAATCTCGACGGCCGCGAGGCCACCATCCTCCTCGGCATCATCCGGCAGATCGAGTGGAAGCTCGCTCAGGCCGGCGGCGGCGCAACGCCGTGACCGTCGTGCGGCCCGTGCAGGCACTCACCGATCATCTCGATGAACTTCTCGAGGTCGAACGGCTTGAGGATCGAGTTGCAGACCGCGTCCGGCGGGATTTTCTCCACGCCGCGCTTCCCGGCGGCCGTGAAGACGATGATGTGCGGCCGCTCCTCGGGGTACTCCTCGCCGATCTTCTCGATGAACTCGTAGCCGTTCACGCGCGGCATCATCAGATCGAGCAGAATCAGATCGTACGCGCCGTCATGCTTCAACTTATCGAGCCCGACCTGTCCGTCTTCCGCCAGCTCCACGGTGAACTTCATCCGCTTGAGGACCGCCTGCAGGAGGACGCGAATGGCAAGGTCGTCGTCGATGACCAATATCCGCCGGCCGCTTCCGTCGATTTTTCCAGTCATGAAGTTGTGAAGATACCCGGTTTCACGAGGCCATCATGCGAAACGCATACCGGCCTCAGGCTTAGTAGTTTCAACAGATTACGGCATCGGACCTCGGCTGGCAATGACTGCACCCGTTGAGACTTACGCGTTCCGGCCGTGGGTGCGCCGGGCGGGTGCGTCGATCGTGATCGTTGCCGCTGGAGTAACGGCGGCGATCGTTTTTGCATTGATCGCAAACCCCGCCGCTCGCTACGGATGGATCGGCGAGCGCGCGGTGTGGGCGTACATCGCCACGCTCTGGATCGGCGGACTGAAGGTCTGGCTCGGCACGCGGCGCACGGTGGCCGAGGTGCGGGAGGAGACGCTGACGCTGCGTCCGCTGCATCAGTTTCGCTCACGCACGCTGCGCTGGAGCGACATCTCCGGCACAGAACAGATGATCGGCGGCGACCGCATGATCGTCTACTACGACACCGCGCGCGGCATGCGCTTCGTGGCGCTGAATCTGAACCTGATCAAAGGGCGGCGAACGTTTCTGGCGACGATCGACGAGCGTCTGCGCTCGATGGGATTCATCGAGAAAACGGTGGACCGGTCGCGATATCTTTCCAGGCCGCAATGACGCCGAAGAAAGAGATCGAGAAGCTGCGCGCGGAGCTGGAGCGGCATAACCGGCTGTATTACCTCGAAGCGGCGCCGGAGATCAGCGACTTCGAGTTCGATCAGCGGCTGAAGCGGCTGCAGGAGCTGGAGGCGGCGCATCCGGTGTTTGCCGATCCGAACTCGCCTACGCAGCGTGTCGGCGGCGCGCCGATGACGGGCGACTTTGCGACGGTCATCCACGAGCCTCCGATGCTATCGATCGAGAATGCGTACACGATCGAGGAGCTGCATGAGTGGGATGCGCGTGTGAAGAAAGGCCTTGGCGTCGACGAGGTCGAGTACGAGGCGGAGCTGAAGATCGACGGCGTCTCGATCGATTTGCTCTACGAAAACGGAGCGCTCGCGCGCGCGGCCACACGCGGCGACGGCGTGCGCGGCGACGATGTGACGGTGAACGTGCGCACGGTCCGCGCGTTGCCGCTGAAGATCGATACCAAGTTCAAGCGCGTCGAAGTGCGCGGCGAGATTTACATCTCCGCCGCCGATTTCAAGATCCTCAACGACCAACTCGAAGAAGCGGGACAGCCGGTGCTTGCCAATCCGCGCAATGCGGCGGCAGGATCGCTGCGGCAGAAGGATCCTCGACTCGTTGCACAGCGAAGGCTCAGCGCGTTCGTGTATCACCTCGTCGCGGCGGACGATGTTCGCGTGACGTCGCAATCCGAGGCGTACGAGTTGCTGTCGAAGATGGGATTTCCGCTGAATCCGAAGCGGGGAGTGTTCGCGAATCTGATCGCGGTCGAAGCGTTCCTGGAAACGATCCGCGAGCAGCGCCACGACCTGACCTTTGACATCGACGGCATCGTCATCAAGGTCAATCGGCGCGCGCAGCAGCAGGAGTTGGGCGCGACGTCGAAGGCGCCGCGCTGGGCGATCGCGTTCAAATATCCACCCGAGGCGGCGGAGACGGTGGTGCGCGCGATCAATCTGTACGTTGGGCGCACAGGCGCGGTCACACCCGTCGCGGAATTTGATCCGGTGCACATCGGCGGGACGAAAGTGGTCAACGCGTCGCTGCACAATTTCGATGAAGTGGCGCGCAAGGACGTGCGTGTCGGCGACGCCATCATGGTCCAGAAGGGCGGCGACATCATCCCGAAAGTCGTCGATGTCCTTGTCGCGAAACGTCCCGAAGGGACCGAACCGATCGCCTTGCCGACCGAGTGTCCGGCGTGTCATGAGCCGACGCATCGCTTCGAAGGCGAGGTGGCAATTCGCTGCATCAATCAGGGCTGCCCGGCCATCGTGCGCGAGTCGCTCTTCCACTTCGGCGCGCGCAAGGCGATGGACATCGAAGGCCTCGGCTACCAAACGATCTCGCAGTTGCTCGACGCGGACCTCATCACCGATTACGCGTCGCTCTACGAACTGCCCGAGGATGCCGTCGCGAAGCTGCCCGGCAAAGGGGAGCTGTCCGCGCGCAAGCTGGCCGAGGGGATCGAGAAGTCGAAGACGGCGGAGTTGTCGCGCGTGATCTTCGCCATCGGAATCCGTATGGTCGGCGAACGCGCCGCGAAGCTGCTGGCCGATCGCTTCGGTTCGATCGAAGCGCTGATGAATGCGACGACGGAGGAGTTGGTCGAAGTCGCTGAGATCGGTCCCAAGGTGGCGGAGGCGATCACGTTCTACTTTTCCGTTCCGGCGAATCGCGAGCGCATCGAGAAGATGCTGCGGCTCGGCGTCGCGCCACGGCATGTTTCAGCGGTAACCGGCGACCGGCTGGCGGGGAAGACGCTGGTCGTCACCGGAACGTTGTCGCGTTACTCGCGCGACGAGATCCACAAGCTGATCGAGCGCGAAGGCGGCAAATCGTCGGGATCGGTTTCAGCGAAGACGTCGTATGTCGTCGCCGGCGAAGCGGCAGGCTCGAAACTCGACAAAGCGAAGTCGCTCAACGTGCCCGTGCTGACCGAGGATGAGTTTCTGGCGCTGATCGGCCCTGCAGAAAGTAATGCGTAAGCCGCTGGCGGCGATCATCGCCGTATCCACTGCCGCGCAACTCTGGCTGGCGTACCGCTACTACGGGTTTCTGACCGGCGACGACGTAGAAGTTTTGTCCGAGGCATTCCGCCGCGCGCGGCGGTTGGCGTACACGCCGTGGGATATCCGCAATCTGTTCGTGCCGGATGTGGTGGTCGCGCCGGTGGTTTGGTTGACGCGCGGTATGTCGACGCGAACGACGATCTTTCTCGCATCGCTGCCGTTCATCGCGTTGTCGTCGTTGACAGTCTGGCTGGTGTATCGGTTGGCGCTGCGCTGGTGCGATGAACGCGCGTCGCTGGTCGCCGGGCTGCCCCTCGCGGCGCCTGTGATTCCGCCGCGTTTCCGGCGCCCGGTGTATTCGCGAACGGTGGACCCGGCTGGGTGCGTGCGTGCG
>ERZ1739052.153-NODE-153-length-10694-cov-11.351537_pt1 | contig 10694 bp, 8 predicted proteins | sample MGYA00581761_ERZ1739052 | MGnify/ENA primary metagenome ERZ1739052 (study PRJEB42929, sample SAMN08275524) | rhizosphere metagenome | isolation source: Rhizospheric soil replicate 1 | host: Colobanthus quitensis and Deschampsia antarctica | place: Antarctica...
CGTCGCCCAGCGCGCGCAAGCTCCATGCGCGCGCCGCGCGGGCGTTGGTGACGGTCTCGAGCGTCGTGAACGTCTTCGACGAAATGATGAACAGCGTTTCGGCCGGGTCGAGGTCGTGCGTCGCTTCCACGAAATCGGTGGCGTCGACGTTCGAGACGAAGCGAAACCGCAGGTCGCGCTGACTGTAGTGACGCAGCGCCTGATACGCCATCACCGGGCCGAGGTCCGATCCGCCGAGACCGATATTGATGACGTTGCGGATGCGCTTGCCGGTATGCCCCAGCCATCGGCCGCTGCGGACCTCGTCGGAGAATGCAGCCATCCGGTCGAGCACCGCATGCACGTCCGCGACGACGTCGGCGCCGTCGACAACAATCCGCTCGCCCTCGGGGGCGCGCAGCGCGACGTGGAGGACGGCGCGCTGTTCGGTCACGTTGATCTTTTCGCCGTTGAACATCGCGTCGATGCGCGCGCGCAAGCCGCACTGCTCGGCAAGGGCCAGCAGCAGTCGGAGCGTTTCGTCGGTGATGCGGTTCTTCGAGTAGTCGAGGTAGAGGCCGGCGGCCTCGGCAGCGAATCGGTCGCCGCGCCGGGGATCGTCGGCGAAGAGCTGCCGCAGGTGCAGGTGGCGCATCGCCTGGTAATGCGCGTCCAGCGCCTTCCACGCCGGGCGCGCCGTTAGCGGTTGTGCCGGTACTGTTGAACGAACGATCACCGTCATTTCCCTTTTGCTCGAGCGGCCTTCGCGAGCATGACGCTCTTCGAGGCGATGCAATCCATCAGATCTTTCCAGGACTTGTCGAAGGAGTGAGTGCCCTCGCGTTGAAGTTCGGCGGCGACGGCCGCATCATCGACCCCTGCCCGCGCGAACTCAGCCAGCAGCGCTTCGGCGTCGCCGCCATCGGCCGGCAATTCGCCGCTCACGTTCCCGTGATCGGCGAAAGCGAGCAGTGTCTTCTCGGGTATGGTGTTGATCGTGTCCGGGGCTGCGAGCGCTTCGACATAAAGCGTGTCCGACGCGTCAGGATCTTTGGTGCTGGTGCTGGCCCACAGGAGGCGTTGCGATTGCGCGCCGGTATCTGCAATTGTCCGCCAGCGAGACGATGCCAACACCTCGCGATAGGCCTTGTACGTGCGTTTGGCAATTGCAATCCCGAGGCGGTTCCGGAGCGGCGCCGGAACCTTGTCCTTCACCGCCACATCCCATCGGCTGACGAATATCGATGCCACGGAACCGACCTTCGAATCGAGACCGGCGGCGATCCGCCGTTCGATGCCGCGCATGTATGCCTCGGCCGCGGCGACGTACTGTTCGCGCGAGAAGAGCAGCGTGACATTCACCGGCACGCCCGCGAAGATCGTCTCCTCGATCGCAGGAATGCCTTTGCGGGTGCCGGGGATCTTGATGAACAGATTGGGACGTTTCGCCCGCCCATGAAGCTCCACGGCGGCCTTCATGGTGGCGGCCGTGTCGTCGGCCAGCAAGGGAGACACCTCCAACGATACCCAGCCGTCGATCCCGCCGGTGGCGTCGTGGACCGGGCGAAAAAGATCCGCGGCCCGAGTCAGATCCTCCAGGGCAAGTTCGAAGAACAACGCCTCGCCCGACTTGCCTGCAGCGGTTTTCTGACGGATGGCATCGTCGTAGAACCCTGCGTCTTTGACGGCTTTATCGAAGATCGTGGGGTTGGATGTCAGACCCGTCACGGAATCCTCGTCGATGTAACGGCGCAGCGTGCCGCTCGTCAGCAGGCCGCGGGTGATGTTGTCGAGCCAGAGACTCTGCCCGAGATCATGCAGTTGTCCTGTCGCCTTCATGGTTCCTCCTGTTGCCACCACGCCACGCGGGCGAATGCACCCGGAGATTGTTGGCGCACCGTTTCTCGGAGCGGTCCATTCAGCTTGCGATCCACGCTCGCGCTTCGTCCAAAGTCCCTTGGTCGAAGTAGCGGACCTGTGCAGTTGTGAAGGGTTTGCCGAACGCCGCCATCCCTTGCTCCCACCTGGTTTCGCCAACGATCGCCACCCGTTCGATGTCGTTGAAATGCTTCGCATCGAACTTGACCTCCTCCCACAGTGCGCCCGCCGTCCAGCCATGGAAATCCCGCATCTGCATTAGGATGCGGATCTTGCCGTGCTGTTTGACCATACGCTCCACGGCGGGCACAAATGCCGCGTAATCCTTCTTGAGCAACTTGCCAGTGAGGTGAATCTCCAGCAACTTGCCGCCATCGATTTCTTTCAGTTCCGCTGTCATGACTTGCTCCTTTCGATCTTTGCCATTGCTGTTGGTTTCCGTAGGTGGAGTGCATTGGGGAAATCGTAATTGACGAGTTCACCAATGCGCTCGACCGTCAGGTCAGCCGGCCGATACGCACCGACGTTCTTTGGATCCAGCGCGTAATGTCCCTGGCGTGGGAAGACGGTCGTCAGCCGGTTTCCCAGGACATCTTTCATCGCCGCCAGAATGCGCAGCTTGTCATCCACCATGACGTATTGGCCGGCCGGGTAGCGCCGCACGACCTCATCCAGCATCTGCTCCTTGTGGATGTAGATCAGTACGCGTCCTTCGACTGCGTCCCACAGCCCTGAGCGCTGGACCTTGCGCGGCTGGAAGACCACATCGCCATCCGAGAGGATGACCGCCGGTCCCCATCTGCGAAGATGCTCAATGACGCCGAGCGCGCCGGGATAGAGCCGCTTCGCAAACGGATAGTCCAGCAGAAATGAAGACATGAGCAGCAGCCGCGGGTCGTTCAAGTCTTCGAGCCGGTAGCGTTGCAGGGCACCCAGGTAGTCCGCATAGCCAAGCTCTCCGCGCAACGCCTCGAGTGCTGCCCAATAGCGATCCCGGTTCTCCGATCCGAACTCGCGCTCGAGGTGATCGCTGAGGTCGGCTTCGATGCGATCGTTGTCGAGCAGCGTGTTGTCCACGTCCAACAGGAAGACGATGGCGTCCGTCGCTGTCACCCTCACGTTCCCTCGGGCATGGGGTTGTGCCAGAAGCTGTCGGCCGCGATGAGCGCATCGGCCGCCTTCGGACCCCAACTGCCAGGCTTGTAGCGGTGGGCACGGTGATGGTTCGTAAGGACCGGATCGACTACCGCCCATGCTGCCTCAACCGCGTCCTCGCGGGTGAAGAGCGCCCCATCTCCAGCCATTGCATCTCCTAAAAGCCGTTCATACGGCTCTTCTTCTCCCGGTTGCTCTTCAAGCAGGTAGAGCTCTTGCTGGTCGCCGATGAACTCCTTCCCCGCGCGCTTGACTCGAGCGGCGAGGGCGACGGCCGAGCTCGGCGAGAGTCGAAAGCGCAGATAGTTTGCTCGCCCGAGCGCCGGCATGGAATCGTCGAACAGCCTTTGCGGCGGCGGCTTCAGCTCCACCAGCACCTCCGCCGCTGTTTCAGGCAGACACTTGCCCGAGCGCAGGTACCACGGCACCCCTTCCCAGCGCCACGAGTCGATGAAAAGCCGCAGCGCACAAAAGGTCTCGATGTCGGAACCCTTCGCTACGCCCGGTTCTTTGCGGTAGCCCACGTACTGGCCGCGCACTACGTCGTCCGCCTGCAGCGGGCGCATGGCCTGGAAAACCTTAGCTTTCTCGCCGTGCACGGCGCCAAAACCCTGATAAGCCGGCGGCTCCATGGCCAGCAACGCCACGACCTGAAAAAGGTGGTTCTGAATGACGTCGCGCAGACAGCCGGCGCTCTCGTAAAATGAGCCGCGACCCTCCACGCCGAAATCCTCGGAGAGCGTGATCTGAACGCTGGCCACACAATTCCGGTTCCAGATCGGCTCCAGAAACGAATTGGCAAAGCGGAAATAGAGGATATTCATGATCGCCTCTTTGCCGAGATAGTGGTCGATGCGGAAGATCGAATCTTCGGGGAACACCGAGTGCGCGATCCGGTTCAGCTCCCGCGCGGAGGCCAAGTCACGTCCGAAGGGCTTTTCCACGATGACGCGCGCATGATCGGCCAGGCCCGCTGCGCCGAGCCCTTCGATGACCGTCCCGAAGAGGGAGGGTGGGATGGCCAGGTAATGTGCCGGGCGCCGGGCTTTGCCCAGCGCTTCCTTCAACGCCGTAAACGTGTTCTGGTCGTTGTAGTCACCATCTACATACTGGAGCTGGGCGAGCAGATGGTGAAGGGCGCGCTTGTTATCGACCCCGCCCGATCGCCGGATGCTGTCAATCACGCGCTTGCGCAAACGCTCCAAGCTCCAATTCGGGGAGGCGACGCCGATGACCGGGACCTTCAGCGTGCCTCGTTTGGCCATTGCGTAGAGCGCCGGGAAGATCATCTTGTGGGCGAGATCGCCCGTCACACCGAAGAGCACCAGCGCGTCGGAATGTAATGTCCTGCCGCTGACCTTGCGCATATACCCTTCCCACTCTTTTCTCTGTCCGCCACCGTGCCTTCGGAGAGAAGCCGATGGCGCATTCCGAGACTCCATCGCGCGGACTCTCTCGCTGGGCGACGCAGGATCTGTCGTTCTGGACCGTATTCGTCTGGTCCCGTATCGGGGCGTGCAATACGGTCGCCAGGCCGCCCCGAGAGCATCGTGAGCGTTGCTCCGTCAAGAATACTGATCTGTCGCGCTTGCTCGCGTGGCCCTTCGCGGTACGGCGTGGTGCCTCGCTTCAAGCTGCCACGGCGGGTTCGCCGGGTGGCGCGTTTTTTGAACCCGACGCATGACTACGCTTCGATCGGGCCGGTTTGCTATTCCGTAACCAAGCCTTCCGAGGAGAACCGCTCGCGCGGCTCTGAAGGCGTTGGCCGGGAGAGTACATGAAGCCAGTCTTGGTGCCGTTGACATTGGTCCGTTGTCTGGTTGTAGCGGCGTTGATCGTGAGTTTCAGCCCCGACGCCCGAGCTGTTCCAAGCTTCAGCCGGCAGACCGGACTGACGTGCGCGGTATGCCACAGCAATCCGCCCGAACTCACCGCGTTCGGGCGCAAATTCAAGCTTGAGGGCTATACGCTCACGGAAAAAAAGCCGGACAGCACCATCGAAGCGCAGGACTTGAAGATCAACCGGTCGTTCCCACTATCGGTCATGCTTCTTCTCAGTGACACAGTCGGTAACGCGCGCGTTAAGGGCTCACAAAACGGGAGCGCTGCGTTTCCACAGGCTCTCAGTCTCTTTCTTGCGGGCGAGATTTCGCCCCATCTTGGAGCAATGGTTCAGGCAACCTATTCTCATGAGTCAGATCGGTTCACGTTGGACAATACCGACGTCCGCTATGCCGATCACACCACTCTAGGTTCGAAGGACCTCCTATATGGCCTCACGATGAACAATGGCCCGACTGTGGAGGATGTCTGGAACAGCACCGCTTCGTGGGGATATCCGTGGCTCTCCTCCGGAAGTGTCCCTTCGCCAAGCGTTAAGCCGCTCATCCTCGGCGAGCTTTCTCAGGATGTCGCCGGTCTCGGCGCATATACGATGTGGAACGATCATCTGTACGCGGGACTCACTCTGTACCGCTCGGAGCATGCCGGGGGCCCGCAGCCTCTGACCGGAACCGACTTCGCGTTCAACATCCGAGGAGTCGCGCCTTACTGGCGGCTGGCGTGGCAACAAAGCTGGGGACTCAACTACCTGGAAGTCGGACAATCCGGACTTTACGTAAAGTCGGTCCCCGGTGGTGTAACAGGAACAAGCGATACCTATACCGACAATTCCATTGATTTCCAGTACGAGCGGCCATTCGGCGTGAACTTGCTGACCGCCCACGGGATCTATGTTCACGAAACAGCCAAACTCGATGCCACGGTTGCCGCAGGAAGCGCGACCACGTCCTTACATCACCTGAATACGTTTCGGGCCGATGTGACGGGTCATCTTCGGAGTCGTTATACGTTGACTCTGGCGAAATTTTCGACAACCGGCGATATGGACCAACTGCTCTATGCGCCAGCTCCTGTGAGTGGCAGTGCGAGCGGAAGCCCCGATAGCAGCGGCTACGTCGCACAAGCCGGTTTCTGGCCGCAGCAGAATATCGAGATATCCGCCGCCTATACCGGATATTCGACATTCAACGGGGCGCGCCGGAATTATGACGGAGCCGGCCGTAATGCTTCTGCGAACAATTCAGTGTACGTCGCCTTGTGGTTGAACTTTTGAGCGAACCGGCTGGGCACGGGGTGGGAGGATATTCGAAATGGTAGCGCCAGATCATGCCTCGAAGCCGAACCTGCTCGATGGATCCCGGCGATCGTTCCTCGGCGTGCTGCTCGGGTTGGCGTCGGCTTTCATTGCGGCACTTCTGGCGGTACCCGTTCTGCGCTATCTGTTCTATCCGCTCACTGCCGAACACAAATCCTCCGGCTGGACCGATGCCGGCCCGCTTTCGGAGGCGGAGGCTTCGCTCGTTCCGCTAAGCCGAACACTCGACCTCCGACAGCAGGACGGCTGGCGGGAGACCGAGAGCCATCCCGCGGTTTACCTCGTCAAGACCGGAAGCGGCGTTCAAGCACTCTCCGCCATTTGTCCCCATCTGGGATGTAACGTCCCGTGGGATGCGGCCCGAAAGGAATTCGTATGTCCATGCCATGCAGGGACGTTCGGCCCGGATGGCTCCTACATTTCCGGACCTCCGCGCCGGGGGATGGACACTCTCGAGACAAAGGTCGTCAGTGGAAACGTGATGGTGAAATATCAGACCTTCCGTCCCGACGTACCGAACAAGCAGGTGACGAGTTGATCGACAAGAGTCCGGCGGACGAGCCGGAGCCAACTCCCGAAACTATGCATGGAAAGCCAGGCGTGCCCCGACGACTGTGGCTCTGGCTCGACCGGCGTACCGAAGCGGACGCACTGTTTCGCGCGTCGCTTGACGAGCCCGTACCCGGCGGTGCGCGCTTTGCGTATGTATTCGGTTCGGCGCTTCTGTTCCTTTTTGTTTCCCAGGTCATCACCGGCGTATGTCTTGCGGTCTACTATGTTCCGTCGCCACTGACCGCTCACGTCACACTTTCCTACATTATCAAGGAGGTCGCGGGGGGGGCATTCCTGCGAAGCCTGCACTCCTACGGCTCCAGTGCAATGATCGTAGTTCTGTTTCTGCATTTCCTTCAGACGTTCCTGTATGGATCCTACAAAGGAAAGCGGGATCTGCTCTGGATCGCCGGCTGTGTTCTCGCGCTGCTTCTATTGGGCATGACGTTCACCGGCTATCTTCTGCGCTGGGACCTGAAGGCATACTTCGCCGGCGCCGTCGGCACGAGCCTGGCGGGCGACGTCCCCCTTATCGGGGGCTGGCTGCTGCGGCTTCTGCGGGGAGGCGAGACGTTGGGAGCCCTGACCCTCTCGCGCTTTTACGTTCTCCACGTCTTTGTTCTTCCCGCCGCGATCTTTTCATTCATCGCACTCCATATTTTCCTGTTTCGCAAGGCTGGGGCCGCGGGCCCCGTGAACGAAGATCCGGTGCATCCTCATTTGCCAGCCGAGACGTTCTATCCCAAACAAGTCATCATTGACATGCTGTTTGTGTTTGTTGTGATGGGCATTCTTGGCATGCTGGCCCACTTCGTTCCAGTAGAGCTCGGCCCGGCGGCCGACCCGTCTAACAGCAATTATCTGCCGCGTCCGGAGTGGTACTACCTGCCATTTTTCGAATGGCTGAAATACTGGGATGGCGCAAAGACAGTGATCGGGGTGGTCGTAATCCCCGGAATTCTGATCGCGCTGGTCTTTCTGTTGCCGTTCATGGATCGGAGCGTCGAACGGCGTCCCTGGCGGCGCCCGATTGCCGTCGGCAGCGTTTTGATCGTGTTGCTCGGTCTGATGTGGCTCGGAATGCAAAGCCGTCTCAATGACTCAACCGATTCAGCGACTGCATCCCAGCTTGCTCAGCAGAACCTGGCCGAAGACCAGTACTTCCATGCTCCCTTTCGTCCTTATTCGTCCTCTTCGCCTTCCGGGGGAGCGAGTCCCGTTGCAGCCGGAGGAGCGGCGGCCCATGGGAAAGCGCTTTTCGATTCAAGCCGCTGCAGCGGCTGTCACGGTCAGGGCGGTGTGGGCGGTGGCGTCGGCCCGGCGCTGACCCATATTTCAGCCACCATCCAACCCGCTCAACTCACGGCGCTCCTTAAAGCGCCCAACGCCAAAATGAAGGCCGGCGGCATGGTCCCTCTGACTTTGAATGCGGCGGATATGGCTGCTTTGGTTTCCTATGTGAGTAGTCTCGGCGGACCACGGGCCAACTCCGCGCCCGCGCCCGGCTCACCGCCATCTACGCCGGCTGCAGCAAATGCAGGTGCACCATCCGCACCGGCGGTCACGACGAGCGCAAATCCTGCATCGTCTTCATCTACCGGTAGCCCAAAGGCAACGACAGCGGGAGGAAAACCGATCTATCAGTCCCAAGGCTGCGCGGCCTGCCACGGCGATGCGGGCAATGGGACGCAACGCGGTCCTGCATTAGTCGGGATCGGCAAGAAGCTTTCTGCCGCTCAGATATCGGCTCTGCTCCACAAACCGAACGCCAAAATGAAAGCGGGGGGCATGCCAGCCGTTACAGGGAGCGCCGGGGAGATAGCCTCTCTTGTGGCATACCTCAGAAGTCTTCCATTGACCGGAACAGCTCCCGCACAGAGTGCGAACGGCAAATCAGTAGCGCCCACTCCTACGCAGGGAGCCCCGGTCCCGTCAACAACGCCGGCAACAACATCCTCACCGAGCGCAAATCCTGCATTGTCTCCATCTACCGGTAGCCCAAAGGCAACGACAGCAGGAACAAAACCGATCTATCAGTCCCAGGGCTGTGCGGCATGCCACGGCGATGGGGGCAAGGGGACGCAACGCGGCCCGGCATTAGCTGGCATCGGCAAGAGGCTCTCTGCCGTTCAGATTTCGGCTCTGCTGCACAAACCGAACGCCAAGATGAAAGCCGGGGGGATGCCGGCCGTCAAGGGGAGCGATGGAGAGATAGCCTCTCTTGTGGCATACCTCAGAGGTCTTTCATCGACCGGAACAGCGCCCGCCCAGAGTACGAATGCCAAATCAGTAGCGCCGCCTCCGGCACAGGGAGCACCGGCTCCGCCAATAACGACGGCAACAGGATCCTCGGGCCCGCAAACTCAGCCGCAAACAGGAGCGGCTAATGTTTCCGCGGCCGGCCAACCGCCAAAGCCATCGGACCAGCGCGGAGCGTCGCTTTTCAACGGGCACGGCTGCGCGGCCTGCCATGGACCTGGCGGCACAGGCACCAGCAAGGCACCGGCATTAGCAACGTTCAGCAAGACGATCACCCCAGCGGCGCTGACGAGTCTCCTGCAGCATCCGAATCATAAGATGCAAGCCGGCGGGATGCCTCCTGCAAACATGTCCGCGGCGGATATCAGCGCTTTAGTGGCGTATCTACAGAATGTCGGTACTTCCGCGACGGCGCCGGCTTCAAACTCCGGCGCTACGGTGGCAGCACTACGCCCGATGAATCAACTCGAGTCAAAGGGGAAAGTGATTTTCGGAGCGTATGGATGTGCGAAGTGTCATGGGATGAATGGCGCGGGAGGTACAGCCGCCGCCCCCGCGCTCGCGGGAACTGGCAAAAACATTTCAACGGAGCTACTGACTAAGATGCTCCAGCAGCCGACCACTCCGATGCACAGAGGCGGTATGCCGCCAGTGTCCGTAGGCGGCGAGGAACTCAAAGAGTTGGTGGCTTATGTAAGCTACATTTCTTCGACGAAAGCGGCCGTCAAGGTCAGGCCAAGATAGTGATCATCGAGTCTTCGGAGTCGGCGTAATGGTCATCCTGCTCGCCGCAGGCAGGAATACTTCGTGCTGAAACACGTCCCAGTGGACGAGCCTCTCCGTGGGGAGCTGCTCAATGTTGAACGGCTCGAGGAGCGGGCCCGGGCGCTCGCGACCGGCCTAGCGGCGTCGGGCCGCTCCCGGTTCGGGCGAATCGTTCTCCTGCGCCGGCTGAGCGAGAACCTGGCCGCGCTCCGCCACGTCTATCAGACCATCGCGGGCGACGTGCACCGCGGCGAGAGCGCCGAGCCGGGAGCAGAGTGGCTCCTCGATAACTTCCATCTCGTCGAGGCGGAGGGTGCCGGCATTCGCCACGATCTTCCACCGGCCTTTTACAGAAAACTCCCGCACGCTCCGGGGAAGGAGCGGAGGCCGCGTCTCTACGTGATGGCCGAGGAGCTCGTCGCTGCCAGCGACGCACGCCTCGACGCCTCGCGTCTTTCCTCGTTCTTTCTCGCGTACCAGGCCGTCACGCCGCTTCCGCTCGGCGAGCTCTGGGCCTCGCCGAGCATGTTGCGGCTCGCGCTGATTGAGAACCTGCGCCGGCTTGCAGGGCGGATCCTCGAGGCGAGTGAGCAGCGCGCCCTCGCGGACCGCCTCGTCGCCGCGCGCGAGTCAGGGGAGGATCGGGCTGACCCGCCGGTCCTTCCGGCGATACTCCACCCGGCTTTCGTCGCCGAAGTGCTCAAGCGGCTCGGCGAGTACGACCCGAAACTCACACCGATCGGTGTGGCACTGGACGCCCGGCTCGAGGCCCTCGGTACAAACCCGGAAGAGGTCGCGCGCTCCGAGCATCAGCGCCAGGCGACGGATCAGGTATCGACGGGAAACACGATCACGAGCCTGCGGTTTTGCGCAACGCTCGGTTGGACGCCCTGGGTCGAGAGCGTGAGCCACCACGACATGGTCCTCCGCCCCGCCCCCTCGGGCGGCC
>ERZ1739052.154-NODE-154-length-10563-cov-10.760088_pt1 | contig 10563 bp, 8 predicted proteins | sample MGYA00581761_ERZ1739052 | MGnify/ENA primary metagenome ERZ1739052 (study PRJEB42929, sample SAMN08275524) | rhizosphere metagenome | isolation source: Rhizospheric soil replicate 1 | host: Colobanthus quitensis and Deschampsia antarctica | place: Antarctica...
GGCGCCGCGCGGTCGAGCCGCCGCCGGGAGGCAGCACCGTCTATCCGGCGTCCGTCAACTACATCGACAACGAAATTTTCGGAAAGATGAAGGCGGACGGAATCGTGCCCTCGGCGATTTCCTCCGACGAGGAGTTCTTCCGCCGCGTCAATCTCGATCTCACCGGCCAGATCCCCGACCCTGCCGCGGTGCAGGCGTTTCTGAACGACAAATCGGCCGACAAGCGCACGAAGACAATCGACGCGCTCCTCGCCTCCGATGCATTTGTCGATCGCTGGACGATGTGGTTCGGCGATCTCGTACAGAACGTCTCGGTCTCGTCGAGCAGCCGCGAGCTCCCGGCCGGCCGCAACGCCTACTACACGTACATTCACGACTCGATCAAGTCGAATAAACCGTACGACCAGATGGTGCGCGAGATCATCGGCGCTTCCGGTGACAGCTTCACCACGGGCGCCGCGAACTTCTATGTGCGCCAGATCCAGGCCAACGGGCCGGCGCAGGATACTTACGACAATCTCGCCGCGGAGTCGGGCGTGATGTTCCTCGGCATGCCGATGCAGTGTCTGTCCTGCCACAACGGCCTCGGACACCTCGAAGCGGTCAACTGGTATCTGAAATCGCACGCGCGCTACGATTTCTGGGGCAACGCCGCCTTCTTTTCGCGCGGCATTGCCAAGCGGACGACACAGGGCGATAACCAGTCCAGCTTCACAGTGTCCGACGGCACCAAAGGCGCCTACAACCTGAATACGAACTCCGGCAACAAGACGTCGCGGGTTCCGATCGGCAGCCAGACCAGCGTCAATCCGGCGTATCTTGCGACCGGTGAGCAGCCTCGCGCGGGAGAAGCATGGCGCGACGCCTATGGCCGCATTCTCACCGCGCAGCCGCAGTTTGCGATCGCCACTGTGAACTATCTATGGAAAGAGATGTTCACGCTCGGCATCGTCGAACCGGCTAATAACATCGATCCATCGCGGCTCGATCCGAACAATCTTCCGGCGGGCCAGACGATCCAGCCGAATCATCCGAACCTGCTGACGCTTCTGGCCAACGATTTCACGACGAGCCACTATGACCTGCGGGCGATTCTGCGCACAATGGCGATGTCGAATGCGTACCAGCTTTCGGCGAAATACAGTGCGTCAACGTGGAATGAGTCGTGGACGCCGGATTACGCCCGCCACATTCCGCGGCGGTTAATAGCCGAGGCGATGCTCGACGCGATCGCGAAGGCTACGAGCGTTCCGGTTACTTACAACATCAGCGGCGGTCTCCCGGCCGTGACGTCCGCAATGAAGCTGCCTGATACCCTCGAGGTGCGGGCCAATGTCTATGGACGCTTCCTGGACGAATTCGGCCGGGGCAACCGCGACGATCAGGCCCGCTCGAATGACAGCTCGATCGCACAGGCATTGTCGCTGATGAATGACGGCACCGTCGTCGTCAATCGCACGCACAAGGCCACCGCGAATTCGACAGTCGCGAAGACGCTGGCATCGACGACTGACCCGAATGTCATCACAGACCAGCTTTATCTCTATACCTTGTCACGCTATCCGACGGCGGCCGAGAAGACGCAGGGCGTAGCGTATCTGAAGAGCGGGACCCTCCAAAACAAGACTGAAGATCTGCAATGGGTGCTTCTCAACTCCGTCGAGTTTCTGTTCAATTGAAGGACTGACGACAATGGCAAAACCGAGACTTCCCAAGAGCACCATCGAGTGCCCTGACTGCAATAAGGCGAGCGGCTTTCCGCTCGGCAAGAGCGAAGGCTTTTCCCGCCGCCGCTTCATGCAGGTCGCAGGCACGGGACTCGTGGCCTCTTATTTTGCCGATGTCTTCAGTCCGCGCCTGTTGCAGGCCGCCACGACCGCGCCGAACGTCACCCTTCACAACACGGCCAAGAACGCCATTTTCATTTTCCTGCCGGGCGCTCCGAGCAACATCGACACCTGGGATCTGAAAGAGGGCGCCTGGACGCCTTCGGATTTCAATCCGACCTCCTACGACAACAACAACGTCCGCTTTCCGCAAGGGCTCATGCCGATGACGGCTGCACAGCTCGGGAAAATGACCTTCGTCCGCTCCGGACTTTCCTGGGCCGCCGTCCACACGCTCGGACAGGCGTGGGCGCAGATCGCCCGGAATCCCGGCGGCGCCACCGGATCGATCGCGCCGCATATCGGCGCCGTCGTCGCACTCGAGTCGCAGATCAAACGCTTACCGTCCGACGTTCTGCCGGGCTTCATTGCTCTTAACTCGGCCGGGATCCCTTCGTCCGGCTACTTCCCCGCGTCGTATGCGCCATTCCAGGTCGTACCAGCCGCGACAGGCCTCCCCACCATCGCGCATCCGGACGGCGTTGCGCGCTTTTCCGATCGCTGGTCGTTCCTGAAGTCGCTCGATGCAAACCGCACCAGCGGCATTCTCGGCAAAGCATCGCTGGACATGAACGACTTTTACACGCAATCGAAGGCGCTGATGGACGCGCCCAACATCAACGCGGTATTCAGTTTCGCGGCGTCCGATCACACCAAGTACGGCGCGACGACGTTCGGCGATTCCCTCATCGTGGCGCGCAATCTGGTCGCCGCCGGCAAGGGCACGCGCTTCGTCCAGGCCACCCTCGGCGGTTGGGATCATCACAGCGGCATTTATGACAAACCGGCGAATGGCGTGAGCTCGCTCTACACGCAATGCGCTCAGTTCGATCCCGCGTACGCGTCGCTGCTCGCCGATCTTTCGTCGATGCCCGGCTCGGTATCCGGAAAGACGCTGCTCGACGAGACCATGGTCGTCGTCGTGGCCGAGTTCGGACGCACCGTCGGCGTTCTCAATAATCAGGCCGGCCGCGATCACAATCTGCGCATGACCACGGTTTGGGCCGGCGGCGGCGTGCGCGGCGGCAACGTGATCGGCAAGACCGATGCGACCGGCGGCAGCGTCAGCGATTTCGGATGGAGCGCCAATCGCGACATCCGCCCCGAGGACGTCACCTCCACGATCTACTCCGCCCTCGGCATCGACTACACGACCGTCCGCCACGACGATCCGCTGAACCGCGGATTCGAGTACGTCCCATTCGCGAAAGACGGGACGTACCAACCGATCAACGAATTGTTCTGATGTGTGTGGGCCGCGGCTCGCGGCCCACACGCTCAACCTACTTCGCTACCCGATCCTTTAAATTCGTGTGATACGCCGGGTCGTCGACGATGCCGGTCGGATTGCCCATCTTGGCGATCTTCCCCGAGATGTCGTTGATGCGGTCCTGCGTGCCGGGATGGTCGGCGAAAAAGCGGGTCACCGAGGTGTCGCCGCCCTTCTCCAGGCTGAGGAGCTTCTGGAACATGTCCAACATGCCGTGCGGGTCGTAGCCGGCCTTGGTCATGAACTGCAGGCCGAGGTCGTCGGCTTCTTTTTCGTCGGCGCGGCTGAATCGGGCCATCGCGCCGCCGGCGATCACCTGCGCGAGCAACTGCTGCAATCCACCCGGATTCTGGCCCAGGAGAATGCCGCCGATCGCACCGATCTCCTGTTGCGTCTCGACCTGCTTGATGACATGCCGCGCGACGACGTGGCTGATCTCGTGCGCGACGACGCCGGCCAGTTCGTCGGCCTTGTCGGCGTGCGCGATAAGGCCGCTGTTGATGTAGATGTGTCCGCCGGGAATGCTGAATGCGTTGACGCCCGGATCGTTGACGATATCGAACGTGAACGGGCGACTCGCCAGCGGCGTTTGCGCGTGGATGCGCTCGCCGACGGCCGTCAGATACGCCTTGGCAGTGGCGTCATTGCTGAGCTGCATCTGCTGCGCGACCTGCGCAGCCATCTGATTGCCGAGCTGCCATTCCTGATCGAGCGAGACGCTGTTGCCGGTCGCGCCGAGGCCGCCAGAGCCGCAGCCGGCAGCCAGAACTCCAACCAAAACTACTGCGAGAAATGAAGTGCGGTTCAACATCGGTAAACCCTCCGGAGCGGCGAAGTGCAAAAGGAGGACCGTTCACGCGGAGAACGCGGAGAGGCGGAGGAAGGCGGAGGAAGCTCCGCGGTTTGCTCCGCCTCTCCGCGAGCTCCGCGTGATCAAAGAATGTGAAACGCGCGATGCCCCTTCACTTCGAACGTCTCCATCAATGACCGCCCTCGCCCGCGCAGCAGCCACTCGACGAAGCGCGCCGCATTGGGATCCGCGGAGATCAGCATTACCGAGTACACGTTCCGCAGAAAGGGATCGCCCTCGAACAGCAGCCGAATCCGGAGGGACGACGCGAGCTGATCGAATGTGGCGCAGTCGCTCAGCGTGTACGCCTGCAGCTCGCTCGCGGAACGGAGCAGCGCCGGCATCGGCTGGCCCATCTTTAGATACCCGGGATTGAGCTCGGGGACGGTGAGCGCCGCGCGCCAGAGTGCCCTCTCCTTCGTGTACGTCCCCGACTGATCGTTGCGCGAGGTGAAGACGCTGTGCGTCCTCGCAATGCGCGCGAACGCGTCGGCGGCGCTGCGCGCGTGCGCGACGCCGGCCGGATCCTTCGGCGGTCCGACGATGATGAAGTCGTTCCACATGAACTGCTGGTAGAGCCGCGGCTTGTGTGCGGCGACAAAGTGTTTCTCGGCGCCGGGATCGTGCGTGATCGTGACATCCGCGTTGTCTTCCGCCGCGAGCGCCAGCGCCTGTCCCGATCCGGCCACGATCGGATGGATTTCGATGCCGGTGTCGCGTTCGAATTCGACCTGCAGCAGCGGCAGCACCCCGGAACCCTGCACCGTCGTCGTCGTGGCGAGGATGAACGATTTCTTCGGCGCCTCGCGCGCACACCCGGCCAGCAGCAGCGCGATCGCGATCAGCGCACGGCGCATCGCTACTTCTTCACCGCCGCGCTGTCGCCGGCCTGGAACTCGGCCTCGCTCAATTGCAGATCATCGCGCGGAGGTCCGTCGCCCATCACGCCCGCGTACACCTCGCGCGCCAGCTCGCGTGTTAGGTGCGAGTAGACATTGCCGTCGACGATCATGTTCGGCCCGTGATCGCACAGATCGAGACACGACACCGTGCAGACGCGCACCAGCGCCTTGCGCCCCACCTTCTTGTTATGCCCCTTCAACTCCGCGTGGATGAACTCCCCGCGCTCGATCCCGCGATCGGGATTGCTGCAACGGCCGCCGATGCAGACCAGGAAATGCTTTTGGAAGGGGTATTTCATTTGTGCGGAGTCTAATCCTGATGCCGCCGGAGCGAAGCGAAGGACGGCATCAGGATGCGCTTCGCGCCCGTCAGGATGAACTCCCTTGAGCCCACTTCTTCCCCGAATCCAACACGTGCTTCAAATCCTTTGGACTGCACGCCTCCGCATAAATCCGAGCAACGGGTTCGGTGCCTGACAAACGGAACAATAGCCAGGTGTTGTCATCGAAGATCAGCTTCACGCCGTCCGTCTTGTTCACCTCGCGCACGGTGAAATCGTCGATCGACTTCGGAGGATTGGCGAGCTTCTCGGCCAGCGAGTCCTTGAGCTGCGGCGTCAGCTTCATGTCGATCCGTTTCGAGTAGAAGTAGCCGAACTCCTGGTACATCTCCTCGATCAACTGATTCAACTTCTTGCCCGTGTGCGCGACCATCTCCGCGACCAGCAGGCAGGCCAGGATGCCGTCCTTCTCCGGGAGATGGCGGTACATCGACATCCCCGCGCTCTCCTCGCCGCCCATGGCGATCTTGTCGTCGAGAATCAACTCGCCGATGTACTTGAAACCGACTGGCGTTTCGTACAGCTCGACGTCGAGCTTGCGGGCGATGGCGTCGATCAGGTGCGTCGTGGCCACCGATCGCGCCAGGCCACCGGGGATTTTTCGCTCGCGCTTCAGGTAGATCGCCAGCAGCGACAGGATCACGTTCGGCGAGACGAAGCGGTTGCAATCGTCGATGATGCCGAAGCGGTCGGCGTCGCCGTCGGTGGCCAGGCCGAGGTCGAAGCCCTCGTCGGTGACGACCTTGCGGAGCTCGCTGAGATTTTTCTCATTGCACTCGGGGGAGAAACCGCCGAAGTACGGATCGCGGTAGTTGTGGATAATCTTCACCTCGACGCCCGACTCGAGGAGGAAGTAGTCGAGGTAATCGCGCGAGGTGCCGAAGAGCGAATCGATGGCGATGCGAAGGCCGCTCTTGCGAATCGTATCGACGTCGACTTTCTGTTTGAGACCATCGAGGTAGCGGTCTTTCGGATCGATCTCCTCGATCAGCTCGGCCTTTTCGTATACGTCCACGCGCTGGCCGGTGGCAGCGACCTTGTTGATCTCGTCCTCGATCTGCTTCGTGATCTCCGGCAGCGCCGGCGCGCCGTTCGACGTCGAGAACTTCAGGCCGTTGTACTCGGGCGGATTGTGCGAGGCGGTGAAGTTGATCGCCCCCATCGCTTTCCGCCGCACCGTCTCGAAAGACGCGACTGGTGTGGGCACGTCGCGCGTGCAAAGGTAGGCATGAATGTCATTGAAGGCGAGGATGCGGGCCGCTTCCGATGCGAACTTTTCGGAGAGGAAGCGGGTGTCGTACGCGATGACGACGCCGCGTCCCTTCTGGTTGGCTTTCTTCAGATAGTTTGCGATGCCCTGGCTGGCGATGCGGACGTTGTCGAAGGTGAAATCCTCTCCGATGATGCCGCGCCACCCCGAGGTCCCGAATTTGATCATGTCTCTCCAATCAACTGCGGCGTGGGAACTTAACACAGGGACGAGGGAGGAGGGACGAGGGAAAAGCATCCCGCCGTGCCGCTGGCGCTTCCCTCGTCCCTTATCCCTCGTCCCTTATCCCTCGTCCCTTATCCCTCGTCCCTGCTTCACTGGCCTGATTCACGCAATATCATTGCCCAACGATGTCTGAGCGGCCCGTGCTGCTGATCGCCGATGACGATGAGGACGTACAACGCCTGTTGACGCTCTTCGTCCGCCCGCTCGATTGCGAGGTTCTGACCGCGCGTGACGGCGAAGAAGCACTGGCCATTGCGCAGGCGCGGCTGCCCGACCTCGTGCTGCTCGACGTCATGATGCCAAAGCGCAGCGGCTGGGAAGTCTGCCAGGCGTTGAAGGCGGTGCAGCGGACGTCGCACATCGCGGTCGTGCTCGTCACCGGCCGCGGCGATGTGAAGGATCGCCTCACAGGATTGCAGCTCGGCGCCGACGACTACCTCGTCAAGCCGTTCAATCGCGACGAAGTGGTCAAGCGCATTGGTGCATTGCTCCATCGCAAACACCGCGAGCCGAGTCCGGGCGCCGAGGCTGCCAAGTCATCGGAGAGCATGCTCTTCGATCGCGCCAGCGGACTGCCCACCGTTCCGATGGTGCTCAGCCGGCTGAAGGAAATGCTCATCGAGCAGAGCGAGATCGGCATCGTCTACGTCGACATCGAACAGTTCGAGCAGATCGAGGCCGAGTATGGCTGGGCGTTCTTCGACGAGTTCCTCCGCTGCGCGGGCGAGGCGGTGGTCTCGGAGGCGCGGGCGCGATTTCCGAAGGCGCTCGTCGCCGCAAATCTTGTCGGCGGTTCCAGCTTCTACATTTTCTTCGAGTCGCGCGGCACCGACCTGCGGCAGGAGGCCGCCTTCGACACGGTCGCCAATGATGTCCGCGAGAAGCTCATCGCCGCCATGCGCGATCGCTTCCCGAACATGCAGCAGGGACAGATCGGTTTCTTCGTCGGCGCGGCGCGCATCGATTACCGGCCGCAGATTCGTCTCGAGCGGCAGGTCTATCAAGGGATGCAGACCGCAGGCGATGCGGTCCGCGACGCCGAGCAGCAGCGCAAGAAGCAATTGACCCGCGAGTTGCGCGACATCATCCGCCGCAAACGCGTGACCACGCTCTTCCAGCCGATCGTCTGGGCGCAAGAGGGGAAGGTCTTCGGCTATGAGGTGCTGACGCGCGGCGCGCCCGGTTCGTCGTTCCGCAATTCCGACATGCTCTTCGGCTTCGCGCGCGACGCGAAGCTGGCCTGGGCGCTGGAGACCGTGGCGCTCGAAGCGGCGCTGAAGCAATTGCGTTCTTTCGACCTCACTGGCCGCAAGTACCTGCTCAATCTGGAGGCGGAGATGTTCGAGGAGTCGGAGTTCCGCATCCACGAGATGGTGTCGTTCTTCTCCGAACATCGCGGCCATTTTGTTTTCGAGCTGACCGAGCGCGCCGCCATCGAGGACTACGCGGTCTTCCGCCGTCTCCTCGACGAGTTCCGCGATAAAGGAATCGAAGTTGCGATCGACGACGCCGGCTCCGGCTACGCCTCGCTCGAAGCAATCGCCGCACTATCACCCGACTATTTGAAAATCACGAAGGGCCTGGTCTCCACGCTTGCCGACGAGCCGATCAAGCAGGATCTCGTAAAAATGCTCGTCGACCTCGGCGGGAAAATCGGCGCGAAGACGCTCGCCGAAGGCCTCGAAACCGTCGAAGAATACGAATGGTGCCGCGACCTCGGCGTCGACCTTCTCCAGGGCTACTACCTCGCGCACCCGCAGGATGAACCGCGCATCGGCGACGAAGAAGTGGCAGCGTCGCTCAAAGCCGACGCGGAGCGTCGTCTGGCCGCCGTTTAAGAACGATCCGGTTTTTTTTGCGTTACATCTGCGTCATCTGCGGATCGTCTCTGCCGCGTAGCGAACCGCCGGACTGCCGGCCGGATAGAAAACGCCGAGCAGCCGCATCTCGCCAGCCCCGCGATTCTCGACGCAATGCACCTGGCCATGCGGCAGGAAGATGCAGGAGCCGGTTTCGATCGGCGCGTGCGATGACCCCGCCCACATCTCGCCGGTGCCGTCGCGGATCACGATCACCTCTTCGTACAGGTGGAAGTGATCGGGCGCGCGGCCGGGCGGGATGCCGCCAACGAACTGCGTCACCTGTGTGCTGCCGGCGTCTTCGTTGATGATCTCGCGATACCAGCGGTCGCCGGTGCGCTGCACGGGACGATCCTGCATTCGCACGATGACGGGCGCACCGCCGGAGCCCGGCTCGTAGCCGTCGAGCGTCGCGCCGTCGTCGGGACATCGGGAACTGACGAGGGTCAGCGTCTCGTCAGCGGCGATCTCCAGTGACGTCGCCGGCGGCAGGTAGATGCCGGTGTCGGAGCGAAGGCCTGACCCCGAGCCGGAGAGCACGTAGAGCACCTCGTCCGAGATTTCGTTGCGAAGTGTCGCCCGCTCTCCTCCCGCCAACTCCATCACGCGCAGCGAGATCGCCGTCGCACCGGCGGCGGTTCCGAAGTGCTTCCAGATCCGGAGAGCGCCTTCGACGGACGGTTCGCCGTCCTTCAAACCCCCTACGCGACAGCCGCCGTCGAGTATTGCAAGCATTTCGTGGGATTATGCTCCACGCGTGCAGACGAAAGAAGACGGAGTCCGGGCCACCAACCAGGATTTCATCCGCTACGACCAGGTCGAGAAGCGCCAGAACTATCAGCTCGCCGAGGGACTTGATGGTGATCAGTTCGACGAGGACTTCCAGATTCGCACCGTCGATATCGGCCTTTTTCTCCACGGCGACGACGCCGGAAAACGCGCCTTCGCCACTCAGCTAGGCGACGCGCTGCATGAGATCGGCTTCGCCATCCTCACCGGCCACGACGTCGATCCGAATCTTTATGCCGAGGCCGGGCGGAGGATCGAGGAGATCTTCACCGGCCTCACGCTCGACGACAAGATGCGCTTTCGCGCCGAGCGATTCGGCTCCGTCAATCAGGGCTACTTCCCGATCAAGGAAACCAGCAATATGCATCCCGACCTCGTCGAAGGGTGGGTGTTCTGCCGCCGGGCGTTCGAAGAGACGAAATCGTTCTGGCCGATGGATGAGCAGGCGGAGTTCTTTGGCCGGATCGTCGCCGGCCACGAAACGCTGATCCTTCCCGTGATGCAAAGCCTCCTCACGTACCTCGGCTGCGACGCGCATCTCTTCGACGAAAAACTGACCGGGACGAACTTCGGACTTCGTCTCAACTACTACCCACCCGTTTCCGACGCCGATGACGCCACGGGCGCGGCGCGCCTCCTCGGCCACGAGGACATCGATCTCTTCACGTTCCTCCCCGCGCCGCGCGTCGAGGGTCTGCAGATTCTCAATCGCCGCAACATGAAGTGGGTGCGCATCGCCGCGCCGCCGGGCAGCATCATCCTCAACACCGGCGACTACATGCAGCGCATCAGCAACGACATCTTTCCGTCAACGACGCATCGCGTCAGCAAGCCGCGCGATCCGCGGCAGCGCGTCGCGACGCGCGTGTCGTTTCCGATGGCCGTTTATCTTTGGGAGAACGAGATGCTGGAAGTGCTGCCGTGCATCGCCAATCCGAAGTACCCGCCGGTGAAGGCGATCCAGTTTCACACGAGCATCACCAGCAAATTCTATGGGGATGACTACGCGGTGACCGAGGCATGAATGACCCGTTTCTCCAATACCGCGAACGTTTCCCGATCCTGAGCCGGACGAAGTACCTCGTGTCGCACTCCCTCGGCGCGATGCCCGAGGCGACGCGCGACGCGCTGGCCGAATGCGCCAATGCGGTTGGCGCGATCGCGACGATCC
>ERZ1739052.155-NODE-155-length-10346-cov-8.946069_pt1 | contig 10346 bp, 10 predicted proteins | sample MGYA00581761_ERZ1739052 | MGnify/ENA primary metagenome ERZ1739052 (study PRJEB42929, sample SAMN08275524) | rhizosphere metagenome | isolation source: Rhizospheric soil replicate 1 | host: Colobanthus quitensis and Deschampsia antarctica | place: Antarctica...
GATTTGGCGTGACTGGAGTTCTGACTACGTCTCTCCCTCTCTTGGCGATGCCCTTGCGATCGTACCCCTACAGCGCCCTGGGCCTGTCGCCCATGATGTTGCCGTCGGTGACGGCGCCGCCGGGGTTCGGCCAATCGCGGCCCGGTGCGGGAGTGGCCTGCGGCTGCGCGGCCAGCGTGGAGGCCGTGTAGTCGTTGATGCCGGCGAGGAGCGCGCGGCGGTGCGGCGCGGCCTCGAGGTGCAGGCCGGCGACAAGCACCGCGCAGGCGGCGACCAGCCTCGCAGAAATTTTCATTGGCGCGAATGACACGTTTTGACCCGAATTGTGTCTACCTCATCCGCGAGGGACCACATGATGAGACAAGTCTTGTGCGTTTTTGTAGCGTTGCTTTGCGCGAGCGCCCGCGGCGGGGTGGGACGGTGGAACGACGTGACGCAGGCGAAGAACATCGATCCGGCAAAGTCGGCGGCGCTGTTTGTGGGCATCCGCGATTTTCCGTGGGACAAGACGCTGGCGATGGTGCCGTACGCCGTCGATGATGCAGTCGACCTCGCCTACGAACTGACGATGGAGCAGAAGCCGCTGCTGGTCGATCCGAAGCGGGTGGTCCTGGCGCTTTCGGGCACGCCGCAGAAGACGGAATCGCAGGAGAAGTTGAGGAAACTGCTCGCGGCGGGAGCGACGCCGCACAACGCGACGACCGAGGACATTCTTGACGTGCTCGAATCGCAATCGCGATCGGTCGCATCGAACGGAATCCTCATCGTGGCGTTCGCGACGCACGGCATCAGCGATGAAGGGACGCAATATCTGCTGACTGCCAGCTCGACGCTCGGGCACTATCACCGGACGGCGCTCACCGACGCCGAGATCCGCGAGACCATCTCGCGCAACGGAGTGGCGCGGTCACTCATCTTCATCGACGCCTGCCGCGAGCGGCTCATGAAGGACCGGCGCAGCGGCGACGTCGATCCGCGGTCGGTGGCTTCATTCGTGCGCGCCTTCAGCAAGATCACGGGGCAGGTCGTTTTCTCCGCCGCCCCAGGAGGTGGGTACGCCTACGACGACGAGGAACGGCAAAACGGCGTCTTCACGGCCACCGTCATCGAAGGCCTCCGCTGCGGTGCGCGCGCGAATGCATCGGGATTCATCACTGTCGACGCGCTGCACTCGTATGTGGAAGCGCACGTGCTGGCATGGCTGCAGGCGCACAAGAACCGCGACGCGAAGACGGCCACGCAATGGACCTCGGAGGGCAATTCGAAAGAGCTGCCGCTGTCGATCTGCGTCAATCGCAGCGCGGCAGCGTCGCAGCGTCCTGCGCGGTGACGTTGCCGTACGCCCAGATGCGCCCGGACGAGTCTTTGTACGCGACGCCGCGGAAGGAGCGGTCGCGATAGAAGCGCTGCACGCCGCCATCGACGACGCCGTACGCGCCGGCGCCGTAATGCATTGCCTCGACCATGGAGTCCTCCATGACCATGTCGGTCTCGACGAGCAGGACGTCGCAGTCGCGTCCGCGCGCGCTGGCGCGGACCTTCCACCCGGCGAACCGCGAATGCGCGTAGCGGTCGGTGAAAACGTTCGCGGCGGCGACGTGATTGTTCGAAGAATGCGGAGGTTTTGCGTCGCACATCGCGATGAGCAGCGCAAGGATCATCAGGCATCGGATCGTCATGGCATCCTCCTCGGGCGGTGAAAGAAACGGCTCGCCGCGCTTGCGGCGAGCCGTTGGTGTGAATTACGGATGGAAGGGAGGGCAGAAGATCTCTTCGTAGGCGGTGCGGCCGATGTTCAGCCGGATCGCGTTCAGAAGATCGGACCAGAGCGCCTCCTGCGGATGGATGGCCTGCCAGTCCACTTCCGGATACGACGGTGCGTCGGGCGCGGCGCCCGCCTTCGGCACCAGCCGCGCCGACTGGGCGATCGGCGCTTGTGCTACGTCGTAGTACATCTCGAAGTGCTTTCCGGGATCGGGCGTGCCCAGGAACGGCGCCGCCGGCGGAACGAACGCCGGAAGATTGAGCACAGCTACTTCGACGTTGCCGTTTGCGTCCGGCGACAACGTCATCGAACGTCCTGTGCCGCCGTCGAACTTCTCTTCCACGATCTCCACGTTCTCGCCGGAGATCTCGATCTCTGCGCCGACCCAGGAGGCGATGGCCTGCGAGTACGGCGAGGGAGTGCCCGTCCCGTCGAGGCGCTCGAAGTGCACAGGCGTGACATGGCTGCCGGCACGCGCGACGCGGTACGTGAAAACCTTGCCGCTGCGCAGGTGCAGACGCGCGGCCACGAGGCCGGGAGGCGGCGAGTCAAGCAGATCGGTGTTGAATGCATAGCCGGACGGCGCGATCTGTTTCATGTCGGCCACCCAGTTGAAATCCTCGCGCTCTGCTGAAGTGGTGGGGATGATGCCGGTTGTGAGGTTCCGGCGGATGTTGAGCGCTGGAAGATCGGGATCGTTCGGGCTGCCCTTGTGAATGGACAGCTCGGAATTTGCCAGCTCCCACGCACCGCCGCCGGCGACCGCTGCTTCGAGCGAATCGAGCGCCTGCATTTCGGATTGATCGGAGAAGACGAACTGGGCGATGCCCGAGTCGCGCTTCGGACACTCTCCGCTGCAATCGCCGGCGCGGGCGATCAGAAGCGGTTTGTGATGGGGGAGGGAGCTGCTGTCAGAGGATTGGTAGTTGTGGTTGACGTTGAGGAGGAGGACGGTCATTTCTTTGCCGTCCTCGCTGGGAACGAAGGCCATGAGGCCTGTGAAAAACAGTTTGAGGATGAAGCTGTTCACGGTGGTTTCTCCTTCTGTTGCGGCGCGGCCTTGAAGGGTGACGAGCCGTGGCCGATCACCTGAAACGGGGCCCACGCCAGTACCGGCTTGAAGCCGGGATTGTTGTTTTTGTTCGTGAGCAGTTCGACTTGTGCTTGTTGCAGTGCAACCGCCGCATCGCTGCCCTCTCGATAGTGACAATGGAAAGACACGAGGACATCCTCCGCTGTGGCGTCTTCGACATTCCAAAGCGTGCCGACGACGGCCGGAACACCGGCGCCGATGAGCGGCCGCACGAACGGCCCAACGCCTTCCGCGCCGATCGGAAGACCGCCCGCGCTGCTGCATGTCGAGAGCACCACAAGACGGGTATGTGCGAGAGGCGAGAGCGCGGTCAGCAGCGCTTGTGCGTCCAATGGACCGGGTTGATTCGCCGAGGGAGCGAAAAGAATGAAAGAGCGCGACGGCGCCTGCGCATTGACGATGCTGTGTGCGGCGACATGAATGACGGTGCTGTTGCGCGCGCGCGCAAGAAAGGCAGGAATGGTCGCGTCGCCTTCCAACAGCATTTCGGCGTGTGGGTAAAGCGCATCGATTTTTTCGCACTCACGCCGCGCGTGCGGAAGCGGTTGCAGCCCGTGCGCAAGCGCGAGGTTGCCATTGAAGGCCGGATCGCCGATCAGCAGTACGGACGGCGATCCGACCTCCGTAGACAATGCGTGGTCGCGGTTCAGCGACACGAGATAAAGATTCGCGCTGCCAGCGATCTCGATGGGGACATTCTGGATGAGGTAGCGGCCCGTATTCGAGTTCCGGAGCGCGGCAAAAGGCAGACCGTGCAGCGCGCCGTCGGGCACGATCACCAGCCGATCGGGCATCTTCCCGAATTTTGCAATCGGTTCAGCGATGAGCGCGCCATAGAGTACATACGACTGCGTCTCGAAATCGGTGCGATTGCGGATGTTTGCGGCGCGCTGGAGCGCGGCGCTGCGGCGCTCGATCTCGCGGGAAGGCATTGCCAGCGGAACGGCCTGGAAAAAATCGCGCGACACGAGCCAGGCGATCGCGTGATCGCCGAGGAATGAGTATTCGATGAGAAGCGTGCCGGATGGCAGGGACTGTCGGATCGCCGCGAGGCTCTTTGGCGTGCCGTCGAAACCGTCCGGCGCCGTTTCGGAAGCGAGATACAGGGGTTCGAATGCGCGCTGCCGTTCGGCGTAATCGAAGGCCTCGTCCTGCCGGTTTTCATTCAGCAGTTGCTGAATGAGCGTTTGATACGTTGCCGGAAAACGCGAAAAGTACGCGCTCCAGATTTCCTCGCCGGAGCCGCGTTTTCGGTGGTGCAGAATTTCCAATTCCTCGGCGTGCAATGCGGCGAGCGCCGCGCGGAGATCCTGTTCTGCGCCGGAGTCGTTTCCCGCGCGCCGCTGCGCTTCGGCCCGTTCGGCGAGCAGCAGGGCGCGATTCGTTTTGCGCTCAACGCTCGACAACCGTAACGCTTCGGAAAATGCTCCGGCCGCGTTTGCGGGATTGATGCGAAGCAGTGATTGTCCTCGCACTTCGTCGATGCGCTCCTGCAGGATCTGTTTCGCATTCGGGTCCATGTCCGTCGCATTCAGGCGGATTGCTTCATTAAGGTCAGCAGTAGCTCGATCGTACTGCCCGAGTTGAACCTCAATTCCCGCGCGTTCGCGTTTCACTACGCCGAGGTGTGCCTGTAATCTCTTGATTGCCGTTGTCTGTTCCGGCGGCGTGGCGACGAGGGCTCGCTGAATCACGCGGAGAGCAGCGTTTTGATACAACAGCGCAATCTGGATGTGGCCCAGCGTCCGAGCCGTCGCCGCAAGGTCGCCAAGTAGCAGATGGCGCGCTCCCGAGTCCGCCAAATGCGATGAAGCCTGAAGAGCGCGCAATCCTTCGCGCCACGCCAGTTGATTCTGGCCGGCCGTCCGGAACACGCTGATTCGGCGCATCCATGTGTCGGCGACGCTTTCGAGGTCGTGTTCCCGTTCGTATTCCGCGAGCGCGGCATCCGATTCGGCTAGCGATTCCACATATTTTCCTTGCTGCCGAAGAAGGTTTGCGCGCGTCGATTGAATCTTCGCGGAAAGCCGTCCATAGCCTTGTCTGCGCGCATCGCGTTCGATCGGGTCGAGCAACGCGGAAGCACGTTCCGATGCGTTCGGCTTCTTTTCCAACGACACACCATTCGCCTGGCCGAGGCGCGCCTGCAGAGCGAGAGGACTGCCTGCGCGCTCGAGCAAGTGTGCCGCTGTCTCAAAGAGGACGATTCTGTTCGGCGCTACGGCGCGCTCGGCTGCACGCGCAACGGCGAACGCTCGGTACGCCTGCTCCAGCGCGTCAGGCGATCGTTCCATCGCTGCGACGACATCGACGTCATAGCGGTCGTGCACCAGGTGGGAAAGCGCATTCGCAAGCGTTCCTGCGTCCTTCAGATGTTGTCTCGTCAGCAGCTCGTCTGTCAGGTAACGCTCGGCAGAAGAAAGGTATGGACTTACGAGCCGAAGGATCGCGCGCTCGTCACGTTTGCGAAGTGCCGTCGGCAATTGAGCGCGATTCTGTGTCCAGTCTGCCGTTGAATCACCGCGGTGCACGAGGAGGTCGCGATACTGACGCGCTTCCGCGGATTTCGTCGGACTGCCGATCTTCAAAAAATGATTCCACGATTCGATCGCATCGGCTGTCAGTCCGAGCGAGTCTTCGATCAGCGCGCGATTGAACCACGCGGCGGACGACTGAGGCGTTGCGGCCGTGGCCTGCTGCGCAGTATCCAATGCGTTCAAAAGATCGGTTGGCCGGTCTTCGCGCGACGCACGCAGCGCGTACCCGGCCGCGAGATCGTTCCGTGCGAGCGGCTCCGTCACGGCGCGCCGTTCGAGCACCACGATGGCGGCATCCGTACAGAGGGGCTGCGTGGTCAGTATGTTTACGGCCGCGAGACGGTTGTCGATGATCTCGTCGCATTCCGCCGGGATCGTGCTCGGCTGCCACGGCGACGACGCCGGCTTCATATCGCCGGGACGAAGCCACACCGCCGTATTTTCCGTGTCTTCCTGATGACGGCAGCCGTTTGCGACGCTGCAGAGTGCGAGAGCGATGATCAGGAGTCGTTTCAAGGCTCTCATAAGATACGCGGTTTGCGGGGACGAGATCGAGCGATGACGAATGAAGACCGCTTCCCGGCTCTTTTCCGGAAGTCTTACAAACGGATTGTCCGTTTTTACGTTCTGTCCTTTCGTGTGACCGAGGAAGACGCGGAGGAGTTGACGCAGGACGCGTTTTTCCGGTTTCTGGAAGCGATGGATGAATATCGCGGCGATGCCGAGTGGGCGTACCTCGAGACGATTGCCCGCAACGTCGCATACAACAGGATCCGGTCGCAAAAGACGGCCAAGCGCGGCGCGGAAATGATCGACATTCACGATCGCAACGCAATCCCGGAACCGGCGGCGCCGGTGGAGCCCGATTACGCGCAACGCGAGGAAACCGTGCTTCGCAGCAAACGTCTTCGCGACGCCATCGCCGCACTTCCCCTCGGTAGCCGCGAATGCATTCAGTTATGGCTCAACGAATTTACCTACGACGAGATCGCGAAGTTTCTGAAGATCAGCGTGGACGCGGTCAAGTCGAGATTGCGCGACGCGAAGAAGATCCTTCGCGCACGGCTGGGAGATCCCAATGCGCTCCCGGAGGATGAAGAATGACTACGAAATCTGAGTTTGCAACTGCCAATCGAGAACTCAACGCCGAAAATCGCGCGTCGCTCGGCGAGCCGCCGACGGCCGAGGAAGTCCTGGCATATTCGCGCGGTGAACTGGCGCCGGATGCACAGGCACGCATTCGGGAACGCCTCATGGTTTATCCGGATCTTTTACGGACGTTGACCGCACCGTTTCCGGCGCCAGCCGAGACGGATCATCCGGACTACTTGTCCGATCATGAGTTCACCCGGCACTGGAAGGCGCTCCAGAAGCGCCGTCAACGACCCCGTCGCGGCCCGCAGTTCTCGCACGCATTCGGTGCGATCGCCGCAACGCTGGCCGTGGTTCTCGGCGTGCTGCTATGGCGCGCCGAGGCGAAGCTGAAGAAGCCGCAGGCGGTATGGGAGCAGCAGGATCTCTATCCGGATGGCCGTCGCGGCGTCGAGGGCGCACCAAAGGCGTTGACGGCAAATGGCGAGTCGTATCTCCTCGTGCCGGCGTTAGGCTCTGACCTCACGGCGGAGAAACTTCGGGGGGAGATTGTTGACGCCGCGAATCCGTCGCGAACCGTCTGGAGCAGTGAGGCCGTCCCCCGGACTTCGGACAGCTCCTTCGTGATCCTCGTCCCCCGCGATTCCCTGAAAGCGGGCACGTACAGACTCGTGGTCTATGCCATTACGGGCGAGCGTCAGGAGCCATTGAGCTCGTACACGTTTCGTGTGCCCGCGCGGTAAGCCGTCGATCCCTGCCGCAAAGAAGGCGGCCCGGACGCGGCTCGCGAGAAAGCCTGACGCTTTTCTCCGCGTCTCCGCGTAAAACTGGCGTATTCACTGCACGCCGTCCGCGAGGAGGATTCATGACCCTCTCATCTTGCGAAGGTCGTATTCGCTGACTGCTTCGGCGTACCGAGCCGCGTCGGTAAACCGGCGGCGAGGACGACGGCGACTACGCGCACGCCGGCGTGGTCCGCGCCTCGTGGATCGGCGTGTTGAGGTCGCGCAGCGGGCGTGCGGATCGGCGCTCGAAGACCGACTGCAACTCGGCCACGATCGCCAGCGCGATCTGTTCCGGAGTTTCGGCGCCGAGGTCGAGGCCGAGCGGATTGTGAAAGCGCGCGTCGCGCGTTGCGCCGATCCCGGCGAGCAGTTCATCCCCGCGCGATCGCGGACCGAGGAGGCCGATGTACGGAATGGGCGACGCGAAGAGCCGCGTCAGGATTTCGGCATCGCGCGCGAAGTTGTGGGTCATCACAATCGCGGCATCGAAGTCGAATGCGTCGAACTCTTCGCGCGGCTTCATCATCGTGACGTTCCAGCCCGCGCTACGCGCGAGTTGCGCGACCGGCTCGGCGCCGGCACCGCTTCCGAAGATAGCGATTACGCGCGGTGGACGAATGATCTCGATCATCGATTCGCCGCTTGGGAGGGGTGTCGTCCATTCGACCGGCTCGCGGCCGTTCCAACGAAAGGTCGTGACGATCCGCGGCGGGTGCTCGTCATCAAACGGCTCGATGAGGAGATCGAGCACTCCTCGGCAGCCCAGTCCGAGTCCGAAGGCCAAGTCGTCGCTGCGCGTGGAGTCGTAGGTGATCACTTGCGGCGTCATCGCTGCGAGCCACTGCGCGAGGCGCTCGGCGAGGTCGCGCTCCAGACAACCGCCGCTGATCGCGCCGGTGACCGTTCCATCCTCGCCGATGACGGCGCGCGCACCGGCGCGGCGGTAGGTCGAACCTTCCGTGCGTACGACCGTGATGATGACGCCGCGCCGGTGCGCGTCGATCAGCGCGCGGCTGGCGGCGATGGCGGCGTCCATTTCGTGCATCAAGCGGTACTCATACAGAAAATTTGCCGGCGAGGACGACGTCGCCGGGATCGAGCAGCGTGTGTGCGATCAGGTCGAGCGCCTGCTGCGAGCCGGTGGTCATCAGCGTCGGCGGCGCTGCAGTCGATGCCGCGCGACCGGCAGACGCCGGCGACGAAATCGCAGAGCCGCGGCAGGCCGCGTGTCGGTCCGTATTGCAGCGAGATCGCGCGGAACCTCTCCATCACTGCTCCTCAGTCATCGAAACGAAGCACGCCATCAACCACGAGCCGACCGCCGCGCTGACCATGCTTTGAACGACGCCGGATACGAGCCGAATCGGCGTGAAGAACAACGCCATCGACGGTATCTGATGCTGCGTGATCGTCATCGGAATGCTGAACGCAGAGACGACCGAATTCAGAGCCAGGGAAAGCACGAATGCGATCACAGCGACGGCGACGTGGCGCCCGAGGTCGTCGCGAACGGCGCGCCATGCGACGCGAAGCGACTCACGCGCCGGTAGCGACCGCGCCACACAGATCGTGATCGCCTTCGCGCACCAGATCGATACGACGATGGCGACCGGGATCAGAACGAAGATTGCGACCGCCAGGCCCACGCATCCGACGACCATCCGTCCGACGGTGTCGGAGACGAGGACGAGGCCGGCGATGGTCAGCACCAGCGGCACGAGCACGAACAGCAGTCCGACCGACCACGCCCAGTTGTACAGCCAGAAGATGCGCCACCACGACGACGCGCCGCCGGCCAGCCAGCGATCGACGGAAAACGCGCGGAAGGCATCGCGGCCGGCACTGAGATGCCGTTTCTCGTTTCGCTCGGCATCGACGTAAATCTGCGCGATGCCCCCTTCGACAAACGCGTGGATCGCCAGCAACACGCCGAGGACGATGAAGGCCAGCGCGAACATCCATACGAAGAGCATCAGATGGCCGATCAGCCATCCGACCATTGCGCCGGCCGGGTCGCTGGAGTTGACGATTTCGTCTTTCGACAGCCCCGCGGCCACGACCGCCGGAACGATGGCCACGATGATCGACACGATGACGAGACCGATCAGCACCACGCTTTCGGCGATGCGCAACGCGATCACCGGCCAGTTCGCGATGGTCGAGTCAAGCCCGCGGCGGAGAACGTCAGGAAGGCTGCGCTTCAAAGGATGTTGCGGCTCTGTTTGTTGGCGATGCGGTGATCGGGGACGCCTTTGATCGAAATCAACTCCGTCATCTCGTGCAGCCGGCTGCGCAAGCGGTCGCCGACGCGGTCCTGCAGGCGCTGCCCCTCGACGCTGGCGTCGTCGTAATAATTCGTCGTGAAAATCGTGGTGCGCTCGGTGTTGTAGCGGCTGTTGATGACGTAGTAGAGAACGTCCTGCACGAACTGCGTCGGCTTCTGCGATCCGAGCTCGTCGAGCACGAGCAGGTCGGCTTCCAGCAGCGGCCGCAGGATTTCCGCCTTGCCGACGGCGGCATCAGGATCGAAGCTGGCCTGAATCTCCTGGATGAGGTCCTGGAAATTTGAGAAGAGCACGCGTCCCGGCTTGCCGCTGTGAATGATCTCGACCAGCGCCGCGACCGCGAGGTGCGTCTTGCCCGCACCGCAGCCGCCCATGAGCAGCAGTCCGCGTCCGTCGATGGTCATCGGCCACGCGTCGACAAACTCACGCACGCGGTTGCGCGCCGATTTCAAAACCGCGTTGTTCTTGTCGTAGAACGTTTCGAGCGTGCAGTGCGGGTAGTAGCGCCGCGGGATGGTGGAGGCCGCGATGCGCTGCCGCCGCCGCAGATCGCCCTGACATCCGCACGGCTCGACGCGCAGCGAGTCGCCGGCGAGCGGAATCCATCCCGATCCGTTGCAGCGGGCGCAGGTGGCGGGAAGGATCGCGGACATGGACGAGAGTTTAATTCATGCGATGCCGCGCTTGTTATAGTCGCGGCGATGTGCGGCATCTATGGAATGGTCGCGAACGGCGCGGCGCTGCGGCACCCGCAGGTCCTCGGCTTCATGGGCGAGGCGCTGCGGCACC
>ERZ1739052.156-NODE-156-length-10261-cov-9.148344_pt1 | contig 10261 bp, 6 predicted proteins | sample MGYA00581761_ERZ1739052 | MGnify/ENA primary metagenome ERZ1739052 (study PRJEB42929, sample SAMN08275524) | rhizosphere metagenome | isolation source: Rhizospheric soil replicate 1 | host: Colobanthus quitensis and Deschampsia antarctica | place: Antarctica...
GCCTGTCCGGGCCCGGTGCTGTGTCAGGGTGGCGGAACGCGGTGGGCGGCCCGGCACGGGACCCGGAAGCGGGAAGGCGCCGTCACACGCATGGGCGTGCCGGACGGTTTGTCCGGGATCTCGAAACCAACGGCGCGCAGAGCGTAGGGCAGTGTCTCGGTCTCCGCCCATGCCGCATTCACCCAAGCGTCGAACAGTATTCGCTCAAAGCACTGGCAGTGTTTCACGGATTCACGCGGAGGATCCCGCTTGACGAGACCGGCCGCTATCGCGACGCCAAACGAGAGCTCGCCGCGGCGCTGCCGTACATCACGATTTCGCCCGACGTGACGCGGTATCGCGCGAAGATCGAAGGCGCGATCGAGTAAGAGACGCAATCTCCTGGCGATCCGCGACTCCGCTTTGGTAGAATCGTCTGAACCCGTTTTGACGAGCTGTCCAAATCCGCGAGCGTCTTCGAAAGGCTGCCAATGAAAAAATTTGCCGTTGCTATCGCCCTGATGCTGTCCGCGATCGTCGCTCATGCCGCCGATCGAGCGACGACGCCCGAGATCACGCCGCCCTCGAACGGCGAAGAGTTCCTGCGCCTGAGCAGCACCGAGAAACTGTTCTGGTCCATCGGCTACTCGCAGGGATACCTCGACGCCCTGAACAAGATCGACGTCGCCGCCGGTGCGAATTCGGCCTGCGCCAGCCTGGCCGCGCGCACGGAGCGCCAGAGCTCCACCGCCGGCAAGATGTCCGGCTTCGAGCTCGTCTCCGGTCTCGAGAAGTTCTACGCCGATCCGGCCAACACGCTCATTCCCGTCGGCAGCGCCATTCGCATCTACATGCTGCAGGCCGCCGGAAAAGACCAGACCACGATCCAGGAGCTGATCGAGACCGCTCGAGCCCTCGGTGCGGAAAGTTCGCACCGCCCGATCGCGAGCAAGTAACGGCATCGGATCGCAGTGGAGTCGCTGTCCGCCGCGTTCTGCATCATTCCTCTGCTCTTCGCCGTGTCCGCGCGCGTTGAAAAACCGCTGCCGCGGCGCATCCCGGCCATCGTCCCCGGCATCGTGCTGACGGCGCTGCACGATGCCAATGCGACCAGCGACGGGCGCCGCTTCGACGGCGCGTTAGCGGTCGCAAAGTTCATCGTCGAGGTGATGCCGCTTGGCCCGCAGCGCAATGAGTTCCGGCGATCGATCCTCATCTACGAAGACATCGGCACGGTCCTCAGCTACGCCATGCGCGACCGCTACGGCGCCTACTTCAACGACGATTCGCTGCCAGGAATGCACGACCGCCTCATCGCCGACTACCCCGGCTACGACGACTACATCACCGAATTTCGCGTCGCCGATGCGAAAGGAAACGTGCTCTATCCGACTGCGGAGACGAGGACGTTTCTGGTGGAGCAACTTACGGATAAGTAGCAGTCGGGACGTATCTGCAGCGGTATTCATTCCGCATGCGGAATCGTTCGCGCGCGCCTCCGCGCGCAACGAGAGACCGCGCGACGAGAGACCCGATAGGCCACGAATCGACGCGAAACCTCCGAGACTCACGTCGCCGTGGTAGGCCGCGCGTCGAGCGCGTGGATGGCTTGAATCAGCCGCGCGCCGGCCGAGGCGCCTTTGGCGACGACCGCGCTGAAGCCGCTGCGTAATTGTTCGCGGTCGGCCGGCGTCAGCTCCTTCGCGGTGAACGCGAGGATGGGGATGCGCGAGGTCAGCTCGCTTTGTTTGAGCAACGTCGCCACTTCGAAGCCGCTCATGCCGGGCATGGCCAGGTCGAGGATGATCACGTCCGGTGCGCTGTTTTCGGCGCGCTCCAACCCTTCCGCGCCGGAGAACGCTTTCTCGATCTGGTAGCCCTGCTTCGTCAGCTCCGCCTCGAGCATGTCGTGCACGCTGACGTCGTCATCGATCAGCAGAAGGCGCGCCCGTTTCGGCGCCGCCGTGCGGACGGTGATCTCGCGAAGCCGGCGCATGAGCCGCGTCCAGTCGACCGGCTTTACGAAATAGTCGTCGGCGCCGAACGCCAGGCCGAGCTCGCGGTTGTCGATCATCGACACGATGATCACCGGCAGGCTGGCCGTGGCCGCATCGGCCTTCAGCGCGCGCAGCACGTCCCATCCCTGCGCGCCGGGCAGCACGACATCGAGCGTGATCGCTACCGGCTTGATCGTGCGCGCCAGCCGCAGCGCTTCGTCCGCGTTGCGAGCGCGGATCGGGACGTACGCCGCCGCCTGCAAGTACGTCGCGAGCGTCGAATACGCGAGATCCTCGTCCTCCACGACGAGCACGCGCTCGCCGGGCGGGATCACGGTTCCGTCGACATTGATGATCGGGCTCGGAATCGTCGTCCCCGCGAAGTGGATCGGTAGCGTGAACGTGAACGTGCTCCCTTTCCCGACCTCGCTGGCGACGGTGAGCGTTCCGCCCTGCAGCTCGACGAATTTGCGGACGAGGGAGAGCCCGAGGCCGGTGCCCCCGTACTGGCGGTTGAGGGTGCCGTCGACCTGGCGGAACTCCTCGAAAATCACTGCCAGATTTTCCGCGGCGATTCCGATGCCGCGATCGATGACGTCGACGCGGAGCGACTCCGGCCGCTCGTCGATCGATTGGATTCGTTGCGCCTGAATCGTCACCGTCGACTCGGCTGGAGAAAACTTCACCGCGTTCGACAGCAGGTTGTAGAGGATCTGTTTGAACTTCGACTGATCGGTTTCGATTGCCGTCACGCCCGGCTCGATCTCGACCGAGAACGTGATCGCCTTCCGGGCCGACATCCCGCGCATCACCTGGCAGACGCTCTCGATCGCGCTGCGCACCGGAAACGTTTCCGGCAGCAGCTCCATCTTGCCCGCTTCGACTTTCGAGAGGTCGAGGATGTCGTTGATGATTTCGAGCAGGTGTTTTCCGGAGCTGAGAATCGAGCGGATGAAGGTGACCGACTTCGCATCGATCTGCGCTTCGAGCCGTTCGATGAGGATTTCGGAGAAGCCGATGATCGCGTTCATCGGAGTCCGCAATTCGTGGCTCATGTTCGCCAGGAAGCGGCTCTTGGCCTGATTGGCCTCCTCGGTCTCGCGATTTTTGACCTGCAGCTCACGGAGGATGCGTGCCTTGGAAATCGCGGAGATGGCGTGCTCGCGAACGCGCGAGAGCTTGCGCAAGTCATCGCGGCCGAAGGCATCGACGTCGGTGAAATTGTCGAGCACCAGGAAGCCTTCGATGCGGCCGCCGAGCGAGACCTCCATCGCCAGCATCGATTTCGGCACGCGGAAGTGCGTGGTCTGCTCGCTGCCCGCGAGCTCGTGAAAGACGTCGCCTTTGATGACGTAGACGCCCTCTTCGAGCAGTTGCGCCCGTTCCGAATAGCGGCGCACCACATCCTCGGGCGTCATGTGCACGAGCTTGAATGCTTCGACGTCGTATCCGAGCGCGGCCACGATGTCGGCGCGATGATGTTCATGATCGAACTGCACGAAGACGGCCGCGCCGGCCTGCGGGAAAAGCTTCATCCCCTGTTCGAGCAGACTGCGGAACACGTTTTCGAGGACAAGCTCGCGGTTGATGATCTCGACCATCTTGTCGAGCGCTTCCAGCTCGTGCGTGCGTGCGGAGACGATCGCTTCGAGCTCGCGATTGCGGCGCCGCAGCCGGTTGACGCGCAGGCGGTTGGCGAGACTGGCCAGCGCCACGATCAGCGCGACGTACGCGATCAGCGCCCACCAGCGCAGCCACCACGCCGGCAGGACCGTGAATTCGTAAAGTTGCGGCAGCGACCAGACGCCGTCGCTGTTGCGCGCCATCACTGCGAAGCGATACGACTTCGGAAAGAGATACGCCGGCAGATTGGTGTAGCGGATCTTTGCGTCCGGCTTCGCGGACGACCAGCCGCTGTCGTAGCCGAAAAGCTTCGTCCGATAGACGACGCGCGATTCATCGCTGAACGTCAGCGCCGCGTAGGCGATCGAGATCTCGTTGTTGCCGCGGCGATCCTCCTGGAAGGCGATGTCGCGGAAGCGCACCACCGGCGGCTCCGCATTCGGTTCGCGCAGCGACGGATTGAAGATCGACAAGCCGCGCGGCGTCGCGAGGTAAACGCGCCCGTCGTCGCCGACCGCGAGCGGATCGTAGGCCCACGCTTCGTCGTCGATGAGGCCGTCCGCTTTCGACACGCGCGTGCGGATGTGGAAGTCGCGCAGATCGACTTCGGCCAGTCCGGCGTTCTGGCTGACCCAGACCGATTGCCCGCCGGGCGACAGCATCAATCCCGCCACCATGCTTCCGCCCAGGGCGGCGTCGGGAAGCGTGGCCACGGTGCGCAGCGGATGCGTGTCGAGGATGGCCAGACCGTCCGCGGTCCCGCTCCACAATTTGCCGCCCGCCCATAGCAGCGTGCGGACGGAATCGGTGCGCGCGCCGGTCGCGTGCGACCACGCCGGCGCGAAAAATTTGTCGGCTGGCCCGGGCCGCAGCGAAGCCGGATCGAACGGAGCGATGCCGCGAAGAAGTCCGCTGTCGGGCGTGCCGGCCCAGACGTAGCCGCGGTCATCGACCGCTACCGCACTCGCGCCGGCTGGCGGCAGTCCCGCGCGCGTGCCGAACAAATACCACTGACCTCCGGCCAGACAGTTGATACCGTGAATGCCGGCCAGCCAGATCGTTTCCGCGCCGTGGATCGTGAACGGCTGCACGAGATAGGTCGTATCGACCGGGAACGACGTGTTGATGCCGGTGACGCCGCCAAGCGTGATGCTTGTGCGCGTCGACGCGGCCATCATCGGAGGCGCATCCTTTGCGGTCGAAAGGCAATTCACTCCACCAACGGTGCCGATCCAGATCCGTCCCTCGGCATCGCGCGCCAGCGTGTAAACGGAGTTGCTGAGCAATCCCTCGCTGACGCGAAGCACGGTCCGCGTCCGATCGGGAGCGAAGGCCGCGATACCGCCTCCGGTACCGACGAACATCAGATCCGACCAAGCTCCGTGCTCGTTCGTTTCGCGAGGCAGAACCGAGAACGCGCTCGGATCCGGCAGCGCCGGCTGCTCGCCGGCGTGCGAGCGTCCGGTCAGCGACTCGAACGCGCGATAGTCCTTGCGCAGCCGCGACACGCCGCCGTTCTGCGCGAACCAGAGGTTGCCTTCGCGGTCTTCGAACAGCGCCCAAAGCGTGTCGCTGAGAAGATCGCTGCTGCGGTTGACGACGAGGCGGTTCGAGAAATTGTTTTCGTCGAGACGCACCGCGCCCGAACCGAGGCTGGCCACCCACAGCTCATCGCGTGAGGTCTCGATGATCGACACGATCCGCTCGGTGAGATCGTGATTGACGACCTCGTACCGATCACCCTCTCCCCGCCACACGAGACCGTTCGTGCATCCGCCCCACAGCACGCCATTGCGCTGCTGCATCAGCGCGCTGTCGATACACGCCGGCGGCCCGAGGAGCGGCCCGCGAAACTTCCCTTCCCGATCGAATTGCAGGATCGCGCCGGAGTTCAGTGCCACGAGCACCGAACCGTCGCCCCGCATCAGCATGCTGGAGATGCCGGCGGACATCGGCACCGTATCGATGGCCCCGCGTTCGAGTTTGTCGCCGCGAAAGCGATAGCGGAAAAGTACATCCTGCACGCCCGCCCAGACCCAGCCGTCAATGCCGGTCAGGAGGCAATTTCTACGGACGCGCATCTGCGGCAGGTGTTCGCTTCCCACCGCGCTGACGAACTTCACGCGCTTGCCCGGCTCGTACGCATCGAGCGGTCTTTCGGAGACGACCAGTCCCGATTCCGAACCTGCCCACAGATGATGCGTCCCATCCTCGGCGACTTCGCGCAGTGTCAGATCGCGCAAGCCATCCTCGATGCCGTACTCCTCCATCGCGTGGCCGTCGTAGCGCGTCAGGCCCGACGAATAGAACGCGAACCAGATGTAGCCGAGGTGATCCTGCGTCACTTTCTGGACGCTGGCCGAGGAGAGCGGATTGACCTGATCATTGGGCGTGAAGTGGCGGAACGGAAGTTCCTGCGCGCCGAGGCCGAGCGAGACCAGCAGCGCTGGCACCAGGCACCGCACCGATCGACGCATCGCGGCAGTCTACCGCGCCGGAACCCGGCCGCGACTTCTCCGTACAAACGACTCGTGGCCGAACTGCACGACTGGGTCGAGTTGGGGAAAGACACGATTTCTTCGCTCAAGACGAAGGACGTGACGAACCTCTACGCGCTCGAGTGGCCGGAGACGCGGAAGATGCTGATCGCCGACTACCAGTCGAAGATCGACAACGATCCGCGCCGTCTGCGCCGCGTGGCGCGCACGCAAAGCGCACTGCTCCTCGGCCTGGCGCGCCGGCTCGCGCCGCATCGCCGTCTCTTTTTTCTCATCGGATTCGTCGGCTTCTTCATCTCGCTCGCGTCCGTACTTTCCGACCATCCTTCTCAAGGATCGCAGTTCTGGCCCGCGCTGCAACTGACGGCGATGTTCATGATCGTGGTCGTGCTGCTGGCGATGGAGCTGATTGACAAGATCAAGTTTCGCGACGAGCTGGAGCTCGCGCGCGACCTGCAGGCCGATCTGATTCCGAAGTCGCCGCCGCAAACGAACGAGTACGAGATCGCGTCGTTCAACCGCATCGCCAACACCGTCGGCGGCGACATCTACGACTTCGTGCCGCTTCCCGACGGCCGCCTCGCCGTTCTCTTCGGCGACGCCTCCGGTCACGGCATGGCCGCGGGACTGGTGATGGCGGTCGCGCACGCCGCGTGGCGGACACAGCTCGACGTCGATCCATCTCCCGGCGGCATCATTAGCTCGCTCAACCGCATCCTCTGCCGCACCGGCGGCCCGCGCTCGTTTTTCTCCTGCTGCTACTTCCTCCTCGAGCGCGACGGCACGTTCATCGCGACCGTGGCCGGTCATCCCCAGATCGTGAAAATCGCCGGCGGCAAAGTCATCGACCGCATCGGCACCGGCTCGTATCCCCTCGGCGTGAAGACGGGGATGAAGTGGCAGGAGTTGCGTGGCTCGCTCGACCGCGGCGAGCGGCTGCTCTTCCATTCTGATGGACTGACCGAGGCGCGCAACGCGAATGAGAACGAATTCGGCGACACCTACGTCGACGCGATCGTCGGCTGGCACCCCGCCGCCTCGGCATCAACACTCGTCGAAACATTGATCGGCGAATGGAACCTCTTCACCGGCGGCCGCCCGCCGGAGGACGACGTTTCGATTGCGGTGATCGCGCGCCGTTAGACCCTTTTTCACTTCACGAAAAAGCGGCTGATCATTAACGTCTCACTCGCCATAAAATCTCCGCAATGCGTCCCGTCTCCTCGGCATCTGACAGCAACGTCTCCCGCCGCTTCGTGCATTTGCGCGAGGGCGTCGAAGAATTTCTTCGATCCGCTCGCGGGCGGGTTTGGGAAGACGCGTCGATGCGCGACCGGCTGCACGCGTTCTCGGTGGCTGTCCGCCGGCCGATGCTCGACGCCATGCGCGAGACGGAGAGGCGGTATCGCGATCAGGATTCCAAGCGGCTCTACTACCTCTCCATGGAGTTCCTCATGGGCCGCGCCCTCGGCAACAACCTCACGAACCTGGAGCTGTACGACGAGGCGAAGGCGATCGTCGCGGAGCTCGGCGTCGATGTCGAAGAGCTCGAATCGCTCGAACACGACGCCGCCCTCGGCAACGGCGGTCTCGGACGCCTCGCGGCGTGTTTCCTTGATTCGCTCGCGTCGCAGCACATGCCCGGCTTCGGCTACGGCATCAACTACGAGTTCGGGCTTTTCCGGCAGACCTTCGTCAACGGGTATCAGCATGAGAAGCCCGATCACTGGCTCGACGAAGGCGGTTCGCCGTGGATGATCGAACGGCCGGATGAGGCGATCGTCGTTCCCGTTTACGGCGCGATTTCGCATACGACCGTCGGCGGCGTTTACAAACCGTCGTGGGTCGATTTCAAACTCATCGTCGGCGTTCCGTACGACATGCCGATCGCCGGCTACGGCGGCGGGACGGTCAACGTGTTGCGGCTCTTTACGGCGCGATCGTCGGACGAATTCGATATCGGCATCTTCAACTCCGGCGACTACATCGCCGCGGTGCAGCACAAGATCAACACCGAGGCCATTTCGAAGATCCTCTATCCGTCGGATTCGGTGGACCGAGGGCGCGAGCTGCGCCTGCTGCAGGAGTACTTTCTCGTGGCCTGTTCGGTGCGCGACATCGTCAAGCGTTACCTCGAAACGCACGATTCGTTCGATGAGTTCGCGGAAAAAGTCGCGATTCAGATGAACGATACGCATCCGGCGCTGACCGTGGTCGAGTTGATGCGGCTGTTCATCGACGACTACGGCCAGCCGTGGGAGCTGGCGTGGGCGACGACGGTGGCGACGTGCGGCTACACGAATCACACGCTTCTGCCGGAGGCGCTTGAGAAATGGCCGTTCGATCTGCTGGAACGGCTGCTGCCGCGCCACCTGCAGATCATGCAAGAGATCAATCGGAGACTATTGGCCGAGGTCGAGAGAAGGTTTCCGGGCGACCTGGCGATGCAGCAGCGCGTGTCGTTGTTCGACGATGGCGACCGTCGCAACGTGCGGATGGGCAATCTGGCCATGGCCGGCAGCCATTCGATCAACGGAGTCGCCGCCCTGCATTCGGAGCTGGTGAAGACGATGCTGGCGCCGGAGTTTCACAAGCTCTATCCGGAGCGCTTCAACAACAAGACGAACGGCGTGACGCCGCGCCGTTGGTTGCTGCACGCCAATCGCCCGCTGGCATCGCTGATCACGCGCGCCATCGGCGACGGCTGGATCCGCAATCTCGATGAGCTGCGCCGACTTGAGCTGTTCGTCGATGACGCGGGACTGCTCGAGCGGCTGGAGATGGTCAAGAGCCGCAACAAGCTTGCGCTCGCGCACTTGACGAAGGAGCTGACCGGCATCCTCGTCGATCCGAATTCGATGTTCGACGTGCAGGTCAAGCGGATGCACGAGTACAAGCGGCAACTGCTCAACATCCTGCACGTGATCGATCGCTACTGGCAGATCGTCGAAGATCAGCAGCAGCCGCTCGCGCCGCGCACGTTCTACTTCGCCGGCAAAGCGGCGCCCGGCTACTTCATGGCGAAGCTGATCATCAAATTGATTCACGCCGTTGGCGAGGTCGTGAACGCTGACCCGCGCACGCGCGACTGGCTTCGCGTCGTTTTTCTGCCGGACTATCGCGTCACGCTGGCCGAGGCGATCATTCCGGCGGCGGAGTTGAGCGAGCAGATTTCGACGGCGGGGAAGGAAGCGTCGGGCACCGGCAACATGAAGCTGGCTCTCAATGGCGCGCTGACGATCGGCACGCTCGACGGCGCGAACATCGAGATCCGCGACGAAGTGGGGGAGGAGAACATTTTCATTTTCGGTCTGCGCGCCGAAGAGGTTTCGTCGCTCCTCAAAACCGGCTACAGCCCGGAGCACTACCTCGGCGCGAACCGAAACATTCGCCGCGTGGTCGACACGATCGCCGCCGGCCATTTCTCGCGCGGCGACAAGGACCTCTTCCGCCCGATCGTGGCCAAACTCCTCAGCACGCGCGACGAGTACGTGCATCTCGCCGATCTGGAGCCGTACATCGAAACGCAGCAGCGCGTCGACGAAGCGTGGCTCGACCGCGTCCAGTGGAACCGCCAGTCGCTGCTGAACATCGCGCGGATGGGAAAGTTCTCCTCCGACCGCACGATCGCTGAATACGCGCGAGACATCTGGCACATCAAGCCGGCGGTGATCGGCAGCTTCGCGCACGCGGCGCTGGAGTAGTAGCGATGGTCATCATCGCGGCCGCGCGCGGAGGCGCGGGGCTGGATTGTCGCGCGCGCCTCCGCGCGGGACGCCACCGCCGCGTGGACCTCGCATAAACTGCCCGCACACATCCAACATGGCGCGTTTCCGCGATCTCTCGATCCGCAGCAAGTTGATGACCGGGTTCATGCTGACGAGTCTGGCGGCGCTGCTGCTGACTGTCGGCGCGCTGACCTGGTATGACCGCGCTACGTTCCGCCTCGAGGTTCTGCGCCACTTCTATACACTCGCCGGCATCCTTCTCCACAACGCGTCTTCGTCCTTCGCGTTCACCGATCACCCTCATTCCCTCGCTACGCTCGCGGCGTTGCGTGCTCACCCTCTCATCACTGTTTCGCCTCTTTTCGTCACCTAGCTTCCTCTCTCTGCTCCTCACCTCCCTCCGCACGGTTTCGTCCAGCCCGTCTCCTTTCCTCCC
>ERZ1739052.157-NODE-157-length-10244-cov-9.848071_pt1 | contig 10244 bp, 11 predicted proteins | sample MGYA00581761_ERZ1739052 | MGnify/ENA primary metagenome ERZ1739052 (study PRJEB42929, sample SAMN08275524) | rhizosphere metagenome | isolation source: Rhizospheric soil replicate 1 | host: Colobanthus quitensis and Deschampsia antarctica | place: Antarctica...
CCCACCAGCACGTCTCCACGGTCGGCTTCGATCCTCACGCCGGGCAGGCCGGACCACTGAGTTGCACCCTAGCCCGTGCGAGGCTCGTGGGCAAAACGCCCCTCCACAAAGACAGCTGGTTAGTCAACAGCATGCATACCGGCGATCCGTCCCGTTGGGGACCGGAGGGCTATACGGAGCGAGCAGTGATGATCGACTAGGCTGGAACGAGCACGGGGGTAGCACGGGCGGCATCGGACTTTCTTCTGCTCTTCAAGTACTTCCCGGCTCTGCGCGGTGAAGTGATCAGTTGGGCTCATAACAACACCGAGATCATGATCAACTGGCGCTTTGTCGTAACGAACGGCCGTATGGTGCCGGTCATCGACAAGTTTTCATTCATCAAAGGTCTTGTGAGTTTTCGCCAGGCCTATTTTGACACCATCACGTTTCTTTCCTACCTTGCCGAGAACTACGGCTCCGGCCCTCTGGTCGACTATTTCGCGGATCGATATCTGCGGTCGACACAAGGGGGCGGCATCCTCTACCTGCCCGGCCTGCTCTGGGCGCTGCTCAAAGGCATTTTCCTCTGGACCATGATCCCGCCCGACGCACCGACCGGCGTCACGGCCACGGCAAGCGACGGACAAGTCCTGGTGCGATGGAAGCCCGTCAGCGGCGCGAGCTCCTACAAGGTCAAGCGCGCGCTCACGATCGATGGCTCTTATGGATGGATTGCCTCGACCGTTAAAGGAACCAGCTATCTCGATACGACGGTCGAGAACGGCAAGGAATACTTCTATTGCGTCAGCGCGAACGCCGTCGAGCCGCAGCCGGCGGCCGCCTGATACGTCCTGTTCGTTGTGACATTTGCAGACTGAAGGAGATCGCCAATGGATCCAAAGACTCTTCCGAACGTCCTCTACTACGTGGTCATGGCGGTGGCTTTGTGTGGATGGGGGGCGCTGATTCTTCTGCCGCGCAGGCCGCGCTTCAATTTCTGGTTCGCCGGCGTCTTCGTACCGCTGGTGCTCTGCCTCATCTACATGTACCTGCTGATCGCGTTCTGGTTTCTGCCGCCAATGGCAAGCTTTTCTGAGTTCCTCACTCTCGACGGCGTTTATCGGATGTTTGCCAACCGCGGTCTGCTCCTCGTCGCATGGATCAATCTCACCGCCATGGACCTCGTGGCCGGGGCCTGGATGACGCGCAAAGCCGCACAGGTGCGAATGCCTTATGTGTGGCTGCTGCCGTGCCTTGTGTTGACGTTTGTCTTCGCTGGGTTCGGATTCACGTTGTTCGCGGTGATCATTGCCGTCAGAGGACGGTGGACCGCCATCGCCAACGTGGAAGATGTACCGCCAACTGATTCCGGACCGGTGCGGGCCTTCCCATCATGAGCGAACGATTCGACGTGGTCATCGTCGGCGCCCGCTGTGCCGGCTCGCCTCTGGCGACGTTCCTCAAGCGCGCCGGGCTGTCGGTCTGTGTCGTCGATCAGTCGGGATTTCCGAGCGACACGCTGTCGACGCACATGTTCCAGTTGAGCGGGATCGAGATCCTGCAGAAGCTCGGCGTCCTCGATGGCGTGCTGGCCTCCGGCGCTCCCCCTATAACCGACTGCTACATGAAGTTCGAGGACGTCGATCTTTCCGGCCCGCCGCGACTGCGGCCGGGCGATCCGAACGTCCCCATGCTTTGCGTGCGGCGCATCACGCTCGACATCCATCTCGTCGACGCGGCGCAAAAAGCCGGCGTCAATGTCCGCTTGCACACGCGCGTCACGGGACTTCTCGAGAAGAACGGCCGCGTGAGCGGCATCCAAATCATCGATGGCGACGGCAACAACGGCACCATCGAGGCCGATCTGGTCGTCGGCGCGGACGGACGGCTGTCGACGATCGCCCGCCTCACCGGCGCCCGCCGCTATCACGTCCTGCCCAGCGAGCGCCTCAGTACCTGGGCCTACTTCCGCGGCGTCGCGCCGCAGCGCGTTGCCAGAGTCTTCTACCACCGGCTCGGCGATGATTTCGTCGTGGCTGCGCCGGCCGACAACGGCCTCTTCATGGCCATCGCCTGTCCGTCGCTCGAATACCTCGATGCCTATCGCGCCGACAGCGAGGGATGGTTCAAGCGCTCCATCGCCGGCTGTGAGCCGGTGGCGGATCTCCTTGCCGGCGCCGAGCGCATCACGAAGTTCCGCGGCCTTACGCGCTTCGAGGGTTTTTTTCGCGAGGCCACCGGACCTGGCTGGGTGCTCGCCGGCGATTCCGGACATTTCAAAGACCCCACGCCAGGGCAGGGCATTTCCGACGCCCTCCGCCAGGTGGAGCGGCTCTCGGCGGCGATTGTCCGCGGGTTCGGAAATCCCCGGCAGCGCGATTCGGAGCTGCGCAAGTGGTGGCGCTGGCGCGATGCCGACGCGATTCAGCATTACTGGTTTGCCGCCGACATCGGCAAGCGCGGCCCGATCTCGCCGGTGATGCTGGAGATCCTTCGCGGCGTGGCGCGCGACGAAGAGCTGCGCAAGGATTTTCTCGACATCTTCATCCATCGGGTGCGCCCGCGCGCGCTCTTCGGTCCGCGGGCGCTCGCTTCAGCGACGGCACGCATGCTGATCGATTCCCGGAAACGTCCCGGCGCACTGGCCGACGCCTTTCATCTTCTCGCCGAGGACGTCGGCCGCCGCCGGAAGGCGCTGCGTCCGCGGCTGACGGAAAAGGCCAGCGTTGACGAGACGCATCTCGATCACCGGCCGGCGGTGACGTCGTGAATCCGTGATTGCTGCATCGGAGGCGCTATGGGCGTTGAGACCAATGCGATCGCTCCTTCAGCCTGGAGCGATCGAACGTACTGGCTGTGGGTAGCCGTTGCCGCGTGTGCGTTTCACATCGTGGAAGAGTACGCATTCGACTGGCCCGCATTTGCGCGGGACCGCTTCCACGTTGCGTGCAACTACACGGATTACCTCGTCCTGAACGCTGCATTTCTCCGCCTTGGCATTTCCGGAGCAATGATCGGCTGGCGGTTCGTGGCCTATTGTCTGGCGTTCCCCGCACTGCTGTTCTTGGACGCCATCTTTCATGCCGCGGCATCACTGTGGGCGGATCAATTGAATCCGGGAACGATCACCGCGCTGTCTCTGCTGGCGCCCGCGGGCATCGCCTGCTTCATCGCCGCGCACAGAGACGGCGTGTTGACGCGTAGCCGCTGTCTGGCCGCGCTGGCACTCGGCGCGGCAATCCATCTGTTTCCGGTCGTGATCGTTCTGCTGCGGCCGCTACTGAGCTACTGATTCCCGCCTTACCGCGGCCGGTCGTAATCGCGATCCTTCAAACGGACGTAGATCCTGCGCACAGCGATCAGAATCGGGATCCAGGCCACGACTTCGAAGGCGCGGTTCTGCAGAACCTCGTTCCAGAGGATACAGAAGAATCGGAGATCCCGACAGTTCTTCAGGGGGTGGTGGAACAGGAAGTGGTAGGCCATGATCAGCAGGGTCCAGACCACGGCCGTGCCGCCGATGCTGAACACCGTAAGTAAAATCAGCTTCACGGCCTCCGCCGCTTTTCCGATGAGCGGGATGATGCCGATAAAGTCGAGAGAATCGAGCGCCCGCTGCACGCGATAGAAAAGCTTCAGGCCCGACTCGATCCCCTGCTCAATACGCGGCATCTTGCGCGGTCCCAGGAGAACGCGCAGCCTCTTGATCACCCGCTTCCTGGCCCGCTTCGATGCGCCCTTCTCGTAATGGCGATACTCCTTGTACGGATCCTGATCGTTGTCCAGCCGGGCGGCGATCGTGTCGGCCAGCATCGAGGCCCGGATCATGCGCAGCGTGTTCAGGCGCATCGGGATCTCGTACTCGCGCGAGAGCTTCAGGAATCCCATCCAGAGCCGGGCCGAGATGCGCTCCGACCAGTGCGAGTGTTTGCTCTTGATGGCATAGAGATCGTTCCAGAAGATGTACTGCAGGCGCTGCGAGAACTCCGCCTTGTCGATCGGCGGCATCGGCTCGATGAGGGCCATGGCCGCCTGCACCATGCCGGCCACGTCATCGACGCTCTGGGCGTCGAACCAGCGCCGCCAGGAGTTCAATTCTTTGCGGTCGAATGATCCGCAGGAACCGAAGTCGATCAGCAGGACCTTGTTGCCGGGCTGGATCAGGATGTTCTTCGGGTGAAGATCGGCGTGAAAGAAGATGTTCTCGAAGTTGTTGAAGCGCGCGATCAACTGGATGCGCCGGGCCACGATGATGGGATCGATGTTCATCGACTCCAGTTTCGCCAGGGCCTGCGAATCGTTGGTCTCGATTGCCGTGAGGATCTCGCTGACCCAGATTCCCGAGACGAACTCGGTGACCATGACCTCGCCGCTGGAATGCTCGAAGAAGACGCGCGGCGCGGAGGCGAAGTGAAACTGTTTTGTCTTGCGCATGCGGCGGCGGAAGATCTCGCCGAAGCGGGCCTCGCGCACCAGATCGAGTTCCTCCAGCAGCATCATGCGCAGCTCGGAAAGAATGTTCTTGGTGAAGCCGGGGCGTAGAAAAACCAGCTCGGCCGCTTCCATGAGCCAGCGCAGCGCGCGCATGTCGACGGCCAGGTCGTTGCCGATGTTGGGCCTGCGCACCTTGACCGCGACTTCTTCGCCGGTGGTGAGGACCGCACGGTAGACACAGGCGATGGAGGCGGAACCGACCGGGTGGGGATCGAACGCCGCGAAGATCTGATCCAGAGGTTTACCGGCTACACGCTCGATCGTGGTCACAGCCTGATCGCCGGGGATGGCCTTGACGTCCGAAAGCATGTTTTCGAGCTCGCGGGTGTATTCGTAGGGCAGGAGATCGAGCCGCATCGACAACTGCTGGCCAAGTTTGATGAAGGTGATCCCCATCGATTGGAAGGTGGTGCGCAGCCGGACGGCGCGCCGCGTGACGCTGTCGCGATGCTTCACTTTGTCCCACAGAACGGCGAAGAAGAAACTGGCGCCGGCGGAGAGCCAGAGGCCGAGCCGGCCGAAGGACGCCCACAGGCCGGCTTCGAAGGTTTCCTGGCGCGGCGGTGGCGGCAGCGCGAACTCACGGCCTCCCGCCACTCCCAGACTCTGCGACCGTGGAAGCTGCGGGACCGGTTCCGCTGCGGGGCGGCCGCGCTTCCGATCCGCCCAGCGCCGCGCGGCGTCTTCGGCTACACGTTGAATTTTTTCGCGGCGCAGGAGGCGTGTGCGGCGGGCCTTCCGCTCCTTATTCGTCGTCGTAGGCATCGGCCAGACATTCTGCATGATCTTGGTTTCATGTGGCAAGAACATTGATACTGCCTCATTGCGATGTTGACATATGGTTAGCAGGCGATATATCTTGCCGTCTTCGAGCAATTGCGCATCGACAGCAGGAAAAGGAGGCAGCAAACATGGCACCCATCCTCAACGCTCCCATCATTCTGGATGTTGGCAAGACCAGCCGGAGGAACATCCGGCAACTGGCGCGGGGCTGCGGCAAGCTCTCGTCCGACGTCCATGACGCCGTGAACGAGGTCACCGCAAACCTCGGAGACCAGGCCGACGACAAGCAGCTCGTACCGGTCATTCTTCTGTACCGGAAGAAAAGCCGGAAACGCCGGCGCGCCAGCAAAGCAACGGGCGGTCTCTTCCCGGCCTTCTTCTAACAACCAGCCGAACATGAGGAGTCAGACATGGCAACGAACACACACGCAAGGGCGCGGAAGCGCACGTCCGAGGCCCATCCCGAGGCACTGATCGCCGAACCCGTCTACTACAAGAGGCAGAAAACGAAGAAGCGAGGGAAGCGCAAGAAGAAGTACACGAAGGGGACCAAGGGCTGGCAGAAGCTCGGCGACGGCATCAACCGCGCCGAATACCGCTCGACGAACGGGCTGGCCAAGGGCTTCCGCACGTTCGTGAAACGCAACCGGAAATCGGCGCGCAAGAAGCGCGACGGCATGGTGCGCTACTCCCTTCGCGACGCCAGCCGCGGTTTCGCCGACGGTTTCAAGGAGTTCGGCAGAGCTCCGGGAGAGGTCGCCCGGCGAATCCCCACCCGCACCGTTCGGGGTCTCTTCCGCGTCTTCAGTCCGTTCGGTGGTTAGCGAATCGAGTCACGTGCGGAAGCGAGGGAGAGCCATGCCAGGACGTTCTGAGGCCGAACACTGATGGATCGGATAACAGAAGCGGTCGTCCGTCTGTGGGGTTTCGTCGGCAAGGACGGCCGCCTCGACGGCTCTCCCCGCTTCGCCGACGATCTGGCAGCGCAGTGCGGCAACAACCTGGTCCTGCGCGCGCCAGGCGTCAGCAAGTGGTCGTTCGGCCAGCAGCTCGAACACCTCTATCGCTCCAGTCACTACGTTCTCGATCGCATCGAGGAGTCGATGACCGGCGACAACGCTTCGGAGCCGATCGGGCTGTGGGGCCGCGGGCTGATGGTGGCGGGCTTCATCCCTCGCGGTGCGTTTCCCACCATCCCTCCGCTGGAACCGGCCAGCGGAACGATAGCCGACATCCGCCCGCTGCGGGAGTCGCTCATCAAGCGGCTGTCGCAGATCGATTGGAATCTGGCGCAAATCAAAGCCAGCCCCGGACGAAGCCTGCATCCGCGAATGAAATGGCTGTCGTCGAGCCAGTGGCTTTTCTTCGCCGATATCCATCATCGCCACCATCTGGCCATCATGAGAGACATCAAAAAGGCGGCCGGGTGAAGCAGCGCGGCTTCACGGACACGATCCGCAAAATTGCCACTGCCTTGCTCGCGGCCTCGGTGATTTACCTGCTGCCTGCGCTGGCCAGGCCGGCCGCTCTTCGTCACCCGCAGCTTTGGATTCTTCTCGCCGCCGCCGTCGTGATCTCCATCTTTCAGCCGGCCTACAAACCGATCGACGGGTCGACGCCCGAACGCGACCGCGGCACCGCGGCACAGATCGTCTGGTCGGTCTACCTCACCCAGTTGGCCGGCATGCTCGAAGCGATTTTCTTCCGCTATCCGGAGAGCTTTCGATGGGATGTCGTCACGACTGTGGCGTTGATCATCATGCTGGCCGGATTGAGCCTGCGCGTCTGGGCGGTGCTGACGCTGGGACGGTTCTTCACCTGGTTCATCACCGTTTATGACGATCACCAGGTCATCCGCACCGGGCCGTTCCGCTTCATCCGCCATCCGGCGTACGGCGGAGCGCTGTTGCTTTTTGTCGGCACGCTGCTCTTCCTGCATGCGTGGATCGGGGCGGCGCTCTCGCTGGTCTTCCAACTCTTCGCGTACGTGCGGCGCATCCGCTACGAAGAAGCGATGATGGTGGAGCGGCTCGGCGAGCGCTACATCGTCTACACCCGCGAAGTCGATGCGCTGGTGCCGCTGCTCTGGTAGCGGATCACGTTCCGAGGCGGCGAACCGAACTGGCCAGCCAGCTCTGGGGCGCCGGACGCGCGATCCCGAGCGGCTGGAGAGCGCGATCGCTCAGAAACGTGTCGAAGACGGGACCCTGATGGAGCAGATCGCGGGCGGTGGTGAAGGCCAGGCTGTTGGAGCCGAGGCGCAGCGGCCATGCCACGGCGCGCGGAAACATTCGCGGCCCGCGTGAACGTCCCTGTGCCTTCGCTGCCAGTGCCGCCGCGGTTCGCACGGGCAGTGACTCTTCCCATCCGCAGGCGAGCTGGAACGTTCCGGTAGCACCGGCACATGCGAGCGAGACCATGGCCGAGGCCACGTAGTCGGCCGGAACGAAATCGATGCGTGCGCGGCCGTCGCCGGGAAGTAACGACGCCGCTGCCAGCGTCGCCAGCAACGGGAAGGCGCCGCCGAGGTCGAACGACTCGCCGCTGGAACAACCGAGGGTGTGGCTTGGGCGATAAATCGTGACTCGCCCGCTGGCGGCCGACTGGCGCAACGCCACCTCGGCCGCGAACTTGCTGCGCTCCCAGGCGTTGTGAAACTGCTGGCCGCAATCGAGATCGAATTCCGTCAGGAGTCCGCGTCGCGAGCCTCCGATGAAGGCTGTCGACAGATGATGTAAGCGCAGCACGGGATTGCGATCGAGGAGATCGATCCAACTCTCGACCGGCTGCACATTCTCTTCGCGGGCACGCTCCGCATTCTGATCGACGACTTCCCGTTGCGCGCAATGAATGCCGAGGTCGAACAATGTCCCCAGTTCGTCCCATGATCTCGACGACTGACCGAAACGTGGCATGCGCAGATCGCAGGACATCATCGTCACGGATTCTGGCATGGGCCCGAGGTAGCCGATCAGGCGCGCCATCGTTTTCGCTCCGTCCGCCGGCATCAGCAGGCAAATTGACTCGACGTCGCGCTGGCGCAGCAATTCACGCAGAACTTCGGCGCCCACGAGGCTGGCGGCGCCGGTCATGAGGATCCTGCGGTTCACAGCGGCGTCCCTTTCTCCAGACCGGCCAGGATGTTCGCGGCCGAGTAGCGCGACATCCACCACCGCTGCAGCGGCAATGTCGGTTTCAACATGGGATCGTGTGCCTTGATCAGCAGGTACTGATCTTCCAGCACGCCGCCGAAACGCGTCTTCGGCAGGTAGGAGCTCTGTCCCAGCCATAGCGTCCCGATGCCGCGGGCGATCGCGCGCTGAATGCCGGTGTAGTTGAGCAGGTTGTAAACGAGGCCGCTCTCGGCGTTGCTGTAGTCGATGCCGATGCGCTTGTTCTGCTGCTCGCGATCGTCGTAGAAAATCAGCAGCGATCCGGCGATGCGGCCATCCGTGGTCTCGCAGACCACCAGCTCGGACTTCGGGCTCGTGGAGCGCGCGCATTCGACGAAGAATCGCGGCGGCAGTTCTTCGAACTGAAACTTGGCTTTGAGAAAAACCGCGCGGTGCAGCGGGAAGACGCGCGGAATCATCTCCTCGAAATCGTCGATGACGCGAAGTGTGAACACTCCCTCTGCCTTGACGAACTGTTTGCGCGCGTGCTTGCGGCCGTTCTTGGAAAGGTGCCGGGTCAGGTACTCCTCGAATGACGCGTAGGTCGTGTTGACGCGGACGGTCGGCAGCGAAAAGCCTTCCGTGAATCCGGCGGCCCTCATCAACGCCCGCTCCGCGGCCGGAAAATCGCGATGGATGTCCTTGAGCATGGTGAGCTGCGCTTTGTGCTTCTTCGCCACGCGATCGATCTCACCGAGCAACAGCCGCAGCGCGCCGGCGCGGTCGCCCAATCCGCGGAACATCGGAATCCATCCGCGGTCGGAGATAAGGCTGCCGGCGACGGCGACGCGCGTGGCCATGGCCATGCCGAGGCCGCCCACCAGCGCGTCATAGCCGGTCTGGATCGCTCGCGGCAGCAACGCGTTGAAATTCAGATTGCTGCCGATGTAAACCGGCGTGAACGCCAGCAGATCTCCGTCGTCGCTCTCGACGGTCAGATACCGGACCACGAGCTCGCCCCACAGCGATCGCTCCATGGCCCGAAGCGCGCCGAAGGAAAAATCAAGGCCGGTGTCGAGGGCCTCGATGCGGCCGCGGCCGAGGTCGTCGATCGATTCATAAACGTTCGTACGCATCGTGTTCACCACACAGCGACGGCGCGGAAGGCGTTGATATCCGATGGCGGATCCGCCGCCAACGAACGGGCAAGCTCTCCGATCCTCTTCCGTGCCGCGGCGGCCATCGGATACGGGAACGGACCGAAACCGCGCGCGGCGAGAAATGTGGCCGAGGCGCGGAAGGCTCGGGGAACGACGTCGCCCGCCCAGTCGTCGGAGCCGCATGTCGACGCCCACGCCCGCAGCAAGGTCGACGTGAACGCGATCGCGTCACGCATGAGGGCCGGCTGTTGGATTCCGGGCACGAGAGCCACGGCGATCAACGTGCCGAGGTCAAAGGCCGGATCGCCGTAGGAGACGCCCTCGAAGTCGACGAGCGCCACCGGCTCGCCCGAACGCACGAGCATATTTTTGCTCCACAGATCGCCGTGGATCAGACACTCCTTGTGCTCCTCCATCCCGTTGCGCACCTCGTCCCACAGCTCGGGAAACACCTCGCGCGCTCCGGGAGCGAGAAGACCGTCGAAGATGACGCGGCGGATGATCACCTCTTCCTGCGGGGGCCGCGGCGTGCCGCCGCCGCGCGTGCCGCAATGGACTGGGCCGCGCGCGCGGCCGAGGCCTCCGGCCTGGTCGCTGAGGAGATCGAACCGCCCGGGGAGAAGGGGCCACAGAACCTCGCGGCCCCCCCCCACCTCCAGCGCCCCCACCCCCACCCCCCGGCCGGCCACGCACGACCGCGCGGGGAGGCCGG
>ERZ1739052.158-NODE-158-length-10183-cov-6.458926_pt1 | contig 10183 bp, 11 predicted proteins | sample MGYA00581761_ERZ1739052 | MGnify/ENA primary metagenome ERZ1739052 (study PRJEB42929, sample SAMN08275524) | rhizosphere metagenome | isolation source: Rhizospheric soil replicate 1 | host: Colobanthus quitensis and Deschampsia antarctica | place: Antarctica...
GACTCATAGGGGTAGAAGCGCGTTCCACCCAGGGCGGGCCCCAGCGCCGTGGAGTAGATGGCGATGATCGCGCGCAGACCGGTGTGCCTGTCGTGGCAGAACGCGACCTGCTCGTGGCCCAGCGGTGAGACGGGCAGTGCCTGCGGTGACATTCAGGAAGGCGATGTCGAGGCGGACGACGATGAGACGGACACGATGGCGGCTCCCTGGGTCGAACCCTTGCGCGGACGTCGCGCAGTTTTCAGCCTATGCCGGGCGGGCCGCCATGAGGGTGCGGCCCTGCCCATGTGGCATAGCCCAAAGTGACTAGTCATTTCGGATATCTGGATATGGCCCGTCTGTGGTGTTCCATATTTCGATCAGATAGCCCAAAATGGACATTTCCAGATCTCTGCACCTTCGGAGGAATCATGACCAGCCGCCCCGTTGAAGCTGAGGCCCTGTTGACCCCGGCCGAGGTAGCTTCACTGTTCCGTGTCGACCCCAAGACCGTCACCCGATGGGCCAAGGCCGGGAAGCTCACCTCCCTGCGCACCCTCGGTGGACACCGCCGCTACATCGAGTCCGAGGTGCGCAACCTCCTCGGAGGGGCCAGCATCGCATCCTGACGTGGCACGACGAGGTTACCTGCCTCGTCGCACACCAGGGGGGAGAACACAAAGGGCCATCTCGCCAAAAGCGAGTCGGCACAGCGTCGTTCGTAGCGGTCGGGGTGCGCGTGGACACATTGTCGCGCCCTGGTTTCCACATGTCGTGACATGTCACCATGGCGCCTTGCCCGAGGCACGATTGCCATCCTGCAGTCAGTCCTCGTGAAGAGGCTTGGCGTCCATGAGTGGTGAGCGAGACCCTGGACGGGCCCACCATGCCTGCGGTCATCCGGTAATTTCGACTGAGGATCAGATACCTGGGTCCTGTCCGCGGCAACAAGGGCAGCCGGCCAATGCTGACTCCCGGGGAGGACCTGTTGCCGGTACATTGCACCTGCCGATCCGGCTGCAACAATGCTTCCAGGGAGCAGAGTGAGAATGGTTGATACCGCGAAGCGCCGAGGTGGGCTAGGCGTGGGTCCGTCACAGCTGGTGACGTTGCTGACACTGGTCCGGGCCTACGTGGCCTTGACCAAGCCCCGGATCATCGAGCTTCTCCTGGTCACGACTGTGCCGGCCATGATGTTGGCGGCGCGCGGGCTGCCCTCAATCGGTCTGGTGGCTGCAACCCTGGTTGGCGGGACGCTGGCAGCGGGGAGCGCGAATGCACTGAACTGCTACTACGACCGTGATATCGATGCCCTCATGGTGCGGACGAAGGATCGCCCACTCAACCATTCCGTGGTCAGTCCTCAGAGCGCGCTCGTCTTCGGTTTTGCCCTCGGCGCGCTGTCCTTGACGGTCCTGTGGCTGACAACCAATGCCCTTAGCGCTGGCCTCGCAGCGGCCGCGATCGCCTTCTACGTGCTGGTCTACACACGGCTGCTCAAGCGCCGCACCTCCCAGAACATCGTGTGGGGAGGCGCAGCAGGATGTATGCCGGTGCTGATCGGCTGGACTGCGGTGACCGGCAGCCTGGCGTGGGCGCCAGTGGTTCTGTTCCTCATCGTCTTCTTGTGGACGCCGCCCCACTTCTGGGCCCTGGCGATGCAGTTCAAGGCGGACTACGTGGCCGCCCGCGTCCCGATGCTTCCTGTCGTGGCGACAGAGGAGGTCGTCGCGTCCAGGATCGTTGCGTACTCCTGGGCCATGGTCGCAACCTCGTTGTTGCTGTGGCCGGTCGCCCACTCAGGTCCGCTGTTCGATAAGTCTTGGCTGGGCTATGCCGTCGCCGCGTCCGCGATGGGAGCGTTGTTCCTGCGAGAGGCCTATGCACTCAAGCGCAGAGTCCGAGAAGGGCGCCCGGCTCAGTCCGGGCGGCTGTTCCATCTGTCGATCACCTATCTGAGCGTTCTCTTCCTCCTGGTGGCGCTCGTGAATCTCGTTCCATACCAATGGCGCTGAGGGTTCAACTGCTCTCTGGGCTGTACTCCGTGTCGAGCGTTGACCCGGCGCAGGAGTCCCTTCCGTACTGAGCCATCTCGCGGGCACGCGGGAGCCCCAAGGGCAGGACGTCCAGGAGCAGGTCGAAGGCGCTGGGCACAAAGGCGATGGGAAGCGTGCGAGCCGTGAGTACCTTCTCGAACCAGCGGATGTAGTCGACGACCAGTTCTCGATCCTCAACCAGCGTGGCCGATGCGACGATCTGCAGAGTGAAAGCCAGGTCGTCACGCGTGGCTCGCATTGCAGCGTCACTCTTGCGAATCCGCGGCCACAGGAGAAAGGCAGCCTGGGTCGCCTGCTCAACCAGCGTCTCATGGTCACGACGAAGAAGACGCACCTCGGTGACCGCATCCTCTGTACCGGCCGCCTCGCGCGGGGCCGGTGCCGGCTTGTCGACGGCGGACAACATGAGGTCGGCCCCGACGGAGAAATCGGGTGCCCAACAGTCCGCACCCAGGGCGAGTCCCCATCGACCGTCAGGTCCGAACCCGCGCCCCCCGCACACCACAGTCATGCCCAGAGCCCGCAAGGCACTGATCGATCGCCATGCTCCGACCAGGGACATCGACATCGAACACGTGATGGCCACCGCAGCAGGCGGATCGTCACCGATGAAACCAGCGAGCTCATCGGCCGGGACCGACGGGCCGATGAAGGAGACGTCGGCGCCGCGTAGGCGAAGGACCTCCGTGGCCATCTGCGCCGGCAACATGTGCCACTCGCCTTCGCTGCAGGAGATGACGACCCGGCCGCGGATACCCTCTTCGACGGCTCCCGGTGCCCGCATCGCGCTGCTGATCACCGCGAGCAGCGCGGACTCGGTGATTGCTGACGCGCGGTGCTCAGCCGCGACGCTCCAGCGCGCCTCCTGCCAGCCCTGACCCACTTCGGCCTGAGCGCGCGCCAAGAGGTCTGTCACGACACGCTCCGCACTGATCCCCTGCTGGAGAAGTGACACGGCGACGTCGATTGCCTGCCGGCGCTCGCCTGCGTGCAATGCGGCGAGGTAGAGGCCGAGGGGGTTCTCGAAGTCCGTGTGGTCCGGAAGAGACGTCGACGTACTCATGCCTCTGTCTTCTCGGTGGGCGCGCTGTCGAGTGTCGGGTTCTGCTGGCACTCCACCCGATCGCGTCCCGCGGACTTGGCGGCGTACATCAAGGCGTCGGCGGACTTCAACGCTGTCTGGCCCGCGGGCTCGCGATCACCGTGGGGCACGGTCACGGCGGCGATCCCCGCACTGAAGGTGATCGGCAGCATGGATGTCGTCTGCCACGATGCGCGTAACCGGATCAGGACGTCGTACGCACCCTCAATGGTCGTGGCCGGAAACACCACCACGAACTCCTCGCCACCGAATCGACCCACCATGTCCCGATCGCGGACGCCTGAGCGTAGGTGCGCAGCGAAGGACGCAAGGACGGCGTCACCAGCGTCGTGGCCGAGTGTGTCATTGACGTTCTTGAAATGGTCGAGGTCGATCATTGAGACGCAGTCCCCCGGGGACGTGTGGTTGACCGCGTAGGTGAGGGACGCGCGGCTCCAGACTCCGGTCAGCGTGTCGATCGTCGCCATCTGGACGAGCCGTTCCGAGGACAGCCCGCTCTCCACGATCGCGCGGGCATCCGATACGGCTGGCACCAGATAACGGGAAAGCAGAGACCGGACTCGAGGATCGCCGGTGATGGGGAGGAGTGGCTCCCCTTCACCCAGGGAAATATCCATCGGCACCGAGTCCGGCAGGTCCGCGTCGGCAGTGGCCACGTCGGCGCCCAGAGCGCGGCACAACTTGAGCACAATGTGCTGGGCCTCGAGAGCATCGCGCGTTCGCAGGAGACCTCTGGTGGCCGTGTAGGCAGCCCGCAGCTCCGCTTCGTCGTCCGCGAGAAGGGACATGCTCACACAGTAGGACAAACACTCCCGGAAACTTCAGGAACGCCACTAATTATTGAGAGCTGCCTGAGTTCCGCCGTAACCAGCACGTATGCCGCGCTGCGGACCGATCAGCGCGTAAGCGAGGCCGCGTTCCAGCCCGCCGCCGGACCTCGTTGGCGGCCCTGCCGCACCTGACACTCGACTCCGGGCATCAGAGCCGAGATGATCCACTGGTGAAGATTGCGGGAGTCCCGAATGTCCGGCTCTCGGTGAGGTCATCGCTCTACGTCGCGGCCGTCGCATTGATCGCCGCAGTGGGGTTCACCGAGCAGTCCGCCTGGCCCATCCTGTTCGCTGCTCTGCTCACCGTCCCGGCAAGCATGGTGGTGGTGCCTTGCTACTACGTCGTGTATGGCCTCCTGGCCTTGATCCCCGCAGCGAACCCATCGAGCAACTCAGGGTCTGCGACGTTCGCTCCCGATGGACGCATGCTCACAAGCGTCAGCGCAGGGATGCCCGCAGCCTGGTTCACGATCACCACCTTTATCCTCGGGATCCTCGCCCTGACCGTCGCTGCGATTGTCAACGTCCTGCTTCTGCGCGCACTGGCTGCTCGGAACCGAGGCAACCAACCGGTATAAGGCAGTCCTCGCCTGAAGGTGATTATCGATCGCGCCCTGCACATCAACCCCAGGACATCGCGCAGTCTGACGTTCCCTGGTGGGGGCGCCCACTGCTCCAGCGCCCCGGCTGGCTCCCAATCCGATCAGGAATCGAGAAGCGCCCTGGTGTGGCCGGGCCTAGCCTTCTTGCGGAAGGTCGGCATCACGCCGAGCCGATGAGAGTCGAAAGGAACCCTGAGAATGCCTGCAAGAAAAGTCGAAAGTGACTCCGACGGTTTCAGTGCCGACGAGCGGGCCGCGATGAAGGAGCGTGCCACCGAGCTGCGCGCCGAGGGCAAGAAGGGCGCCAAGAGGGCCGACGGACTGCAAGCGGTCCTCGAGAGCATCGCGAAGATGGCGCCGGAGGATCGTGCGCCCGCCGAGCGGGTGCACGTGATGGTGACCGCGACCGCCCCCGAGCTCTCGCCCAAGACCTGGTACGGGATGCCCGCCTACGCGAACGCGGACGGCAAGGTCGTCGTCTTCTTCCAGGACGCGGGCTAGTTCAACTATCGGTACTCGACGCTTGGTTTCCAGGACTCGTTGAGGGCGCTTGACCGTCAGAGTCCCCGCTAGCTCTCATAGCCTCAAGGGCGGCGCAGGCGTGGACGAACCTGGGCCTCGCCCGCGCGTTCGCGCTCGGACGCGTCATACCGGGTGAACCGCACGAGTGACCACCCAGCGGTGCGGGGAGATCAGTCGTGTACGTGCGAATCCGTGGTTCTCGAAGGCCGCCATCGGACCGGTGTGCAGGAACGACCCCGAGAGCGTGCGATCGTCGGTCTCCTCCGGGTAGCCCTCGACCGTGCCGCCTCCGTGGCCAGCGATCTCGGTCAGCGCCCCACCGAGTGCGGCGTCGGCGACGCCGCGGCCGCGTCGGCCCTTGCCGGTGAAGAAGCACGTGATGCGCCAGTCAGGGAGGGCTGTGAGGCCCTGCTCGTAGCGGCGCCTGCTCTTGATCTCGGGCAGCTCCCCCGGGGATCCGAACTGGCACCAGCCCAGGCACTGGTCGCCGTCGAGGACGAGCGCTGCGTGGGTGCGGCCCTCCCGTACGCGTTGCTCCTTCTCGGCCCGGTTCTGCGCGGGGGTGCGCCCCTTGCCTACCTTGACGTGGAAGCCCATGCACCAGCAGCCGCCCCACACGCCATTGTTCGCCTCCACCAGCCGGGCAAACGCTGGCCACGTATGCACGTCCAATGGCCGCACGGAGAGGGCACCGGTCGTTTCGCCTGATACTCGCGGGTCGTTCACGGACACACTTCAGTATCCCCGCCTGCAGCGAAAGTTGCCTGCCTGCACTGTAGGTCGGCGATGCACAACCATGAAGCCTTGGTCTTGATCGACGAAGATGTGCCTGTCGCCCGGTATATGACTGGCAGGATGTTGGGCTATGGGAGTCGCAGGCGCAGGGGAGAGGCAAAATCCTGGCGTCCAGCTGATCGCTTATGCGGACCGGCTAGGGGGCAGCCTTGCTGCCCTACGCGAGGTCTTGGACGGTCCCCTGGCAGGTCTTTTCGGCGGGGTGCATATCTTGCCGTTCTTCACCCCGTTCGACGGTGCGGATGCTGGCTTCGATCCTGTGGACCACACCGAGGTCGACTCCCGGCTCGGCTCGTGGGACGACGTGCGTGCTCTGGCGCAGGAGTACGCGCTGATGGTCGACCTCATCGTCAACCACGTCTCTGCCGACTCCGCGGAGTTCCGGGACGTGCTGGCCAACGGGGACGCCTCACCGCACGCACAGATGTTCCTGACGATGAGCGATGTGTACCCCGGCGGAGCAGACGAGGCCGAGCTGGTGGGGATCTATCGCCCACGTCCGGGCCTGCCGTTCACGGCCATGACGCTGGGGCAGCGGCGGCGGTTGGTGTGGACGACCTTCACCAGCCAGCAGGTTGACCTGAACCTGACGAACCCGGCGGGCACGGCTTACCTGGACCGGGTGCTGACCACGCTCGCCGAGGGGGCGTTTCGATGGTGCGCCTGGATGCGGTGGGTTATGCGATCAAGACGGCCGGCACATCGTCCTTCATGACGGCGCACACGTTGGCGTTCATCGACGAGCTCACCGCCAGGGCCCGCCAGCTCGGCCTGCTGGTGCTCGTGGAGATTCACACTCATTTCGAGCGACAGATCGCCATCGGGGCGGCAGTTGACCGGGTGTACGACTTCGCCCTGCCACCGCTGCTGCTGCACTCGCTGTACACCGGTGATGCCGCACCCTTGCGCCGCTGGCTGGGAGTGCGTCCGACAAACGCCGTGACCGTGCTGGACACCCACGACGGGATCGGGATGATCGACGTGGGCCCCGACCAGATGGGCGAAGGCCGCCCTGGCCTGCTCACGCCCGAGCAGGTGCACGCGCTGGTCGAGGGCATCCACGTGCACTCCGGAGGGCAGTCGCGGCAGGCAACCGGGTGGGCCGCGTCGAACGTAGATGTCTACCAGGTCAACTGCACCTACTACGACGCCCTCGGCCGCGACGACGCATCCTTCTTGCTCGCCCGCGCCATCCAGTTCTTCACCCCCGGGATTCCGCAGGTCTACTACGTCGGCCTGCTCGCAGGGGGAAACGACATGGACCTGCTCGGCCGGTCCGGGGTCGGCCGGGACATCAACCGCCACCATTACACGCGTGCCGAGATCGACCGGGACCTGACTCGTCCCGTGGTGGTCGCACTCCTCGGGCTCATTCGCCACCGCAATACCCACCCGGCGTTCGCCGGGACCTGCGCCGTGGGAGGGCAGGAGGACCGGATCAGCCTGACCTGGACCCACGGTGCGCACATCGCGTCCCTGAATGCGAGCCTCGCTAGCCGGCGCGCGACGCTGACCTGGACCGGGACCGACGGTCAGTTGCACACGTGCGACAACCTTCTGAACCTGTAGGGCCGTCTCGATTGCCGGTCCTCTACGGACGTCGTGGGTGGGCTGCGGGTGCGTCGGGAGCTGGCGCCCCTCCTCTAGTCTCGCGAACGTGCGCTCAGGGGAGATTGGGTGGCCTTGGTGACCCGGCCGGAGGGTAGAGGTAGCCGAGTCCGGCAGCGGTCAGTCCCAGTACTGAATGAAGCGACGACCGCGGCGGTGCCGAGGATGAGGGTGGGGGTGGCCCATGGTGGTGAGTAGCAGTAACTTCCCGGGTCTCTCGGCCAGGAGCCGAGCGCACGATGTTGCAGCGAACCAGCGCCTTGGCAGCGCATGAGGCTGAGCGGGAAGCGACGACGGAGGCCGCTCGTCACGCGGCACGCGCCGCGGGCCATGCGGCAGCTGCCGCCTACTCGCACCCTCTCGCGAAATCGACTCAGGTCAGGCACATCCTTGGCTCCGCAGCCCACGCAGCGCGCGCCACGGAGCTGGCTGCTGGCGGAGCCGAAAGTGTTGGAGCCGCGCAGATTGAGAACGCTCGCCAGCGAGCGACGCCTGCTCTTGTTGCGGTGCTCAGGCGCTACCCCGCAGCCCCATCGAGCGGCAACCGTGTGACCGAGCTCATGAGCGCCCTCGACACTGCGCTTCGGTCACTCTGATGCGGTCACAGGCGGATCGGCCTACTCCAAGGCGAGCACAGAGGCGTCATCGTCCTCGCTTCGCACGGCCGGAATCGCGATGGTCGCCAGCAGCCCGAGAAGGATGATGGCGGCCGCGCTGAGAGTGGTGACCCTTGCCGCGGTCACCATGGCGGACTCGGCCGCGGCCCGGATCGGCTGACCGCTGGGTAACGCTCCCAGCCCAGGAATCGCCGCGCCGGCCGAGCCCGAGACTATGGCGGTGGCCTGCTTCTCGGCCGGGGCGCTGAGCCCTGGCACGGAGCTGAGGTTGTTGGCAGTCGCGATGCCCAGGGTCGTGACGAGAAGCGTGCCCAGCACCGCGACCCCGAGTGCGGCACCCAGCTGGCGAACAGTGCTCTGCAGGCCGGAGGCCTGCCCGCTCTGGGCGACCGGGACATCGATCAGGATGACGCTGGTGAGCTGGGCGGTGGCCATGCCCACACCCGCCCCGTAGAGGAACAGCCAGCCGGCCAGAGCCCCCGCACTCGCGGTGAGGCTGATGGTGAAGCCGAGCCCGGTGATGGCGACGGCCTCCAGGAAGAGCCCGGTGCGCACCACCGTCCGGGCACCCAGGCGTTGGGTGAGCTGCGGTGTCGCCCCGGAGATGAGGAAGGTTCCGATTGCCAGGGCAAGAATCAGCCATCCGGTCTCCAGTGCCGTGTACCCGAGTGCACCTTGCAGGAACAGCGGCAGCGCGAAGAGCATCCCGAACTCGCCCAGCGCCACGATCAGCGCAGCGATGGCGCCGTACCTGAAGCTTCGGATGCCCAGAAGTGAGAGGTCGAGCAGCGCCGGTCTGCCATGGCGTGCCTTTGCCCGCTCGACAATCACGAAAGTGGTCATCAGGAGCAGGCCGAGGATGAATGAGACGAGCACTGGCGAGATCGACCAGGTCCAGCTCAAGCCGCCGATGGTGAGCGGCTCGAGGGCTAACCACCAGCCGTAGCGTTGGCCCTCGATCAGGGCGAAGACGATGCCGCCCAGTCCGGCGATCGAGAGGGCGACCCCGAGGAAGTCCACCTGGCGCTCGGAACGCTCATCCTTTGTCTCGGGAACCCAGAGCAGCGTGCCGGCCAGGACGATCAGCACGAGCGGGATGTTGATCAGGAACGCCCAGCGCCAGGTGAAGCTGGTGGTCAGCCATCCGCCGACGACGGGCCCGACGGCCGCCATACCACCGATGGTTGAGCCCCAGATTGCGAACGCGATCCCCCGCTCGCGCCCGTGGAAGAGCGCGTTGACCGTAGAGAGTGTCGCGGGCAGGATCATCGCTCCGCCGACCCCCTGGAGAAGGCGGGCCGCGATCAACGTGGTGCCGGAGTACGAGAGGGCCGCCAGGACGCTCGCCAGGCCGAAGATGAGGATGCCGATGATGAGCAGACGGCGACGTCCGAAGATGTCGCCGACCCGGCCCACCGTGATGAGCAGCGAGGCGAAGACCAGGGCGTATACCGAGTTGATCCACTCGGCGTCGGAGGCGGTCAGGTTGATGTCGCGGATCAACACGGGGAGCACCACGTTGACGATCGTCGCGTCCATGATGATGATCGACACGGCGAGCGCGATGATCGGCATCGCTTTCCAGCGCTTGGGGTTCAGCACTGGATCGACAGTCGGGCTGGTGGGCGCCTCGGTCACGGTCTTGATCCTGATCTCTGGCTCTTCGCTGGTAAACGCTATGATGCTGACAGAACTGTCAGCATCATAAGACCACGTCGCACCTGTCGGAAACTGGGCCCTCGGTGGGCCCACCAACGGAAATGAGGGGTATGCCGAAGATCTCGGCCCCGACCGTCGCCCAGCATCGGGTGCGCCAGCGGGATGCGCTGCTTCACGCGGCGACCGAGCTGCTCGTCAGTGGAGGAGTGAGTGCGGTGACGCCCGCGGCCGTGGGCGCTGCCGCTGGGCTCGCCCGACCGAGTGTGTACCAGTACTTCTCCTCGGGCGCCGACATCCTCGCGGCCGTCATTGAAGATGTGTTTCCACGTGCGAACGAGTCGCTGCGGGCCGCCCTTGAGGGGGCTAACGGGCCGGCGGAGACCCTCGACGCCTACGTGCGCGAGACGCTGCG
>ERZ1739052.159-NODE-159-length-10158-cov-9.980303_pt1 | contig 10158 bp, 12 predicted proteins | sample MGYA00581761_ERZ1739052 | MGnify/ENA primary metagenome ERZ1739052 (study PRJEB42929, sample SAMN08275524) | rhizosphere metagenome | isolation source: Rhizospheric soil replicate 1 | host: Colobanthus quitensis and Deschampsia antarctica | place: Antarctica...
GGCCACGTGGGCGCGGGCGGAGGGGTGAGAGTCCGGGCGGGCGAGGGGGGGTCGCCGCCGACGCTTGTGGCCGGCGTCGGTCGCTGCTTCGGCTAAGTGGGGGGCATCCTGGCTAACAACGGCGTGCTCGTTTCGGAGAGCGCGCTGAAGGCGACGCACTTGATCGATTTGTGCAATCAGCGCCGCATCACGCTAATCTTCCTGCAGAACATCACCGGCTTCATGGTGGGGAAGGAGTACGAACGCGGCGGGATCGCGAAGGACGGCGCCAAGATGGTGCACGCCGTCGCGAACTCCACGGTGCCGAAATTCACGGTCATCATCGGCGGCTCATTCGGCGCCGGGAACTACGGCATGTGCGGCCGCGCCTACTCGCCCCGTTTCCTCTGGATGTGGCCGAACGCGCGCATCAGCGTGATGGGTGGCGAGCAGGCCGCGGGGGTTTTGACCACAGTCAAGCGCGATCAACTCGCGCGCGCCGGCAAAGAGCTGAGCACCGAGGAGGAGCGCGCGATCGCCGATCCGGTCTTGCAAAAATACGAGACAGAAGGCTCACCCTACTACTCGACCGCGCGCCTCTGGGACGATGGCGTCATCGATCCCGCCGACACGCGCACCTACCTCGGCCTCGGCCTTTCGATCGCGTACAACTCGAAGTTTGACGAGCCGAAGTTCGGCGTCTTCCGGATGTAGCCCGATGGAAGACACCTGGTTCCTCTTCGACCTCGGCAATACCGTCATCAAGCTTGCCTACGAGCGCGTGCTGGCCGCGGTCTGCGCGGATGCGACGATGTCGCGCGACGAGCTGGTCGAGCTGCTCGAGGAACCTGGCGCGTATCGCGATATGGAGCGCGGCGCCGTGTCGTTCTACGAGTTCTACGAGTTCCTTTGCGACCACGCCGGCTACCGCGGCAGCATCCGCGACTTTCATCAGGTCTGGTGCGATTTCTTCGACGGCACGATGCCGGGCATCGAGGATCTCCTCGACCGGATTCGCGAGCGCTACCGGATCGCGTTTCTGTCGAATTCGAATGAGATCCACGCGGAACTGATCCCGACACAGTTCGCGGCGATCTTTCATAAAGACGAGCCGTTCGTCTTCTCACATCGGTTGAAAGCGGCGAAGCCCGATCCGGATGCCTTCCGGTTGGCGCTGGAGTCCATTGGATCGACGCCTCAAAACACGATTTTCGTCGATGACCTGATCGAGAACGTGGTCGCGGCCCGCGCGCTCGGGATGCAGGCGTTTCAGTTCATTGATACGCGGACGTTGAGTAGTGACCTGGAGCGCGAGCGGCTACTTTGATGTGGCCACATCACATCCCGTTCGCCACGCTGCGTGTCAGTTGATCATTGCCGTACCACTGGCGATGAAACTGGAGCAGGGCGTCGCGATCGGAGGCGACCGGCTTCACGTCGGAAGTGCCTTCGCGGTGGAAGAGGCGCGGAACCGTGTAGAGCACGTAATCGAAGTTTCGCTTCGCGTACTCCTCGCCGATCTTGTGGAACGACGCGCCGTCGATCGAGAACTTGGTCGTGCCGCGGTAGGAGAGCTCGACCCGTTTGTAGCGCTTGTCGCGGACCTTCTTCGCGAACTCCAGGAAGGCCGTGTGGACGTCGATCGGAGTCTGGCGGATGCCGATCGTGCGAAGGTCGTAGACCACCACGCCCGGCACCATGTAGTACTCGTAGTGCGCCGACACGTTCATGCCGGCGAACGCGGCGGGATTCGAGCGCAGAACGTCGTCGACCGGCTGTTGCAGCAGGATCACGTTCGCCGAGTAACCGACGATCGCGGCGATGAGCGGCGTGCCGACGAAGACGAGCTTGCGCTTGGGGAAGTTCGGGATTGGAATTGCGATGCGTTCCATCTTCACCTGCTGCTTCACCCTCTGCCAAAAGGGAAGCCGCGGGCGCGGGTTCTTTTTCGACGCGGGCGGCTCCACGGGAATGGCGTAGTAAGCGATCGACAGCAGCAGGCCGGCCGCGATCGAGACCAGGCCGACCGGGCGGAACACCAGGAGCGCGCCGAGGCCGAAGATGTAGGCGACCCAGGAGGCGTGGTTGATACGGGAGCGGGTGCGTTGGGCGCGCTCGCGGTAGAACTCGTCGTTCACGATTTCCGAGCAGTGCTTGCAGCGGATCGCTGCCTCAGGGATGTCGCTTCCGCAGAACTTACAGGGCGCCATCTGATCGGCAGCGCGGCGTTTGTTCGTGGCCAGATCGGCGGCACGGCGATGCGGAGAAAGCTTCAAAAGCAGCAATCCGCAATTGACGCATGACGCCGCGTTCGCTTCGAAAGGAGTTTGGCATTCCGGGCAGCGCATCATTGGTCCTGAATAACTGCAAACGTGCCGCCATCATGCCCATCGTGCAACTTCGGAATAGGAGCGCACTACGTCCGGTTGGCTGGGTATCCGTGATTTGCCGAATCGAGACGAAGAACACCGTTTTTGAATCTCCGAAGGCAGCACAGAAAGGAGATTCAAGATGAGAACATCTGGCAATGTAAAGTGGTTCAACGACGCCAAAGGTTTCGGTTTCATCACCAGCGAGAACGGTGACGACGTGTTCGTCCACTTCTCAGCGATTCAGGGCGCCGGCTTCCGGTCGCTTCCCGAAGGAGCCGCGGTTGAGTTCGATGTCGTCAAAGGACCGAAAGGTCTGCAGGCAGCGAACGTAGTCGCCGTCTAAGTCTAAGTAGCCGATCTTGCGATCGACGAAAGGGCAGGAGCAATCCTGCCCTTTTCGTTGTGTGGAGGTTTATGGGCAGGCCACAAGTATCCGTCGTCAAACGTCAGCGCGAGCAAGCCAAGCGCGAGCGCCAACAGTTGAAAGCCGAAAAGCGCGCACAGCGCAAGAACGCCGAGCCGGGCGAGCCAGGCTCCGATATCGATCTCGCCGATTTGGTAGTTGAAGGCGCGGAGATTCCCTAACTTCGAAGTGTGAAGAGTGAAAAGTGAAGCCACTCTGGGCGATTTCACCCTTCACTCTTTCTAACGCCGGCCAAAACGTCGTTCGATGTTGAATCCCAGGTGAATGTCGCTCTTGTTCAGCGGCGTTCCCTGGTAGGTCGACGTCACGTACTGATCGGCGTGCGTGGCATTGCTGTTCGTCAGCAGGATCTCGAAGTAATGCCCGCCGATGGCGCGCTTCAATCCCAGCGCCCACGCGAAGTCGCCGCCGTTCATCGATGACGGCAGATCGCGATTCGTCGCCGTCAACTCCACCACCACACTCAATCCCGGACGCACCATCAATGCCGCGCCGAGCGGCACATTGAACGCGTGCTTGAAGAGCGCGCCCGAGGTCGAGCCATTCACCTGCTGACCGGCATTCGTCACGTAGGTCGGGATCGCGAAGACCTCCGCACGTCTGCCGAACTGTTTTGACACGATGGCCTGCGCGAAGAACGAGGTCCGGTCCGTAGTGTCGCGTTCCGTCCGCCAGTCCATCCCGCCGCGCACCGCCAGCGAGAAGGGGATAGCGGGCGCCTCCTGGACCACCACGTACTTTAACGACGACTCGATATCGTCGCTGGCGTTGCTGCGCAGAAAGGTCGCCTGCAGATCGCGCGTCATCGCGTACGAGAAGCCGATGCCGACGTCCGCGTTGCTGTCCAAACCCCACAGCGAGTGCACGCGATCGCTGAAGCTGCCTTGATCGAGCGATTGATTGAACCGGTGCGTGAACTTCAGCTCCCACGTTCCCTCAGACGGGATATGCGAGGTGGGCAACGAGAGCAAGGTGTCGCCGAGCGGAAGCGGCCGCGCCGGCGCGTAAGGACTCTCCTGCGCCGCTGCGGAAAAGCAGAAAGCAGAAAGCAGAAGGCAGAAAGAAACCGCGAGCCGGTTTCCGATCCGACTGCGTTCCGCCACGTTGCATTCTGCGTTTACTTCTGCTTTCTGGTTTCTGGTTTCTGCTTTCCAATTAATCATTCGGTGCCCCTCGGCGGATCCAATCGCGCACCAGCTTGATCTGCGCGGCACTGAGCGGTGTCAGATTTTGCGGCATCCGGTCGCCTGTGATTCCGGCGCCGACGATCTTGCGATACAGATACGAATTCGCCGGATCGCTTGGCGTGACGCGCGCCAGTTGCGGCGTCTCGATGCTCGGAACGCCGACCGTCATCGCATACGCGCGGCCGGGCGAAAGGATCATGCTCTCCTGCCGTCCGAGCGGATCATGGCAGCCGAGCTGGGCGCAGGTGGGCGTGAAGATCTCGTTCTGTACGCGGGTGAATGTCGCGGTCGGATCGATCGGGTCGCCGGAACCGCCGAGGGGATCGGTTGGTTCCTTGAGTCGTCCGCATGCGAGAGCGAGGAAAAGCGCGAACGGGAGAAGTTTCCGGAGCATGCGGCGCGAAGGGTAGCGTCCCGATGCGAGTAATCGCAAGTCGCAAGTTTGAAAACAGTAGGGCTTTCACCATGCCGGCATTTCAATCCCGTGCGGCAATTCCGCGAACATCGCTCTCCATGATCGATCGAGTCGCCATGCCGAGGCGGCGAGCAAAAGGAACACGAGAAGAAGAACGACGTCGAAGCGGCGACGTTTGACCGCCTGCGCTACGAGAACCAGGTCGATCGCCGCAACCGCTGCGGACAGATTCCGCAGCCGCAAAAACGACATCGCCGCAAAGCCGAACTGGCCACCGATATAAACGATCAGGAGCGACGCGAGCAACCCGAACGTGAATGCGATCGCGCCCGGACGCGTGCGCCAGAGCGCGTACGCGATCGCGGCAAGCGCGATCACGACGAAGCAGAGCAGCACCGCGATTCCGTGTCGATACACGAACGGCCAGCGTTCGGCCGCGAGCGGCGGCATCGACGCTTCGGTGTTCTGCTGGGCAACCAGATACCCGTTCACGTTCTCCAGCACCCGCGCCGCGAGCCAGAGCGTCGCGATCATCGACGCCGAGGCGGTGATGAGAGTCGAACGGAAGCGCGCAAGGCTCAACGCCACGATGACCGACGACGCAAACACCGCCACCGGCGCCGAAAGCATCGCCCACGTCCAGCTCACGAACGACGCCTCGGTCGCTTCCGTCGGAATGAATTGCAGATTGCCGAATGCGCCGAACGTTCGCGTGAACTCGAGCAGCCCCGCCAGCGCGCAGCCGATCGCCAGCCCTGCCCGCAAAGAAAAAACGCCGCCGTTTCCGGCGGCGTCGCGTTCGTTCGATTCGGGGACTTCTGTTACCAACCGTAGCTCCGGCCGGGCTGCGGAGCTTCGCGGCCGAGGAGCGCTTCGCGGTACTTGGCGAACTCGGAACCCTGAAAGTAGTAGCCGGGGAGGACCGTCGACAAATAGTCGAGGTACTTCTCGCCGCTGACCGGCTTACCGTTCTCCATCATCATGTTGCCGTGGATGTCGTAGGGCATGAATGCGATCTCCTCCATGCCGCGGGAGCGGAAGAACTTCATATCCGGCGCGAAAAGCAGGTCCCTGGGGGAGACGCCGTTGACCGTCTCGCGCGTATCCATCACTTCGCGGACGATCGTGCGCGCCTCGGGAGCGGGCGTGTCCTTGACCTTTGTTTGCACGACCGCGATGTTGACGATCTCCAGCACCTCGCGGACTTCGCCGTAGTACTCGCTCTGCGCGGTGCTGTTGTTGCGGTCCTTGAATCCGAAGGCGATCGACGTTTCGCCGCCGTGTTCGTTGCCAAACATCTCCACGCCGCGCGGAACCCAGACGTTCAGCACACGCTGCATCTCGTCGATCGAATACTTGCCGGTGTCGTTGTGCGCCGCCACCGCGAGATCGCGCAGGAATCCGCGGCCGCTGCCGATATGGAATCCCTCCTCGGAAAGCATCGGCCCCATCGACCGCGCCATCGGCGCATACGAGAAGACCTTCTGCATTTCGAGCTGGTACTTGCCGACCAGATCGATGACCGTCGCGAAGACGACGTTGTCGAGGAAGTTCACGAACGGGATGTTGAACGCGTCGAGCACGTGATTGCCGAGTTCCATCGCCAGCAATTCATCGATCGTGTCCTGCGCGACGTCGGGATGGCCGGGCTTCTTCCAGCTCTTGTCGTGATCGAAGACCCAGAACATCTGATAGCCGTGCCGCAGCTCCTCGGCCATGATCCGCAGGACGGCCATCTTCATCTGATCGTTCGGCGCTTCTTCGAGCGTCAGGCGATGCTGCTGGATCGAGCCGAGCTCGGTCGAGGCCTGCGCACGGATGATGTCGCGCGCCGTGTAGAACATGTTGCCGACCATGTCGCCGGCCTGTTCGAAGCGCGGCTGCCCGGTCATGCGGCCGTACGTGATGTTCTCCGAATTCAGCTTGCCGACTTTGGCGAAGAGCTGAAACGGCGTCTGGTTGTAGTACTTCGACCAGTTCGTCTGCAGGAACTCGAGCTCGGGAAAATGCTTCTTCTGCCACGTCACGAGGGCGTCGTGATGCTTGGGCGTAATTGTCTCAGTCGTATAGGCTGCCAAGGGTCCTCCTGGGGGAACTGCCGGTGCGGTGTGGCACAGACACTCTTGTCTGTGCGAGGGCGTGCAACGCGCCTCGACGCAGCAACATTCTCGCCGGGATCGGTGCGATAATCCGGCGGCGCGGCGGATTGTAAGCGGTTACACGGCCGCACGGAAGTCCGCGAGCTCCCGTCCCGTTGCAGCTACCAATGCAAACTCTGACGCCGATCGATTCCGAGAAAGTCCGAGCCGATGAGTTGGAGCGCCAGCTCACGGAGCGCACCCGCGAGCTGCGCGAGTTCAGCGAAGTCGGCATCGCACTTTCGACCGAGCGCGATCACTCCGTCCTGCTGACCACGATCCTCAGCAAAGCCCGCGAGCTCTCCCGCGCCGACGCCGGCTCGCTTTATTTGCTGGATCAGGTCGACGGCGAGAAAGTGCTGCGCTGGAAGCTGGCGCAGAACGATTCGATCAAAGTCGCGTTCGAGGAGATGGTTCTTCCGGTCACGCGCCGCAGTTTGGCAGGATGGGTCGCGCTCACCGGCGACACGCTCGTCATCGACGATGCCTACGCGCTTCCCGCCGGCGCCGAGTACGCGATCAACCGTTCTTTCGACGAGGCGAACCATTACCTGACGCGCTCGATCCTGGTTTTCCCGATGGTCACGCACGTCGGCGAGCTGGTCGGCGTGCTGCAGCTCATCAATCGTAAAAAACCAAACGCTCCGCAGAAACTCACCGCGGCGACAGTGCCATCCGAAGTGGTCCCGTTCGATAAAGAGACCGTCGAGCTGATGCGCTCCCTCGCCGCGCAGGCCGCCGTCGCCGTCGAGAACAACCTCCTCTACAAATCAATCGAGCGCCTCTTCGAAGGTTTTGTCACCGCCGCCGTCACCGCAATCGAACAGCGCGATCCGACGACTTCCGGTCACTCGTTCCGCGTTGCCGATCTCACGGTGGAGCTGGCCCGCGTCGTCGATCGCGACGACGAAAAATACGGTGCTGTCCACTTCACCTCGGAGCAAGTCCGCGAGATCCGCTACGCCTCGCTTCTCCACGACTTCGGCAAAGTCGGCGTCCGCGAGCAGGTGCTTGTGAAGGAGAAGAAGCTCTACCCGCTGCAGCTCGAAACCCTCCGCAACCGCTTCGAGTTCGCGATGAAAGTGGCGGAGAACGACGCCAATCGCCGCAAGCTCGAATACCTCCTCGCGCACGGCCACGAAGTGTTCAAAGAATTCGGTGCGAAGACCGATGCCGAGCTCCGCGAGCAGCTCGCGAAAATGCAAAAGGACTTCGCCTTCATCACCAAATCGAACGAACCGACCGTCCTGCCGGAAGGGGAGTTCCAGTACCTCCAGCAGTTGGCCGAGCAGGAGTTCGGCGACATTCGCGGCGAACGCCGGCGCCTGCTCAACCCCGAGGAAGTGCGCATCCTCTCGATCCGCAAAGGCAACCTCGACGCGGCCGAGCGCACCGAAATCGAGAGCCACGTCACGCACACGTTCAACTTCCTCCAGAAGATCCCCTGGACGAAGGACCTCTCCGCCGTCGCCGACATCGCCTACGCGCACCACGAAAAACTCAACGGCCGCGGCTACCCGCGCAAGCTCCTCGCCGAGGCGATCCCGATCCAGTCGCGGATGATGACCGTCTCCGACATCTACGACGCCCTGACCGCGAACGACCGCCCCTACAAACGCGCCATCTCCACCGAACGCGCCCTCGACATCCTGAAGATGGAAGTGGGCGACGGTCTGCTCGACGCGGGCCTGGTCAACATCTTCATCGATGCGAAGGTGTTCGAACGCGCCGGCGTGCTGCGAACGTAATCTGTCGATCCGGCACCGACAGGTAAACGCGAATCGTTCCCCGGGTTCTTTACGCCGGAGGCGTTTCGTAAATTAGCCGGTGGTAAGCGCCGCAGGCGCGCCACCACCGGATCAGGAGCCCGTGGGAAAGATTGCACCCCGGCAGGGGTGCTGGAGAATCGCGATGCCTTCGACCCATTTGAGTCTCCACTACCACATCGTCTTCAGCACGAAAGAACGCGAGCCATGGATCGACCCGAAGTGGCGCGGCGATCTTCACGCCTACCTGGGTGGTTGTGTGAAGACGGTCGACGGCATCCCCGAGGAGATTGGCGGTGTCGAAGATCACGTCCACCTTCTCCTCGGACTTCGCGCAACGCATTGCCTGGCCGATGTCGTGCGAGAGATCAAGAAGGCATCGTCGCGTTGGGTGCACGAGAAGATCAAGCGGCCGGCGTTTGCGTGGCAGGAAGGCTACGGCGGGTTCACGGTGAGTCGCTCGAACATCGCGGCGGTTCGCACGTACATTGCGGAACAGGTGGAACACCACCGCCGGCATACATTCCACGATGAATATCTCGGTCTGCTGAAGAAACACGAGATCGAATTCGATGAACGTTTTCTGTGGTGATCACAATCTCTCCGCGACTCCTGCCGGAGTCGCATCTCGGGCGGCTCCAGAAATCCGGTGGTGGCGCGCCTTCGGCGCTTACCACCGGCTAATCTCCGGAACGCCTCCGGCGTATCTTGGCTTGGCAAGTCTGCGGCGAGGAGCTAAGGCCGATCCTCTAACGCGATCTCCGCCAATATCCGCCGGCAAACCTCGCGCCGCGCTTCGTGGCGCGACGTAAGCCAAGCCCGCGCGCTATCGGGGAGCCATGCCGGTTCGATCGTCTCCGCCAGCGCATTGCGGACGACATCCTGCACGGAGTTTCCCTCCCGCCGCGAGCGCGCGAGGCGTTCGGCGAATCCGCGGACACCAGCACGATCGATGAGCAGCGCCGCCGCCACAGCCCGCTCCGCATCGGTCGACGGATCGTCGAGCCGGCGGATCGACGCCGCGATCGCGTGCAGCTCGCCTTCCGGAATCCCGGTCGTCAACACCGCCCGCGAAAGATTGCCGACTTTTTCCAACCACCGGCCGAGGCCGTGAAAGAGAAGCAACAACTCGAACGTGCGCGCCTCGGCATCGGTAGCAGGCGCATACAACCGCCGCGCAATTGCAGCGACGCGCTCCACATCATCGAAGCGTGAGGCGCCATCGAGATCCTGATACAGCGGACGAAGAAACGAATGGAGATCGGTCACGACCGCTCCACGATCCAGAGCCCGACCTGAACGCCGCCGCTCTCCACACGCCGTTCTTCGATCACCTTGAGCCTGGCCGTCCGCCGCAAAAGCGCGGTGACCGTCTTCGCGTGCGTCGTGTAGAGCAGCGACCGTCCGCCGGGATTCAACGTCCGCGCGATGTTCCCCACGATCCGCCGGTACAGCCCATCGAGATTGCGATCCTCGGTGCGCATCCCGAATGGCAGATTCGCGAGCACTTCGTCGCAGCGATCCGGCCACGCGGCCGCATCGCCGCCGTCGCCCTCCCGCACCGCGATCCGCGCAGCCAAGCCGGCCGCGATGATGTTCCCAGTCGCCGCGCGAATCGCGGTCGGACTGATGTCGATTCCGGATAGCATCGTCCCCGCATCGAGCAGCGCCCGCTCGATCAGCAGCGTCCCGCTGCCGCAGGTCGGATCCACGACAACGCTGCGATCTCCGCGCCGCACCAGCCGCGCCAGACCAGCTCCAACCCCAAGATTGATCGACGCACCAACGCAGCTGACGCGTTCAGCCACGCGACTAAACCCCTCCAACGGCGGCACTAACCAGTCGCACTCCGCCTCCGACGCCGCCACATCACTGAC